>Ga0310326_10034_pt1 | contig 16173 bp, 19 predicted proteins | sample LakSupSRFTotalD5_FD_195540 | JGI IMG/M metagenome (GOLD analysis project Ga0310326, IMG submission 195540) | Enriched freshwater cyanobacterial communities from Lake Superior, Ontario, Canada - SU02.SRF.Total.D5 (v2) (version 2) | ecosystem: Environmental > Aquatic > Freshwater > Lake | place...
GGCGCCCCCACAGGGAGCGAAATACCAAGCGCCCGATGCGCCCAAAGCCGTTGATGCCGATTTTCATTGAAGTAGCAACAGAAATTTGAGCTTAAATCAATTATGGTTGATGGGTGCTGTTTGCTAGGTCACATGGTTCTTACCGGCATTGCCAGTGAGCAAGCCCTGCAACTACTACGGGTGCTGGCGGAACCAATCCGTTTGCAGCTGGTGCAGTGTCTAGGCAGTGGTGAGCGTTGCGTATGCGAACTCACCAGTGAGTTGGGATTAGCTCAATCCAAGCTCTCGTTCCATCTAAAAGTAATGAAAGATGCCGGTTTAATTACGGCACGTCAGCAGGGACGTTGGTCTTACTACCGCCTAGCACCACAAACTTTGATTTGGTTAAGCAGTTGGCTGGATCAATTGGCGGCTAGTTGTAATTTATCCGCCCTTCCCTGTAGCTAACAAATGCATCTTGAAAAATTAAGTTGGCTTGATCGATTTAGCTAAAGGGGATCGTGAAGTTGCTGCTTTGCTAGTAGCAATTAATTCAATTGTGCAAGTGCTTGCTTATGCACTGCTGGGTAATTTTTATTTAAAAATATTACCAAATTTTTTAGGGCTTGATGCTCAATCAATAAATTTCTCATTTTCTGAAATAGCAAAAGCAGTACTTATCTTTCTTGGTATCCCGTTGGTGGCTTGTTATTTACTATTGTTAATATGTTTTCTCTTCAGGGGCAAGCAATAATCTCTAATCCTTTTCAAGTGTCGCAAGTTGCCTTACCTTTATTCATATATTTCGTTGTAATGTGGGGAATTGCATTTTTTGTTGGTAGGAATTCAGGGTTTAGTTATGAAAAAACCTCCGCACTTTCATTTACAGCAGCAGGTAATAATTTTGAGTTAGCAATTGCTGTTTCGATCAGCGTGTGGGGTGTTAGCTCAAAACAGGCGTTAGCTGGTGTTATCGGACCTTTGATCGAAGTGCCTGTGTTAGTTGCTTTGGTATATTTATGCTTGCTGCTAAGGCCTAATTTTAAAAAATGATTTTAATTCTTGTTTGCATTATGTTGACTCCGATTACAACGATAGCTCAAACAAACGAGCAACTTCTTAAAGATGGCTTGATATCACCATTTATGTTTGATTTGTTAAATAAACAAGGTGCTAAAACGCCAGAGGCTCGTAGTGAATTGATCAAAAAGCTTTGCGCTAAAGGCGATCTTGCATCTGGAGATTGCTATAAAAATAGACCTTCTGATTGGACCTATAGATGAATGCAGAAAAAATGGTTAGAATAAAAACAGGTGATTTGGATTTGCTTCCGTGAAAGAAAATTTTGCAATTATACGACGTGTAAGTATATATAGTGTTTTTAGTTATTTAGGGTTAATTTTGATCAACAATTCGGAAATTAACCTGCCAAATATGTGGGTGGCTTATTTGCCTATGTTTATAGGGGTATATTTATTGACTCAGTTGATTGATAGAGGCTTTAAAAAGTAAATATTAACTAAGTTAACTGCCTAATCAATTGTTTGATGCTTGCTTGTATAGAGCTTCTAATCTTTCTCGGCTTAGATCCACATACATAACTTCTTCCCCTGGCGCCGGGGCTTCTGGATGCATCCGTCTTCCTTGCCTATTTGAGCTAGATACTGGCACCGTTGCCGCTTGGCGTAAATTTTGATTCATCAAAGCAAAAGCTCCACCAGCAATTGCTGCGAAGCAAACTAGGTAAATGGTGGCTAAAAAGTCGTTCATGAATGAAATTAAGACATCTTTTCAGCATTGTAACGGATTGTTACGGGTTTTGGGGCTTGTTTCGGCCTAGCTTTTCTAAAGAGGCGTTTTTTCTCTTGATTAGCTTTTTATTGAATGTAGTTTGGTTTGTGCTGGGTGGCCTTGTGATGGGTTTGGGTTGGTGGCTAGCAGGGATTATTGCTGCTGTCACAATCGTTGGGATTCCCTGGGCAAGAGCCTGTTTTGTAATTGGCAATTATTCGTTTTCACCTTTTGGCAAGGAGGCCGTGAGCCGCCATGAGCTCACCGGAGAACTGGATTTTGGCACCGGCCCTTTGGGTTTAATTGGCAACATTATTTGGTTTCTAATAGCCGGCTGGTGGCTTGCGATTGGTCATCTCACATCTGCATTGGCTTGTTTTATATCAATAATTGGTATTCCTTTTGGTATTCAACATATAAAGCTTGCAATAATCGCACTTGCTCCAATTGGTATGCAGGTGGTGCCGGTGCGCCGTTAAATCTTGTTGCCCCCTCCATGCCTACAATCATTTGAGGTTGCCAGAAGTTCATAAGCCAGAGGAGTGTTGCAAACCTTGTAAATGAAAATAAAATTGTCCCTTTGTAAGTTTTTTCTGCCCGCTAAATATCTAAAACAGAAAGCTCGTATACACTGTCTTTATGAGTTTATAAGCCGAGAAAAGTGGCTTAATGGAATAAACTATAAATATGAATTCAAGTGCCCGAGCATGTTTGCATTAGAAAATCTCGAACGTTTCAGCTCTAATCGCCTCCGCATTGCACGCCTTCAACGCATCAAATTACTGCTACGCGTTCTTGCCTTGGTGGCACTCATAGCTGCAGGTAAGGTGGCAGCCCATCGGTTTGGTTGGGAGGTGATCCAGCTGAATCCCCTATTCACAACATTGGTGGCCTCAACAGTTTTTTTACTGGGCTTTTTGCTTAATGGTGTGCTTGCTGATTATAAAGAGAGCGAGAAATTACCTGGTGAGCTAGCTACTGGATTGGAAGTGCTCAGCATAGAAATTCAAGCAATTTCAGTTCACTCTCCAGGCGCCGATGCACAATTCGCTGTTGCCGAGGTAACTTTCCTCGCTGAGACTATTCTTGCATGGTTGTTAAATAGGCTTTCCACGGCTGAGCTACTAATGCATTTTTATTCTTGCCATCGAACCGTAGTTCAGGCGGCCTTTTTGCTCAAAACTGATCCGCCCCTTAAAGCCAGATTGCTAGGGGAAATGGCGGCTATCTTGAAGCTGATTAATCGAATCGAAACTATACGGGAAACTTCTTTTGTGAAATTGGTGTATTGGCTGGCCTATGCAGCAATTGGTCTTTTGTGTGGAGGGTTAATACTTATGGAAAACACAAGGCTCCATGAGGCAATATTTTTTATCGTTGTCATTAGCTTAATGATGATATTCCTTATTAGCTTGATTTCTGATCTGGACAATCCATTCGGACATGGGGATGCAATGTCAGTAGAAGATGTTTCGCTTGATGTGTTAACTTCTGCAGTAAAGCGCATGAATAATGTTTAACAAACTTATATCAACCAGTAAACCAGCAAATTACAAGAGCAATCATTCCTGTTCCGATAACATATGTCGGCCAATAATCATCTGATTTATCGAGTTTTTTTAATTCTAATTCCCGAACAGCATAATCTTCTATCTTAAGTGCTGAGTAATAACGTCTGCATGCCCATAACATCATAACAAATGAGCCAAGCGTTAGAATATATGAAACAACATAAACCTCATCTAAGAATGTTAGGTATGGCAGCTGCGGTAAATTTGCATCATGCGTCTGTTGCATGAAAACAAGTGTAAGTAAAACAGTAACTGGTAGTGTGAGGCGTACGTCGTAATGAGATGTCTCAAGCTTAGTAGCACCAGCGATCATTGCTACAACGATCATAAGAGGAACTAATATTTTCCAGAATGACAACCATGAACTTGTACTATATCTAACCTCAAATATCAATTGGCTGAAGTCGGAGGCTCCTTCGCCAAGGCCGAAATCAGAGTCGTAGTGATGCCTATATGAAGCCAATGTCCAACCTTGGTTTATCCAACCTAGATTAGAATCAATAAACTGACCTATTCCAGATCCTTGTGTATCTGGTGATATTTCTAATTTACTACTATTCAACACGATATCATCTGCCTCGATCATGATCGGAAGGCTTAGGGTTGTGAAAGGGTGGCGACGAAAGTCGCTTCGATCAATAAAAAACTCACCGCTGTAGGCGCCAGTTAGATACCAGCTGCCATCCGGCATGAGAGTTGGCTTGCCGTTCCCGGTGGGGATAAAAACTGAATCTGCATATTGTGGAATATTAATAAGATTAACAGGAGTTAATACCTTCCATATTTTCAGATTATTTTCTGTTAGGTATGCCTGAAGATCATCCCCCCATTTGAGCCACCAGTAACCCGAACTTTCAAATGAAGGACTTTGTAGATTAATATTGTAGTTATTAATAGCATATAAACCCATTTTAATCTTCATGGGATCAGGCTGACCCTTTGCAATAGTCTTAATTTCGCTATGTTCGTAGCCCTTGCGATCGCGCTTTAAAAGTTTAGCAAGGTGACTTTTTTGTTCAAGTAAGCCAGCCTTATTGTTACCTGTGAAGGCAAGGTAATCACCTGTTTTATAACTAATATTATCTACTGACAACACTCCCATTAGGATTAGTGCAATAGCAAAAATCGCCATAATGAGCGTTGAGATATTCCATGGTTTCCTTAGGGTTGGAGGAAGACGAAATTTAGATTTAGGCTGATGTGAACTCATGATTTGTTTATTGATTTATGGAGGTCAGGCCATGTGTTCTGTGTTAATTAGTTGGGCAAGGCAGTAAATAAAATAACACAATGCAGTTGTTACAATTACATATACAATACCATCTGAAATACCCGATCCCATCAGGAAACCAATCGAAAGTACAGCAATAATTCCGCCTACATTATCAAGAATAGAGTAGGCAACATTTGCGGAAACTTGATCTTCCTTTCTAAAGAGTTCAGCTACTGCAGATAATCCTGTAGCGTAAATCCCTCCAGCTGCACCTCCCCAAACAAAGAGGAGGCATAAGGCTATAAAATAATTGTATATTCCAAGGGGTAGGAAAACAGCACAAAGTACTCCAATCAGTACGCAAAGGATGGTTACGAAAGTTCTATTGTTTCGGTTTGAAAGGCTTGATATCAAGAGACCCAAGCTTACTGAACCAAGCATAAAGGCGGTGAGAAGGAGTGATGCACGTTGAATAGACAAACCATTCATCATTCCATAAAGCGTTAGGAATGCGGGAAGTCCGAAGAACGTAACACCTCCAACAAAGGAGGAGAGCATCGGCACTTTGGCCATACGAATTGCATACATGATGCGCAGCCTGCCTTGGCTGAGAAAGCGTGGTTGTTGAGTAAGCAAAGGAATGATTACCATCAAGGCAACCAGCACAATTACCATGTTTCCCTGGAATGCTTGGCTTCCCCCTGAAGATCCCAACTGGTTGAACAATATTGGGCCGCTGGCTGTTCCGAGTGATAGAGCAGAGCTATAGCCGCCGCTCACCAAGCCTCGAAAACGCCCTACGGGTATAGCATTAACCCATGTTTGAAGAGAGATCAAACACATATAGGTGCACATGCCGAAGCAGAACACACTCACACACCAAAGTGGGAAATTTTGAGTTTTAGCTAGAAGTAGCAGTACTAAAAGGCGCAAACCTGTAGCGAGGGCAAAAGTTCCCACAAGGCCAAATTTGCCAAGTATCCAGTCAATACAATTTATGATGGTAATAGCTGCCCCCATCTCAAAGGCCAAGCAGAGACCAATCAAGAATTTGCTATATCCATAAGCCTCTAAGCTCACCGGAAATAATACGGTGTTATATCCCACAGCAGCCTGCACCGCGGCAGTTGCTAAAATGAGTATAAAAACGGCGTTTAATGATCGCCGATCAATTGGTAGCTGTTCAGAATGATTGATGGGTCAGATCTCCTTAAATTTTTCAAAAGGGAAAATGAGTGAAACAACCTCTACATTTTCATTGATCTGTTCGTGGGCTAAATTGCCACCCAGTGCACGAACTTGTTCAACACAAGTGGCAAATTGCAACGAATTCTCATCAAACACATGTTCAGGATGATCTCTATCAGTAATCAAAACAGCCCTTGATCCTTGAGAGACCATGGAATCACAATAACGAATACTTACTGCCAAGCCAATGTTATTTAATTTTTCATTGATTACAGTTATAGTAACTTCTTCTAATGAGGCCAACATTGTTGAAGTTGAGTTGTTATAGCACAACGACTTAATGATTAGATCTAACTCTTTTGAATCACCCCAAACCAGTGGGGGCACTTCGGAAGATACTTGAATTGAAATATGTGTAGGTAGTGCTGATTTAATTAACAGAGCTGGATCAAAATTCTCTCCGCTGGATGAGCGGATTCCCTGCCGTGCCCGGGCATAACGAATGAGAGCTAAAGCATAATCTTTAGCTTTATTTGAAGTTGTTTGCTCAGACAGAGATGATGCGTTGTGCTCAACCTTGGTAGCCATAGCTTCAAGCTGGATAGCTGAGGAACACCTTTCTTGCGTACGCTCCAACTCCACCTTGTTAGTTTGATCAACAGCCAAACCACGTTGTTCTTCCAGGATGCGGTTGCGGCTTCGGAAAAACCAAACTGCAGCTCCAAATAGTATTGCTAATATGTCTGATGTCAGTGCTGCACGTTGCGCAGCTACACCAATTGGAACTAATCTAGCCTTGAGAGTTACCAACTCAAGGTCCATCCCGAGAGTTCCAACAAATTTTCCGCTCGAATCTTTGAACGGTGCATAGGCACTGTAGAAGGTTCCCCAAGCATCTGTATAAGGTTCTTTATCAACTGCTGGTTTTTGAAGTCGTAGAGCAACCCTTAGTGCTAGGCCTGCGTCTGGATAGGGATCCATCAACTGTGGCGCCTCGTCAGGCCGGCCATCTTTGTCGTTATCACCTTGGGGACTACCGTTAGCAATAAAATATACTTTGCCATTTTTTGTTATATTGGTGTATGCATACTTAACATCGCTAGAGGCCTTGCGTACTCGCTCTAGCCGATTAATTAAGCTCAGATATCCCTGATCATTTTTAAATGCTTTTGAGGTGAATAATTGATGTTGGTCACCATCGATCATTGTGGCTGCTACGCTTACGTTGCGTAAGAGCCCTTCACGAATCTGTTCCTTTACTGCCTCCACTGCCCGAACATAAATAAAGTAAATAGTTATATTGGTTAGGGTGAGCCAAGCGAGTGTAAATATAATTCCTTCTATCGCTGTCTTCCAGTTTCTACTAGGTTTTGAAGAGGGACTTCGCATATGAATTAAAGCAATGTGGCTTTAGATAGTTCTGTAGGTGAAGGCTCTACTTGAGATTCTTGGGGGACAGATTCACTTTCAAGAAATTCCTCTATGAATTGTTCTGTCATTTCTGTGGTTACACCAGGTAAAGTTACAATATGTGCAAATTCTCCCAAGGTGGCAAGGTGCCAGCGCTTTTGAAGGAATTTGTTGGGCTTGGGGACTACCACAATGCAACTGTGTTCATGGCAATAAGCTGATATCCCAAGTTCTTCTAGGCGTAATGCAAGCAGGAAGGCTGCATCCAATGATTCGTTGGCAAGCTCAGTAAGACCCTTAGCTCCAATTTGTTGAATCACTAACCATAATAGGATAGAGCTTAATCCATCTCTAGAGCTGGACAATGTTGTATCCATACTATTTACGTATTCTGCACTTCCTCCGAATGGGACTACCCGGTTCCTGAATCCCAGAACAATTCCACAAGGAATTGGTGCTCCTAGGAATTTATGGCCAGAAAATGAAAGTGTATGAATAGGAAGCCGAAAATCAAATAAGGGCGCCTCGGGTATCCAGCAGTGCATCGGACCATATAGGGCAGCATCCACATGGATATGAAACTCATTGAGGTGGAGTTTCTCTAGGAGCTCAAGAACCAATTGTGGATATTCGATCGCGCCATGAAAGGTTGTCCCAACGGTTAAGTTGATTATAAATGGTCGACCATCAAGTTCAATAATTATGCTTTCAAGCGCTTCAAGATTTAGGGTGCCGTCTGATCTGCTGGGTACTAATCTAGATGGAAGCCTTAGTAGTTTAGCGATCTTAAGCAGGCAATAATGAGATTGTTCCGTAAAGATTAGAACAGCATCTTCATAGCGGTTGCGCCCCTGAGAGATTCCATACATTATCCCTTCGGTGCTGCCATTGGTTATGTAACCCCAAGCATTTGCAGGATCCAAACGAAGGGCAGAGGACCAAAAAGATATTACCTCCTGCTCGAAATTACAAGTATTGATGCCAGAATTCGGATAAAAGGGATCGCCAATATTATTTATATTATACTTTAAGAAATCCGCTAAAGGAAGGTTGGACAATATGCGGCTATTAGGGAAACCAATGTAATGCGCAGAACTATTTAGAATGCCATTGCTTAGCGAGTTAAGGCGTGAGGAGGTGTAATCAGTAAGGGGAAAGCGTTGTTGATACTTTTCCCAGGGGTTGTATGTCATTCAATTGAAATCAATGAGTCAGCCATGAAGCAAGTATTACAAATTAGAATACAATGAGTTAACATTATCGTATAAAAAAGTATATTTTTTCATCAAATTCACGGCGATGTTTGGTGAATCGGGATTTATCGTATCTCTTATAGCACATGCGGCCATCATTGTGTAATCGCTGATGAGCCAAAATGTTTTCATACCTGAGCAGAGCAGATCCAAACTTTGGAGGAGTTTGTAGTTTGTATCTCCAGATACCGTTTTGCACAAAAAAACCATTTTTTTGTAGACAATTGTCTATGGGAAAATGGTTTAAACACAAATGAATCTTGAACTCCAGCGCCGCTACCGCCGCCTGTTTCGCTTTTACAACTGAGTAGTGAATGAACAGAAGTTTGTCGACTCCCATGAGGAGGTGGTGTGACCTTTGGCTCGCCTGCCAGTGCAGGCCCGAATCTTTATCGCCAAGGCTGCCGTTGGCTTCTTGGATTGCCTCAACCTCAATGGGGATTGTGTGCTGGAGCTAGCTATGGCGGCGGCGAGGGCTGAGGGTGAAGGCTCTGTCGCCTCAGCGATCCAGTGCGCCGCAATGATGAACGTGGCGGGGCTTGACGATTTATACGAGCCCCCTGTATCAGCAAGCTTTTTAGCCTAAAAAATCGGTCTCTGATTGAACGCCCCCTGAGTGATTCGAACACTCGACCGGCTGCTTAGAAGGCAGCTGCTCTATCCAGCTGAGCTAAGGGAGCATGTGCAAATCAAATCAAATTAAGCCGTATTGAAACGCAATCTCCCATATTGCCAGATACACGCTTAGATTTTATAGCTACGGCAGATTTGGTAATGGCGGCCTCACGGCTGAATGACAGCCAAAAGCAGGAAGTTGTGCTGCGTTACCAAGCGGGTGAAACTGCTGCGGCCCTTGCTGAGGCTTTTAGTTGCAGCGCAAATACTGTGAGCCGCACCATAAAAGCTGCGATCGGTTTAGAAGCCTATGGGGCAATAAAAGATCTGCGGATTGCTGGTTCTGCTGTAAAAGCAATAGTAAAGCCAGAAATAGCGCAAGATCAGGTGGAGCTGGAGTTAACCTCCCCCGCAGCTTTTGCCGTTACTAGCGAAGAAGAAGATTATGGAAAAGAGGAACTTGATATTAATGATCTCGAAATCGAATCAAATAATGATTTCATTGCCTTTGCACCCCTTGCTGTAACCGCAAATCTCAGTGATAGCAGCCCCTGTGTTAGTAAACCTTTAGTTGCAAGTGAATTGCCTGCAAGTCTTTATTTATTGGTAGATCGTGAAGTGGAACTAAAAGGTACCCCGGTAAAAGATTTCACAGAATTAGGTCTTATTGCTTCTGAGGAAGAGGATTTACAAGCGATTGCTTTATTTATTAATCCACGCCAGGCCAAAAGGCAATGCGGCCGCAGCCAAAGGGTGATTAAGGTGCCAGATTCCAGCCTGCTTGAGCTCACAGCCCCATATATTTTGGCCCAAGGCATTAGCCGTATCGTGCTGGAAGGCGCTCTTTATGCCGTGCCTGGCAGCCCAGTAAAGCCTTAATCATCGCCGTTTGGGCCCAGCAGTGCCGCACTAGCCCCGCCGCTGAATACTCCGCATAAAATTGCCATACCCACCACAAAACCCTGCGGTAACGGCACAGTACGGCCCACGCCGAGATTCACGACACTGCGTTCGTTAATGTTTTGGCTGCCAAGGCACAACATCAACAGCAAAACAAATGTGCCGATCACACTGCCCATAAATAACCGCAATCGCAACAACATCAATTCAGCCTCCTTCCCATTCATTCTGCCCGGTGCAGCAACCCATATAGGGCGCGGCGTTGTTGTCCACTGCTTTGCGCTAATTGCTTAGCTGCTTCCGATGCGGTTAGCCCCTTGGAGATCAATGCATCTAGTTCCTGCCGTAATTGCACTTCATCCCAGGGGGCAAGTGCTGCTGCTGCTGCACCACCGAGCACCACCGTGCATTCTCCCTGGGGTGCAAAGTTATTAAAATGAGCTAAAGCACTGGCAAGATCAGGCCCCACTTGCTGTTCATGGCGTTTTGTAAGTTCACGCGCCACTTGCACTGGCCGCGTGGAATCGCAGTATTCGATAAGTTCCTCGAGCAGGCGCACCAATCGATGCGGTGCTTCGTAAATAACACTGGTGCGGCTTTCCGCTGCAATTGCGCTTAATCGGCTTTTGCGTTCTTTCCCTTTTAGGGGTAAAAAGCCTTCAAAACAAAATCGACCACTTGGTAAACCACTACTCACTAAAGCTGTGGTAGCCGCGCATGGGCCGGGGATACAAATAACCTGATGGCCAGCATTTCGAGCTGCAGCAACCAAATCTTCGCCTGGATCGCTAATACCTGGCAAGCCAGCATCGCTAATAAGGGCCAGTGATTCCCCGGCGGCCAGCATTATTAATAATTCAGGAATGCGTTGTTTTTGGTTGTGTTCATGAAAACTAATTAGGGGTTTACGAATGCCAAAACCATGTAGCAGCAAGCCGCTATGGCGCGTATCTTCACAGGCGATGCGATCTACCCCCGCCAGCACCAACTGTGCCCTGGGCGATAAGTCGCCGCGATGACCAATAGGTGTGCCCACCAAATAGAGCACTCCCCCTTTGGGTTCTGAGCTCTCGGTCACAATGGCTTTCTGTTGTACCTCCATGATGCCCTTACCAACGGGTGTAGAACTGGATCCATTGCTAACGGTTCTAAGAACCTTGAGTTGGCAATCGGCAGATATTTTGCTGGCTTATGCTCGGGGCGAACAGCCTCCCTATGGCCATTGCCGCGCCTTAACGGTTGCCGATGGTGGAGAAGGCCCTGTTACGGCAGCTGATTTAGCAGTAAATAAACAACTGCTTGAGGGCCTTGCCAATGCCTTTCCAGCTGGTCCTTGGAACTTAATAAGTGAGGAAACAGCAAAAGATCAAGCGCTGGATCCGCAATATCAATGGCGTTGGATCCTTGATCCCCTTGATGGCACAAAGGATTTTTTGCAGGGAACTGGTGAATACGCCGTTCATCTAGCCCTTGTGCAGCAGCAACGGCCAGTGCTCGGTGTGGTGTTAATCCCTGAACGGCAAGAACTTTGGCTTGGCCTATTGCTCGATGGAATTGGCTCGGCCTGGTGCGAAAACCGCGCCGGTGTAAAAAAACCTGTGGAATTCAGTAATCGCCAAGAATTAGCTGAACTGGTACTGGTGGCAAGCCGCAACCATCGTGATCAGCGCTTAGAGCAGCTATTGCAGGAATTAGAAATTGGCAGTTGCCTCACGGTGGGCAGTGTGGGTTGCAAAGTGGCGGCAATTCTGCGTGGTGATGCAGATGTTTATGTGTCGCTGTCTGGTGAAACTGCACCCAAGGATTGGGATATGGCAGCCCCGGAAGCGGTATTAAGGGCTGCTGGTGGAGGCTTTAGCCACGCCGATGGCAAAGCACTTGCCTATAACAGCAGCAGTTTTCTTCAGGCTGGATGTTTAATTGCTAGCCATGGCCGTAGCCACCAGCTCTTATGTGAGCGGGCAGCAAAGGCAATGGCCAGCATCGATCCCGGCTTTCAAATTTAGGCAGCTAAGCGCTTAAACCTAAACCTCTCCAATCGGCAGGATCACCGTTGGTTCGGGATCTGAGCCATCCTGGGGTACACCGCGCAAGCTCAAGTTAATGCGGCCGCGGTTATCGATTTCCCGAACCCGCACTGTTACTTGATCACCCACATTCACCACATCTTCCACTCTCTCTACCCGAGATTCAGATAGTTGAGAGATATGAATCATGCCTTCTTTACCGGGAAGGATTTCAACAAAAGCGCCGATTGGTATTACCCGGGTTATGTGACCCTGGAATACTTCTCCTTCACTAATGCGGCGTGTAAGCCCTTCGATAATTTTTTGAGCTTCTTCCGCTGCTGCACCGTCGTGGCTTGCAACAGTAACGATGCCGGTATCTTCGATATCGATCTTGGTGTTTGTGCGCTCTGTGATGCCCTTGATGGTGCGACCACCAGGACCAATAACAGTGCCAATCAATTCAGGATCAATGCGGAAACTAAGCAATCTTGGCGCGTGGGGCGACATTACATCGCGTGGTTTATCAATTGCTTCAAGCATTTTCGCAAGGATATGAAGCCTTGCTGGACGCGCTTGATTTATCGCTTTTGCGATTGTTGGCACATCAAGACCGGTCATCTTCATGTCCATCTGTAGAGCTGTGATGCCCTTTTCTGTGCCAGCAACTTTGAAATCCATATCACCAAGGAAATCTTCAATTCCTTGAATATCGGTAAGGATCCTCACTTCTTCTCCCTCCTTAATTAGCCCCATGGCAGCTCCACTAACAGGGGCTAGGAGTGGCACACCTGCATCCATCAAGGCAAGGGTGCTTCCACACACTGAACCCATTGAAGTGGAACCGTTGGAGCTAAGGCATTCGGAAACCACCCGCAGCACATAAGGGAAGGATTCTTTGTTTGGAAGCACAGGGATTAAGGCCCGTTCAGCTAGAGCACCATGGCCAATCTCCCTGCGACCTGGTGATCGCATCGGTTTTGTTTCACCGGTGGAATAAGGCGGGAAGTTGTAGTGATGTAAGTAGTGCTTCTCATTGATGGGATTTAGATCATCCATCTCTTGAGCATCAGAAGGAGTGCCCAAGGTGGCGGTGGAAAGCACCTGGGTGAGCCCCCGTTGGAATAAACCTGAACCATGCACTCTTTTTGGTAACACGCTCACAGCTGCGCTGATTTCACGCACCTGGTCGAGCTCGCGGCCATCTACCCGTTTGCCCTGCTCCAAGATTTGAGCCCGCATCATTGTTTTGGTGAGGGCTTTAAAGCTGTTGCCAAGCAGCTTGCTGCTGCTGGAAATCGCAGTTTTTACTGGATCGCTATCACCAAGGGCTGCGATTGTTTCGGTTGCTTTTAACTTGATTGCGTCTAGTTGGGTATCCCGCTCACCTTTGCTAAGGCTGAACTGGGCTAGCACTTTGCCGATTTCCTTGGAGCACTGCTTGCTCAGGTAATCAGGCACTTTTTTATCTTCTTTTGGTGCTTCTGGCATTACCTGCTCAATCCCCATTGCAGCGAGGATGTCGCGTTGATGGCGGATTAATTCCCCAACTGCTTCGTAGCCGAAGTCGATGGCTTCAATCATGTCTTGCTCGGGCAGCTGCCTGGCGCCCGCTTCCACCATCACCACCCCATCAGGGGTTCCAGCTACCACGAGATCAAGTTCTGATCTTTCGATCTCACGGAAACTTGGATTCAAAATGAAGTCGTCGCCAAGTAAGCCAACTCGCACCGCAGCCATTGGGCCATGGAAGGGGATCTTGGCAATCAAGGTGGCAAGTGATGCGCCGGTTACAGCGAGCACATCAGGGGGAACCCTCTCATCTAGGGAAAGGCAAGTTGCAACGATTTGAAGATCGTCGCGCAACCAATTTGGGAAAAGGGGGCGAATCGGGCGATCAATCAACCTGCAAGTGAGGATTGCCCGCTCAGGCGGGCGTGCCTCACGGCGAAAGAAACTGCCAGGTATGCGCCCCGCGGCATAGAGCCGCTCTTCGTAGTCGCAGGTGAGAGGAAGGAAATCAATGCCATCGCGGGCGTTCGCTCGGGTGGCAGTTACGAGCACCGAGGTGTCTCCGCATTCAATGAGCACGCTGCCGCCGGCTTGAGGGGCATAACGGCCCGTGGTCAGCCTGATCTCCCGACCATCGAAGGAGATCGACCGAATTTCACCTTGCACTTGTTCTTATGTCCTGCTTGTTCGTTCTTATCTTTACATCCAGCCGGCAGGAATGCGGCAAAAAAAACCGAGGCATCCACTGGATACCTCGGTGAAACGATGATTGGTTATGGCTTGAATCGTTAAAAAACCAAGTTACCAGCTGGATTTCACAACACCAGGCAGCAAACCTTTGTGAGCTCTCTCCCTTAGTTGGTTACGGCAAAGCCCAAAGTCGCGGTAGTAGCCACGAGGCTTACCTGTGGCCCAACAGCGATTGCGAACCCGATTGGGTGCGCTGTTGCGGGGCAACTGTTGGATTTTACGGTGGATATCAAGGCGCTCCATAGGGCCTGCAGCAGCTTGGAAGGCCTCCATTAGTGCTGCGCGCTTTGTGGCGAAGCGCTCAACAATTTTTTTGCGCTTCACATCCCGCGCAATCATCGACTTTTTCGCCATATGGCTGCCTGAAAAGGATTTATTTGTTCAATAAACTTAGCCGATCAAAGGCTCGTAGCAATTTCTGGCTTAACGCCCAAGCAATTGCTGCACAAAAGCTAGTTGGCTGGTGTCTTTAACAATTAAAACAACACTGAGCCCTAGCAGTAGGAGCAAACCTGACTGGGTAAAAGCTAGTTGCAGGCGTTCCGGTAGTGGCTTACCCCGCAAACCTTCGAGCAGCAAAAACAAAAATTGACCCCCATCAAGCATCGGTAGAGGCAATGAATTAAGTACGGCCAAATTCACTGAGATCAGTGCCGTAAACAAAAACAAACTGCTGCCGCCTTGCTGAGCCAGTTTTGCCCCCATTTCCACAATTTTTACCGGCCCAGATATCTGGGGTGCGGTTTCACCAAAGTTTGTTGCTAAGGCCACAAAACCAGAAATTGTGCGGCGCAGTATTTGGCTGAATTCCCTTTGCGCCTGCTGCCATATCTCAAGGGGGTTATGGGCCCTTCGATAAATTTCATCGCCATCGGGCTGTAATTGAGCCCCAATACGGCCGCTGCCACTTTGGCTTGCTGGGGTGAGTTTAAAGCTGGTGGAAACGCCATTGCGATTCACCTCCAGCGCTAAGAGTTGATTTGGTGAATTCTTTACTGCTTCCACCAATTGCTGCACCGCGTTGGTGCCGGCACCCAATGATTTACCGCCCAAACCCACCACCAAATCGCCAGCTTTAAGGCCCGCTAGCGCAGCGGCCCCTTCGGGTTGCAATGCAACCACCAGCACGCCACTGCCGGCATTAAAACCAGCTGGAATCCCTACCAATATTCCTTGGGCGCACAGCACTGCTAGAGCAAGCAAAAGATTCGCTATGACTCCGGCTGAAATAACTAAAGCTCTTTGAACTACAGAACGATTTTTTAATAAATCGGGGTCTTTGGGATCAAAACCGCTTTCGGGATCGTCGTCTGGAAAAGCTACATAGCCACCAAAAGGAATTGCCCTTAAAGCAAATTGCACGCCGCGGCTGCGGCGCTCAAGCACCACTGGGCCAAAGCCAACATTGAAACTGGTAACTCGGATCCCTTGCCAAACCGCGGCAAAGAAATGACCTGCTTCATGAACAACGATTAATAAAGCGAGGATTGCCAGCGCTGAAAGAACACCCACCTATTTCTTGCCAAGGTCCGATGTTTCATTGTGACCGCTCAGGATCAGATCTGTGCCCATGTAAGGAGCGAGCGCTACCGGCAACTTGATACTGCCATCACTTTGCTGCCCATTTTCGAGCAATGCAGCCATGGTTCTACCCACCGCTAAGCCACTGCCATTCAATGTGTGTAATAAAGCTGTTGTTTTGGCTTCTTTAAAACGAATCGCAGATCTACGGGCTTGAAAATCTCCGCAACTACTACAGCTTGAAATTTCTCTGTAGGCGCCGGCCCCAGGTAGCCACACTTCTAGGTCGTAGGTGCGAGCAGCTGAAAAGCCAATATCTGCGCTGCAAAGTTCAAGCACTCGATAGGGAAGTTCAAGCGCTTGCAGCACAGCTTCTGCATCAGCAGTGAGTTGCCCATGGGCTTCGCTTGATTTGTCTGGATGACAAAACCAATACAACTCAACTTTGTTGAATTGATGCAAGC
>Ga0310326_10035_pt1 | contig 16156 bp, 15 predicted proteins | sample LakSupSRFTotalD5_FD_195540 | JGI IMG/M metagenome (GOLD analysis project Ga0310326, IMG submission 195540) | Enriched freshwater cyanobacterial communities from Lake Superior, Ontario, Canada - SU02.SRF.Total.D5 (v2) (version 2) | ecosystem: Environmental > Aquatic > Freshwater > Lake | place...
ATAGAATCTGGGAGACTAGAAACGCGGGGGTCTAGCAATCTGGTGAATGCAGCGAACTCATAATTCGCCTTAGCCGAGTTCGATCCTCGGGACCCCCATCATAAAACCCCAGTAAGGGAACTAGTTTTCGGTAAAAAAACAGTTCAAGGGCGAGAAGCGCATCTAGGCACGCATCTAGGCACGCTTCAAGGCACGCCCCATGGCCGGCCCGGATCCCTGCCTAACGCGAATTAACAGGGCCTTGCGGGACCTGGGTTCCAGTGTCAGCCTTGAAGTTTCCCCATCCGGGGGGAAGGATGCGAGTGCGGGCCAGTACAGCCTTCCCCTTCGAACGATGGCTGCAGGCCACCAAGATGCAGGACCCACAAGGGTGGGGATCAGCGGTAGCAAACCCCTGCGGCGCACAGAAACCTGTTAGACGACGCAGCCAAAACTGGGACCCAGTGAGGATGTGACGATCGAACACCCTGCGTACCCTTGTGGCGAGTAAGCCGCTTGGGAGCTGCAGTCGGCGCAAGGCGGCCCTAGCGGCAACCGCCTTGCGCAGCCATTAAATGCCAGGAGGTAGGCAACCGTTCTCCCCACTGCTCCAGGGCCAACACCTCAACCTTTCTGCCTTCTGCCGTGCAGCAATCGCAGAGAAACTTGAGCGTCACCTGCAGCAGGAAATCAAATGAAAACTATTACCTTGCGTATCCCACTAGTAGAAGCAGCAATGCTCCAAGACCTACAGAAAACTCACAAACAGTTTCGCAATTTTGAGATCTTGGTGCTGGGTCTTATACGGGGGGAATACCAAAAAACACCAGCAGGCAAAACATCAAAGTAAAGACCTGATGCACCCACGCATTGCCCCGACCAAAACGCCACCTACCGCAGGGGTATTCCTTTCACATCACGCTTAGGTGCAATAGTCGTCAGTTTTTGATTGCTAAACGCATTCGCCGTGATGTGCTGCTGGTGGTTTTAGAAAAAGCAAAGCAGAAATATCCGTTTCGTCTTTATGGCGTGTGCTTGATGGCAAATCACATTCATCTGCTCCTCAAACCACAGGATGCCAACCAACTACCCAAACTGATGCATTGGGTGGGGTGGTATGCCTCAATGGCACTCAACCGCTTATCAGGGCGTTGCGGGCACTTCTGGGAGGCAAGGTATTACGCCACACCCATTGCCCCAGAAGACCACCAACGGGCACTCAATACCCTGAGATATATTCACGCCAATCCAAAAGCAGCAGGGGTGCGTAAGGGTTTCTATGACCCCTATAGCAACTACGGGCACTACAGCAGATTAGAAACCGACGGCATCAGTGACTGGCATCCTGCCTTTCTGCAACTCTCACCCACGCTCACTGGGTGCTCCAAGCGTTATGAGCGGTTTTGCAAGACATACCGCTGCAAATCAAAACCCATCAAAATCCGCCAATGGGGCAGCAAGTTGATTGCCCTTCTCAAATCCACAACATCAAGAGCACAGGGAAGAGGCAAACGCATCTCCCAGTGCATCGGGCAGCAAGCACTACCGCTCAACCTACCCATACAGCAACATTTACCCGAGCAGTGGCAGCAAATCGCCGAGCAGTTTCGTCATTGCAATGCACCACGCTGGAATGATGACAACAACCTGAATAGTAGTTAGGGCACTGAATGCTGTATTGGAGGAAAGATAAACTTACAAATAAACCAGCAAGTAGTCATTTTTAGGCACTTATTATCGCCTTTATTTTGTTGCGGCAACTTATCTATCTACTGGCATAAAAAACACCAATGACGCCCTCAACCCTGCCGCCCAACCTAAAATCAGCAGCATCCGTGCCAGGTAATCAATGCCGCAAATGACTGCCACTCATTAAAAAAGGGTCTTCCAAGACCCTTTGCGATGACTGGTTTTTGTAGGTGTGGAGGGATTTGAGGTAAAGTCGGTCAGGAGGGACCGTAGCGACGCAGTTTTATGTTCGGGTCTTCGTACTGGAACCGGGATGGTTTTCCGCTTCCGTCCGTATCTCCCGCCTCCATCAGCGAAATCTTCGGCGTAACCCACTCCAACTTTCTTTTCTGTTGGGAAGGTAGTTGAGGACGCTCCATTGCAACAAGCAATTTAAAATCATTTCCGTCTGACTTCTTAGGTCAGTCAGCAATCTGAAGGCAATCGACCAATGTCGATAGTTTTTCGCCAGACGATGGGTCTCAACACACCCACACAACCGCCCCACCAGACCCCAGAGCATTCCAGCAGCACCAGAAAGGAGCAACGGCACTCAGCACCTCTCAGCGAGGCAGCAGCACTCCACGCCTCCCCCCCTACTCGCCGTAATCCACAAAAAAAGCCACTTTCCACGCCACAACGCCTCCAATCTCACCCACGCTCACCACTGCCGCCCAAGACACCGCAAGGGGTTTCCCAGTCACCGCAGCACTTCTGAGCACCTCAGCAACCCCGCAGAGGGGGTGTGCACCACTGCGTCTCAGTGGGGCACGGGTGCGGGCACCGCGTAACCGAACCTCTTCAACGTGCTTGAGAAAGTGTCCTCCAGCTGGGACAGCTGCTCGGCGGTAAGCTGCTCTTGGCCTTCACCGCTGCGGCCCGATCGAAAGAACCGCTCGCAGCCTTCAGGCCGTTCATGAAAACCGCCCTCTGAATCTTCCTTCGACCGCAGCTTCTCGAAACGGGTGTTGGCTGCCGCCTGATCAATCAGCTCGGGATCTGTGGGCAGATCGAGAAAGCCAGCCAGCCAGCCGAAGTGTTCCTCTGGCTGGGCCAGTAGATCCTCGTAGCGCAGCACCAACACCGGAATCTCTTGCTGATCCACCCAGCTGTGCACATGGTTGGCCCAGCTGCCCATGAACTGGCGCACCTGCTGACCACCCCGTTTGCTTGAGCGGCACAGCGCGGCCTCCTCGTTCAACAAAAAGGCCACGCAACGCTCCAGCTCCCACGAGAAAAAATGGCTGAGCGACACCACCACATCCGCTGGCTGGCGGATCACCACCACCGCCCCCCGGCAGCCCTCGGTGGGCACCACCGGCCGGCCAGCGGAATCCGGGCTGGTGAAGGCATCGTGCACCTTGTGGTATCGCAGGCATTCCGCATAGAGGGCCCGCTGATGGCCCACACGGCCCCGCACCTTGTCCAGTTCAGCCCAGCACAGATCGCTGCTGTCGATACCCAGCTGGTCATCGAGCCAATGGCGGCTGCTCACGATCGAGCCGGTGGCCAAGTCCCTGTTGAGCCGGAGCGCTTGTTCCTCTTGTTGGGCAGAGGCGGTGGCATCAGCACTGTCGAGCCCTGCCAAGCGCCTGAGTTCCGTAATAAAAACCCGGCACCAGGTGTTGCCGGATTTGGGGTAGCTGGCCAGATACCAGTAGGGCTCTGGGCTGCTCATGCCGTCACCATCTCTGCGTCCTGCTGAGCTAGAGCCGGTCCCTTTGCCGTAGCCGCAGCCTGCAGCAGATCCTGCCGCTCCAACCAGTCCTGCATGGCCGCGATCCCTGCTGGCAGTGGCAGTGAGGCCAAAGGGACCCGGCTCTGTAGCCGCGCCAGGGCCATGAAGTTCAGGCCTTCCTGGCCCAGTCCACGCACAAACCGGGGCCGGAACGCCTGATTGCGCAGCCGCAGGGCCGCCGCCTTCTGGCTGGTTATCCGGATGATGCGGCTGGCATCCGTGTCTGGGGTGTCGTTGCGGTGCTGGTGGATGAGATAGAGCGCTTGCAGGGGCACCGCCTCGGTGGCGCGCTGAACCGCTTCTCCCATCAGCAGGTATTTGTGCATCCCCTGGCGGATCGGCGGCAGCTGGAGCGGATCCAGATCGAACGCCTTGGCAGCGTCGTGCCAGAGCTTGATGCGGGGAATGCCCGGCAGCACCAATCCATCCGGGCTGATGGCCACCAGGTCGTCGGCCAGCAACCGCCAGCCCTGCTGAATCAGCGCATAGGCCAGCGTGGATTTGCCAGCCCCGGAGTGGCCCATGCACACGATCGCCTGGCCGTCTTTTTCCAGCGCATTGCCATGCAACACCAGGCTGCCGCGCTGAATCAGTAAGGCCCCCACCGCCGAACCGAGCAAAAAGGTGCAGATATCTTGATCACTGACTCCTGGGTGCGCCCGGTGCCAGGCAATGCGGTCACCGCCGGTGATGCGAAAGCGGCCGATGTCGTCGATGGTGAGCCGCAAATCGCCGCGGGCCATCTGTAGGAACGGGGTGTCGTGCGGGCCGGGTGGCAGATCGGGCCAGCCTTTGGGCGCCTCTGGGACGATGTCGATCGCAGCCATGTCTCCCGATCTGGGTTCAACAAGCCGCTCAGGCAGTTCGGGAATGTCCAGCGCTGGGGAATGCCAGATCAGCCCGAAAGCCTCACGGTGTTGGCCAGTAACCCCTGGCATTAGCTCGTGGCGCAGATGACCTAGTTTCCCTCACAGCCAGTGGTAAGTGTTGCTGTGATCAGCGCCGACAACCTCGATGCCATCAAGGGCCTGGCACGGCTGGTGCTGAAACGGGAGCGGGAATGCACCGAGCACGGCTCGCCACTCACCACCACAGCATCACCGGAGCTAACAGCACAGCTGCTTGCTGTCCCCGACAGCGCCTTGTTGGCCGCCATCCAGCGGCATCGCCTCGAAAGCTTGTTGCACGGCGATCCCCTGGTGGGAGCTCTTTTGCCAAAGCTGGCCGACAAGATCAAGGCCCTGGCTCGCGCTGAAACCATGGCCGCCCTGGCCCTGGCCAGCTTGACGCGCGAGATGGCCGCTTTGTTTGAGCGGGCTCGCATCCCGATGCTGGTGATCAAGGGCATCCCGCTCAGCCTGCAATCCACCGGATCCCTCACAGCCAGGGGGCGGGGTGATCTGGATCTGCTGGTGGATCCAAACAGCCTGGCCGATGCCGTGCAGCTCCTTGAGCAGCATGGTTTTGTACGTAAGGCGGGGATGTTCCCAAACAACCTCCACAGCTTTTGGGGGCGCTACAGCCGATGGGCAGGCTATGAATTCTCTTTAACTCGCCAGCAGAAAATCGGCTGCCAATGGATTGATTTGCACTGGGCTCTGTCAAATGTGCGTGCGCCGCTTCCCACCTTTCAAGAAGCATGGGATTACCGAGAGCAGTTCACCGTAAATGGGCAGTCTGTTGCAACACTTTGCGTCTGCCATGCTTTTCAGCATGCATGTGCTCACGCCGCAAAAGATCAGTGGATGTGCCTCAGAAACCTTGTCGATATAGAGCGCCTAGTCCGCAGCTCACATCAAGCAAGTCTGAGACCAATGAGGCGTTTTCGGGTAGCCCGATTTTCATGCGCCATTGCCCACGATCTCAGTGGCACTGATTCGTTGCTATCCCTTTTTGATTGTGCAGAGACAAGAGTTGCAAGAGCACTGCGAGAAGCCCGCTTTGCTCAAGCCCGTCCATGGCGCGGCCAAGAGGAGGGCCCCTGGAAGCCACAACACTTTTTTGCGGCTGTCGCAAGAATGCTCAAGCTGAGTATCAATGGAGAAGATTGGCTGCGGACCCTGCTGTATTACACCCTGCTTCCGGCTGCCTTCTCGGATCCAGACAATGGCAAAGACCGCGGCCTGGTCGAGTTACTAATGGCAAGGATTCGTCGATTCAGGCAACGGGTTGACGAAAATCGGCGGCCCAATCCAACAGGTAACGCCTGAAAAAAAGAACAAGCGACCAAACAGCAAGCCCTGGCATCCAGATCGGGTTCAGACAACCACGCTGCGAAAGTATCCAATAAGCTCGAATTTTGCTTGCTCGAAGCTTGAGTCGCTGACGCGATAGGGAGTATGGATCTGACGCAATAGGCGGAGCCAGCTTTGAACGCCACGCCAAGTTATTTGGGAGCACCATGATCGACTGGTGCCTAGCAATCATGGCCAGGGTCAACCAGTCCTCTCCATAGCGATAGGGCTCAGGCTCATAGGGCCAGAGAGAGCGGCGGATCATCACCGTTGGCGTAGGTAGCGAGCAACCGCCGACCAGCAGGCGAACAAAACTTCTGTCCCGCCAAGCGGTTTGCTCGTCATAGCCATGTGCGCTGGCAATTCGATCTGGATTGTCCAGATGCCAACCCCACTGCAAGGTTAGTTTTCTCGGCTCCCACACATCATCATCATCAAGGAATGCAAGAAATGCGCCTGAGCAATGGCGATAGCCAGCCTTACGAGCGCCGCCGGCTCCGCGATTTTGCTTTAGGCAAACCATCGTGATCGCCCAGCGCCTGCTGCTGCCTTTGCTGTCAATCCAGCGACAAACGGCTTGCTGATCTTCCTGACGGCCATCAACCACAACTACAACCTCAACGCCAACATGATCAGGCAACCCTTGCTGGGCTTCCACTGAGTCCAAAGCGCCGCCAATCGTTAGTTCTGCGTGCCAGCAAGGGATCAACACGGAGATCTCTACTGCTGTTGCCCCCATAAGGCCAGGCCAGTGCGTCAGCTCAACTCCCTTAGCCATGGTGCTGTCGTTCTGCTCGCTGCCTGTCGCTGACCTGCAGCCTCAAAACCCTGCCTGCCTGCTTTATGAGCTCCGGGTCATGGGTGCTCACCAGTACAAGCCGTTCTCTGGCTCGTTCCGCAATGATCTCGCGGACCCGCTGGCCCGATTCCGCATCAAGAAAGGCGGTGGGTTCATCCAGCACTTCCACCGGGCGGTTGCGCAGCCAAGCTCGCAGCAAGCCGAGCCTGTGAATCTCGCCGCCGGAGAAGTGATCCAGCGCCAGGGGCAAGGGATCGTCTAGGCCCCTACCGCGTTGGCAGAGATGGCTTAATCCCAGCCGTTCCAGCCAGTCCTCAATCACACCCGCAGGTGCCTCTTGATCGAGCAGCAGGTTCTGGCGCAGGCTGGTTTCAAACAGCACGGCCTCCTGCGGGGCGTAAGCCAGTAGCCCACGCAGCTGGCGCGCTCCCGCTGAGCCACTCAGCGCAATTGCGCCCGTTTGCGATGTGATCTGCCACTGGCTGCTGTCTTCCCCCAGCAGACCGCAAACGCGATCCAGCAGGGTGGTTTTGCCGCCGCCGGAAGGGCCTGCCACCGCCACCAGAGCCCCTGGCTGGAGTTCCAACGCCTGTGCATCCTGCCCAGTGGTGGCGGCGCTCCAATGCAGGACTGTCCAATTTTGAGAGTCGTTGAAGCATGCCAGGTTTTGGCTTGTGGCCGTCCTGCCTTGCTGCGCCGGGGCTGTGGGCTGGAGCAGTTGGCGCCGCTTGCAGAGTTCGTCGTAACCGGGCAATGACCCTAAACAAAGGCGCTGGGCATTGATTACGGCGCTGAGGGCGGTGCCGCTCCGGTAAGCCAGCAATAAGGTAGTGGCGATGGCGGCGGGTCCCAGTCCCGCCCGGCCCCAGATCAGCCAGCCCCCCACCACCAGCACCACCAAGGTGTCGCGCCAGGCAGTAAACAGGGCTTGGCGCTGAACGGTTTGCCTCAGCACCCGGCGAAAGCGGTCGTTGTCTTGCTCAAACCGTTGCAGCAACCAGGATTCAGCCGCCGCTGCCCGCACCGCTTTGAGGCCATGCAGGCCATCGCCAACCGTGCGCTGCAGGGCGCCATTTAGGTGGCTCTGAAGGCGGCCCAGTTGCCAGCTGCCGGAGCGTTGCAGCAAGGCCGCGCCGCCCGTTGCTGCCAGGGCCAGCACAAGAGGGAAAGCGGCTTGCCGCCCCACCACCAGCACACCTGCCGCATAGATCCCTAAGGAGAGCAGGGCCTGGAGCGAGCGCATGCCCTGATCGAGGGCCAACACCGAGCGGCTGATATCAGCCATCAACAGGCCAAGCAATTCCCCCCGTCCCAGCTGCTCCAGCTGGGAGGAGGAGGCCCGCAACACCTGGCCGAACAGCTGTTGGCGCAGGCCATCGGTGAAGCCAGAGCGCAGCCGTTCCTGGCCAATCGCCGCCAGCGCCTGCAGCAGGCCGCGCAGCAGCATCAGGGCCACCAACACCGCCAGCCCTTGCGGCAAGGGGAGTTGCACCGGCAGCTGCCAGCTGGCGCCTGGCGCAGCACCGAGCAGCAGCGACACACCAACGCCCAGGCCAGCGATATCCAGCACACTGCTTAAACCGCCCAGCAGGGCCAGGCTGCCCAAATGGCGCCAGCCAGCTTCACGGGCTAGGCGCACCACAAGTGCCCACCGCCGTAGCCGAGGCAGGATGTACTGGCTAATGAAGTCGCTCGCCATGGGGCAAAAGGGGTGGTCGGCCCTCGCAGCGACCTTAATCGCCGGCGTTGGCTTGAGCCGCTGGCTCTGGCCCCAGCTGGAGCCGGCGCGCAGCCTGCCGCTGCTCCCCCCCTGGCCTTGGCAGCAACCAGCCCCCGGCAAACCAGCGGCGCCGCCGTTGCAGCTGCTAAGCAAAGGCTGGCAGGCCCGCAACTTGGGTAACGCCGCCGCCTTGCGCTACCCGGCCTGCTGGCAGAGCCTGCCGCGCACCCCCTGGGATCTCGCGCGCTTTAACGGGCGGCTCTACGTGGGCCTAGGCAATGCCGCCAACGCCGGGCCCACGGCTAACGCAGGCCCTGTGCCGGTGTTGGCCTACGCCTTCGATCAAGGGCGCTGGCTACAGGAGGCAACCCTGAGCGAGGAGGAGATCAACAATTTTGTGCCCCATGGCAAGCAGCTCTGGATCACTGGTGCCGATGCCCGCGGCAGCTGGCGCTGGGGCAATCTGTATAACCACTCCAGCAATGGAGCGCTGTGGTGGCAAGAGCGCAGGCTGCCGCGCTTCATTCACGCCTACGACCTGGCCTGGCACCAAGGAGCGATGGTGGTTGCCGGCAATGTGCCAGACGCAGTGAGCACCGGTCCAAAAACGGATCGCCATGGTTCGGCGCTGGCGCTGTCGCGCGATGGCGGAGGCAGCTGGAGCGTGCAACGGCTCTTGGGCTGGCGGGCCACGGCCCTGCTGCCCCTAGCTGGCGAATTGTTTGCCGTTGAGGCGCTACCAGGGCCAGGCCTGAAGCGTTGGCTGCAGGCCGGCGGGCGCTGGCAGAATTTTACGGCGGTCCACCAATTAAGGCCAGATGGCCGTTGGCAGGCGCGCCCAGATATCAGCGCGGCTGATCTGCTGCCAGGTGTGCCCGGGGCTGGGCAGCGCTTCGCCTGGATTGAGGGGGCAACCCCAGCCCAAAACCAGCTGGCCTGGATTGCCAGAGTGGGCCCCTGGGGTGATGATCCGGCCCGGCGTCTGGCCTTCATTGCCAAACGAGGTGAGTCCGGCAGGATCCAGGTGCAGCCCATTCCTCTGCGATCCGGCGTTCAGGCAATGGATCTAATTAGCAATCAAGCGGGCTGGCTGTTGCTCACCAGTGAACGGCATGCACCCCAGCGCTGGCGCAGCCAGATCACAGCGATGCAAGCCAGCGGGCAACGCATCAGCCAAACGCCACAGCTGAGCTTCGAGGCAGCGCTACCGGCCTGGTCGCTCGCCAGCGATGGCACCACCTTGTGGGTTGGCTTGGGGCCTGCGCCTTTTCAGCCAGAGACAACGCCCGGGCAATGCAGCGGGGCGGATCAGCTCAGTGGCAGCGTGGTGGCCATCTCGCCCGCCAGCCAACCAGCCAAGTTCGAATGAAGCTCGCAATTACCAGCGACCAGCCAGCCACAACGGCGCTGTTAGGGGAGATCGCCCACCTGTGCGCTGCCCATGGGGCCCAGTGGCATCCCCAGCTGCAGGTTGAGGTGATCGAGGGCGCCATGCGCTTGCTGGCACCACCAGAAACAACCGGCGCACTGATCAGCCTGCCCACCGAGTTGCTACTGCCAATTGAGGCGGCCCAATGGTCGGGCTCAGCCGATGCCCTGCAGCTGCTGCAGCCGCCACCAGCAGCCACGGCCGTGCAGCGCGAGCTGCTGCAGTTGCATGTCGAGCTGTACAACGCCACTAGCAAGTTGCCCTGGTGGAGCAGCCAGCATCCTGGCCGGCTTGTTGCCGCCTCCGCCCATGTGGCGGCTGCCCTTGCGCCACTAAAGCCTGGCCATGGGGCCAAGCTGGAGCGTTCCGCAGCTGAGGGATTTCTGGCCACCCGCAGCTTTGGCTGGAAGCCCAGCCCCGACCAGGGCGACCGTGGGCCAGTGCTGATGCCCTTGGTTGATCTCCTAAACCACCATCACATGGGAGCCCCTTTTGCGATCAGCGATGGCGCGATGCGGATCAAGGCCGCGCAAGCAGGCAGCCGCGAGTGTTTTGCCCACTACGGCAATCGCCGCGACGTGCTCGACCTAGCCCTCCACTACGGCCACTGCGATCACTCCACCCCGTTTGCCCACAGTGCTCCCCTGGAGATCACCGTTGAAGGAGTGGGAACCATTCGAGTGGAGCATCAGGGCCAACGTGCACCAGTGCATCCCTTTGATCCACCCCGCGTAACGCTCGAGCCCGATGGCCTGAGGCTCAGCCACCTGTGTTGCCACCAGGAACACCCTGAGCGAGTGCAAACGATGCTCGTGCTGGCACTGCAAGGAAGCCTTAAACGCGGCGGCCATGGCGAGATCGACGCCCGGCAATTCGCTCAGAAGGGCTTGAATGCCATCGGAGCAGCAAACCTGCGCCTGCTGGATCAGCTGGCAGCTGCAGCCCAATCCTCACTGCATCCAGGCGCTGCAACGCTTGCGGCAGCAGCCCATCGCCAGGCGTTCATCATCCAAACGGTGCTGGGCACCTAGTCAGCGAGCGCTTGCCACCAGCCGCTCAGGGCCCCCATGGTGGCGAGCGCACGGCTAGTGCCCATCACTCCTTTCATCGTCGGTTCAGCGCTGGCCAGCACCGCTTCTGTTTCGCGGCGAATCGCCTCCAAATCCCAATACCTCGCAAGTGCTGGATGCCAATCGCTCGTCGCCTTCAAGCTGCGTTCCAGCGCCTGATGTTGCTTGCTGATCAGCTCAGAACGCCATTGCTCTAGGCCGCCCTCTGGCTCGCGGTCCTTGGTGGGGTTGTCGCGTAGAAACGGCGGCAGAAACGGTGCAAAGGCTCTGCGGTGCAACAGCCGCCCGCGGCCAGTCCCCTCACCAAACAGCGCCGGATCCTGCTGCAGCAGGGCCGCAATCAAGCGTTCATCCAGCAGGGGAAACGCTTTTGCCATCCCAAGAGAGGCCGCAACACGGGTTTCGTCTTCTGCGCGCACAGCCACCCAATCGGCTAGCACGCGCCGGCGAATCGAGTGGTGCTGCCTCAGGTAGCCATCAATCTCCCAGGGATATTGCTCCTTGAGATGAGGCCCTACCCACAGGCGGCCTTCTGGGGTGAGCGTGCGGCTCAACACATCACTGGAGCAGAAGTCGCGGCTGCGGCGCAGCACCTTGTTCACGGCCCAGGGTCGATAGCTCAGCGCCAGGGCGCGGCCCCCTGCGGTTTTTAATGCCGCCCGACGGCCGCCCATCCAGTGAACTAATGCCCGCCAGCGCCCCAGCGCCACCAGGTCCGTGGGCACATTGGCGGCGTTGTGGCTGATGGCCTGATCGCCACCAAAACCGCTGAACAGCACGGTGCAGCCCTTCTGGCGCAGCAGCGCCACGGCCTGGGAATTGCCGCCAATTTGGGCTGGAGCGCCAAACACATTCAGCTGCTGCTGGAGCAGATCAAGGCCCGGCTCCCCTTCACCATCCCCTGGTTCAAAGCGATGGCACTGCTCGGGCAGCAAGTGGTGAAACGGCCTGAACGTCTGCAGGGGCGCTCCTTCCCCGCCCCCTTCCTGGCTCCAGGTATGCAAGCGCTGGGGCTCCACACCCAGGCCATGCACTAGGGCACCGAGCACCGCATTGGAATCGAGGCCGCTGCTGTGCTCGCAGCCGATCGCGCCGTTGTGCCCCCCCAGGGCCTGTTGCACGTGGTCCACCAATCCTTGCCGCAGGAACTGATGCAGCGCCTCTGGCTCCATGGCCGCTGCCCCCCCAGCGAGCGGGTCATAGGCGCTGGCGTGCACGGCGCCGTCGCGGCCAACCAGCACCTGGTGAGCCCGCGGTAAGCGGCGGATGCGGGTGTACGGCGCCGCTTCTGCGCTGTGGTTGCCGCTGATCAGGGCAGCCACATAGGCGGGATTCACATCGGCTGGGCGGGCATCACCATGCAGGGCATGGGCTTCCGTCCAGCTGCGCACCAGCTCGGAGCCCACCGCAAAAAACGGTTGGCGATGGAAGGCATCGGTTCGGTAAAGCCCCGCGGCCAAAGGCTGGGGATCGGTGCTGGGCAGGTGCAGGGCCATAGCTGCGGCTAGGAATCAGAACTGGGTGAGGGGCGCACCAGCGCCAGGGCTGAGCCCAGGGGTGTAGAGCCGGCCGGACTGGGGATCTCTGAGCCAGGCATGGGGCACCTTGCGGCCATCGCTGAACTTGCTCATGCCCAGATGCAGTTCATTGGCCACGCCAATCAGATCAAGCAGGAGCCTGCCAGCAAGCGAACGGCTCAGGCAGGTGCTGGCCCAGCCTGCGCGCCGGCAGCGAATACGCATCAGCCAAGCCAGGCGGCTGCACCAGAGCTGCTGCCGGGCTGGGGCGAGCTGCAGTTGCCAGCGTGTCCAGGGGCGCCGGCGGGCCAAACCGATCAGCGTTGGACCTGGTACTAGCTGTATCAAAAGCCAGATGCTGTGATCCAACAAACAAAACAAGCCATAAGCAATTAGCCGGGTGGGCCAGCGCAGCAGCGGCCTCATGCCGGCTGGGCTTCCGCGAGCATGCCCCGCTTGAGCGCTTCTGCCACAAAGGCTTCCGTCTCATGGCGGCAGGTCTCCGGGTCTACGGCATATCGCGCTTGCAGCTCGCAGATCAGCTCTTCCAATTCGGCAGGTGCATCGAGCAGGTTCCAGATGCTGGAACCGGTGCCGTTAAGGTTGAGATATTGGGCGTTCTCGGGGTTAAACAGGCACACCTCGCCATCCAGTTCAGCGGCACAGATCTCGGGGTTGCGGCTGAGGGGCACGGGTCTCTTGCGAACATGGAGATCCTCTCAGGGATTGAGCCTGGGATCAAGGCTGCAGGGCTGCTGCATGTAGCCGGGCAAACAGCTGCGGCACCAGCAGACCAAAACCGCCATTGCCCTCCAGTAGCAAGGGCTCGGGAGAAGCGGGAATCCAGTCCCAGGCCACCTGGTCAATGGCTGGCAACCGCTGGTGCATGGCGGCCGCGGCTTGCAAACAGGCACGAACACACAACGGAGCACCGCTTTGGAGTTGTTTTGTCCATCGAGCCAGAGCGTCCTGTTGGGCCGCCGTCAACGGCTCCCCTGGGTTCGGCAGGCTGACGCCATCCGCACTGATGAAGGCAACTACGCCTTCGCACAACGGCACCTCCAGCCATGCCACCCGCACGGCAACCGGCGCCTGAGGCGATCGCCGGGAGGTGATCACGCGAACAACTACGGCAGGGTCGGCGGCCGGCAGCTCGGTGCTGTGGCAAAGGTAGGGAGCAGCCAGGGCTGGTTCGTCGCTGCGGCAGAGGCGATGCCAATGGGCCAGTAGCTGGGCGGGGGTGGGAGGTTCGGCATCGGCTGCAGGCGCTGCTTCGGCTGCATACGGTGCATCAGCCTGAAGCTGGCCGAATAGGGCCTGCTGCTCCAGGGCTGAGCCAGTCCAGCGGAAACGGATCACCCCTCGGCCGGCATGGCCGCGTTGGGGTTTGAGCACCACTCCTTCTGCCCTTAATGCCTCCCACCACCAATTCGGGATCTCTGAGTGCCCTTCAACGACACCATGGGGTTGATGAATGTTTTGTTGCAGGTGGAGCAGCGTGAAAGGAGCTCGCCAGCGCTCGGGCGTGCAGGCAAGTAGGGCCGCTTTGTCGGCTAGCAACTGCAGGGCAGGGCGGCATTGATCCGGCCAGTGCTGCCGGCGCTTGGCATGCAATGCACCGGCCAGGCTGTCTGGGGAGTACGGCGCCAGCTGGCTCCAGGAGCGAACGCCCAGGGCCCACCACCACGACACCTCCACTGGCCGATAGCTGTTCAGCCAGCAGGCCGACAGGGTCAGTTGCCAAGGCAGGGCTGCTCGACCTTTGGGCGGGCGCCTGGGCCAACGCCAGGGACGAATCAACCACCAGTGCAGCTGCTGGAGCAGTTCCAGCGGCACCCGCCACAACGGTGCTGACCCCAGTCGTCGCCAGGGTCGTCGTCCTGCTAGCCAGCTCCAGGGCGGAGGGCTCTGGAGGGTGCTGATCAGCCGTTGGAAGCCCATCAACCAGCCTGAAACGGATTGGGCAGCCGCACCCCGCAGCAGGCGAAGTCATCGATGGTGCGCGTCTTCACGGTGAGATCGTGCAGTAGGGCGATGGCGGCGATCTGGTTGTCGATGGCGTTATGGGGATTTGGCGCCCGATCGCCGTAGGTCTGCAACACCTCAGCTAGCCACTGCTCCAGCAGCTTGGATTGCGGTTGATCGCCCCGGTGGCGAATCAACTCCACCCCACGCCGCAGCTCACCAATGGTGATGGCGGCCAGAAACAGCGGGGTATTGTCAGTGGCAGCATTTGCCCAGAAGTCCTGCATACCAACGTCCGGCATGGCAGCCAGTAATTCCGCCAGGTTGCACCGCGGTGGGCTAAGCAGCACATGGGCACCAGCCCGCTTTTTGAGCGCCTGGACCAAGGCGTCATCGACGCAGTGCACGAACAGGTCAGGCATGGCACCCTTCATTCGTTGATAGCGATGCTATCTGTGTTGCTTGATGGGATCGCCGCTGCCGCCCACCGATCTCGGCGATCACCCGGAACGCACCTACGGCGGCATTGAACTGGCCGGCGGCCATTGCCTGGTGAATCAGTTCATTTAACCCCTAGTTCTGCTCGGCCTGGTGTTGGAAGCGGTTTTTTAATCAGTTCTTCCACCATGCGCTGCCGCGCCAGTGAGAGACCCCCATCACAAAATTTGCAGAACTGGCTCCATAATTCATTTAGTTAGTTATTGCGATAGCGGTTTCAATGGGTTTAAGCCTGCGGTTGCTTGGCCTGGTGCTGCTACTGGCATTATTGGCATTTTTTGTTGCCGGTGAATTTGCCCTGATTCGCCTAAGACCCACCCGGGTGCAGGAATTAGCGGAGAAGGGTCACCATGGGGCGCTGGCGGTGGAACGGCTGCAGCGGCACCTGAGGCGTGCCTTGGTGGCCACCCAACTGGGTGCAACCCTCTCCCTGCTCGCCTTGGGTTGGGGAGTTCATAAATTGTTACTTGGATTATTTCAAAACAACATCAACCCCAGCTTTGAACTATTTATTTTTATTTGTTTAGCCTTCTCGGCAACTCTGCTGGGGGGAGTATTACCAAAAGCCTGGGTTTTAAAAGATCCAGAAGCTTCTGCTTTGCGCTTGGGGCCTTTATTAGAAGCGGTTAATCGATGTTTAGCGCCCTTGCTCGCAGTGTTGGAACGGCTGGCTGAAAGCTTGCTGCTGCTAACGGGTTTGCCGCTGGAATGGGATCGATTGGTGCCAGCTCTTTCAGCCGGTGAACTGGAAAGCTTGATCGAAAATGATGCCGTAACCGGCCTAGAACCAGATGAACGCAACATCCTTGAGGGGGTTTTTTCCTTGAGGGATACCCAGGTGCGAGAGGTGATGGTGCCCCGCAACGGCATGGTGACCCTCCCCCTTGGTGTGAGCTTTGCTGAACTGATGCAAGCGGTGCTCAGCACCAAACATGCCCGTTTCCCCGTAATTGGTGAATCGCTCGATGATGTGCGCGGCTTGCTCGATTTAAGGCTGCTGGCAGAACCCTTATCCCGTGGTGAATTGCAACCCGGCACCCCGTTAGCGCCCTACGTGCGCAGCGTGGAACGCATCCAAGAAAGTGCTTCCTTAGCCGAGTTGCTGCCGGTAATACGCAACGGTGAACCGATGCTGGTGGTGGTTGATGAACACGGCGGCACCGAAGGGCTTGTAACAATTGCTGATCTCACCGGCGAAATTGTTGGTGATGAATTGCTTGAAAACGACGGCAGCCCCCCAGACCTCCAGCCCCTTGGTAAGGATCAATGGCTGGTGGCTGGTGATCTTGAGATTTTTGAACTGAACCGTTCCCTTGGCCTCAAGCTGCCAGAAGCAGACGGGCACCACACCTTGGCTGGTTTTCTACTAGAGAGGCTGCAGCACATCCCAACCCCTGGAGAAGCGCTGCGTTGGGGCGGCCATCACTTTGAAGTGCTCACGATGGACGGCCCACGCATCGAAGAAGTAAAGATCTGGCT
>Ga0310326_10036_pt1 | contig 16049 bp, 15 predicted proteins | sample LakSupSRFTotalD5_FD_195540 | JGI IMG/M metagenome (GOLD analysis project Ga0310326, IMG submission 195540) | Enriched freshwater cyanobacterial communities from Lake Superior, Ontario, Canada - SU02.SRF.Total.D5 (v2) (version 2) | ecosystem: Environmental > Aquatic > Freshwater > Lake | place...
TGGCGGGCCTGGCGGACCATCGAATAGCTATCACCAGCTTCTAATCGATCGCTGCACAGTAAAAGCCCTGGCAGGCCAGTCATGAGGTAGGACAAGGCTTCCCCTTCTGTTGTTGTCGCGCCGACTAATAGCCTGCGCTCCTTGAGGCGCAAGGCCGCAACCACTAGGCCCAACCGATTCGCTGAGGCCAGTAGGACCTTTAAACGTAGATCACTGGATAACAGTGCTTCAAGCACCAGATTGATCCGGCTTGGGCCCAGGGACTCCAGGTGGGGGGTTAGGTCCATGGGGGCATCCTGCTGATCAAGAGCTTGCGCTTCGTTGCCTACAGGACTGGCTGGTAACAACCCCAGCCCCGGCCTGGCTCCACTTCATCGACCCGCTTGGATGGGTGGGATAGGGCATGCCTGCATCCGTTCCTCTGCAAATTGTAGTGTTCACCGCCATAGATTTGCGGATTTTGCACGGCGTTTTCCGGCTGGGTTGATTTGCGGGGCCACCCAGATCTTCTCTGGCGACCAGCTGGCGATGTTGGACAGGGGTCCTAAGCCTGCCCGTGCCGTGATCCGGGCTTCACCGCGCTGAAGCAGCCCGCCATCGGGCCTGGCCTCAGGTTTCGTTGCCGCCAAACATGTCGTCGTAGCCCTGGTAGGGCTCAAATTCATCCCAGCCGGGACTGGCCTGGTCCAGGAGGCCGTAGCGGGCGGCTTCGTCGTTCATCAAGGTGTTGCCCTCGGGGCGGGTGTCACAGGTGATGCCGCCCCCGGCCACCGGAAGGCAGTTCTGGAACACCACATCGGCCCGCACCGGGTTCAGGCCTGGCGTCAGGCCCAGGGCCATGCCCAGCAGAGCGATTCTTAGGGCCAGGCGTCTGCCAAGCCCGCCGGAACGAGGCGTGTAGCCAGCCGCCCATGGGCTTGGACGGCTGGTCCGCTCCTCAAGATTGCTGCCCATTTGAACGGTGGCCATGGCGGAAGGGACGGGGATCCTGAAATGATGGTCGGTGCCTACGCGACCGCCGTGATGTACACCGATTGGACTGCCGTTATCCTGCTATTGCTCACGGCGGCACCACTGGCGGTGGTCGTGGCCACAGCTGGATTCTTCATCTGGCGCCAAAAGCGTCAGAAAGGATGATCCTTAGTCGTTTCAGCTGCTGGGATTGGCTATGGCCTAGCCAGGCCGGTTTTCAAGTTCAGTTGGCTTGAAGCCAGGCTGAACGCTCCGTTAGTTGGGCAAATCCTGGAACAGCGCTTCGGCTGGCAGCCTGGGCTGAATCGCCCGGGCGCTCGCCATCAGCTGGTCAAGGGCCGGCACCAATTGGGGTTGGGGCTCAAAGGAGCTGCTGGCTGGCACCACCGGCAGCATGCCCTGGCCGGCGCAATCGAGGCAGGTGCGAAAGCGCAGGGCTGTCAGCCTCAGCACGCCACTGCCGCCGCAGGTTTGGCATTTGCGCGAACCGGTAAGGGCGGCAGGCGCCAAGGGCAGTTTGCAGCTGGCTTCTGGGGGCGCCACCACGGGCTTGGATAGCAGGGCTAGGGCCGCAGGGCTAGCTGGTTGGAGGCGGATAGGGAGTAAGGGCATGATTTGTCTTGATTCGCTGTCATGGCACTGTGGCCGATTTTGGCTTCGGTGAACCTGCAGTCTTCCTTAAATCTGCGGTGGCCCCAGTGGGGCCGCCAGCTGGGCAGCTACAAGCCGCCGTAAGGGCGCTTCAATTGTTAAGGCCTCAGTAGGGGCCAAGGGCTGGCTCTGGAGTTCTGCCAGCAATTCGGCCGCGCTGATGCGGCTGCCCCGGGGTAGGAGGTCCAGCTCCGCCGCCAGTAGCCCCACCACGGCCGGGCCATCGAGTCCCTGCTCCCTGAGGGCTTGTAAGCCTTCGGCGCCGCTGCGTTTGGCCAGGCGCTGGCCGCTGCCATCGAGCAGGAGGGGCCCATGCCAGTAGGCCGGGGGGGCGGCACCAAGGACCGCCATCACGGCCACCTGGGCCGCCGTAGCCGGCCAGAGGTCATGGCCCCGCACCACATCACTGATGCCCAGGCTGAGCTCATCCACGGCGGTGGCCAGGTGATAAGCCACCAGGCCATCGGCCCGGCGCAGCACCACATCACCCACCTGGCTGGGGCCATCCAGGTCGCCCGCTGGCGCTAGCCGGTCCTGCCAGCGCAGCCGGCCTGACGCCAGGCGGAGTCGCCAGCTGGGCAGCCGACCGCCGATGGGGCCCCAGGCCGCATCCAGTCCCGTACAGGTGCCCGGATACACCGCAAAGGCGCCGTGGGGGGCCGAGATGTCGGCTAGGAGCCGGCGGCTGCAGCGGCAGGGGTAGAGGGCGCCGCTGCGGCGTAGCCAAGAAAGGGTGCTGGCGTACAGGCCGCGGCGCTGGCTTTGGAGCAGCGGCGCTCCGTCCCAGCCCAGCCCCAGCCAGTCCAAGTCAGCCAAAATCGCCTCAGCCACCCCTGGCCGGTTGCGGGGGCGATCGAGGTCGTCGATGCGCAGCAGCCACTCCCCCCCCTGTAGGCGGGTGACTAGCCAGGACAGCAGGGCGGTGCTGAGGTTGCCGCGATGGAGCGGCCCTGTCGGAGACGGGGCATAACGGCCAACGGGCCCCTGGCGTCGCCGCCGGAGGCCCGCTTCAAAAAGCCGGAGCAGATGGTCCGGCAGGGGCCGGGTGGGATTGCTCAAGGCGAGCTAGCCAAGCCCTGCCAAGGGTTGATCAGCCCTGAACCAATCAACCCCGAACCAATCAGCCCTGAACAGATCAGCCTTGGACCTTGTCCTTGAACAGCTTGCCGGCGGTGAAGGCGGGCACGCGCTTGGCTTCGATCTTGATCTTTTCGCCGGTCTTCGGGTTCAGACCCTGGCGGGCGGAGCGGTCGCGGGGTTCGAAGGAGCCGAAGCCCAGGATCGAGACCTTTTTTCCGTCTACCACGGAATCGATGATCGTGTCGATCAGGGTGTCGACCACTTGGGCCACTTCGGTCTTGGTCAGCTCGGTGCGGGCAGCCACGAGGTTGACGAGGTCAGCTTTGTTCATCGGAAAGGAGTTTTCTGGGTTCAGCGGGAGTCAGGCGAATCGGAAAGCCCGACAGGCACTGGAGTCAGCGCGCTAATCGTATGGGGAGTCGCCACGGGCTGCAACCCGAGAAGACCAGCACCAGCTTGCTTTTAGCCCGAACCGTCGTCAATTCGACTCATTCGAGCCCGTCCAGCAGGGGCCGGCCCGGGCCAATCAGCTTCTCTCCGGCGAGGGCACCCAGGCCGGCGCCACTGGCAATCCAGCGGGGAGATCCCTGTGGCAGCCAGGCTTTTAATTTTTTGAGGCTGCGCTGCCAACGGCCCCAATGGAAACTGCGGGCCGTCGGCAGGGGCGCGGCTGCCCCCGGGCCGGTGGGGCTGAGTAGCCGGCCGCAAAAGAGCACATCCACCGCACCGCCGGCATGCAATACGCAGGATCCGGGGGTGGGACCGGGGGTCCAGAGCAGGCGCAAGTCGGGGGAAAGGGCCAATTCATCGTCAAAAGTCTGCAGCTGTTGCACCCCCGGCAGCAGGTAGGCCTCCTGCTCCTGCACCAGCACGGGCCAGCCCAGGGCCTCCTGGAATCGGCGAGTGCGACCGTGGCCTTCGCGGCTGGTCAACAGCAGCTGTCCGGGCGGGCGCCCGCGCAGGAAGGCCAGGTTTGCGGCGGTGAAGGCCGGGCAATCGACCAGCAAGGCGCCGTCTGCATGCTCCAGCCACCAGGCCGTGCCGCCCAGGCAGTCCCGGTTGGGGGCGAAGGCCCAGAGGCCGGCCTGCACCGGCTGGGGCGGCCGGCCCGCCTCCGCAGGCTCGCTGCTTGTCCCGAAGGGTCGCGCTTGCGAGCTTGAGGGGGCCCCTGATTGGGATCCAGGCTCGATCCCAGGGATCTCCCGATCAAGCTCAGCTGCTGGCCCCCCCTCAGCCGGCGCTGCGTCGCTCTGTTCTGGCATGGGCATGATCCCGCTCAAGCCTGGATCAGGCCCAGGCATCGGCCTAGCTTGGGCCCAGTTCAGTCCGCTGTCTTGGCAACGATCCGTAGCGGACAGCCCTGGCCCCTAGGGGCCGCCACCACCGCCACGGGCGTCAACTTTTCGGTGGTAGCGCCGTTGGCGACCCGGGTGGAGCTGCTGCTTTTCGCCGATGGCCAGGCAGCGGAACCGTTCCAGGTGTTCGCCCTCGATCCCCAGCGGCATCGCTCTGGCGACCACTGGCATGGGGAAGTGGAGGGCGTCGGCCTGGGCTGTTGCTATGCCTACCGGGTGTTTGGCCCGCTGCAGCCCGGGCGCCACGGCTTCAACCCCTCCAAGGTGCTACTCGATCCCTGCGCCCGGGCGATCACGGGCTGGGAGGTCTACCGGCGGGAGGATGGGGTGGGCGCGGCCCCGAATACGGCCTCCTGCCTCAAGGGGGTGGTGACCGAACGGGACCGCTTCAATTTTCACGATTTTCCCCGGCCCCGCCACAGCTGGCAGCGCAGCGTCATTTATGAATTGCATCTCGGCGGCTTCAGCCGCGGCGCCGGCTCGCCGATTAGCCCGGAGCGGCAAGGCACCTACCTGGGCTTGATCGAGGCCCTGCCCTACCTGCGCGACCTGGGTGTCACCACGGTGGAGCTGCTGCCGGTGATGGCCTTCGACCCCAACGACGCCCCCCACGGCCGCCAGAACTACTGGGGCTACAGCCCGCTCAGCTGGATGGCGCCCCACCACGGCTACCAGCTGGGCAGCGATCCCCTCGAGATCCGCCACCAGGTGCGGGCCCTGGTGCAGGCCTGCCACCAGCAGGGCCTGGAGGTGTTGGTGGATGTGGTTTACAACCACACCACCGAGGGCAGCAAGGCCGGCCCCACCTTGAGCTGGCGCGGCTTCGACGATCACCTCTACTACCACCAAACCGTTCGCGGCGACTACCTCGATGTCAGCGGCTGCGGTAATTCGATTGCCGCCAACCGGCCCCTGGTGCGGCGATTAATTCTCGAATCGATGCGGTGCTGGGCCCTGGAACTGGGGGTGGATGGCTTCCGCTTCGACCTCGGCATCGCCCTCAGCCGCGGCGAGCAACTCGAGCCCCTCGATCAGCCGCCCCTGTTTGAAGAGATCGAGGCCGATCCGGAGCTGAGCGACCTCAAACTGGTGAGTGAACCCTGGGATTGCGGCGGCCTCTACCGCCTCGACGACTTCCCCGCCAAGCGGGTGGCCAGCTGGAACGGCCGCTTCCGCGATGACCTGCGCCGCTTCTGGAAGGGCGATGAGGGCAGCAGCTGGACCCTGGCCCAGCGGCTGGCCGGTAGCCCCGACCTATTTGGCAACCAGCCGGCGCCGGTGGGGCGCACGATTAACTTCCTCACCGCCCACGACGGTTTCACCCTGGCCGATCTGGTCAGCTTCAACAGAAAGCACAACCTGGCCAACGGCGAGGACAACCGCGATGGCGATAACCACAACAACAGTTGGAACCATGGGGTGGAAGGCCCCTCTAGTGATCCCTGCATCAATGGGATGCGCGACCGCCAGCTGCGCAACTTGCTCGCCACCCTGCTGTTGGCCCCCGGGGTGCCGATGTTGCTGATGGGCGATGAGGTGCGCCGCAGCCAGGGGGGCAATAACAATGCCTGGTGCCAAAACAGCCCGATCGGCTGGATGCATTGGCAACCGGATGGCGGCGATTTGGCCCTGCGGCTGTTTTTGCAACGGCTGCTGCAGCTCCGCCAGCACCTGGCTGCCCTGATTAATCCCCCCCTGCCCCACAGCATCGCCAGTCCCCTTTGGCGGCTGGAACCGGGCCAGCTGCGGCTGGAATGGCATGGGGTCCAGCTCGACCGGCCCGATTGGGCCAGTTGGTCCCACAGCCTGGCCTGGTGCCTCAGCGATGACCGCAGCGGGCCCCTGCTCTGGTGTGGCATGAACGCCTATCACCAGGCCATGCACTTTGAGTTGCCCACCATTACCCCAGGCTGGCTGGCGGTGATCAACACGGCCCTGCCTGCCGGGGACGATTTACCCAGCCAGCCCCAGCCCTGGTACGGGCCATCCTCCGTGGTCGACAGCCGCAGCCTGGTGCTGCTGGCCGCCGCTCCCCTGCTCGAGGGCGTCAGCCTTTAAACCCTGGTAGCCCATGGCCAGCAAGCTCACCCTCAACGCCAAGAATCTGGAGGCCCTGGGGGCTGAGCGCTTGGCCGAGTTGCTGCTGGAGCTCAGCAACGGCAATGGGGCGGCCAAGCGCCAGCTGCGCCTGGCCCTGGCCGCCGGCAGCAGTGTGGAGGAGGCCGCCCAGGAGGTGCGCAAACGGCTGGCCAGCATCGCCCGCTCGGGCACCTTCATCGATTGGCGCAAACGCAAAACCCTGGCCAGCGACCTCCAGGCCCAACACCGGGCGATTGCCGGGCCGATTGCGGCGGCAGATCCGGCGATTGCCCTTGATCTGCTCTGGCGCTTCCTCGACCTGGCCGATGGTGTGCTGGCCCGCAGCTCCGATGGCAGCGGCACCCTGGCCGATCCGTTCCGGGCCGCCCTGGCCGACCTGGGGCCCCTGGCGGCCGCCGCCCGGACCGATCCGCTCGCCATCGCCGACCAACTCTTTGAGTTGCTGGCGGCCAACGACTACGGCCAGTTCGATGGGCTCCTCCCCGCCGTGGCCGCGGCCCTGGGGGAACCGGGTTTAGCCCGGCTGGAAGCGTTGATCCTCCAGCAGGGCTTGCTCGATGGCCAGCGGGTGATGCTCCAGATCGCCGAGGCCCGCGGCGACCTCGATGCCTACCTGGCCCGGGTGCCGGCCCAGCAGCTGCAATGGCCCGATGGGGCCGCTGCCGTGGCCGACCGCTTCCTGGCCGCGGGCCGGGCGGCGGAGGCCCTGGCGATCCTCGACCAAGCCGTCCAGGCCGCCCAGGCCTGGCAGGCCCCCCGTTGGACCGAGTGCCGCATCGCCACGCTGGATGCCCTTGGCCGCACTGACGAGGCCCAGATGCTGCGTTGGCAAGCCTTTGAGCGCAGCCTCTCGATCCCCTATCTGCGCGCCTATTTGCAGGGCCTGCCCGCTTTTGAGGACGGGGACGCTGAGGAGCAGGCCTTTGCCCTGGTGGAGCGTCACCCCAATCCGATCGAGGCCCTTACTTTCCTGGTGGCCTGGCCGGCCCTGCCCCGGGCCTCCACCTATGTGCTCCGCCACTGGGACCAGGACAGCTGGCATGGGGAAGACCAGGCTCCCTTGGCTGCCGCCGCTGAGCGCCTCAGTGGTCCCTACCCCTTGGCTGCCACCCGGCTCTACCGGCAGCTCCTGGTAGAAGCCCTCTGGCTGGGGGGCGCCAAACGCTATCGCCAGGCCGTCAGCCACCTAGGCACCTGTAGGGACCTGGCTGGCTCGATTGCCGACTGGCAAGGCCTCGGGGATCACGGGACGTTTGTGGCCGGGTTGAAGGAGTCCTTTGCCATGAACTGGAGCGTCCGCGCCCTGCTGGGCGACTAAGCCAGCCCAGGGGGGCGAGCGCCATCGGGGCGATGGCTTGCCATGGCTTCACAATCAAGATTGTCCCCATTGCAAAGGGTATCCACCATGGCCAGCATGGGCTATCCGCCAAGGCGGCTAGGCAAAGCATCACCTGCTGTTGCCAATGCCAGCATTCTCCCTTGAACCAGTGATCACGAAAAAGGAGCTCCAGGCCTTTCCAGGCACCTTCACGTCACGTCGATTGGAAAGCCGACCGGGCAACTTGCCAGCTGCCCTCTATGTCCAGGGTGGCCTGGCGCCAACCCGTTGTTCGGTTGTGGAGATTAGCCCGCAGGGCGTGATTGTTCACGAGCAGGTGAAGGCCAGTGGTTTGGCCATGATTCAGGCTGCGGGCAATCCCCTATGGGTTCGCATGACGGGGCTATCTGATCTGGTTGAATTGAAGCGGCTATTGACTATTTTGGAGGTGCCAGATGTGGTCCATCCCGCCCTGCTGGAGACCCCCCAGGCTCCCCAACTTCAGGAGTATTTGGATGGCTTGATCGTGTGCGTGCACCGCCTGGGGTGCAGCCGGGATCCCTCCCATTTGATTAGCGAGCAGGCCGGTTTTTATTTGCGCGCCAACCTGTTGCTTTCCGTAGAGGAGTTTGATCGTCAGGAGGCCTATGGCAAGCTCGCTGTGTGGCTGCAAAACAAGATGCCGGCGGCCAATGCCGATGATTTAGATGATATGCTCCATGTCCTTTTTGAAGAGATTCTCCAACAGTACTTCCCCCTGCTTGAGGTAATGTCGGACCGGCTGGATGATTTGGAGGAATTGGTGTTGCGTTCGCCCAAGCCCAATCTGTTGACCAAGGCCTTTCAGATCCATTCCAACCTCCGCCATGTGCGCCGTCAGCTTTGGCCTTTGCTGAGCCAGATCCGCTTGTTTATACGGCAAAACCAGGCGGATTTATCGCCTGAGTCGGCGGAGCGTTATCAGGATATTGAGCAGCATCTCAACCAGCTTTTCGAAGTGAGTGAATGGCTGCGCCAACAGTGTGATGCCGTCAACCAGGCCTACATGGCAAGCGTTGGCAACCGCATGAACCAGGTGATGAAGACCCTCACGATTATTTCGGTGGTCTTTGCTCCCCTCACCTTTTTGGCGGGTATCTATGGCATGAATTTTGTTGACATGCCGGGGTTGAACTGGTCCTACGGCTATCCCCTCTGCATCCTGTTCATGGCCATCATTTCGGCGGCGATGGTCGCCTGGTTGTCCCGGCGGGGCTGGTTTCAAGATTGGACCATTTCCCGCGGCTAGCGCGCGGCTGGCGCCTACCTGCCAAGGCTTGGGATGGGCCCTTGCGGCTGCCCTTTAGGCGGCCCGCAGGCCGGCAATTCCCTCCCAGCCCAGGAAAGTGGCCAGGGCGAGGCTGAGCAGGCCCACTAGGAGATCGCCCCGGGCAAAGAGCAGTTGCTTGCCGCCTTCGAGCAGGGGGAGCACCCGGTCGCGTCGGATCGCCACGGCCCCCAGGGGCAGGAGCAGGGCCAGGCTGGCCACCAGGGTGAAGCCCGCCGCCCAGGCCAGTTCCCCCCGGGTGCTGAGCCCAGCCGCCAGGATTGCCCCTGCGCTTTTGGCGAACAGGAAGAGGTCATCGGGGCTGGCCAGTTCGATCCCAACTCCCGCGGCAATCAGCAGGGGTAGGGGCAAGGCGCTGAAGCGATTCAACTGGCGCGTCCAACCGGGCGGTTCGTCCCCCTCCTGTCGCCGTTCAAGCAGTTCCTTAATCCCCAGGGCGAGGAGCGCCCCGGCGGCCAGCAGGTCAAGCCCGGTGCGGTGGGCGCTGCCCTGGTCCATGGTCAGCAGCAGGCTGTGGCCCACGGTGAGCAACACAACCACCACCCCGCCAATGGTGACCATCCAACTGAGCACGAACCAGCTGCCCCGCTGGATCGGGCTGGGGCCCAGCAACATCAACAGCAGCAGGCCGATGTGGATCGGACTAAGGCTGACGGCAGCGGCGTAGGCGACAAGCTCGGCCCCGAGGGTTGCAACGGAGGTCATGGTCCGGTCATGGTTCGATCAGGGGTTGTCAAAGGTTCTAAGCAAGCGGCTGGGTCGGCCCCCCTGCCGGCCAGCTAATCGCCGGTCCGCCAGCCGCTGGCGGGGCTATTCCAGTGCTGGATCACCCGGGTCTCACGCTCATAGCCGAGCACGCTGATCGTGGCGGTGCCAAGGGCCAGCAGGCGGCCGGCGCTGGCGCCCAGGCCCAGCCAGGTGGCGGCCAGGGCCCGCAGGATGTGGCCATGGGCAAAAAGGGCCACGGGCCCCCGGTCGCCCGCCGCTGCCAGGGCCTGGCCAATCACTGCGTCACAACGGGCTTGCACGGTTTCGGCCGTGTCCCCCTGGGGGCATCCGTGGCTCCAGACCGTCCAGGCCGGCACTGTTTGGCGGATTTCGGCGGTGGTGAGGCCTTCGTAGGCGCCGTAATCCCACTCGCGTAGGTCCGCGCAGGGGCTGGCCTGGGCCCCGAGCCCGGCCAGGTCGCAGGTGCGGCGGGCCCGCTGCAACGGGCTGGTCAGCACGGCGGCAAAGGGGCGATGGGCCAGGGCAGGGGCCAGGCGGCGGGCCTGGTCGTCCCCCTCCGGCAAGAGGGGAAGGTCGGTGCTGCCGGTATGGCGGCCATTGCGGGACCATGCGGTCGCCCCATGGCGCAGCAGCCAGAGTTCAGGGGTGTCCAAAGGGGGTTAGCCAGCGGTGGTTTGTCAGGCCCCTGAGCAGGGGGCGGCTCAGGGGCGCACTTCGAACCAATCATCCCGGCAGGGGGAGAGCAGGCTGGAGGTCACCCCCTGCACCTGGGCCCCACTGGGACCCCTCTCGCACCAGAGGCGCAGTTCGTTGAGTTGGTTGATCGGCCCTTCCGCCTCGATGGCCACCGAGCCGTCGGCGCAGTTGCGCACCCAGCCGCTCAAGCCCAATTCCCGGGCCCGGCGGGTACAAGCGGCCCGGTAGCCCACCCCTTGCACCTGGCCGCGCACCTTCAGGCTCCAGCGCTCGAGGACGGTGGGCGAGCGGGGTTCGCCCCGCTCCACGTGGTGCCAGTCGCGGCGGAGGTTTGCGCGGCTGCGTTGCGCAGCCGGCGAGGGATCATCGAACATCCAGCCCAATGAAGGTGCACCCAGCTGGCGTGCAGAGTCGCTGTGCTCCATCCTTCGATCCTCGCGGGATGACCCCAGCCGTCAAGCTGCCACAGGGGCTGGGACCCGCACAAGGCTGTTGCAGGTTGTGACAAGGGCTCCAGCTGCCAGCGATGGAACTCATGCCCTTGCCAGGTCTCACCGCGGCGCACCACCAGCCCGTCCCCTTGGGCGACCGTCTGGCGGTAGCCCAGGCTGAGGCTGCCGCGCCGGGCCCGGAAGGGCAGGATCCCGGCCAAGGAGTGGGCCTGGCCGGCCGGATCGACCAGCTCCTGGCCGAGGAGAAGCAGGCCCCCGCATTCCGCGTAGATCGGCAGGCCCACGGCGGCAGCTCGGCGCAGCTCCCCGAGGCTGCGCAGGCTGTGGGCCAGTTGGGCCCCATGCAGTTCCGGGTAGCCGCCTGGCAGCACCAGGGCCCGGCAGCCCGCAGGCAGGGGCTCATCGGCTAGGGGGGACCAGGTTCGCACCGCCAGCCCCTCGGCTTCCAGTAGTTCGGCTGCCTCGGGATAGCGAAAGTGGAAGGCCTGATCGCTGGCAATCGCGATGGGCAGGGGATCGCCGGCCGGGGCCAATTCAGCAGGGCTAGCGCCCCCGGCCCCAGTCCCAGTCCCAGTCCCAGTCCCAGTCCCAGTCCCAGCCTCGGCCTCGGCTGGGGCCGCACCTGCGCCCTGCTGGCGCAGCCAGGTGATCGGGGCCAGACCATCGGCGGGGGCTTGGGGTGGATCCATCAGGGGCCAAAGCTGCTCCAGGTCCAGGTGCCGTTCGCCAAGGGCAGCCCACACGCCCTGGCGTTGCTCCAGATCGGCAAGTTCGCCCGGGGGCACCAGCCCCAGGTGGCGGGAGGGCAACTCCAGGCTGTCGTGGCGGGGCAGCACCCCCAGCAGCGGCATGGCAATCGCCGCCAGGGCTTCGCCGAGGAGGGCCCGGTGCCGCTCGCTGCCGACACCATTGAGCACCACCCCGGCGATCGTCAGGCCGGGGTCATGGTCGCGGAAGCCCCGCACCAGGGCGGCCAGGGAACCCGCCTGGCGACTGGCCTCCACCACCAGCACGATCGGCAATTTCAGCTGCTGGGCCACGGCCGCCGAACTGCCTTCGGTGCTGGAGCCGCGGCCATCGAACAGCCCCATCACCCCCTCCACCAGGCAGCGGTCGGCCTGGCTGCCGAAGCCCAAGAAGCTGCGCCGCACCCAGGCCTCGCCGCAAAGCAGGGGATCGAGGTTGCGGCAGGGCCTGCCGCTGACCCGGGCCAGCAGCTGGGGGTCGAGGTAATCGGGCCCTACCTTGAAGGTCTGGATGGTCTGGCCCCTCCGGCGCACCAGGGCGCTGAGGGCCAGGCTGACCAGGGTTTTACCGCTGCCGCTGCAGGGGGCAGCGATCAGGCAGGCCATCGGTTCCGCCAGGCCATCGGGTCTAGGGCCCGCATTGGCGGGCTTGGGGGTTACTGGGCAAGCAGCTTGGCAGCCAGGGGCACGGCGGCGGCCATCAGGGGGTTGGTGGTGTCATGGCCGCCACCGAGAAGGCGGGCCACCTCCATCTCTTCGCTTTCGTTCGGCAGGGCCACCACCTCCTCGACCAGTTCCATGCTGGCCATACCGCCGGATTCGAGCCGCATGCAGCCGCCCGATTCGGAGCAGAGGATCACACAGAGGGGTGGCTGCTCCCCGGGGGAGCAGATCAGGCGCAGGCCCACCAGGGCGCCGGGGTGGGCCTTGGGGACGCCCACCGGCACCGGCATCAGCCGGAAGTGCACGGTTTCGCCATCGCTGCGCCTGAATTCGGCCCCAAAACCATCGCCGCTGGATTCACCAGTGGGGACTACGAAGCTGTTTTCCAGGTGCCAGCCAAGCCTGTCGGCAATCCAGGCGGCCAGCAGCAGCCCCTTCACCGGGTGGTTGCCCTCCACATCGATGTCGAGCTGCACCACGTGGTTGAGGGCATCGCGGCGGCTGGGGGGGTCGAAGACCATGGCCAGGGATTCGCGCCAGCTGCGCAGCCGTAGCCAGTTGAGGTCGTTCACGGCCTGGCCGGCGCCGATCCGCTCCACCAACAGGTCGAGGCAGCGCCTTGGGGTGCCCAAGGAGCTGTCCACCATCAGGCGCCGGGGGATTGGTGCCAGGGCGTCCAGCATTTCTGGGGCCTCATCGAGGGAGCCGTTCCACCAGACCCAGCAGGGCATCTCATCACCGACCAGGGGGGAGATCAGGCCCAGGCCCTGGCGCAGGGCCCCCATGCCGCCCCGGAGCACCACCACATCGCCGCAGGCCCCGCCGGTGCCGCCCTCCTCGGGCAGGGGGCAATAGGCCGCCACCATGGTTTCGAGGGGGTGGTCAGCGGCGAGGGTGGCGGCCAGGGTGATCAGGCGCCGCGGCATCAGGGCGCTGATGGCGCCGCTGACGAATTGGCCGCGCAGGTCCTGGGCCTGGTGATCGCCGCCCAGCTGGCCCAGGGCCCAGGCCAAATCGGGGGCCATCGGTGCCGTGGAGAAGGGCAGGCCGCACTCGCTCACCGCCAGCCGGGCAGCCTCCAGTCGCTCCCCACTCACCAGGCCGGTGATCGGGCCATCGCCCCGGCCGGTGCGGATCAGGTGCTGCTCCAGCCAGGCTGGCTCCCACACCACCAGGGTGAAGGTGGAGGCGCCGGTCGAGCCCTGCAGGCCCTGGCTCCAGAGTTGGCTCAGGTAGGGGGCCACCTCGCTGGGGGGCAGTCCCAGGGGAGCCTGAAGGGTGAGCTGGGGGGCCATGGCAGGGCGAGGGGGTGAACGGAGTCGGAGGTGGAACGGATTCGGGATCGGGCCGGATCAGGGCAGGCCGCTCAGGGTCGGCGCCACATCAGGCCGTCATTGGCCAGCAGGCTGTCGGAGGCGCCGGGGCCCCAGGTGCCCGATTCGTAGGGGTGGATCGGCAGCTGCCAGGGACTGTCCTCAATCAGTTCCAGCAGGGGCGTGTAGAGGCGCCAGGCCGCTTCCACCTCATCGCTGCGGGTGAACAGGGTGGGATCGCCGAGCATGGCGTCTGCCAGGAGGCGCACATAGCCCTCATCGCTGGGTTCGCCGAAGGATTCGTCGTAGGAGAAGTGCATGTCCACCGGACGGCTGCGCATGCCGGAGCCAGGCGCCTTCACCTCAAACATGAAGCCGGCGCCTTCGTCGGGTTGGATGCGCAGGATCAGCTGGTTGGCGGTGGGGCTGCCGCCGGCCGCATCAAAAAGGTGCACGGGCGCCTCCCGGAAGGTGAGCACCACCTCGCTCATGCGCTTGGGCAGGCGCTTGCCGGTGCGCAGGTAAAAGGGCACCCCCTGCCAGCGCCAATTATTAATGAACAGCTTCATCGCCACGTAGGTCTCGGTGGTGCTGTTGGTGTTCACCCCCGGTTCCTGCCGGTAGCCGCTCATGGGCCTGGCCTGGCTGCCACCGCTGCTGTACTGGCCGCGCACGCAACAGTTCCAGGGCTCCTGTTCATCGGCCAGGCGGGCGGCTTGGAGCACCTTGGCCTTCTCGTTGCGGATCGCCTCGGGATCGAAACGGCCTGGCGCCTCCATGGTGGTGAGGGCCAGCATCTGGGTGAGGTGGTTCTGCACCATGTCCCGTAGGGCGCCGGAGGTTTCGTAGTAGCCAGCCCGCTCCTCCACCCCCACGGTTTCGGCCGCCGTGATCTGAACGCTGGCGATGTAGTTGCGGTTCCAGATCGGCTCGAAGATGGCATTGGCAAAGCGCAACACCAGGATGTTCTGAACCGTTTCCTTACCCAGGTAGTGGTCAATGCGGAAGATCTGGCTTTCCTGGGCGCAGGCGCCCACCACCTTGTTGAGCTGCTGGGCGCTGCCGTAGTCGCGGCCGAAGGGCTTTTCGATCACCACCCGGCTGCGGCTGGGGTCGGCCAGCAGGCCTGCGGCGGCCAGGGAGCGGCAGCCGCTGCCGTAGAAGGCCGGTGACACCGACATGTAGAAGGTGCGGTTGCCCCGGGTGGCCTTGAGCCGGTCGATCCCCTCGAGCCGCTGGCCGAGGCGCACCACGTGCTCGGGTTGCTCCAGATCAACGGGCTCATAAAAGAGGCAGCTGGCAAATTGATCCCAGGCGGCCTGGTGGTTGCGCACCTCCTCGGCCATGGCCTCGGCCATGCGGCTGCGGAATTCTTCATCGCTCCAAGGCCGGCGGGCGCAACCGAGCACGGCGAACTCACTGGGCAGGCGCCGTTGGCGGAACAGCTCAAATAGGGCCGGGATCAGCTTGCGGTGGGTGAGGTCGCCGCTGGCGCCAAAGATGACGATGCATTGGGGCGAGATCACCCGCTCCTGGCGAAGCCCCACCCGTAGGGGATTGGTGAGGATGGCGTTCATGGGAGGGGGGCTGTCCTCCCTGGTTTAACGGCTGGAACGGGCTCTGGCTGCTCCGAGGTCCCGCTCTGGACCCTCTGTGAGGGTTCTCGGATCGGCCTGTGGACCCGCCTGCCAACAAAAAAGCCCGCCGTTAGGCGGGCCTGGGGTCTTGGGAACCTGACTTCAATAGGTTTCCACGTGCCAGCGGTCGGCTTTTTTGAGCTGGGGCCGCAGGGTGGACCAATCGAGCCCCTTGGCAGCGGCCGCGGCGGCCATGGCTTCGTCGATGCCCGGCTCCATGCCTTTGAGGCCACACATGTAGACGTGGGTTTTGGGATCTTCAATCAGGGCGAAGATTTCATCGGCGTGCTCAAGCACCCGGTCCTGGATGTACATGCGGCCGCCCTTGCTGTTTTCCTGCTCGCGGCTGATCGCCGTGGTGTAGCGGAAATTGTCGGGGTACTCGCTCAAGTAGCGCTGGAGGTCGTCTTCGTAGAGGAGGTTGGGGGTTTTGGGCACGCCCATGAACAGCCAGGCCTTGCCGCGGAAGGCGTAGTCGGGGTTGTGGGCCCGTTCGCCCGGCTCAAACATGCGGCGCAGGTAGGCGCGCATCGGCGCGATGCCGGTGCCGGTGGCCAGCATGATCACGTTGGCCTCCTCGTCGGCCGGCAGCAGCATCTCCTTGCCCACCGGCCCGGTGATTTTCACCTTGGAGCCAGGCTCGATGTCGCAGAGGAAGCTGGAGCAAACCCCGTTAATGGTTTCGCCGTCTTTTTCGTACTGGAGCTGGCGCACGCAGAGGGACACGGTCTTGTCCTCCAGGTTGTCGCCGTGGCGGGAGCTGGCGATCGAATAGAGGCGCAGTTTGTGGGGCTTGCCGTTGGCATCTTGGCCATCGGGAATGATGCCGATGCTCTGGCCTTCGACGTAATGGAGATTGCCCTCCGAGAGGTCAAAGGTGATGTGGTTCACCCGGCCGATGGCCCCCTCGTCCAGCAGGCTGTAGTTATCGAGCACCGTGCCGAGGTAAGGCTCCTTCGGCTTGTAAAGGTTGACCGGAACGGAGGCGTGGCTAGCAGGTGGGGTCACAG
>Ga0310326_10040_pt1 | contig 15022 bp, 14 predicted proteins | sample LakSupSRFTotalD5_FD_195540 | JGI IMG/M metagenome (GOLD analysis project Ga0310326, IMG submission 195540) | Enriched freshwater cyanobacterial communities from Lake Superior, Ontario, Canada - SU02.SRF.Total.D5 (v2) (version 2) | ecosystem: Environmental > Aquatic > Freshwater > Lake | place...
GCGTAATCCCCCTGGCAGCGTGCATAGGCCATGGAGTGAGGCTGGTTGCACAATTTGGGTTAAGACTGGTCATCTTCCTGCGACGCAGATACAGCAGAGCTAGGAGCCATTCGCCGCTCCACTTGCAAAAACACAATCCAGGCAACAGCAGCACTGATGCCACCTGTCCAGTCGTTGCGCAACAACTCGATTATTGAAATCGTACTAGCGCCGATTCGCAGACCTCGTAAAAGAAAACTTCCTATTTTTTTATTTTGTTGCGAAACCTTTTCTGGTTGCATGGCTAATTCGGTAACTGAGATCAGTAACAGCAGACTTAAGTTAAATTACATCACCAGTGGGAGCATATTATTTGAAATTTGGAATTAATCAGAAGAATCATCTAATGAGCAAGCACATAAGAAAAATAAAGCTTGCAATAAAATATTTTACAAATCAGCTTTAATTCAAATACCGAGGGGTTCACCTCCATCGATGTAGAGATCATGAAAAGGAATATGTGCCGAGTCGGGAGACAATAGAAACGCTGCAGCAGCAGCTACTTGCGCTGGCGACCCACATGGGCATGAGGGACAGCTGGGCGAAATGAATCCAGGTTGCCGGCGGCAAGATTTTCGAGATCGGGATGATCTGCCATAAGTTTGTGCATCATCTCCGTTTCTGTGGGCCCAGGCGAAACCAGATTGATACGCACGCCGAGAGGAACAGTTTCGAGCGCGAGGATGCGTAATGCATGGCGCATTCCGGCTTTAGCTGCTCCATAGGCAATCTGACCCATGCGCGGAAAGCGACCAGAGATAGATCCAATCGCCACAATTGATCCAGTTCGGCGCCTAACCATTTCACGGGAATAGCCTTGAGCTGTAAAAAAAACACCGTATAGATTGATCGCCATAACGCTATCAATCTGTTTGCGTGTAGTTTCTAAGGCCGGAGCACTTGTGTAGATCCCAGCCGCAATGCAACCCGCTCGGCTTCTCCTGTTGCTGCCACGAGGGCAGCAATGGAGTTTTGATCAGCCAAATCAACATGCACCACCTCAACTGGCAGATCATCACGGTGCTGCTTGTTTCCCATTGCCGAGGAGCAAGACTTTCAGGGGCGGGGAATGCCCAGGTCCTTGCAGATCTTTAAAACCAGCAGGTCTTTAATCTCGTTGTGACGTGGAATTGAGCTGCGGCGGTTCAGCTCCGGCTGGTGCCACCAGGAGTGATTGCCTCCTTCCCTGAGTAGTTCACAGCCATTCAAACTGAGGTGACGGAGGAGGTCCCTGCGCTTCACAGGGTCAGGGCGAATTCCTCGTAGCCAGCACCAGCAGCCTGGCGGGCCTCCTCACGGTTCATAACCAGAGCCTCGCTAAGCACATCCCGCAGCGAGGTAAGCAGCAATTCCCGGCTCACCTCCTGGGCATTTACGCCGGGCACCTCTTCTACCCAACCGATCCACCACTCCCCGTCACGCTTAACAACGGCCGTATAGGTCTGATTCATTGCATTTCCCATTAGTTATTTTTTAATCATGCTAATTCGATTGGGCTGATGCCTGCCTTAGAAGTTAGCTGCCCAGGCAGAAAGCCTCCCGCAAATCAACATAACTAACTAGAAACAGCCTGGTGGAAGGCTATGGAGCCAAACAGATTTTGAGTCTTTTGGGCCCAACACATTCTCCGGATAGCCCGCCCCCTTTAAACCTGCCCCCGGAATGCGTTCAAGAATGGAGCAACATTCTTGGTTCAGATCATTTGTAGATAGCGCAGCCAGCCTTGGCTTATCTATCTGATGCCGGTTTTATCTGTTACCTTCTAAATAGTCACATTATTTAGAGCTATTAAGAGATGCTTTTAAAAAAGAGGGGATTTAGAAGCATATGTTTACCTTTGATATCTTATTGCATGGTTGCATTTACTAACCCTGCGAGGGCCGAAGATCTCCAAATCGAAGAAAGTACGCCCATCTCAAAAGGCGGCTTATCTGGTTTATATATAACAACTGGTGTTGGCGCCAATTGGCCAATTGATCGAGTAGGAAAGGGTGAGCGCGGAATATTTACAGAATTTTCTAATCCAGGTTTTTCTACAGAAGCGGGCCTTGGCTATGAATTTAAACCATTACGGATAGAGCTCACATACGGCCTCGATGCAAACAATCTAGAAGGCTATAATAGTGTTTCCGGTAAATATTTTAAATATATTCAGGGTGGCCAAACACGCAAGAATTCCGCCTTCGCAAGTGTTTATTGGGATCTACTGCCAAGCAAGCGTTTATCACCCTATGTTGGTGTTGGCATGGGCCTAACATTTCTTGATGTTGGCGCATTTTCTGATCCTGGAAGGAGCTACCAAGGCTATTCAAAATCATTGTTTGGCTACCAAGCTAAGGCTGGACTTTCCTATGCGTTAAATTACAGATCTAAAGTATTTGCAGAAGCTATTTATCGTGGCACAAGTTCCTTTGATACAGACGATGGATTTGATAAATGGAGCAATCCATCTTTTTCCAGTTGGGGAGCACAAACTGGCATTAGAATTGGCTTATAGCAACTCAATATTTATTAGATGTGCCTTGAATAATAATCAATAACACCTATGATCTCATTAGCAAGATTTAATTAACAGGGGCGAAAACTTTTTTAGCAGAGGGGGCGGCAAGCAGGTCGTTAGATGCCATAAGTGAACTCAATTCCTATGCAAATTGTGGTTCTTCTTCTGAACTGGAACCAAGTCCCAAGCGAGGCCTAACAGTTGCAACATCCGCACGGCGGCAAAAGTGAGGTCGAGCTCCCACCAGCGGTGACCCTGTGAGCATGTCCGCGGAGCCGCGTGGTGATTGTTGTGCCATCCCTCTCCATTAGTAAGAAGTGCCACCATGAAATTATTCTGACTTTGATCTGGAGTGTCATAGCTCCGATACCCCCAGCGGTGGGCCGCAGAGTTCACGAGCCAGGTCACATGCCACACGTAGGCAGTTCGCACAAGCACGCCCCAAACGAAAACCTGAGTGCCAAATAGCACCGCAGCTGCGAAATTGTCTTTGACCAGCAACCCGATCCCGAAACCGATCCCAGCTATCAGGATTGCATGCGCCGCATAGACCAAGGCCCACGTGTGGCGTCGGTGCAGCCAACGGAGGAACGGGTCGTTGACAAGGTCAGGAACGTATTTTGCATAGGTTTCGAGGGATTGCTGCCGCGGGTCGGCTGTATATATCCACTGCATGTGCCCCCAAAAGAAACTTCCACTCGGGGAATGAGGGTCTCCAGCATGATCGCTGTACTGGTGGTGTATCCGGTGAACGCAAACCCACCACAACGGCGACCCCTCGAGACAGCAAACCCCGCAAAGCAACCAGAGCCGTTCGAGCACGCGAGGGAATGCAACAGATCTGTGGGTGAGCATCCGGTGGTAACCGAGATTGACTCCCAGAGATCCGAAGATGAAGTTCCCCGTGAGTACGAGCGGGATGCCCCACCAAACAAAAATAGAGGGAAGAAACGCACAAAGAGCAAAGACATGAACGCCTATAAGAGCGATCAAAAGCGATACAACCACCTTTGGTCGTTTCAGCAGGTCAGGCGCTTCATGCGCTGGCTGGTAGCCATCTCGCACGTTAAAAGCTGTAATGTAGGCATACTAATACTAGTAAGTTTTGCACGTCTTGGATGAATTAGTGGGGTCGCATGCAACTTCCGAGCAGGAATTGAGGTTATTAGCGATGTAGCAGAAAGTTGAAATCCAGATTCTTTTATAGTGCAATTACTTTATGTAACTTAGTCTTAATTTAGTAAATCTAGTGAGCGTTTAATCGAGCAGGCAATGGTGGCAATTCCTATGAAGGGTATTGCGTGATCCTAAGGCCCCCTAAGCAGGCATAGGATGAATTGCACAAATACATATCACACTAAAAATGTCGCAGACGCTAGCTGGGAAAGTTGCTCTAGTGACCGGAGGTGCCAGGGGAATCGGACGCGCAACCGCATTGAAGCTAGCTTCGGTTGGGTGCGATATTGCAATCAATTATTATAATAGCCATGCTGAAGCCGAAGAAGTTTGCGATCAAGTTCATAGCCTTGGTAGGCAGGCCATAGCAATTCAGGGAAGTGTGAGCAATCCCGAAAGCGTTAAAGAAATTTTTACCATTTTTAGTGAAAAATTTGAACGCCTAGATATTTTAATCAGCAATGCTGCTAGCGGCGTACTTAAGCCTGTTATGAAGATGAACCTAAAACATTGGAGGTGGTGCCTGGAGACCAATGCCCTAGCTCTAGTGCTTTTGAGCCAAGAGGCCGCTAAAAAAATGAATAACGGAGGGCGAATCATCGCGCTATCGAGCCTTGGAGCAAGCAGGGCTATACCTGAATATGGATTTATTGGCGCCTCTAAAGCTGCGCTTGAATCTCTGGTTCGGAGCCTTGCCCAGGAGATGGGCCAACAGGGAATTCGAATCAACACCGTTAGCGCTGGCGTGGTGGACACAGACGCCCTATCCCACTTTCCCAACAGGGAAATGTTATTAGAAAACTTTAGCCTCAGGAACCCAACAGGTATAAGTATGTTGCCTGAACATGTAGCAAACGCAATCTATCTTCTTTGCCTCCCCGAAGCCGAGATGATCAACGGACAAACACTTGTGGTAGATGGAGGCTTCGCAATCTCTGGCTAGCTTAATCCTTCGAGTACTAATTATCCAATGCTCTACAAAGAAATCCTCATCAAAGCCCACCTAAGACAAAATGGAAATTGCAAACCTACTCAAAAGTAAAACAGCAGTTGTCACTGGCGGCAGCAGGGGGATCGGCCGATCAATTGTGCTTACGATGGCAAGCCAAGGTGCCAATGTAACATTTTTTTATCGAAGCAATGAAGCGGCCACAGAAGAAACGCTGCAGGCAGCGTCGGGGCTTAGTGGGGTTGTTAATGCGAAAAAGGTTGACATTCGCCAGGCCGAAGCCTGCGAAAGTGAAATAGATCAAATAGCAGAAGATGCTGGAAAAATTGATATTGTCGTTAACAATGCTGGGATAACTAGGGACAATATTCTAGGATTAATGACTAATAATGAATTGAGCGATGTACTTGAAACCAATGTCGTTGGTGTATTTAATATTTTGCGCCCCATTATCCCCTACATGGTTAGCCAGAGAAGCGGCAGAATCATAAATATCAGCTCCGTAGCGGGCGAAAAAGGTGGGCGGGGCCAAACAAACTATGCTGCTAGCAAGGGTGCTATCAATGCGTTAACAAAGGCCCTTGCAGTTGAACTAGCACCGCGGAACATCTTAGTGAACTGTGTGGCGCCTGGAATGATTGAAACCGATATGACTGAGTCCATAAGACAACAGGCTGGAGACGTGGTAAAATCGCACATCTTACTTGGCCGATTTGGCCAGCCGGAGGACGTCGCGAAGGCAGTGTTATTTTTTGCATCAAGCCTGTCCGATTACGTCACTGGGCAAGTGCTTCATGTGGACGGGGGCTTCAAAATGAATTGATCTCATTAACACCATGACCCAATCAGATTTTTCAGCAGAGGAGATTGCCGCCGTATTTCCCAAATTAGCCGAAGCAATGTCGGAAGCCCTGGGCTGCGATGAAGAGCAAATTACGCTAACAGCTTCCTTAATTGACGACCTTGATGCAGAGTCGATAGACTTCCTGGATATAGTATTTAGACTTGAAAAAATATTTAAAGTCAAAATACCCCGCGGCAAAATCCTTGAAGATGCCCGTGGCTCCCTAAGCGAAAGTGAGTTTGAAGAAAATGGTGTGTTGTCTGAAGCTGGATTGGAACAACTAAAATTCTTTTTGAGTGAAGTTCCTGTTGAACGCTTCAAAACGCCTCTTAATGTGGCAGACATCCCCAGGCTTTTTACACCGGAAACGTTTCTTAAGCTGGTTATAAAAGCGCAGCGAGATCAGGCCAATACTGCAAATTAGCCAGGAGATATGTCTCTAGATCGTTTCAGCGCTTTCTCGTTTGTAGATCGAATAACATCAACTAACAACTATGGAGAAATCAAAGGTTACTTTAAAATACCTGAGCACCTAGATTTTTTTCCACATTCGTTGGTTGCCGAGGCAATTGGCCAGCTAGCTGCGTGGTATGCAATGTCAAAATTGAATTTTACAAGTAGGCCTGTTGCAGCCCTTGCCGGACAAATTAATTATCACAGCGAAGTATATCCAGGGGAAGTGTTGAGTCTGGAAGCTAAAATTGATTCTTGTGATAGTGAATCGGTTACCTATTCAGGCCTTGCTGTTGTTGGCGAACGTCTGGTACTTGAATTGATGGATTGCACAGGGGCAATGTTATCCCAAGAAGAGTTTGACGATTCTAAAATTGTTGAAAAACAATTTAAGCTCCTTGAAACAATTGGAGCCTATGAAAACAGACTTGCTGTTGTACCTTGCATACACGTTACAAATATGCACTCTGATGCCATAGGAACGCTTGAAGCCTGCCTAATTATCCCAGACCAAGCAGATTTTTTTGCGGATCATTTCCCAAATAAGCCTGTTTTTCCTGCAACGCTTTTGATGTATGCTTTAACATCAATGGTGATGGAAAAGATTAATAACAGGTCACCTCATTCCAGTATTCTCAACTTTAATATATCAGCGATGCGAAGGGTGAAGGTTCGCTCATGGATTACACCTGGGGAACATGTTAGTTTGAGGGCGGAATTCCTCCCATCTGATAGAAACCCAAAGTTAGTCAAATTAACTGCTAACAGCGCCGGTAAATTAGTTGCGTCTGCATTGCTGGAATTGGCGACAATAGAATCACCACAGGCGGCGTAGCAATGGCAATACAGCCGCGCCGGGTAGCAATAACCGGCATTGGCCTAGTTACACCTGTTGGCAACAATATGAGTGAAACCTGGCAATCACTGTTACAAGCAAAGAGTGGCGTAGCGCCCATAAGCCTATTTGATGCCAGTGGTTTTTCCGTTCAGATTGCTGCCGAGGTTAAGGGCGATAACTACCTCAGCCAGACTGGCCACAAGCGCCTGAGCAAAGCTGCTTCTCGCTCGCATCTGTTCGCCCTAGCTGCAGCTGAAGAAGCCATGCAAGATTCGGGCATCCTTCCGGATGCAGCCAATGGCCACCGCTGGGGATGCTCAGTTGGTACTGGTATGGTTAGCCTTAACTATAAAGAACTTCTGGCTTTTCAACGGGGAGCCGCCCCTAAAGGCCAATTGGAAGCAGAGCTAATTTTGGAGAGCTCAATTGCAACCGACCCAATTTATTTTTGCCGCAATCAATCAGCCCAAGGATTATCACTATTAGTTAAAAGATATTCAATCCAGGGATACACAACTTCTGTTCACACCGCATGCGCATCTGGAGGTCAGGCGGTTGGCACCGCCCTTAAACTAATTCGACGTGGAGACTGTGATTACGTACTAGCAGGGGGGTTTGATTCCATGATTAGTCCCCTAGGCCTTGCTGGATTCTGCCTTCTCGACGCGCTATCCACAGACAATCATAATCCGCTTACAGCCAGCCGCCCGTTTGACGCTACCCGTAATGGTTTTGTAATGGGTGAAGGTGCTGGATTCCTTGTTCTTGAAGAATGGGAACGTGCTGTTAAAAGGGGCGCTCGAATCTATGCAGAGCTAGCTGGTGAAGGCAACTCACTTACCAGTTATCGCATAACCGATCCACTTCCCTCCGGAGATGGCCCAATACAGGCTATGCAACAAGCTCTGCGATCAGCTGGATTACACCCCGAGCAGGTTGATTATCTAAATGCGCATGGCACATCAACACCAATGAATGATCGCAGTGAGGCAGCAGCATCACATGTTGTATTTGGGGATCATATAAATAATCTAAAAGTGAGTTCAACAAAAAGTACCATGGGGCATCTAATTGCAGCAGCTGGAGCTGTTGAGGCGGCAATTTGCGCCTTGACCATTTACTACAACAAGGCTCCCATCAACGCAAATCTCACGCGACACGATCCCGAATGCAATCTAAATTTCGTATGTAATCAGACTAAAGACTTCGCTGTTCGTGTGGCCATGTCTAACTCACTAGGATTTGGTGGCTCCAATAGCTGCCTAGTATTTCGTGATCCCGAGGCCCCATAGCTGATGGAGATCGTGCCGAGAGTTGTAGTAACTGGATTGGGTGCAGTTTGCGCAGCAGGCAAATATCCAGAGCAAATCTTTAATTCTTTACTTGATGGCAAGGTTAGCATTGCTGAGCATATGGGCTGGGATGTAGAGAACTGGCCGTGCCGCTTGGCTGGTGTAGTGGGATTTAATCCAAGGGAACTCATTAATGATAGAAAACTCCTTAAGCTAATCAAGAAAACTGATGTATTAGGTATCTATGTTGCAGAGAAAGCACTCGAATCTGCGGGAATAAGCGGATACAGAGAATCATTAACTAGCGAGGCAGATGAATACTTTGCTCAACGATTTGGTATTTATGGAGGCACCAGTGGCGCCCTCCCTAGCACTCAGTATGATTTCCTACCACTTATCAAAGAAGCCGATGGAAGTACATTGATAATTGGCGAAAAGCTAAATGATTATATAAATCCAATGTGGCTACTTGGCAACCTACCAAACAACGTTTTATGCCATGTTGGCATTAGAAATAAGCTGAAAGGACCTAATGCCTTCATTACAAATCACAGTACAAGCGGAATGCTCTCGATTATTGAAGCGTTTGAGAGCATTCGCATTGGCGATACTGATCGAGCCATCGCCATCGGGCACGATGCTCCAGTTGATCCCCAGACAGTTCTTAGTTACCACATAACAGGTCTGCTTGCTAAGGCATCGCTTTGTCCTTTTGAAAGTAAGCGTTCTGGTTCCATCCTTGGAGAGGGTGGGGCAGCTCTTGTGCTCGAAACCCTTGAGGCGGCATCATCAAGATTGGCTGTTATCCATGCTGAGATTCTTGGCAAGGGATGCACTTCTGAAGCTCAAGGACTTCTGCCTGTGAGAATGGATGGCGATGGCATTTCAAGAGCTATTTGCCTTGGTCTAGAACAGGCAGGTTTGAGTACTCAACAGATCGGAATGATTGTTTGCCATGGAAACGGCACCATAACATCAGACCTCTCTGAAGGCGCAGCGATTCGTAAGGTTTTTGGAAGTAAAATCCCTCCAATCACCTGTTTTAAATGGGCATTTGGCCATACATTAGGAGCCTCGGGTAGTATTGATGCTGTTCTTGCAATAACTGCACTACAACGTGGAATTGTTCCTGCCATTGCCACTCTAAAAAACATAGATCAATCCCTGAAAGACTTACCAATAGCGAAGGCTCATATGGAACCTATCGCTAATACTGCATTAATTTTATCGCGTGGCTTCGGAGGACAAAACTGCGCACTAATCGTCAAAGCAACTAGCCTTACAGGTAGTTAGTAATGCTAAATAAATTCATATGTGGTGTAGATTTTGTAGATATTAATCGAGTCAAGAACCTTATATATAATTCAACTAACGTAGATCTTCAGGGAATCTTCAGTCATGAAGAACTTGATTATGCGGGTAAATCAAACAACCGCTTCGGTCGATTAGCTGCTCGGTTTGCTGCAAAAGAGGCTTGCCTCAAACTATTCCCGATGGAAACGGCAATAGCGTCGTTAGACCTTTCGGATTTTTCAGTAAAGAATGATGCCTACGGAGCTCCACATATAAATTTATCGCCAAGGGCCAGTATCCTTCTCGAACTGCATGGATTTGAACAAATCTCAATTAGCCTGAGTCACACTAAAGACCATGCAATGGCCATGGTTATTGCAACAAGAAAGGAGATCCAGCTACCATTGATAAGGAGATTGATGCTTTGGCTTAGACCCATCAGGCGTAAGTTGATTAACCGTTTCAGCAGCAAGCCAAAGTGTTTTAGATGCCTGGGGTAGATCTATAAAAGGTTTTCATGACAACTTCAGTGAAGGTAAACGTTGCCAAGGCTGGGAAAGCTAAAAAACTTTGCAGATGTAAACCTGTGCCGCTCCGCCAACTGCTCGAGGTAGTCGAATTGCTCGTCGGTGGGATCACCGACGATGTAAGAGCCAGCATGCGATTCGGCTGCCAATAGGACGGTCTCGGCCAGGCACGTAAACGTAACTTCCTCATCACGATTATCCGATGTAAAGAGACCCATGTCGAATGGGCAGGAGAGTCCGGGAATGCGGGCGAGGCACTTAACGACGCGGATATCTGGTCTGTCCACCAGGACGGATTGATCCACATTCTCTGGTTGGGCATCATCGAGTACGACGGTATTCGGCCCGAAATCTTCGGCTTTGAGGATACTTCCAATAGCATTAGTAACACAAACCACGATTGTGGCTTCTTTGATATCTTGCTTATTCGCTGTAAGTTTATGAAAAATAGGATTCCAGCCGGGTATCTGCGGAATCTTGTCCAACTGCAGCGCAACATCCACCGCAAGAACCTTCCTGGACGGAGCGCGCTTGAACATACACCGCAAGGCAGCCCGTCCAGTAGAGCCTGCAGCCCCAATCACAGCGACTACGCCTTCGGAACCGATTTCAGCCTCGATGTCGTCGACCATACGCGCAATGGTCAACGCGGTGAACCCGTGGCCGGTGGTAATCGACACGCCAGGTTTGGCCTGCCTCAGCAGCCTGCCATGCCTTGTTAGCGAAGGGATTAAAGCTCCTAGTCCCACCATTTTTGTTTGGCGATACTCTGCGTAATCGAGAATTTGAACCACCGCATCCCTTGCTTCGGGAAGTCGATCGAGCATTTCTTCTGGGCTATGCGGAATCATCACCAGCTCGCCTCGGAGGAGACGATCTCCCACCGGGACCTCAATAGGAGAAAGAACAATTGATGCTGTGGGGGGGAAAAGCCCTGCAAAACCTGCTGTCAGTCCACGCAGAATAGGAAATAACTGTCGCCAGTCTTCGATAGCCGTCCGCGGATGAACCACGAAGAGAAAATCGAGTGGTCCCTCATACTTTGGGCGTAAAAAATCGATCGTGGTTAGATAGATCTGCCGTTTCCAACCACTTGCAAAAACCTTTGGTTGCGGATGGTCAACGAGAGCAGCGTCGCTGCTGTATGTGCGATTTAAAAGTGTCGTTTTCGCCAGATCGATATCCCAAGTTTTGCTGTGCAGAACCCTGGTATCAAAAGTATTTGCCAGTGTGGTGGCAACTAATTCAACTAAGTTATGCTGACACATAACCAAATTGTCGCCAGATTTCGGTGGCCGCTTCAAGGCCAAAGTAATGTAAGTTAGGGCATTATCTTCGGTGAGTTGCCCGCCAGCTTCATTCCCGGGAAGTGCTGAATTGAGAGGATGAGCGATGATAACTTCGTGGCCATGCCAGCTCGACACCATGCAGGTGACAAACACCTCCTGATGAAACTCAAAAGTGGCACCAACTAGCGGCCTTATTGCCTCTGCGAGCGAATAAAGATCAATCTTACTTGCAAGATGAAGAAAATCCATCCGACAGTAATTACCCTCTCCGAGTTCCTCTGTCTTCATCTCGGTTTCGGATGCCCTAATAACTTTGCAATTAAAGATTACTCCAAGATTGGCGTCTTCCGCTCAAAATTAACGTACTTTTTATAGAACACTAGGCAACAAATAATATACGACGTTATCCTTCCTTCTTTCTAGTTTGCTCCAAGCTGGTTGCAATATTAAAGTAATACAACTAGCCCATATCTTGTAATAACTTAATCCTTCGGCACCCAGGCAGCAATAGGCCGGCCTATTAAATGAAATTGATAAAAACCAAATTAGGACCAATTATGGACAACCGTCTATGTGGCCAAGCAAAGGTTTGTCATTGCAAATAAGCACCTGAAGAGGTAATGAACCTGATACCCGAACGAGAATCAACCTTGCAAGAGAATTGGGCAAAAGGAGGAACAACCAAGCTCTTTTGGATAATGAGAATCACCTCAAAAAATCGACTACTCATGCCATTGTTTAAACAATAAATGGCGCGCAATGAACCCTCAAAAGCCATTAAGAATTGCAACATAAGCACTCAAAGGAGCCGATAGCGAAATACAATAAAATATATTTTGGAAAATGATCAAAATTTAGTAATGTCAGATTTTTATACAGCTTCAATTCAATTATTAGTTCATAATCCTCAATTTGCACAGCAAGCAAAAATCAGCACCTCAAGCTCTTGTGGAACTTTCCATGCTTAAGTTGAATAAAAAAAAGGGTCTAATTTTATTGCTATTTTTAATCCTAGGGGTGGCGGGATTTCAAATTATAACAAGAAAACCTATATCAGCAACTTCAGACGCTCCACTGGTAATAAGAACATTCGCACTTGGCAGGGTTCAGCCTACAGGTTATATTCGCTCAATCTCGTATCCTATGATTTATCAATCCAGCCGTATTCTAAAATTACATGTTGCGGAGAATGATATTGTACAAAAAGGCTCTCCACTGTTTACTGTTGAGGATAGCAACGAAGCCTTTTACAATATGGAGTCTTCTAGAGCGCAATTGCGTCAAAAAATATCGGAACTGAAGAGTTCAGAAGCAAAAATGCTCTCGTCTCGTTTAGAACGAGATTATTATAAAGATGAATCTAAAAGGTCTAATTTTCTGGCAAGTACTGGCGCTGCGACCTCTCAGCAGGCAAAAGAACAATTGAAACTTTTTAAAGTTAATGAACAAGAATACATTTCCAATTCAGAGCTTGTCAAGGCCAATAGGGCTGCTCTCGCTGCAATTGGGTGGCAATATCGAACAAATAAATTTAAGTCTGTTATCTCTACAGTACGAGCTCAAAGTAACGTTAAAATTTTTAAAATTTATTCTAGGGACGGAGAAAGTAATCAGAATGGTAAGCATGTAATGGATGTTGGAGAAAGTCAATCAATGGGTATTCTTGCTGAGGTTCATCGAATTGACATCAAAAATATTAAGCTAAATCAAGCAGCCTCTATTACTGTTAATGGATTGCCAGGAGTGAAATGGACTGGTAAAGTAATTAAAATTTCTAGTCAGGTTAGTCAGCAGTCTATAAATTCTGATAACTCTGCAGCCACAGTCGCCAACCGAATCTTTGAAGTTTTAATCAAATTGTCCCCTACTTCCTCATCCGAAGCTCAAAAGTATAATTATATGGAAGTAAATGTACTATTTGGTAAATAACTTTTTTATGTTTATTTTTAATTTTTACATTGCATTATGAGTCTAACCCCACGACTACCTCTAGCGCTAAGGCAGCTTACTGATGCACCTGTTAAGACGGCAGCAGCAGCAGCGGGAATATGTTTTTCAACAGTATTAGTTTTTTTCCAGCTGGGACTTCTAAATGCAATTTACCAAAGCCAGTCACGTCCATATTCGTTATTAGACGGTGAAATTGTACTGGTAAGTGATCGCTTTAGTCGCTTATCTCAGTCTCCAGAAATAGCATTGTCAGATGTTATGAGAGCACAGGGTGTTGAAGGAGTCGCCCGTGTATCACCATTATCAATACAGCTAGGAATTCTTCTTATATTGCCTCAAGGATTCACTACAAACGCACAGATTTACTCAATAGATCCATCTAATTCAGCACTAAGCATTGAAAAAACAAAGCTAAATATATCTTCATTAACTCCTTACGAGCGAGCTTCTATGGATGACATGTCTAGGCCTTCCTACGTAAGCAATGTCCAGAAAAAACTAAATAATTATAGCGATTATCGGACAAATCTCGGCAATAAGCGATTATTTATTAATTCAATTTCTTCTATTGGGTCAACATTTGCAGCAGATCTCAGCCTAGTAATGAGCCAAGACAACCTAATTCATTACTTTCCCGGTCGTAGTTATTCTAAAATTAATCTTGGAATTGTTAAGCTAAAGCCAGGCTACTCTGTTCAAAAAGTTCTTGCTACATTAAATTCAAAGTTATATCCAGTGGGTTATAATATAAAGGCAATGTCAATTCCTGAAATCTCGGATAAGGAAATGAGCTTTTGGCAAAAAAATACATCTTTAACCTTTATTTTTGGTATCGGTGTTATTGTTGGTTTCGTGGTAAGTGGTATCATCTTATATCAAATTTTGTATTCAGATGTCATCAGTCATCTTCCAGAGTATGCCACATTGCTAGCTCTTGGTTATCCTAATATTTATGTAATTAAAGTGGTTTTTGTCCAGGCTTTCCTTTTAACAGCGATATCATTCCCATTTTCTTTTGCCATAACCCTTGGTTTGTACGGCCTAATGGCTTCTGCGACCAATTTAGTTATTTACATGACCCTTGAGAGATGTATTTCTGTCCTCTTTTTAAGTTTGCTCACGAGTTCCTTCTCTTGCTACCTGGCTACGAATCAGTTACGAAAAGTTGATCCATCTAGCCTGTATTGAAATCATGTTAATGAACGCTGCTTCCCCGGTCATCGTAAATAATCTCACATTTAGTTATGCTTATGATCAGCCAGACTCAAATGTTCTTAATTCTATATCCTTATCTGTATCAAGCGGTGAGCTTATAATCTTGACGGGTGCTTCTGGTTCAGGTAAGACAACCTTATTAACACTTATAGGAGGCTTAAAAACTGGAGCAAAAGGCTGCCTTGAGGTGCTGGGTAAAAATATTATATCAGCTTCTCCTAATGAACTACTGCTGTTGCGCAGGCAGGTTGGATTTATCTTTCAGTCCCATAACTTGCTTCCCTATTTAACTGCATCGGAAAACATTCGTGTTGGTCTGGAAATACACGATTCTTGGAGGCAAATGGGTCTATTAGCAATGGAAAATAAGTGCACCGAGCTTCTCGAACTTCTAAAGCTTGGATCAAGAACCCTTTTTAAGCCTAAAGACCTATCAGTGGGCCAAAAGCAACGCGTTTCTATTGCTAGAGCCATTGCAAACAAGCCTAAATTAATCCTAGCCGACGAACCTACAGCCTCTCTTGATAAGGATTCAGCGCAAATTGCTATAACATTGCTTAGAGATTTAACCAAGGTCAATGATTGTGCTGTAATTGTGGTTACTCATGACAATAAGATACTGGACTACGCCGACCGAATAATTAATCTGGAAAATGG
>Ga0310326_10049_pt1 | contig 13939 bp, 5 predicted proteins | sample LakSupSRFTotalD5_FD_195540 | JGI IMG/M metagenome (GOLD analysis project Ga0310326, IMG submission 195540) | Enriched freshwater cyanobacterial communities from Lake Superior, Ontario, Canada - SU02.SRF.Total.D5 (v2) (version 2) | ecosystem: Environmental > Aquatic > Freshwater > Lake | place...
TCGCCAGCCTGGCCAAAGGTTTGACCCAGCGATGCCGGCGCCGCAGGAGCTCCCTTGCCATTGGCGGAGGCCGTCACCACGGCAGGGCCCGTTCCCTCGGCCACCTGGGGGATGCCGGCGGATTGGCCGGCGGCGGCAAGCACGTCTTCGCCCTGGATACGGCCATGGGGACCGCTGCCGCGCAGGGAGCCCAGGGCAACGCCCAGCTGGGAGGCGAGCTTCTTGGCCCGGGGCGAGGCCATCACCTTGCCATCGGCAGGAGCTGCGGCCGCAACCGGCAAAGGCACAGGCACCGCCACCGGAGCGAGCGGAGCCACAACGGCAGGGGCTGCGGGCACCACTGCAACGGGTGCTGCCACCGGGGCTGGGGCCGCAGCAGCAGCGGGAGCAGCCGGTGCCTGGGCTTGCACAGCGGCAATTTCGGCTTCTGTTTCCACAACCAGGCCGATCGTTTCACCAACGGGTGCCGAAGAGCCGGCCGGCATCAACACCGCCGCCAGGAAGCCCTCGTTAAACGACTCCACATCCATATCGGCCTTATCGGACTCCACCACCAACACCGACTCACCGCGGCCGACCCGGTCGCCGGGTTTTTTGAGCCACTCCACGATCTTGCCCTCCGTCATCGTGGAGCTGAGGGCGGGCATGAAGATCTCGTGGGTCGCCAAAGTGCTGTCTCCGCCTGGGGTTTGGGGTGGTAGCAACCCTTGCCCCAGCCCAGTCCCCAGTGGGACAGGCCTGCAAGAGCCGATTTGGAAGTCAGTCTAAGGCGCTGAACGGCCAGTCCCTGACAGGGAAAGCCGGACGCCAGGGCTGGGCACGGAGCTCGGAGCAGGCACCTGCCAACAGGCTGTGGCGAACCGGAGCGACACGAAACTAGGAACAACCCCCAAGGGGGAGGGGTGAACTGACCCAGCGATGGAGGGATTAACTGATCTTGGCCAACAATTTGGCCGACAATTGGGAGTCTTGACCTTGATGCAGGGCCTGGACGCTGTCGATGGTGCCGAACTGGGCTGCCAACTGGTGTCGCAAGTCCCCATCGCTGATGAGGCGAACGGCCGCCTCGATATAGCTCTCTTCATCAGTTGTAATCAACCAATCCGGCAGGCCAAGGCGCCGACAAAGGGCCTGGTCAATCGATTCAAACAGGTGGGGGCCCTGCATGCACACGCCAACAACACCGTTGAGCAAAACATCAACAATGCCATTGCAATTGCCAAAGGGGTAGGGGTTGAGGGCTAGATCACAATTGGCAATCACTTGCATGTAGGCATCAAAGCCCAGCTGGGGATAGACAGTGCTAATACCGGGCAGATAACTAGCGACGGTTTTACTGATTTGCCGATAGACAATACCGATGCAGCCAGCAACAAGGAAGTGAAAATGGACCGGCACCTCAGCCGCCTGAACAATGCGTACCAAGGTGGCCAGGAAAGCAGGATTAAGCTTCATCGTTGAAGCGCAGATGGCGATCTGCAGCACGCCCCTGCTTGGGTTGGCCTGAGGCTTGGCCATGGCATGGGCCATCGTTTCGGTGATTCGAAAGGGCATTTCATCGGGCTCCAGCCAAAGGAGCTGCTCAGAGAACAGGCTTGGGTCGGGCACGAGATCGCGCTCGGCGATGTAGTAGTCGATAAAGGGAGAATTGCTAGTGGCGGGATGGCCCCAGCTGGTGGCCTGCAGCGGTGCCAACCTGAGATTGGAAAGAAAGATATTAAGCGGGCTCATGCCAATGCTCACCATATAAATCACTGCAACGTTGCTCTGTTCACAGAGCTGACGCACCTGCTGCAACTGTTGAGCCATGTCCACTTCAGGAATTTCAACAAACTGATCAAAAACGTGGCGCACGTAGTGATCCACACATTTGCCATAGCCAAGGCCAATCACATGGAAATCGGCTCGCATCGCCTTAATCGTTTTGGAATGGGTGCGATAAATCGAATGGTTGCTGCCAAACCATTCCAACAGCACCAGGGCCACCGGCTTGCCAATGGTGGCAGCAACGGGCAAGGACTGGACCGGCAGATCCTCCAGGCCTTGCTCCACAATCCATTGCCGCACTAAGCGATTGATTGAGCCCTTAATGGCATGGCGATCGTCGATAGTGGCATAGCTACAATGCATATAAACATCATGCAATGTTTGGGTGGGAATTGCCTCCAAACGGGACAACTGGTTGAGCTTTTCGGTGAGCCAGGGGAGGAGTTGATTGCGCTTATGGTGGGCAGAATCGGTGCCTAGAAAGCGTGGTGACAGCAGCACCATCGCCAGGGACACGGCCATCTCCGGATAATGCTGCCAAAGCAGATCAATGTTGAGAGGGATCTGGGATTCAGGGGAGTAGAGGAAGGCGAATTTGGGCAGGTCTTCAAGGTTGAGGGTGTATTCGGGGGAGTCGCTGGTCTGCGGTAAGTTGAAGGTTTCAAGGATATGGTCGGTAGAGTGAAAATCACTGGCGCCGAAAATCGCAGCTATCCAACGCTGCCAGCGCATCAATTCGCTGAAACCCTGGGCACTCAATTGGAAACCGGGATCAGAAAAGAGCGAGGTAATTGCCGCCGCCAGGCGATGGATCACATGATCAAAATAAGCATCAAGCGAGGGATTATCCGCAGACTGGGGGTGGATACGGTCATCGATCATGCCTGCGACAGAATCCAGGGTGGCCAAAATCGCCTGCAGCTGCTTGGCGGCCTGCTCAGGCTCGCGGCGATAGACCGATAGTTCAAAGACTTCTAGATTTGACTTCAACGCCTGGCAAAGCCACTTCCTTAATGATAAGGCAACCATATTGACCTGTCAACGCACCTACTGGAACTCCAATCCCCTAATGGATAGCAGCAACGCGCTTGCATGGATTTCAGAACGATAGGTAATCAGTAAAGAGGCCAATGCCTCACAACGTTATCAGCATGGGCCGGTGTAGGAATAGTTTCGCCATGTACGTTTGGCGGCCCTTAAGCCCAAAGTATCGACCATGGTCAATAGGCAAAGGCCAGGGGTCTGGGTAAAATGAAAAAAATTGCGACTTCCGCAAATCAATGCCTAAAAAATAAAAATTGCTAGCCATCTCAGGGTTCAAAGCTAGAAAGAATCAACCCAATTAATTCAAATAAAACTAGCCAACAATGAGCCTCAAGTCAGCCATTCACTCAAAATCCCCGTCTCGTAGCCAAACCAGGGCGGCTGGCATCGACCTTGGCAGCCTCGGCGAGATCAGCAGTTCGCGCTGGCCCGACCAGATCGCTAGCCCCTATGCCGCCTACGGCGTCGTCCAAGGACCCACTCCAGGAGCAGCAACGCAGGCCAGCTCCTATCCCCTAGCCCTAGCTGCAATCCAAACGGCCTTGGAGTTCCTGGACCCTGGCTGCCTGCAAAACAGCGATTTCTTCAGAGCGCCGGACACCACAACCGCCCACCAGCCCGCCTGGGACAGCCAGGCCCTAAGCACCCCAGCGAAAGATCCAACCCCACCTAGGCAGCCAAAGAACCCGGCAACCCTCCACCAACCAGCCTTGGGCGGAACCGCCCTAACCCTTTCGGCCCCCATCGCCGGATCGGGCAACCTGATCCTGGCGGCCCGCAGGTCCAGCCCAGCCCCTAGCCAGCGAGTTCAAGCTCGGGCCCAAGCCAGGCCCGCCCGCCAGAAACCGATCTATCGCCACTCCTGGTTGCGAACAGCCACCAAAAGCCCAGCTTTCGCCCTCAGCTCGGCGGCGATCAATGGGCTGATGCTGGTGTCGCCGCTGGTGAGCCTCGCCCAAACAACAACGATCTATGGAACGGGAAGCAATCCTCCCAACAACGTTTACACAGGCGGTATCATTAATCTTGGGGATACGGTGATCCTCAACGATAGCGCCATTGTCACGAACGACAATACCGCGAACGGCATCATCACCGCCAATGGCACCCTGCAATTCAACCAAACCACAAACCTAACCATTACTAATGTTCTCACCGGCACTGGTAACCTAGCGCTCATCAATACGGGGAATCTTACTCTTACCAATAGTGCTAATTTTGCCTTAATTAATGCGAATGCCAGTGCTTTTGACCTGGGGATTTCCCTGGCCGGCGGCAGCTTACTGATTGGAGCCAATGGAGGAAATCGACTCTTCATCGGATCCGTTTCAAACGGGGCCTTAACTATCAATGGCGGCACGGTCAAAGACAACTATGGCTATCTTGGACTTTCTAATGTCAGCATTGGCACTGCAACGGTTTCAGCCGGGGGCAACTGGACGAATACGAACGAACTTGCCATCGGCTATCGAGGTAATGGCACCCTAACCATTAGTGGTGGAAATGTTTCTGCTAGCAATAGTATCATTGGCTCTCAATCTGGAAGCAATGGTTCCGTAACGATCTCTTCAGGTAGTTGGACAAATACAGGCGATCTCACCGTTGGCCAACAGGGAAGAGGCAATTTAACTTTAAGCGGTGGAACTATCACCAATGCCGCTGCATATATTGGATACTCGACAGGTGGAACTGGCTTTGCCACGATCTTAGGTGGCAATTGGACCACCACGGGCAACTTTATTGTCGGCTTTTCTGGTAATGGAAGCCTGGCCGTTAGTGGTGGAAATATCTCCAGTGCCAGTGCAACGCTTGGCATCTATGGTGCTGGCATTGCCGAGATCTCGGCTGGCAATTGGACCAATACGGCTAACCTTACTGTTGGCAGTTCTGGGAATGGAACCCTAACCATTAGTGGTGGAAATGTTTCCAGTAGCAACGCCATCATTGGATCCAATGTGCTGTTTGGCAGGTCTGGTACTGGCATTGCCGAGATCTCGGCTGGCAATTGGACCAACTCGGCCAACCTTACTATCGGCAATTATGCAAAAGGTACCCTAACCATTAGTGGTGGAAATGTTTCCAATAGCAACGCCGCTATTGGGGCAATGGCGGGCTCGATTGGCACTGTTACGGTGTCTGGAGGCAATTGGACCAATAGCGGTAACCTTAGTGTTGGCGGGAGCGGCACTGCCAATCTGATCATATCAGGTGGCATGGTGAAAATTGCTGACACCCTATCCAAAGGAGACTCTGGCACCATTAACCTCAATCAAGGGGGAACTCTGTCGATTGGGAACCTTTCCCTCGCAAATTTCTTCTTTGGGGGAGCCCTCAGCTTCAACAGCAGCGCTAATGTTGCCACCTCTAGTAATCTTAGCGGCTCGGGTTCCTTGATCAAGGAGGGGTCTAATACGCTCACGCTCTCAGGTAACAACACCTACACCGGCGACACCACCCTGGCGGGTGGAACCCTGAGCCTGGGTTCGAGCCAGGCCCTTGGAACGGTAGACACGCTAGGCACGATTAGCTTCAGCGGTGGCAGCTTGCAATTCACGGCCAATAACATCACAGATTATTCGGCGCGCTTCAGCCAAGCCAGTAACCAAGCCTATGCGATTGATACCAGTGATGAGTACATCACTCTAGCAAGTAATTTAACCAGTGACGGTGGCAGCCTCATCAAGCAAGGCACGGGCACGCTAGTCCTAAGTGGCATTAACACTTACACAGGTAACACCTCTATTGTTTCTGGAACGCTAGTGGTAGGGGGACGCGATGACCACACGTCGTCCCTGGCTGATAGCACTAATGTCAGCGTGGCCACGGGTGCCACCTATCAGGTGGACGAAACCGATACGATCGGCTCGATTGCTGGCAACGGCACGATTAATTTAAATCAGCGTAGCTTAACCGCCGGTGGATCGAATAGCACCACAACCTTCAGTGGCGTGATGCTAGGCGAGGGGGCTTTCACCAAGGCGGGCACAGGCACCCTCACCTTCAGCGGTAACAACACCTATAACCGCGGCACCACCCTGACGGGCGGAACCCTAAGCCTGGGCTCGAACCAGGCCCTTGGCACAGTAGGCAACATTAGCTTCAGCGGTGGCAGCTTGCAATTCACGGCCAATAACACCACCGATTATTCGGCGCGCTTCAGTCGAGATGTTGACCAGGCCTATGCAATTGATACCAATAACCAAAGCATCACTCTGGCCACTGGTTTAGCCAGTTACGGTGGCAGCCTCACCAAGCAAGGCAATGGCACCCTAACGCTCAGTGGCACCAACAACTACACCGGTAACACCTCTATTGTTTCTGGAACGCTACTGGTATCCGGGCTCCTGGCTGATAGCAGCAATGTCAGCGTGGCCACGGGTGCCACCTATGACTTGGGCGCTTCCGATACGGTCGGCTCGATTGCGGGCAACGGCACGATTAATATTTATAGCTACAACTTAACCGCGGGTGCTGCCAATGCTTCGACAACCTTCGGTGGCGTGCTGGCAGGCACGGGGTCTTTCACCAAGGTGGGCACAGGCACCCTGTTGCTTGTCGGCAACAACACCTATACCGGCGGCACCATCCTGGCGGGCGGAACCCTAAGCCTGGGCTCGAACCAGGCCCTTGGCACGGTAGGCAACCTTAGCTTCAGCGGTGGCAGCCTGCAATTCACGGCCAATAACACCACCGATTATTCGGCGCGCTTCAGTCAAGATGTTGACCAGGCCTATGCGATTGGTACCAATGGCCAAAACATCAGCCTGGCCACTGGTTTAACCAGTGCCGGTGGCAGCCTCACCAAGCAAGGCACTGGCACCCTAACCCTCACGGGTAACAACACCTACACGGGAGCGACGACAATCGACGCTGGTACCCTCCAGATCGGTAACGGAAGCGCCAGCGCCTCCATTAGTAATTCATCGATTGGCTATCTCGGCTTTGTAAGTGGAAGCAACGGCACGGCAACGGTTTCCACGGGGGGAACGTGGACCACTATGGGTGACCTGTTTATCGGCTACGCGGGCAATGGCAGCCTGACGGTGAGCGGAGGCACTGTTTCTAACGTGAATGGTGTAATTGGGAAAATAGCTGGAAATAACCTGGATCCCACCGACCCCGATTATATCGCTGCAAGCAATGGCATGGTCGCAATCTCTGGTGGCAATTGGACGAATACTGGCAACCTTGCCGTTGGCGACGGAGGCAATGGCACCCTAACGGTGAGCGGAGGCAATGTTTCTAGTGCCTCTGCCGGGATTGGGTACGACAGCACGGCAATAATCTCTAGCGGCAATTGGACGAATTCCGGTAACTTTAGCGTAAGCAATCAATCCAATTCTAGCTTAACAATAAATGGTGGGCTTCTGACGGTAGGAGGGACGCTCACTAAGGGTGGTTCCGGCAAAATCAATCTCAACGAGGGAGGAATTCTTTCGATTGGTGGAGGCGGAACAAATGCAAAACTAAATACCAATGGTAACTTCACCTACAACGGCACCCTCATCTTTAATACGACCAATAGTGACGCCTACCAGAACAGCTTTAGCGGCTCCGGTTCGCTAATCAAGGAGGGGTCTAATACCTTAATACTCCTTGGTAACAACACCTACACAGGTGCCACCACTATCAACGCCGGTACCATCCAGATCGGTAGCAATACCGCAAATGCATCTATTAGCAGTGCATCCAACGTCATCAATAATGCCAACTTAGACTTTAAGAGCACCAATAACCAGGTCTACGGAGGCCAGATCTCAGGCTCGGGTACCCTCAAGAAAAGTCAGGGTGGCACTCTCATCCTCAGTGGCAACAACACTTACACCGGCAACACCACGATCGGTGCCGGCATGCTCCAAATCGGTGCCGGTGGCACGTCGGGATCCCTGGTCTCTAATGTTAGCGGTGGCCCCCTGGTCTTTAATCGCAGTGATTCCTCCTCCTATGGGGGGCTGTTCTCGGGGTCGACCCTGAGCAAACTCGGTGCAGGCACCCTCACCCTCACCGGCAACAACACCCACACTGGCACCACCACCATCAGCGCGGGCACATTGCAAATCGGTGATGGTGGCACTAGCGGCGCCATCAGTAATTCATCCAGCGTCGCCAATAATGCCAACCTAGCCTTTAACCGCAGCGATGCAACCAGCTACGCCGGCACAATCTCAGGCACAGGCAACCTCACCCAGCTTGGTGCAGGCAACCTCACCCTCAGCGGCACCAACACCTACACCGGCACCACCACCATCAGTGCCGGCACCCTGCAAATCGGTGCCGGCGGCACTGGCGGCGCCATCAGTAATTCATCCACGATCACCAATAATGCCAACCTGGCCTTTAATCGCAGCACTTCCTATACCTATGGCGGCCTGATCTCGGGCGGGGGGACCCTTGCAAAACAAGGTGCAGGCACCCTCACCCTCAGCGGCAACAGCACTTACACCGGTTCCACCACCGTTAATGGCGGCACCCTACAGGTACAGGGATCGATCGCCCCATCCTCAGGGCTCACTGTGAATAGTGGCGCCACCCTCGCCGGTAATGGCACGATCACCGGCACCACCATCAATGCGGGCGGAATTCTGGCGCCAAACAATGCCGGTAGAGGCGCCCTTGCGATTACGGGAGGTTCGGGCAGCCTCACCCTGGCATCCGGATCGATCAATAACTTTTCAATTACCAGTTTAAGCTCCGATCGGGTCACCGCCAGTGGTTCAATCAACCTTGATGGCGTCTTGAATCTGGCCTTTTCGGGCGACAACTATCTCACCTCTGCCCCCTACACCCTCTTCTCGGGACAAAGTCGCAGCGGCACCTTCTCCGCGGCAAACGTGAACATCACTGGCCTATCAAGTGCCTACCAATATGCGCTTGACTACACAACAACAGCCCTCAATCTGCAAGTAATCAGCGTCATCCCAGCGGGCCAATCTGCCAACATTACAAATCCCAGTTCGACAACCCTATCCGGCGGAACCCTGGTCATCAACCAGCCAGGCGCCTACAACACCAGCCTGGTCTTGACAACCCCAGTTAACGCAAACACGACTAGCACCATCGATGGCAATGGTGTAACCGCCGAATTGTCTGGCACGATTAGCGGCAATGGCTCGCTCACGATCAGCAATTCCCAAAACGGCACCACAAGCAGCAACACTATTCTCGCCGGCAATAGCACCTACACAGGCACCACAACGGTTGAAAATGGCGCCAACCTCTTCGTTAATGGCTCGATTGCGGCGTCTGCCAATCTCACCGTTCAAGCCGGTGCCAGCCTGGGTGGCAATGGCACCCTGCCGATGACCACAGTCCAAAGTGGTGGCTCGATCGCGGCTGGCAACTCCATTGGTAACTTAACCATCAGTGGTAATTTAGCGCTCAACACTGGCTCCACCAGTCGTTTTGAAGTCAGCTCCGCATCGGCCGACAGGCTGAGTGTAACTGGATCATCCGCCCTGGGCGGAACCGTCACTTTGGCCTTCTCCGGTGGCAATTACGACGCAGTCAATCCCTATACCTTGGTTGCGGCCCAATCGATCACCACCCCCTTTGATGCGATCACCACCACAGGCGATCTCACCGGCTATCGCTACAACCTCACCTATAGCCCAACCACCGTTCAGCTAGCCCTTGCCAAGGTGCTCGACACCGGCATGACCACCTCGATCGCCAACCCTTGGAGCACCACCCTCACGGGCGGTACGGTCAGCGTTGATGCCAATGGCTCCTATGCCAACAATTGGACCTTGGAAACGCCTTCGGGATCGTCCGTGAGTACTTTCCAGCAAAACGGCCAGGTTGCCACCCTCGCAGGCAGCATTTCTGGCTCGGGCGATCTCACCATTGCGGCCAATGGCCAGGGGGGAACCCTCATTCTGGCCGGAACCAATAGCTACACGGGCACCACCACCCTAAGCGGTGGCACCATCGGCCTGGGCTCCCCATCAGCCCTAGGCACTGATGGAACCATTAACTTAATGGGGGGCACCCTGCTCTATGGAAATGGTGTCAACACCGATTATTCTGATCGTTTTAGCCGTGGAGCCAATCAAACTTACATCATTAATACCAATGGACAACTTGTTACCTTCGCTAGTGGCCTTGTCAGCAATGGTGGCACCCTAACCAAAGAGGGTGATGGCACCTTAATTCTCGCCGCCAACAACAGCTATTCAGGCGCCACCACAATCCAGGCTGGCACCTTACAACTGGGTTCAGGATCAAACAGTGGCGCAGTCAGTGATGCGTCACCCATCATCAATCAAGGCACATTGGCCTTTAACCGCACTGATTCAACCACCTACGCAGGCCCAATCAGCGGCAGTGGCTCCCTTGCCCAACTTGGTTCAGGTACCCTTTCCCTTTCAGGCCTTAACACTTACACCGGAGCCACAACTATTGCCGGCGGTTCCACCTTGGCCCTGTTGGGGAATGGTTCCATCGCTGCCTCCAGCGGAGTTAGCAACAGTGGCAACTTGTCCCTTGCTGGCGCTACCAGCCCCGTATCTCTGACCAACCTGAGCGGATCTGGCAGCACCAACCTTGGCAATCAATCGCTAACCATCACAGCTGCCTCCGGTCTGAACAATGGTGTCATCTCAGGGATTGGTGGTTCCTTCGCCATCAATGGTTCTGGTACCTACAGCCTCAGCGGCATCAATACCTATACCGGTGCCACCAGCCTGGGCGGTCCAGCAACCCTCCAAGTATCAGGTTCCATCGCCCCGTCTTCCGCCCTAACCGTCACTAGTGGTGCCACCCTTTCTGGCAATGGCACCCTGCCAGCCACCAACATCGCTGCCGGTGCCATGCTGGCACCCCAGAATGCCGGCAGCAGCGCCCTCAGTGTTGCTGGAGCTTCTGGCAACCTCAGCCTGGCTAGTGGCTCGATTAGCAACTTTTCCATTCTTGCCACCACCTCCGATCGGGTTGCTGCCACGGGCACGATCAACCTTGCTGGCAGCTTGAATCTGGCCTTCTCGGCGGATAGCTACCTCACCGCCACTCCCTATGTGCTCTTCTCAGGGCAAAGCCTGTTGGGTTCCTTTGGCTCGGTGGCCGTGTCTGGGCTCTCTAGCTCCTACGTGTATTCCTTGGACTACGGCGCGAGCGCCCTGAATCTTTGGGTTGCTGCCAGCGTGCCTGCGGGCCAGTCAACCGATATCTCATCGCCCGCTGCCACAACGCTCTCCGGTGGCACCATCTTGATTAATGAACCTGGGTCGTACAACACCAGCTTGGTGTTAGCAACCCCCAAGGGCTCCTCCACCAACACGATCGACGGCAACGGCCTCACGGCCGTTCTTTCGGGCACCATCAGCGGTACGGGTCCGATCACCTTTGTCAATTCCCTCAATAGCAGCACGATCAGCGATACCATCCTCGGCGGCAACAACACCTATACCGGTGCCACCGTGGTAGACGGGGGCGTCCGGCTATCTGTCAACGGTTCGATTGCCTCCTCTGCCAATCTCACCGTGAATGCCGGCGCCATTGTTGGTGGTAATGGAATCCTACCGGCAACCACGATCGAATCGGGCGGCCTGTTGGCACCGGGTAATTCGATTGGGCTGCTTACCGCATCCTCCCTAAGTTTTGGCCCCAGTGGTCTGGTTGACCTTGAAATTCAAGGACCCCAGAATGACAAAACCACTGTTACCGGTAGCGTCACCAATTTCAGCGGCACCGCCAACCTGATTGCCTTTGGCGGCGGCACTCCCTGGCCCAATCTTGATTATCAGCTGATCACGGCGACCAATTCTTTTGCCAGCAGCTCCAGCCTCAGCCTCAATCCGGTGGGCATCACCAGCGCCCTGCTTCTGCAGGGCACCACCTTGGTGCAGGAGGTTGATGGCAAGGGCCAAACCTTTGATGTGATGTGGCGGCCCAACAACGGCTCCGGTGCCACCGCCTCGGCCATGCAGTCCCTCGGCCAGGCCAATCGCAACCAACTGGCGGCAGCGGGCGTGTTCGATAGCGCCTTCCAGCGGTTGGCCGTGGCAGCAGGTGATGCCCCTGGTGTCACCACCGGCCTCAATGCCACAGGCTCCGCCATCGGATCCACGGGTTTCACCACAGGCCAAGCCGCAGCAGCGGGCCTGTCGCCTGCCTTCCTCGCAACCACCTCCCAACTGCTTGGCATCTCCTCCAACAGCCAGCTCAGTGCGGCCATCAGCACCATCACCCCGGAGCCCTATGCCGCCTTCCAAAGCGTGGGCCTCGAAACCCTGCAGCGCCAGCGCCAGCAGCTCCTGGCCTCAGCGGGTCAATGCGCCAGCACTGGCTGGGTGATCAACGCTCCCACCAGCAAAACTGCCAAGGCTCCCAAAAATCCCCTCTGTCTCTACGGCCAGGTGGCTAATGCCAACAGCCGCATCAATGGTCAAGACGGCCTTTCGAGCTACAACGCCAGCCTCTTTTCATCCTTCTACGGCCTGGAGGTGAAAGCCAATCCCTACTGGCGCTTTGGCGCGGCCTATGGCTATGGCACCTCCAACCTCAATGGCCTTGGCCCCACCAATGCCTGGGTGAACGCCACCGTCAATAGCGGCAGCCTCTATGGCGTTTACATCCCCACCACCAGCTCCCCTTGGACCTTTAAGGGGCTGTTTGGCTATGGCAACTACTCCCTCAATGGCAGGCGTCAGGTTGCTGTGATCGGCGCCGGCACGCCCATCACCGGCTCCACCACCGCCAACGGCCTCACCGCTGCCCTCACAGCGGAAGTTGCCATTCCCCTCACCAAACCATCGGCCCCAGTGCCGGTTCTGCTTAAGCCCCTGATCGGCATTGCCTATGGCAACTACCAGCAGGCGGGCTTCTCGGAAACTGGCGGTGGGCCCTTAAATCTCAATGTGGATGGCAACAGCGCCACCAGCCTGGTGGGCACCATCGGCCTGGAGCTCACCTCAGGCCCCATCCCCCTCAATAAGGCCAAATCGATCAGCCTGATTCCCAAGCTGGCCCTCGCCTATCAGGTGGATGCCCTCGCTGGTGAATTGGGCAACAGTTCCCTGTCGGCCTCCATGCCAGCTTCTGGTTCGGGGTCCTTCCTCACCCAGGGGCAAAACCGCGGCGTGAATGGCTTCTCTATCGCCGCCGGCGCTGATTTAGCCCTGGGCAACTCCACAGCCCTCTATGCCAACATCAATGTTGAGACCTTCTCAGCCGGTAGTCAGGTTGGTTATGGCGGGGGCTTCCGATTTAAGTTCTGATGCCATCGTTTAGCAACGAACGTCCCAGGGTTGGTGTTAATCATTGATCAACCACAAGGCCACCCGTCCCCCCCTCACAGCATCGCAATTGAGTCGTCGATCGAAGCTCACCAACCGTCCATTGCGCGACACCGCCAAGGCGAGCAAGTAGGTATCCGTCAGTTGCCCCGCCTCGAGCAGTCTGGAGCCTTCGATCTCAGGCTGCTCAAGCAGGCTGATGCCATCGGGCCAGAACTCGTGCTGGGGGTGGCGGGTCAGTTCCGCCAGAAGCGGCAACACCACCGCCGGTGGACCTGGACTATGGGGTAGCGCGGCTGGCCCAAGATGGGCAGCACCGCGTTTTGACTCAAGGGACAGGTGGCCCAGCCATCCGCTTGTGCTGAGGCAAACCAGCCATGGGCCTGCTCGTGATGGATGTGGCGCCGGTCAAGCAAGGCGATCAGCACGTTCACATCCAAAAGGGCCACACTCATGGCAGCTCATCCCGCAGGCCATTAATTAGCTCCAGATCCACTGGTGCTCCTTGGGGATTCCAGGGCAGCAGGGGCAGGCCGCTGCGATGGTTAGCTGTAGCCCTGCTGTCGCTTGAGGGGGGCACAGGTTCGACTAATGCCTGGCGCGCCAAACCACTGATCACCGCCCCCAAGCTGCAGCGCTGCTGACGGGCCAGAACCCGGGCCGCAGCCAGAACGTCGTCGACGAGTTGCAGGGTAGTTCGCATTTGATGCTCGAACATCGCACATCATTAGCCCAACCTAGCGGTGCTGGCGGGTCCTGTTCCAGTTCCAGGCCAAGATCAAACCAGAATGCCGAAGCCCAGCTCGGCAGGCCAGTCAACCGCTGATCCCTGCAACAACGCGCTGCCAAGCTTTAATTCTGGACGTGATTTCACGCTTGGCTTTGGTAATATGAAC
>Ga0310326_10050_pt1 | contig 13815 bp, 16 predicted proteins | sample LakSupSRFTotalD5_FD_195540 | JGI IMG/M metagenome (GOLD analysis project Ga0310326, IMG submission 195540) | Enriched freshwater cyanobacterial communities from Lake Superior, Ontario, Canada - SU02.SRF.Total.D5 (v2) (version 2) | ecosystem: Environmental > Aquatic > Freshwater > Lake | place...
CCCACCCCTGGCGAGCGAGCGAGGGCCATGGCAGCTGCTTCTATTAATAAAGTGCCCGAACCGCAAAGCGGATCCACCAAGGGCAAGGAACCATCCCAGCCGGTGAGAGCAATCAAACCAGCCGCCAGATTTTCTTTTAAAGGAGCTAAGCCCATGGCGGGCCGATAACCACGGCGATGCAAACTTTCGCCACTGCCATCAAGGTAGAGGCTGGCTTCTGAAGCACCAAGGTGTAGATGTAAAACGAGGTTGGGGTTTTCAAGTTCGATGCTGGAACGTTCGCCCCAGCGCTCACGTTGCAAATCCACCAAGGCATTTTTCACTTCCAACGCGCAGTAATGGCTGTGGGTTAGGCCCGGCGCACTACCGCTTGTTTCCACTCGAAAAGTTGTAGTGGGGGGCAACCATTGCTGCCAATCAGCTGCTGCCTGCACCCCCTGATATAGCTGCTCGCGACTGCTGCAGGGAAAACTGCCGAGGTGGCGTAAAAAGCGAAAAGGTAAGCGGGCTTGAAGATGCAAGCGATAGAAACCAGCTTGATCTGTTTGAAATTGCACCGCACGCCGCAGGGGCCTAACTGCTGTGCAACCGAGCCGGCTCAGCTCTTCAGCAGCTGGAGCCTCAAGGCCGGGGGCAACTACCGCCACAACGCTGTAGTTGGGTGTATTGAGTGCTGACATAACTGCTGAGCCCAACTCCTGCCACAATGATGAGGTTCGATTTCGATCGAACTAGGTGATCCTCACCAGTGCTTCGGACAGCGGTTCGATTCCGCTCAGCTCCATTCCCCTTAGTTCAAGGGGCTGCAATGGTTTCGACGGGGCATCAGGCGGATGACTGAAGCCTGCTCGGTGAGAGCAAAACCGTAACAGCGAACAACATCGTTCGTTTCTCCCGTCAAGCCGCCCCAGTGGCCGCCTGACCCTTAGGGGAGATGGGGTGAAGTTAGCCTTATCAACCAAATAACTCATTGGGCCTGGAAGGGCCCTTTTAAGTAGTTGAGGTTTTGGTTGTGAGCGGGCGCGAAAACGGCCTAGCGGAACCAGAGTGCATTATCCCAGTTTTGTTTTAAGCGCAGCCCTGATGCGGTCGCTGTGTTGATAGATATCTAAAATCTTTTCCAGCTGAAACTTCTTTGGCTCTTTTTCATCAAAGATCTCCAGCCGTTCATGAGGACACGGCACGGCGAAAACCACCGTCGGAATGTATCGGAAAACACCAAAACCCATGCTTCTGCAGTTTGCTGCACATTTGCTACATTGGCATCAATTAATACAGTTTCTTGAGTGGCACTATTCAAATGGTTGCTCCCGATATCTTCCAATACCGAATTGAAATCATTTAACTCTATTATTGAAGAATTGGGTTTTGATATTGATCAGTCCATTTCTTCCGAACACCAGTTATTTGCAAAAGATCCTGCGACATCAAAAGTAGAATGGAAGTCAATTATCAGCATTATTATAACACGCTGTAACAAGGAGAGTTGTTACATCAATATTGAAGTAAGAAGTAGCGAACCTGCCCTAAAGACTAATACTCGCTGCGAGTTAAAATCGAAGGAACTTAAAGTAGCACTTGAGCAAAATGTGAGAAGTGAGAGTAATTAAGAAGAAATAATTTTTATAGATAGGACGCGAAGATAGAGAATTTAAGTTGCAACCATAAGAGGGGGGTGGAAACGGAATGAGCCCTAGTTAAGAGAGGAGCCCGATTCCTGTTTCCTTGGCTCTTGGCCCTTTAAGGCTGCAGGCATTTTCACCGGATTGCCCAAGGCCGATCAACGCACAGCCAGGTTGCTTGATGTTTGCTGGAATGAGGAGGATCGACTGATGGGTCGAATTCATCTTCTGTTTGCTGACGTGCAGGCCTTGATCGATGCCGGTGACAGGGCAGGGCCGGAGATCACTTCGAAGCCAGGCTCAGATCACAATCACCGTGGCGCCATAGCGCCGCAGCTGGCTATCCACCGTCAGCAGCAGCATCGGCTCCACCCGGCTTTGGCAGACCAGCAAACGATCAAAGGGATCCCGATGGACACCATCGCTCTCCAGCTGCGCCACAGCCAAGAGGTGTTCATTGCGAATCGGCAGCCAACGAAAACCCTGCAGGGGCACCAGGCGCTCCAGTTCCGGCAGATCCACCTGCAGCCGACCAATCGAGGCTTTGATCGCCATCTCCCACAGGGATGCTTGGCTCACGAAAACCTCAGCGCCAGGCGCCTGCACCCTTTCCACCACAGCCACCGGCAAGCGCGGGTCGTCTTTCAGCCACCACAAAAGCAGGTGGGTGTCGAGCAAAAGCCGCGTCACCGCAACGCCTTGAACAGGTCATCTAGCGGGGCATCGAAGTCATCAGGCAGGGTGATCTGGCCGCGCATCGCCCCTGGGGCTGCCACTTGCTGGGGTGGGGCTTGCCAGGCCACCAGCCGAGCAATCGGCACGCCCGAGCGGGCGATAACAACGTCCTGGCCCTGCTCCACCTCTTGGAGCAGCTGGGAGAGGTGGGTCTTGGCCTGGTGGATGTTCACCAGTTCCATCGATGCTCATGCTGAACTAAGTCTTAGTCTAGTCTGCAACGACCACGGCGATCCAGAAGAGGGCCCATGTATCAGCAAATAATTATTAATGCTACAAATTAATAGTTTTTATGTTTGAGTCCAAATTTTCTATCATCACCTCTCCTAACTAAACCTATAAATCTTCCTCATCTGCAATCTGGTTCATGGCAAGAAAGTTTAAAGGAAGCATCAGGAGCTAGACGTTGTTGGCTTCCAATGATTTGGTATGGATTAATTAACCAATAGCAACCCTGGCAACAAGCCTCCAAGTAGCATCAACGCAGGTATTTCTTCTATGTAGAACCATTAATTTGCAGCAGGTGACATCCCGCTCGCGGTTGGATTATTTGATATATCGCGGAAATCCAAAACCTTATCTAGTGCGCGCGTGAGAGCACTAGATAGATACCATCAGATGAAGTACATTGCGGTTATTGGATTTGCACCTGTTAACTGGTAATGGTAACGATTACTAGCTGCGGCATTATTCCGCTCCTTTAGTTCTGCTGTAGCGGTACTTAGTGCCTGCTCCAGTAGCTTAGATTGAGCCTGCTCTAGTTCTAACTGTTGCTGATAACTGGCTTGCACACCTAAGTAGGTTGCAAGCTTTGGATCACGTCTATTTAACTGACTAACGAGCGTTAGGTTTTGTCTAATTGCCTCTGCGTCAATTGGTTTGCCGTATTGACGTAATAATGGCCTGCCACCAGTAGCAATTATTCTTGCTTCAATCTCACGCGCGGCTATCTCGGTCTCTGCCGCCTGGACGTAGGCAGCAGCAATAACACTGTTTAAGACATTGCTTGAATCCATCACGCTGCACCTGCGGCCTTCAATTTGCAATTCGGTGAGCAATAAATGACTAGTTTCTGTTCATTGTTTTTTAATCATTTTACTAGTGCAGAGACCAAAGTCTAGGCAGCATTTTCAATGCAAAGCCAATACTTGACGCTAGAAGATAAATCGTAACTCAAGTTATCATTTATTAACAAGCGCAGATGTAACTTAATAAACAACAGTTTTTAGCTGTTTTGGCGTATATCCAGGAGCCCCAAGGCTTTTCAAACGTGCTTCATTTTCAAGGCGTGAATAGGTTTCACGGTCACATCCTTCGATGAATTGCCAATAAACAAAAGCAATACCAGATTGCACCAGTGCTTGTTTGGTAATTGCCATAGGGGGCTTGGCTGGTTTCTGGCGCGTCAATACAAGCCAAACGCACTGTTGTTTTGATCCTGCTGAGCGCAATAACTGCAGCAATGCCTAGAAATATTCAGATGGAAGGCTGCATCAGAACAGAACGTGGTGCCTTAGTGCCAAGGCGCAAAAGTAGCTGCTGGGCGGACTCATCCGTTGCACCCCCTGGTTTCTTTGATACAAGGGGCGTTATTAAAAGCACTGGAATACTTAACTCAAATCCTCACCTCCCATGGGCAGAATTGCCTCATTATTTAGACGTCGCCAGCTCCTGGGCCTAGGCCTGGCTGGATTTGGCGCAGCTTTGCTAGCTCCTTTCATACCTGCCAGCTCCAGCAAACGAGCGCTGCGCGTGATCGTGGTAGGTGCTGGCCTTGCCGGCCTAGCTGCTGCGCGTTCATTACAGCAACAAGGCCATCAGGTAACTGTGCTGGAGGGGCGCGATCGCCTCGGCGGACGCGCTTGGACAAGCCGAACCTGGCCAGACCTGCCTCTAGACCTTGGCGCCGGCTGGATCCATGGAATTAACGGCAACCCGATCACAGCTCTTGCCACAAGCAGCGGCGCCCGTTTGCTCAAAACCAGCCTTGATAACATCGAGATCTATGGCCCCAATGGCACCCCCCTCAGCTCAAGCCAAGAGCAACAACTAGATAACCTCGAAACTCGCCTTTCGGCAGCCGTCGCCCAGGCCCAGAACCAGGAGGGTTCTGATATCTCCCTACAGGAATTGGTAGGCCGTCAATTCAACTGGGAAAAAATAAGTAGAGAAGAGCGCCAGCTGCTCCAATACCTAATAAACAGTCGATATGAACAAGAGTACGGCGCAAGCGCCTCCTCACTCTCGGCCCACTGGCTAGACATGGACGAGGCCTACGGCGGCGCTGAAGCCCTACTGGTACCTGGTTTTGGTGCCATCGTTGACAGCTTGGCAAAGGGATTGAAAATTCTCACGGGGCAGCAGGTTCAGCAGCTGAACTGGGACGGCCCAGGCCCAGCAGGTGAAGTGAAGGTGGTCTGCCAGTCAGGGCCAGGGCGAGAAACGCAAAGCTTTGAAGCAGACAAGTTAGTTCTGACAGTGCCACTGGGAGTTCTTAAAGCTGGCACAATTCAATTCAATCCCCCCCTACCTGCTGAGAAACAGACCGCGATCAGCCGCCTTGGAATGGGCACGTTAAATAAATGTTGCCTGCGCTTTAGCCGTCCCTTTTGGCCAACAACCGTTGACTGGCTAGGCCAAATCCCCTCAGGCTCAGGCCAGTGGTTCGAATGGGCAAGCCTTGCCAAGCCTTTAGGCCAGCCAGTCTTAATTGGATTCCAGGCTGGTGCAACGGCAATAGCCATGGAAACCATAAGCAATGCTGACTTGATAGCAAGTGCTATGACAAGCCTTAGGGGCGTCTTTGGTAAAGGTATTCCTGAACCGATCGGAGCCCAGATAACACGCTGGCACTCGGATCCCTTTAGTGGCGGCGCTTATTCCTTCAACGCGCTGGGCAGTACACCAGCCGAACGCCAGGAGCTAGCCAAACCCCTGGCCGGACGCTTGTTCTTTGCTGGTGAAGCCAGCCATCCAATGTTCGGAACCGTACATGGCGCCTATCTCTCTGGCCTAAGAGCTGCAGCCGAGCTGCACGCCAGCTCCGCAAAGGGCTGAGATTCCCCAGCTGACCTGCTTGTTTTCCCACAAGTGGTATGAATTGAAGAGGTAGAGCTCAATGCCGATCTCAGCCAGCGTGCCGTACTGAATAACGCCACTTTTAGCGCCATATCCATGGCGCTCCCGGTTGTGATTTAAACACTCGGGCAAAACGATTGCAGTAACTGAGTTTGTTTGAATCCTCTTCATTTTACTGCTCTCACTACGTTCGGCGATCCATTCATCGGGATTCGCGGGGCCCTTCCCTGTTCCTGTGGAAATAAATCAAATCCTTTGGGCCTTAGGCAATGGTCAGTACTTATATGAGCTTAACAAGCCAAAATGGTGGCGCTTGATCTTTACCGCATTTATGATTATTGAAGTTAAATAGATTGCTAATTAATTATCAAGTAATTTTTGATTTAAATAGCGCAGAAAGGGATCTGCGCTAAGGGGATAACCGCTAACATTTTTAACAAGTTCTTCGCTATTTACACTGCGGCCTAAGGGGTAAACATTTCGGCACAGCCATTGATGCAGGCTTGATTCCTGGCCAGAGCTGATCGCAGTAGCTATTGCCCCTTCTCCGCCAAGTTCTTTCTCCATTGCTTCCGATAATTGCGCACTGATTAGATGTCCTAGTGCGTAGCTAGGAAAATAACCAAACAAGCCCTCAGCCCAGTGAATGTCTTGTAGGCAGCCTTCGGAATCATTTGCTGGCTTAATGCCTAATAGTTCATTTAGGCGTTGATTCCAGTGCTGCGGTAATTCCTCCACCGGCAGCCCCTGCTCAATCAGGGCAAGCTCCAGCTCAAATCGCATCACAATATGCAAGCAATAGCTGAGTTCATCTGCTTCAACTCGAATCAGGCCAGGCTGCATTGGATTAAGGCTGCGCCAAAAACCTGAGCTGCCATTCCAGGGATCGCTGCCAAGTTCAGAACAGAAATGAGGGTGCCAGCGCACAGCAAATTCTTTACTGCGTGCCACACGGCATTCCCAAAACAACGACTGTGATTCATGCACCCCCATCGAGGTGGCATCACCAAGGGGCCAGGGGAAATAGTGATCACCCGTGCGAGGTAGGCCTTGCTCATACAGCGAGTGGCCCCATTCGTGGGCTGTGGCAAGAAAAGCCGATAGCGGTTGCCCTTCAACCACCCTGGTGGTAATTCGGAAATCCTGGGGCCCCAACGTGCAGGAGAAGGGGTGGGCAGAGCGGGAGTGCTGGCAACAGCTCTCGTTGTAGCCCCAGCTTTCCAAAAGCCTGGAGCAAAGCCTGTTTTGTGAGTTTTCAGATAGTTGGGCAGAGTGGTGGATTTGTGGCATTGCTGCCGCCTTCTCCAGCAGAACTGGCAGCTCGCGTTTTAGAGGTGTGAAAAGTTGATTCAGCCTTGCTTTGCTCACATCTGGTTCAAAGGGTTGGGCCAAGATTTCCCAGGGGCTGCGGGCTATTGATTCGGCTTTAGCTAGCTGGCTGGCCTGCTGTTGGCGCAGCTCAATAAGTTCCCGTAGGGCTGGTGCAAAGGCTGGAAAATCGTTGCTGGCGCGGGCAGCTTGCCAAATCGCATTGCCCCGCGATTGAGCTTGCGTGATGGCACTCACCAGTTGTGGATCTAGGCAGCGCTGCCGTTTTAATTCGAGTTGTAGCAGTTGCAAATTGCGCCGTTGTTCCTGGGTTGCCTCGGCGCCGAGTTCTGCTTCTGCTGCTTCCACCAGTTCGGCGTATTCATTGCTGGTTTGATGTTTGTGCAGTTGCCCCGCCAGCAAAGCCAGTTGTTCGCCGCGCCAAGCGGCACCAGCCGCTGGCATAGAGGTGTTTTGGTCGTAGTAAAGGGTGCTGCTGATCGCACCAAGCAGGCGGGTTTGGTGGAGATGTTGATGCAACCGCTGAAGATGTGTTGCCACTGCTAAGTAATTTCAAATATTCGATAATGCTAATTACCTAAACCAGCCTTTAAATGGTTTTAAAAGTAAACAGCATCCACAACAATTATTCTAATGCAATGGATGCAGAAAGTTGCAGCAGGGTTTCTTAACGTTATCAACAAAAATGCCTAAAATTGTTTATGCACATTGCCAGGGATATTGCTTTAATAATATTGTATTTAAAATTATGCTGCTTGCAGCTCTTGATGGCTAAATTCTTCTTTGCTTAGATCGCCAGATCTCACAAGAGCCTTTAAAACGGTTTCAAGATCCTCTGGTGCTAATTCACCAGAGGGATGCCAATTAAGAGAAAATAAAATTGTTGTTTGAGCTTGATTCATTAAACCTGCAGCTTTCAATGCGATTGAATTTATTTCATAAAACAATAAAGCTCTAAGTAGTAAAGCGACGCCTCGGAACAAAGCTTGTAACTTAAAACATTCTGTAGTTGTAGTCATTTTGACTTTTCTGGACTTCTTGCTCGAGTTTGTGCTGCTCTCAAAGAGGAAAGCTAAGCCAAGCAAATATTCCAATAGGAGCTGCAAAAAAGATTGCAACTCCTAATTTACCATAAAGCCCATTGTATCTAACTGCATTTTTAGAAAGTTCAAGTTGGAAACCATCTACAAATGTTAAAATACATACAAGATAAGCAAATAAAAATATTATGTCCATACAGGTTAGGTAGGAAAGTGTTGGCAATCCTTGCTTGAAACTATTTTGAAGAAAAATTAGTGACAGAATAGCAGCAGATGCTGTTTGCAATTTCACCTCCCAATAATCCTTACCCAAACGCACCAATGACAACGTCATGAATGTAACAAGTACTACTGGAGCAACATATTCCAAAAGTGATGTTAATGTATTCCTGGAAATTGAGATATTAAAACTAGCTTGGCTTTGCACTTCAGCAGAACCATTACTCAATGATACGTTCGATTCATCCGTGAAATTACTTGTATAAATTCTGAATTCTTCTGCAAAGTTGATTCCATTCAATTTGTAGGCAGGCATATTAAATCTTGACGGTGGCAGTCTAAATTGCTTTACCTTATAAATTAATTGCTGAGATGTATGAACAGGATCAGTTACCAGTATTTGAAGAATTTGCTTATCAAATGGAAATTTTCTCAGGTTTAATGACGACGCAGAAAGCGTTGCATCAAATGAAGTATCATTCTCAAAAGAGTTAGCTCCAGAGTTGGATGTATAAGGTATATTTTGTTTAGAGGATATAACTTGATTAACGCTGGTTTCATCGATGAAGTTGAGATCAAACAAACCCATCTGCCCAGAATTAATTTCCCCATCAATCATTGGGAGCTTTGTCCAGTTGTACCAAAGCCAACCGCGAGCTTTAAAGCTCATAGATTTAAGGTCTAAATTATATAGGTTATCTATATAAAGTCCGAGTTCTATTACAGCAGGAGACTTTTCATTCTGTGGGAAATTTTTGTAATACGCAGCGGCGGGCATCGACTGCTCACTCGGATTCTCAACATAGAAATGTTTTTTATCCAAATTTTTGTAGGAGAAAAAACCAACAAGAACTATGCCTAAGGTGAGAATACTAATGAACCTTAATGAAAAGAAAATTTTGTGCATTAGGAAAAAGTGCGCACACTCAACACAACAAAACACATATTAGCAGTATGCCTATTCCAGAAAATAAATCCTATGCATATATGCGGTTCGTAAATCCCGCCTAAATCATCAGGCAAGCTTACTTGTGATAGCCAAATCAGGGGTGCAAGCGATGATCAATAGAACAGATTTAGAATATTTTTTTTCCTATTTAAAATAACTTTCGCGTTAGCTTACATGGCACTTCATCATGAGCAGCCAAGTTATAAATAGTAATCATATTGCTTACTGCAGAGAGTAATATTAAATGGTGAAACCAACATTGCTTTTACTCACCGGATTCCGGAGAGATGGTCACCCTTCAGCGAGGCAGGAAATGATGTGCTGACAGCTTTGCCGGCAATCACTTTTAATTTTAAAGTGAGGCAAGATGTAGCCATATATTTTTAAACTTGCCACAGCGATGCCTAGCAATATCCAAATGTACGAGCATTGTCTTCTGTTCGGCCTCAAGCCCCAGAAGCGGCTGAACTGCAAACTTTTTCATGGCGCTCTTGCCGCCATTTCATAGAGGTAATTTCTACTAGGCACCCATGAAGAAAAAATCCACACTGCGGCTTTTCGTTCTGGCCTTTTTGGTGGCTTTGGTTAACGGCACGGAGATAAAAAATGCGCGCGCCGATAACGAGCCAAATGCTGCCGCCCTTGGCGTAAAGGTTGAAACCTTGAGCCGCAGCGATCGCTCCTGGAATGGGGATCTACTACCCAAGCTCAACGATGTGCAAGCAGAAGTAAGCGTGCTGCGTATCACTGTGCCTGCCGGGGTAACCCTGCCACGCCATTTCCATCCGGTAATCAATGCCGGCGTGTTGTTGCAGGGAAGGTTGCGAGTTGAAAGCGACGATGGCGCTAGCCAATCTCTGCAACCAGGGCAGGCCATCATTGAAATGGTCAACAAAGTGCACCGAGGCATCAGCCTGGGTCCTGATCCAGCAGTGATCGTGGTGGTTTACGTGGGCCCAAAAGGCAGCCCCATCACGGTGCCAGCGACCTCTGCGCTCAACCCGAATTCCACCAAGGAAGCAAACGAGATCGCTACCATTCGACCGCTGACAACCATTGATAGCCAGCAGGGGCTAATGCAGTTTGTGGGCATTTCCGGCGTCAATAGCGGCGCCCGTGGCCTGTCGATGAACAGGGTGGTGATTCCGCCTGGGGTGCAGGCAGCAGCGCATCGCCATGTGGGATCGGAATCGGCGATATTTTTACTGGCAGGTCGCGTAGAAACCTTTTATGGACCGTGCCTGGAGAAGTCGGTGATCAACCAAACAGGCGACTTTCTATTTATCCCGCCAGGAGTTATTCACATGCCGGTGAACCTCAGCGCCAGCGAGGCAGCCATTGCAATCGTGGCCCGTAACGATGCAAACGAGCAAGAACACGTGGAGCTGCATACCCCTCCAGGCAAAGCCAAGAGTTGCTTTTAAGCCGAGCTGTTGGGTTAACAAACTTTGCAGGGGGTTCATACCAGCAAGAGCTTTAACTGAAAAAATCAACAAAATTGTTAGTCTTGACGATTTAGCTCTTATCCAGAATGTTCGCTACATGTTATCTACAGAATTCTAATTAGATCTGCACCCCCTCTGCCAAGAAAATAATAAATCTCATAAATGTGGATGGCTACTACGCCAAAATTGGTTACGAAGAGGAAACAGATGAGCTTCGCCGAGAATTGATTTGTTATTGGACGTTTTTCTTGAAATCTGCAATGAAGAAGAAATCGAGCCCCGCAGAAACTTTTCTGGCAAATTCAATTTTCGGATTACGCCCTTAATACTCAATACTCAATACTCAACTAAAACAATTAGAGCCCAGCCCATACTTTTAGCTCATTAAGTTTCATCACTCCTTCACTACGTTTTTCACCCAGAGTCCAGGTAGGGAATGCTTTTACCCCTGCTTTACGGCAGCTCGCGCGCCCCTCATCTGTTTTGTCGCATTCCACGTAAGGCAGTTCCCTACCCGCTTCGGTGCCAAACAAATTCTTTTGATGGAAGCAATGGGTGCACCACCAAGCCCCATAAAAAATTGCACCAACACGTTTTAACGCTTTAGCAAATTGCAGCTGCTCGGCAGTTGAAGGGCTTACGGCATCGCCCAAGTTGCCTGCCCTGAGAGGAGATCCAATTGCCGCCGCAGTAAGCAAGGCAAAAGCTGGCAATAGCCACGTTGATCGCGCCATAGATGATTTACTTTTTTGTAGATTAAGAGCTTGCCGCCTAGCTGACAAACTTGGATTCCATCGTTTCTGCAGGCTGGTGATGGCAGGGGGTGGTTACCGCGACTATTTCAAAGTGCTTGAACTGGAGCGGGGGGCTGATGCTGATGCCGTGAAAAAGGCCTTTCGGCGCCTTGCGCGGCAATACCACCCGGATGTGAACCCTGGAGATGCCAGCGCCGAAGCCCGCTTTAAAGAAATCAGTGAAGCCTATGAAGTGCTTTCTGATCCAGAAAAGCGCCAACGTTATGAACAGTTTGGTCAATATTGGAATCAAGCAGGAGCGCCTCAAGGTGCTGGCGCTGATGTGGATTTCGGCCGTTATGGCAATTTCGACGATTTCGTTAACGACCTACTCGGCCGCTTTGGTGGTCCGGCTGGATTTGGCTCTGGGGGGTTTCCTGGTGCCGCTACCCAAGGCGTAAATCTTGATGCCGAAGCAAATCTAAAAGTGAGTTTTGCTGAAGCCTTTCGCGGCTGTGAACGCAGCTTGCAGGTGAACCAAGAACGTGTGCAAGTGCGAATTCCACCAGGGGTGCGCAGCGGCAGCCGCCTGCGTTTGAAAGGGAAAGGGAACCTCCAACCCAGCAGCGGCCGCAGGGGTGATCTCTATCTCAATATCCAATTAGAGAATCACCCGGTTTGGAGTATCGACGGTGATCTAATGCGGGCTGATTTACCGCTCAGCCCCGACGAAGCCATCCTTGGCGGCGAATTAGTAGTTCCCACCCCTGATGGGGAGGCGATAGTTACGGTGCCAGCTGGAATAAGCAGTGGCCGCAGCTTGCGTTTAAAAGGTAAAGGTTGGCCCTTGCGTGAAGGAAGAGGCGATCTTCTATTAACGATTCAATTGCAATTGCCTGGCGAACTAAGCACTGAAGAACGTCGCCTTTATGAGCAACTACGCCAGGTTCGCCAAAATCTCAACCTGAACCCAAGAGCTCAATTATTGACAACATCTAGCTTATAGGTAGAATCAATTAACTATTGAAATCAAAAGTATAATGCTGCGCAAAATACTGCAAAAAAAATCGCTTTTATTTTTATTATTCAGTTTTATTCTTTCATTCTTCCTGGCAATCGCAACTCAATATCCTCAACCTGTAATTTCACAAGGCAAGGCAACGCCGGTTAGCGAGGGAAAAGCGATTGATCCAGCACGCAGTTTTATACTTGGGATGCATATAGAAAATATCTATAATCTTTCTCTTAAAGACAAAAATTTTTCTGCTGAAGGTTGGTTTTGGCTTGAATGGCCAGAAGCAGTGCAGCAGTTGATTATTAAAAATAAAATACCACTTTTAGAACTTGTTGAAATGGTTAATCAAGTGGAAGCCTGGGATTCACAGATTCAACTAGATAGCCCTGAACCTGAATTAAAGCCAAACGGAAACAGATTGCAACTTTATAGATTTTCTGCAAAATTTTATGATGATTCGCAGACCCTAAAACGCTTCCCATTTCAGCAATTAGAATTACCGATAATTATTGAAACCAGGCCAACTGTTTTTTCACTAGCGTCTGAAGCCATCAGATTAAATCCAGCTCTTGAATCCAAAGGAGTTAAAGGTCAATATGCAGGCCTCAATGGATACCAAGCAGGAGATGTTAGTGTAAAAAAATTAATTTATACTTATAATACAAATTTCGGAGAGCACAATGGCATTGAAGGTGGAGAATTCAGCCGAGTTGAATATAATATAAATTACTATACAGAGTTTTGGTCTGCCTTTTATCAGTATGTAATGCCGTGGCTTGCCGTAATGGCAATGCTTGTACTAGCTCCAAACCTAGAAGGGAAATTCACCGAAATGCGCCTAGCAATTCCTTCAACAGCTCTACTCACTTTAGTGTTTCTACAGCTTGGAACCAATGCAGATCTACCTAAATTATCCTATGTATCCTTTCTAGATCAATTGTATATATTTGGCTACATAGCCTCAATCATACTTTTTGCTTTATTTGTTTGGGGAAGCAATGCCTACGGAAATGCAATTGAATCTCAGCGAGAAATAGTGATGCGAAAAATAAATAATATTGATGTAATCTATCAGTCTATTGTTATTGGTGGCAGCATTTTTATTGCGGTTGCTGCTTTCGGTTTCCGGTAACAACTCTTTCCAATTTGCGATTGCAAAACGCTTAGTGCCTAAGATTGCGCCAATTGCAAATAAAGTATGGAACTTTCATACCGTCCGCGCCGGCTGCGTCGCACCCCTGCTCTGCAAGCAATGGTTCGGGAAAACCATCTGAGTGCAGCTGATTTTATTTATCCATTATTTGTGCATGAAGGGGCCAGCAACGAACCTATATCTGCAATGCCAGGTTGCCAGCGCTGGAGCCTTGATGGCTTAATCACTGAAGTGGGGCGGGCTTGGGAGCTTGGTATTCGCTGCGTGGTGCTTTTTCCAAAAGTGGCAGACGGATTAAAAACCGAAGATGGCAGCGAATGCTTTAACGAAGGTGGCTTGATCCCTCGGGCAATCCGGCGGCTCAAAGATGTGCATCCTGATATGACGCTGATGACAGATGTAGCCCTTGATCCCTACTCCTGCGATGGTCACGATGGCCTCGTTAGTGATGCAGGGGTGGTTCTAAATGATGAAACAGTAGAAATTCTTTGCCGCC
>Ga0310326_10059_pt1 | contig 12926 bp, 10 predicted proteins | sample LakSupSRFTotalD5_FD_195540 | JGI IMG/M metagenome (GOLD analysis project Ga0310326, IMG submission 195540) | Enriched freshwater cyanobacterial communities from Lake Superior, Ontario, Canada - SU02.SRF.Total.D5 (v2) (version 2) | ecosystem: Environmental > Aquatic > Freshwater > Lake | place...
TGCAACCCCTGCCCCAGGGCCTCCCCCTAGGGCGCTTCGAGCCCCGTCTCGAGCTCACCGGCCTGAGCCAGGCCTGGGCCCGGCTGGCAGCGGTCGACAAGGACCTCAAGGCTTCCGGTTTTGTGCTGGTGCTCGATGACGGGCGCTTTGCCCAGCTGCGCAGCACCGACCCCATGCCCGCCGCCAGCTCGATCAAAACGCCCGTGTTGCTGGCCTCCATGGAGGACCTCGACCAGGGCCTGCTGCGCTGGAACGAACCCCTCACCATGACCAAGGAGGTGGTCGGCGGGGGCGCGGGCTGGATGGGCGGAAGTCCCCTGGGCACCCGCTTCCCCGTCCATGAGGCGGCCGCCGAGATGATCCGGGTCAGCGACAACACCGCCACCAACCTGCTGATCAAACGGCTGGGCGGCAAGGCCAAGCTCAATGCCCGCTTCCGCAGCCTCGGACTCCCCGCCACCAAGGTCAACAACTGGCTGCCGGATCTGGGTGGCACCAACACCACTAGCAGCCGCGACCTAGCCCGCACGATCGCCCTGGTCGAAACGGGCGAGCGGCTCAGCCCCCGGGCCCGGGACCTGTTCCGCGAGGTGATGGGCCGTACCGTGACTCGCACCCTGATCCCGGCTGGCGTCCTGCGCGGCGTCACCGGCAGCAGCACCTATCCCCCCGACAGCGAGCTGCGGGCCAAGGGCATCACCGTGCTCAACAAAACTGGCGATATCGGCATCGCCTACGCCGATGGGGCCCTGATCCAGCTGCCCAACGGCCAGCGGGCCGTGGCCGCCTTCATGGTGAAGGGCCCGTTCAATGACCCCCGCTCCACCGAACTGATCCGCTCGATGGCCGCCGAGATGTCCAGGGTGCTGATCAAGGAGCCGGCCGCCGCCGCCAAGGCGGCTGAAGCCAAGCCCCCGCTTTCTAGGGATCCAGGGTCCAGGCCCCCTGCTGGCGCCGGCGTCGGGAGCCGCCCATGATTCCGTTCCTCCTTGCCCAGGCTGCGCCGGTGCCCCTAATGGCCCAGGCCCTTCCGGCTAGTTCGGCCGCTGCCGCAACGGTGTTGAGGCCCCAGCAGGTGGCGCCCCTGCCTGGGGGGCTGGATCCGGTGTTGATGGTCAATGACAACAACCCGGAACTGATCCTCGAGCCCGGGATCCTGCTGTCCACCTTCGAGGGCAAGGGCCGGCCCTTCCCCGAGGCCCACCTCAACCTGCCCCTGAACGGCCGCTTCGACCTGTTCAGCCACCACGTTTACGCGGGCACCGCCCAGACCCTGGAGTCCACCCTCTGGCTGGCGGTGGTGGCGATGCCGCGCCAGGCGGCGCCGGTGCAGTTGCGGCTGGTTTCCGGGGCCACCTCCCTCTCCCAGGCCACGTCCCCAGGCCAGGCCTCGGCCCCGTTTTTGCCCCTGCCCCGCCTGCTGCCCCAGGACGGCAGCACCTACGCCGGCCCGGGGGATCGGGTCACAACCGAACTGCTCAGCCAGCAGACCAGCCCCCAGCTGCCCCAGCGCTGGAGCCTGCCGGCCGGCCAGCTCACCCCCCTGCTGGTGCTGCCGATTCCGGTGAAGGGCCTCAGCCCCCTGCTCAATGGCATCAATCTGCAGCTGCGGCTCGAAAGCAGCGGCCCCATCAGCCTGGCCACCCTGGCCAGCGTCGGCGGCGACCAGCCGCCGGCGCCTGAGGTGTGGCAGGCCCTGCTCAATGGCCCGCTCAGCCCTAAGGAGCACACGGCTTCGCCCCGGGGCAGTCAGGGGCCCTTTGCCTATTCCCGCGTTAGTGGGGTCCAGATCGGCAGCGTTTGGCGGGGCCAGGTCACCGATCCGGGCAAGCCCTTTCTGTCGGTGAGCCGGGCGCCGATCTCCTGGCCGATCAGCTCCCTGGTGCGCGGCAGCCATGGCACCGGCCAGGTGCAAACGGCGGAGCTGAAGGCCTCTTACCCCGGCACGGCCTGGGCCGCCCATGGCAACTACGGCGTCGAATACGACCTGCGCCTGCCCCTGCGCAACGACACGGGCAGGCCCGTGAGCCTGCAACTCGCCCTGGAATCGCCCCTTAAGGGCGACAAACCCTTGGGAGGCCTGAAGTTCCGCCAGGGGCCCGGCGGTTCGATCTGGTTCCGCGGCAGCCTGGAGGTGGCCGGCCTTGATGGCCCCGAGGGCAAGCCCCTGGGCCGCGAGGGCTTCCACCTGGTGCTGCGCTCGGGGCAGGAGGGCCCCAGCCTCGGCACGGTGACCCTGGCCCCGGGCGGTCAACGGCAGCTGCGGTTACGGCTGATCTATCCAGCTGACGCCACCCCGCCCCAGGTGCTCAGCCTGCTGCCCCTGGCGCCGCCAGCGAACCCAGCGGCCAGCCCCCCGGCCCAACCAGCTGTGAAACAATCGCCAAACCAGCTAGCCAGCCCACCGTGACACCAGCCCGCAAGCGCCGGGTCTTCCCCTTCACCGCCATTGTTGGCCAGGAGGAGATGAAGCTCGCCCTGCTGCTCAACGTGATCGATCCGCGCATCGGCGGCGTGATGATCATGGGCGACCGGGGCACGGGCAAATCCACCACGATCCGGGCGCTCGCCGATTTGCTGCCCGAGATCGCTGTGGTGGCAGGCGATCCCTACAACAGCTCCCCCGACGATCCCGACCTGCAGAGCGCCGAGGTGCGCCAGCGGGCCGAAGCGGGCGAAACCCTGCCGGTGGAACCGCGCCAGGTGCCGATGGTGGACCTGCCCCTGGGCGCCACCGAAGATCGCCTCTGCGGCACGATCGACATTGAAAAGGCCCTGAGCGAGGGCGTGCGCGCCTTCGAGCCCGGCCTGCTGGCCAAGGCCAACCGGGGCCTCCTCTACGTGGATGAGGTGAACCTGCTCGATGACCACCTGGTGGACGTGCTGCTCGATTCGGCCGCCTCGGGTTGGAACACGGTGGAGCGCGAAGGGGTGTCGGTGCGTCACCCGGCCCGGTTTGTGCTGATCGGCTCCGGCAACCCAGAGGAAGGCGAGCTGCGCCCCCAGCTGCTCGATCGCTTTGGCATGAGCGTGGAAGTGCGCACCGTGCGCGATCCGGAATTACGGGTGCAGGTGGTGGACCAGCGCACCAGTTTCGATCAGGACCCCGACCGCTTCAATGACGCGGTGCAGGCCACCCAGGACGCCCTCCAGGCCCGGGTGGTGGCGGCCCAGCAGCTTCTGCCCCAGGTGGCCATCGACGACGACCTACGCCTGCGCATCTCGGCCATCTGCGGCGAGCTCGATGTGGATGGCCTGCGCGGCGACATTGTGACGAACCGGGCGGCCCGGGCCCTGGCCGCCTTTGAGGGCCGCGCTGAGGTGGGTGAAGACGATGTCGCCCGGGTGGTGGCCTGCTGCCTGCGCCACCGCCTGCGCAAGGACCCGCTGGAGCAGATCGACTCCGGCGATCGGGTCGTCAAAATGTTCTGCAAGGTGTTTGATCGGGCCCTGAGCGCCGATCGGCGCGAGTTTGAGCTGGCGCTTGCGGCCTAATCGCCGCCGGAGCCCGATTCGATGAGGATCCTCGGCATTGATCCCGGCCTGGCCCGGGTGGGCTACGGCGTGATTGATTTCGAGGCGGGCCAGCAGCGCATGCTCGATTGCGGCATGATCCGCACCGATCCGGGCCGCTCCGAGGGAGATCGGATGGTGGAAATCGCCTCCGACCTGCGCCAGTTGCTGCGCCGCTGGCAACCGGATCTGGCAGCGGTGGAGAAGTTTTTTTTCTATCGCTCCAGCACCACCATTTCTGTGGTTCAGGCCCGCGGCGTGCTGATCATGACCCTGGCCCGCTTCAAGGTGCCGGTGGTGGAGTTTCCGCCGATGCAGATCAAGCTGGCCATAGCCGGCCATGGCCACGCCGATAAGGGCGACGTGCTGGCGGCGGTGATGCGGGAGCTCAATCTTGAGGAGCCACCGCGTCCCGATGACGCCGCCGATGCCCTGGCTGTAGCCCTCACCGGCTGGTTCCAGCGCTGAGCATGGATGGGATCAAGGAGCAGGCCAAGGATTTCCCCAGCGCCAAGGCCCTGTGGCGCCAGCGGCTGCGCCCCCTGCGGCTGGATCGGTCCAGCCATTGCCAAGCCGCGATCCTTGCCGTGGCCCGGCGCGAGTTGCGGGGGCTGCTGCCACCAGGCAAAAGGCTGGGCCTCTATTGGCCCTTGGCCGGGGAAATCGACCTACGCAGCCTGGTGGAGTTGGCGGGCGAGGGGCCTAACACCGCCCTGGCCCATCGGCTGGCTTTGCCGGCGGTAGCTGGCGTTCCCGGCGAGGGGCAGCTGGAGTACCGGGCCTGGCAGCCGGGCGAGCCGCTCGAGCCCGACCTCTGCCGCATCCCTGCGCCCGGCGGGCCCGCCCTGGCCCCAGGGGCGCTGGGGCTGGTGTTAGTCCCTGCCCTCGGCTTCGATCGCCAGGGCATCCGGCTCGGCTCCGGTGGGGGGTGGTACGACCGCCTGCGCGCCGATCCGGCCTGGCGGGCCGTGCCCAGCCTGGCGGTGCTGCCGGCGGCCTGCCTGGTGGAGCAGCTGCCCCGGGACCCCTGGGATGTGCCTTTTGATGGCTGGCTTGATGAGGCGGGGGTTCATCGACTGCCCGCTGCAGGGAGCTTTCGATGGACCGCTGGCAAGAGCACCTGACGTCTCATTAACGATTTCCCCAGGGGCCAGCGCTTCGTCCCGTCCTTTGCCAGGATCCATGGGTTGACCGTTGAGCTGCCTTGGATTCCCTGGCCCCCCACCAGCTGCGTTCCCCCGCCAGCCGCCGTTCCAGCAGTAGTTCCGCCAGCGCGGCCGAGCGGGTCCTCCACGCCGAACTCAAGGGCAGCACCCAGGACAACGATGCCCTCTCGATGATGGTGAGCTCGATGGTGCATATGGTGCAGGCCGGCAAGGGCAGCGACAGCCGCTGGTCCGCATCCTGAAAGAAGCCCGCTCCCGGGTCAGACTTCGCTTTGTGGATTTCCTCAGCAGAGTTATCTCCGGATGCGATCTGGCGCCAACCGGCATAGCTGCCGGTAGCGTTCTAAGGCCCATAGCGCCTTCGCCATGACCCGCTCTGCAGCCCGGCCTGCTGCTGGCCCGTTCCCTGGCGTTTGCCGCCGTGCTGGCGTCTCCAGGCTGCAGGCCGGGGCCGCTGTGCTCTCCGCCCTAGTTGGCGGCGCAGCCCTTCTGGCAAATCCTTCCCGGGTGGAGGCCCACGCCATCGAAAGCAGCATCACCCGGCTGGCCAGCCTCAGCAACGGCCTGCTACTCAGCAGCCAGTTCGGCAGCGGTCAACCGACGGTGGCTGCCAAGGTGCGCCTGATTGCACCGGATGGCGCAGCGATTGAGCTCGGTCGCACCGACGGCCAGGGCCAACTCAGCTTTGCCCTGCCCAAGGGCGCCAGTGGCGATTGGGACGTTCAGGTGGATGGGGGCCCTGGCCACCGCGACTACCTCACCGTGCCGGTTCAGGCCGGCATGGCCCAGCTCGATCGCCTCAGTGGGCGGGAGCTGCCGGGTCTGGGCGATTCCCTGGCGACCCTGCTCCACCCGGGTGTGCTGGCCCTGGGCGGGCTCTGCGGGGTGGCTGGCGTGGTGATCGGCCTGGATCGTCGCCGCCGGCGCGGCTGATGGCCACTGGTAGTCCGGCTTTGGATCGCATGGTCGAGCGGCTTAAGGCCAGCTCCGATCCCAAGCGTCGCTATGAATACGTGCTCTGGCTCGCCAAGAAGCTGGAGCCCTTGCCGGAGGAATTCCGCCAGGAGGCCTTCAAGGTGAAGGGATGCGTCTCCCAGGTCTTTGTGGTGGGCCAGCTGCAAGGGGGCCGGCTCCATTGGCAGGGCGATTCCGATGCGGCGATCACCAAGGGACTGCTGGCCTTGTTGATCGAGGGCCTCGAGGGTCTCGATCCCGCCCAGGCGGCCAACCTTGATCCGGCCTTCGTGGCCGAAACGGGTCTCCAGGCCAGCCTCACTCCATCGCGGGCCAACGGTTTTCTCAACATCTTGGCGATGATGAAGGCCCAGGCCCGGGCCTTGCAGGCTGGCGCAGCTGGGCCCCAAACCCCCGTCGAACCGTGAGTGGCCTAGGGATTTCTAGGATCCCGTCTTTGTAGGCAACGCGGCCATGACCATCGGCATCGGCTTGTTGGGTCTGGGCACGGTGGGGGCTGGCGTTGCCGCCATCTTGGCCACCCCCCAGGGGCGCCATCCCCTGGTGGCCGACCTCGCACTCAAACGGGTGGCCGTGCGCGATCTGGCCCGGCCCCGGCCCGTGGCAATTGCCAACGAGTTGCTCTGCACCGATCCCGAAGCCGTGGTCGATGACCCGGCCGTGGAGATTGTGGTGGAGGTGATGGGCGGCCTGGAGCCGGCCCGCTCCTTGATCCTGCGGGCGATCGCCGCTGGTAAATCGGTGGTCACCGCCAATAAGGCCGTGATTGCCCGCTATGGCGATGAGATCGCTGCCGCCGCCCAGGCCAAAGGGGTGTATGTGTTGATTGAGGCGGCCGTGGGTGGCGGCATCCCGATTATTGAACCGCTGAAGCAATCCCTGGGTGGCAACCGCATCCAGCGGGTGAGCGGCATCATTAACGGCACCACTAACTACATCCTCAGTCGCATGGCCGCTGAGGGGGCGGCCTATGGCGCGGTGTTGGCCGACGCCCAGCAGCTGGGCTACGCCGAGGCCGACCCGGCGGCCGACGTGCAGGGCGGCGATGCGGCCGACAAGATTGCGATCCTGGCGGGCCTGGCCTACGGGGGGCCGGTGGATCGGTCCGCCATTGCTACCGAAGGCATCGACCGGCTCGATGCCCGCGATGTGGACTACGCCGCCCGGCTGGGCTTTGTGGTGAAACTGCTGGCCGTGGCGGAGCATGTCGGCCAGGACGACGACGGCGTGCAGCAGCTCGATGTGCGCGTCCATCCCACCTTGTTGCCCAAGCACCACCCCTTGGCCGGCGTCCATGGGGTGAACAACGCGATCCTGGTGGAGGCCGACCCGGTGGGCCAGGTGATGTTCTACGGGCCCGGCGCCGGGGCGGGCCCCACGGCCTCGGCCGTGGTCGCCGACATCCTCAACATCGCTGGCATTCGCCAGGTAGGGGGGGCCTCAGCTGGCCTCGATCCCCTGCTGGCGGCCAGCAGCTGGAACCGCTGCCGCCTGGTTGATGGCCTTGATAGCCAGCACCGCAACTACCTGCGCCTGCTCACCCGCGATGAGGCCGGCGTGATTGGCCAGATCGGCAGCTGCTTCGGCGCCGCCGGCGTGTCGATTCAGTCGATCGTGCAATACGAAACCGATGGCCCCGGCGCTGAGATGGCCGCCGGCGCTGAGATCGTGGTGATCACCCACCAGGTGCAGGAGGCCCGCTTCCGCGGTGCCCTGGCGGCAATCTCGGCCCTTGATGCGGTGGAGTCGGTGGCGGCCTGCCTGCGCACGCTGTAGGCGGTGGCCATGGTTGCCCTAATGGGCCGAGGTTGTTTGCTGCCGCCAGCCAAAGGCCCTGGGGCTGGGCCGATTCCGGCTAGCTGCTGGGGGCTCCCTCCTTAGCGGAGGAGGGAGGAGGTTTAGGGGTTGAGGCATCCCTGGCTGGCGACCACGGCCTGGGTCAATAGGGAAGTAAAACTGAATGCTTTAGGCCGGGCTCCCGACTTCCCAACGGTCTGGGTCCCCCCATCAGGGGCCAGTTTTGTATCACAGCGAACAGTCGAGCGGCCCAGACGAGTAATCCTGGGTGTGGTGTCAGTTCCCTGCTTTCCCAACCGCCCTTGCGTCACGACCCGTCATTCCCCCAAGCGATGACCCTCCATCAGGGTGACTGTGTTCACCTCACCAGTGATGAGCACCTTTATCAGGTGATCGGTGTTGACGACCATCTGAACCGTTGCTGGGTGCGCCGCTGGCCCATGGCCCGCCATGGATCGCCAGTGTTTGAAATCTCCCTCCACCTGGTGGATGGCCAGGGCCAGCCAAATGCCGGCCATCCCAGCCCCAGCTAGCCCGACCCAGCCCCTGCCCGCATCAGTCAGGTGGGGTCTTGAATAGGACCCACTGACCAGGCCCCGCGCTGGACCGCCCCGACCTTCCCCCCGTTCCATTGCTGGCCTGGCTAACCGGCGTGGCCTTGGCCGTGCCCCTGCTGGGGGGCTGCCAGCCCGCCCAGCCCCCCGGCCAGCTGGTGGTGGCCAGTCGCAGCAGCCTTGAATCGGTCGATCCGGTGGATGTCACGAGCTTCGCTGGTACCCAGCTGCTCAGCGCCCTCGGCGATCCCCTCTATGCCAGCGATGCCTCGGGCCGCATCCAGCCGCGCCTGGCCTCCGCCCTGCCGCGGTTCAGCAAAGGCGGCCTGGTCGCCCGCATCCCCCTGCGTCAGGACGTGCGCTTTCAGGACGGCAGCCGCTTCGATGCCGCCGCCATGGTGTTCAGCCTCCAGCGCTTCCTGGCCCGAGCCAAGGTCAGTTATTTGCTCGATGGGCGGGTGGCGGCCGTGGCGGCGAGCGGGCCGTTCGAACTGGAACTGCGGCTGAAACGACCCTGCGCCTCCCTGGCGGCCGTGCTCAGTTCGATCAACCTCACGCCTGTTTCGCCCCGGGCCTACCGGGCCCACGCCCGCCGCTCCCTGCGGGACCGCTTTGTGGGCACAGGGCCCTACCGGCTAGCGGCCTTCACCCCCCAGCAGCAGCGCCTGTTGCCCTTTGCGGGCTACTGGGGAGCCCCCCCGGCTAACCGGGGCCTAAGCCTGGTCACCCTCAGCAATTCCACCGCCCTGTTTGGCGCCCTGCTTAGCGGCGAAGTCGATGTGTTGCTCTCCAGCGGCCTCGACAGCGACCAGCAACGGGACCTGCACCGGCGCGCCGGCCGCGGCACCCTGGTGGAGGGGATTGGTCCGGCGGTGGAGATTGGCTACCTCACCCTGCGCAGCGACCAGCCGCCCCTGGCCAACCCCGACCTGCGCCGGGCCCTGGCCCATGGGCTTGATCGCCGCCTGATCAGCGAACGGGTTAGCTACGGCATGCGCGATCCCCTGCGCAGCCTGGTGCCCGGTCCGCTGCCAGGCAGCCAGCCCCCCAGCTGGCCCGCCTACGACCCGGCCCGGGCCCGGGCCCTGTTCCGCAAGGCTGGCTACTGCCAGGTGCGGGGGCCTGGCCAGGGCCGGCGCCTGAGCCTGCCCCTAACTTTCCGCTCCAACGTGCCGGCGGATCGGCTGTTTGCCCTCACCTGGCAGGCCCAGCTCCAGCGCGACCTAGGCGACTGCATCAGCCTCGAGATCAGCGGCATTGAATCGACTACCGCCTACCGCCAATTGGGGGATGGTGCCTTCCCCCTGATCCTGCTCGACTGGAGCGGTGACTACCCCGATGCCAATGCCTATCTCCAGCCCCTGTTGGGCTGCCGGCGCGCCCAGGGCAATCGCTGCCTGGCCGGCGACAGTGCCGCCAGCGGCAGTTTCTGGACGGCTCCTGGCCTTGAGGCGGAGCTAGCCGCTTTGGAGAGCGAACGGGGCCAGGCCCGCCAGCAGCTGGTGAGCCGAATCCAGGCGCGCGTCGCCACCGCCAGCCCCTACCTGCCGCTGTGGCGGGTGCCGCCCAGGGCCTGGGCCCAGCCCTGGCTCGCCACCCCCCAGTTCGACGGTTCCGGTCGTCTGGTGCTGCAGGCCCTGCACCGGCGGCCCCAGGCTGGTGGGGCCGCCGGTGCCGCTGGTTCGACAGGCCTGGTGAACGCCCCTGGCCGCCCCGGAGACACCCGATGAGCCGGCGCCGCCAACTACTCGCCTACCTGGCCAGCCGGCTTTTGCTGTTGCCCGTGATGCTCTGGCTGATTGCCAGCCTGGTGTTCCTGCTGCTGCGGGTGGCACCGGGCGATCCGATCGATGCCCTGCTCGGCACCCGGGCCCCGGAGGCGGCCCGCACGGCCCTGCGCCATCAGCTGGGCCTGGACCAACCCCTAGCCAGCCAATACGGCCATTACCTCTGGGACCTGCTCCATGGCCAGCTCGGCACCTCCCTCACCAACCAGGAGTCGGTGCTCAGCGTGATCGGCCGCAGCTTGCCCGCCAGCCTGGAGCTGGGGGTGCTGGCCCTGCTGATCGCCGCCGTGCTGGGCCTGGCGGTGGGCTTCAGCGGCATCGCCCGGCCGGAGGGACGCCTTGATTTGGCCGGGCGCCTTTATGGCATCGGTACCTACGCCTTGCCCCCCTTCTGGGCCGCCATGGTGGTGCAGCTGGTGTTTGCGGTGTGGTTGGGCTGGTTGCCGGTGGGCGGCCGCTTTCCGGCCACCCTGGTGCCCCCCAGCGGCACGGGCTTTTACCTGCTCGACAGCCTGCGCTCCGGCAGCTGGAGCCAGTTCAGCGCCAGCCTGCGCCACCTGGTGCTTCCTGCCGCCACCTTGGGGGTGCTGCTCAGCGGCATCTTCGACAACGCCCTGCGGCTCAACCTGCGGCGGGCCCTGGGCTCCGACTACGTCGAGGCGGCCCGCAGCCGCGGCCTCAGTGAAACCAGGGTGGTGTTGCGCCACGCCCTGCCCAATGCCCTGCTGCCGCTGCTCACCATCTCCGGCATCACCGTGGCTTCCCTGATCGGTGGCGCCCTGCTGATCGAGGTCACCTTTTCCTGGCCCGGCATTGCCTTTCGGCTCCAGGAGGCGATCGGCCAGCGGGACTACCCGGTGGTGCAGGGGATCGTTGTGGTGGTGGCGGCCCTGGTGGTGGCCGTGGGCGTGGCGGTTGACCTGCTGGTGGCCCTGCTCGATCCCCGCCTCAAGTTTTGAGGGCAGCCCGCCAGCGGGCCGCGGCAGCCCGATCGAGCACATAGGCCTTCACTCCCCAGAGCTGGCGCCGTTGGGGTGGCAAGGCCATCGGTGACTTCAGGCCCAGGAGGAACTCACTGGTGAGGCTCAGTTCCATCCCTTGCACCCGTTCGGGGGGCAGCCCCACGAGGTTTTCCCCCAGTTGGAAGAGGGCTTGGGAGCCGGGACGGATCCGCACCGGTGAAAAATGGCTGGCGCCATCCACCAGGGCCAGGCGATTGCGCGGATTGGCCTCCGGCAGGAAGAGCTCCAGCTGCTCGCCCAGCGGCGGGGTCACCAGATCGAGGCTGCCGCCCAAGAGCAACACCGGGGCGTCCAGGCCGGCGAGGCCCCGGTTTGGCCAGAGCAGGCTGCCGAAGCCGTTGAAGAGCACCAGGCCCGCCACGGGCTCGGCTAGGGGTTGGTGCGCCGGCAAGGTCACCCGGGCTAGCTGGCATTGCAGCAGGCGCGAGAGGTTGGTGAGCGGTGGCTGGCGCAGGGCACGGCGGCAACGGCCCGCCAGGTCGGCTTCGGGCCGCAGGCCGGCCGCCAGCAGGGCGGTAAGCCCGCCGAAGGAATGGCCCATCAGCACCACGGAACGGCCTAGGGGCGGTAGGCGGCCGGCCTGTTCGGCCGCCACCACCGCCTGCACGTCCTGGAGCCGGATCAGTAGGGTCTCGGCCCCGGGGGGCGGTTGGAGCCCATCGAGCAGGGCCCGCACGGCCTGCTCATCGCTGCCTGGGTGCTCCAGCACCAGCACGGGCCAGCCCCGTTCCGCCAGGGCCGCTCCTAGCCAGCCGAGCTGGGCGGCGCTGCCCCCCAAGCCCGGCATTAACAACACCCAGCCCGAGGGTCGGTTCGATCCCTGGGAAGGCCAGAGCACCAGTTGCAGCGGGCTGCTGCGATGGGCCACCGGCAGGCTGAGGACCTGGCTGCGGGAGGGGGCCAGGTTGGACCTCTGGGCTGGAGCCTGGCCGGCGAGGCCCGATGGGCCGTTGGCGATCGCCAAGCCATCGGTGATCGCCAGCAGGGGGCCCCGCTCCGGCAGGGGCAGGCGCCGCAGCACGGCTAGGGCCTGGCGCTGGGCCTCCAGTTGCTGGCGCCACTGGGAGGCCATGGCCACCAGGGCATCGAGGTTGAGGTTGATCCGGCGCGCGGGCAAGGCCAGCAGCAGGTCGATGGTGGTCACCGTCGGCTGCTGCTCGAGCAGCTGGCGCAGGGTCTTCACCAGAAGGGGGCCGCCAGCCTGCAGCTCGGGGGCCAGGTCCCGCTCGGCAGCCGCAGCGGGAAGGGGGGGCAGCGGCCCTGGCGGCCTGGTGGCCCCTACGGCGGCCCGGTGTTGCCAGACCGCTGGCACGCCAGCGCCGCTGATCACTTCGCCCATGGCGCCCAGCACCTGCTCGCCGGTCCAGCTCTCGATCAGCTGCCTCCCTAGGGAGCGGTCCTGTACCAGGGGCGCCCGCAGCAGGCGCAATAAATCCTGGCGACTGCCGGGTTCCAAGAGGTCGAACCACACCCCCAGATCTCCCTGGGGATGGGCTGGATTGCGGGCCCAGGTGGCCAGTTGGTCAATATCAAGGGGCAGGTTGAGCCCATCGAGCTGCACCAGCAGCTCCTGGGCAGCGTGGGCCGGTGGGACCAGGCTGACCACCCCCACCAGCAAACTGGCCAGGATCGGGCCAAGGCGTGGGGCGAGACGTGGGGCGAACTGGGAAGGGGCCGCAGGCAAAGGCGCCGCCAGGGGGCTGGTGGGACCAGTTTCCCCCATCCCTGCGGGATGTGGCGACCGCGCGCATGGTGGCCAGTCTTGGCGCAGGGGGGGTCCTCTATCTCACCCCCATGGTGTTCCATGGCGCAGCCTTCACGGCCTCCCAAGTGGGCCTGGGCCTCGCCCTGGGGGCTGCGGTGGGCACCCTGGGGCGCTTTGCCAGTGGCGCCCTGCTCGATCGGGGGCTGCGCTGTTCAATGCCAGTGCTGCTGGCTGCCCTGCTGGCGTTGGTGGCGGATGGCCTGCTTTTCGGAGCCCACGAGTTCGGTACCTACCTGGTCGGCCAGGTGCTGTTCGGTGCGGCGGCGGGGCTTTACTGGCCAGCCATGGAACTCGCCGTCTCCCTGAGCTGCGAGCCCTTGCCCTCGGCCCGGGGCTATGCCCTGGCC
>Ga0310326_10061_pt1 | contig 12689 bp, 11 predicted proteins | sample LakSupSRFTotalD5_FD_195540 | JGI IMG/M metagenome (GOLD analysis project Ga0310326, IMG submission 195540) | Enriched freshwater cyanobacterial communities from Lake Superior, Ontario, Canada - SU02.SRF.Total.D5 (v2) (version 2) | ecosystem: Environmental > Aquatic > Freshwater > Lake | place...
GACCGCGTTGCTGGGGTTGGTCGCGACGGCCGGGGCAACACTCGATGAATCGGGAATGGTGTCGAGGCTGAAGCGATAGCCCTGCTGACGCACCGTATCGATGCCGCCGCCTTCGCCAAGACCGGCCTGCTCCAGCTTGCGGCGCAAGGTCAGCACCTGGGTGTCCACCGAGCGGGGCCCGCCACTGAAGGGCGGCCAGGCCATGCGCAGCAATTCGTGGCGGCTGCGCACCAGGCCTGGGGGCATTAATAGGGCGCAAAGCAGCGCAAATTCGCGGGGACTCAATTCCACGGGCTGGTCCCGCAGGGTCACCTGACGGAGCAACAGGTGCACCTCGAGGGGCCCAACGCAGACCCGTTCCTGCAGGCCGCTACCACTGCGGCGTAAAAGGCTGCGGCACCGGGCCGCCAATTCCTCCAAGCCAAAGGGTTTGCGCAGCACGTCATCGGCGCCGGCATCGAGCAGGGCCACCACTGGCTCGGCTCCGGTGCGGGCGGTCAGCACCATCACCGGAGTGCGCAGCTGGGCCGCCAGCCTCAGGGCCGAACTCTGGTCCAGCAGTTCGGCGCTGATGATCAGATCGGGGGTTTGCTCCTCGCACAGATCAATCGCCTCCGCAGCCGTGGCCACCGCCGCTGCCAAGTGCCCATCCTGGCGGAGGCGCTGGGCCAACACGGTGCGCAGGGTGGGATGGGGCTCCACCACGAGAACCCGCTTCAGGGCCCCTTCGCCAAACATCGGCAGTGATGTCCCCGGGGAGGTGGCGGTGGCCGTGGCAGTGATCTGGTTCGCGGCGCCCTCCAACCGTGTTTGGACGTGTGTATCTAAGCTATCTGCAGACGGGTCTGCCAACTGGTTTTAGGCGATGCCTTGCAATCTGTCCAGCACCCCCCCTAAACCCCTTACCCGCGTGCCTCGCCTGTTGCCTGTCCAACCATGACAGCCCTTCAGAACCTCGATTCGATCCGCCATTTCCAGTCGCTTTGTGACGCCTGCCAAACCCTGGCAAGCCGATACCACGGGCCGGCCGATCTGCGCCTTTATGCCGATGGCTACCTCCATGCCCTGCGGCGAACCGCCGTGCTGGATCCCCTCTCACAACGGCGGCTCGAGGAGGTGGTAGACCGCTGGATCCTGGATCCCTCCAGCTTCGTTGGCCCGGGAGATAACTTCAGCACCCTCTACGAAACCGGGCGCAACTAAGGCGTGGGCAAGTTAGGCCAAATGGCCGATGACCGATCCAGCACCCTGATTTAGGCACCGGATGGCTACGGAACTCAGGCCAGGGCAATCGTGATCTTTTCGAGCAGTTCGCCCGAGTTATACATTTCGATCAAAATATCGGATCCGCCCATGAATTGCCCTTGCACATAAACCTGGGGGATGGTGGGCCAATCCGAGAATTCCTTGATGCCCTGGCGTATCTCCGGATCGGAGAGCACATCAAAGGTTTCAAACGGCACCGCCAGGGCATTGAGAATCTGGCAGACGTTGTTGGAAAAGCCGCACTGGGGCATCAGCTTATTTCCCTTCATAAACACAACCACAGGGCTGCTGGCAACAAGGCTTTCGATGCGCTGGCGGGTGTTGGGATCCATGGAGATGCTGGCAGGGAAGGGGAAATGGGGATCGGTCTGGAACTCGACCAAGGGGACTCGCGCTGGCAAGCCCTAGGCCTCAACCGGCCGGGGAAGTGGTGGTGAGGGCAAGGGCGTGGATGGCCTCACTGGCGAGCTCGCTACGCAGGGCCCCGTACACCAGTTGGTGCTGCTTCACCTTGGAGAGGCCTGCAAAAGCCGTGGACACGACCTTCACCTGCAGATGGTCACCGCCGCCGGTGAGGTCTTCGACCTCCACATGGGCATCGGGCATCACCAAGCGGATGGCGTCCTTCACCTGATCGGGTTGAACCATGGGCGGGGAACCAGCAAGGCAGGGGGACTTTGGAAAGCTAGGTAGGCGTTCGGGGAGTGCGAAGACCCGGCTCAGTTGAGCGTTGGGCCAGCCGCGGTATAGGGCGTGGTGACAAAACCCAGCTCCACGAGGCTCTGGTAGGCCTTGCGGCCCTCTTCGCGGGCAGGGGTCATGATTTTGACCACTTCCACTAAGAGGGGGACGGCCACTTCGGGCTGGTTCTGGCGACGGAACAGGGCCGCCAGACGCAGGCTGGCTTGAGCTTGGGCTTCGAGGGCTTCGCGGCCCTTTTGATCCAATTCCCTGGGGATTCGGGCATCCAGCCCCCGGAAGGCGCCGCTCAGGTCGCGGTAAAAGCCGATCAATCGGCGACAGGCCTCGCGGGCCTCGTCGTAGTCCTTGCGGGCCTGGGAGTAGTTGCCACCGGCAGCGGCCCCATCACCTTTGGCCAGCAGGGCGTTCACCGAAGCCAAGTTGAAGCCACCGACACTGGAATCGAGGGCCCTAACGGGCTGGGCTTGGGCCCCGGCCGGGTTGGCCGTTGCCAGGGGCAGGGTCGCCGCAAGCACTAGGACAAGGGTAGATCCGCTAGCCAGAGCAGCGGTCCGGAGGGCGGCAAAGGGCCGGCGCACAGCAAAGGGGCGAACTGCCCACGACTTTAGGCGGCCCCCCGGGGACGGCCCACGGCCCGGCGGGCCGCTTCCTCAGCTGATTGCATCGCCGCCGCCAGCTTGTAGGTAAAGCTGGCTAAGGCCCGACGCCCGTCCCCCTCTAGGGGCTGGGGTGCACCGAAGCAAATGGCAGCTTTGTCCCAGGGCCGGGGCCGGCTGTGGCCATAGCCAATCCCGACCGGAAGCACCTGCACCGGCACCCCCTGGGCTAGGGCCAGCTGGGCCAGCCGGGCCAGACCCGGCATCAGCCGCAGCGGTTCGTCGTCTTGCTGGATGCGGCCCTCGGGAAAGACCACCAGCTGCTGGTGGCCCTGGAGCATCTCCACGGCCAGGCGCAAGGAGGAGGGGCCAGGTCGGCGCGGATTGACCGGGAAGCAGCCCAACCGTTGCAGAAACCAGCCCTGCAGGCCCACCATCTCATCGATCGAAACCATGAAACGACAATCGCGTCCGGTGCGGCGCCGGCCAGCCGCATGGGGCAGCAGCAGGGCATCCCAACGGGAGCGGTGGGTGGGGGCCAGCAGCACCGGTCCCTCAAGGGGCAGATGCTCGGCGCCGAGGACGGTGAGCCGCCGAAAAAATAGGGGTAGGGCTAGATCCTGGGTCACCACCATCGCCAGACGGCCCAGGACCGGGTTGATGGCCAGCACGTCCGAACTGGGCTCCCGGGCGCTGAGACTGGCCTCGGGGGTCATCGAAGGGGAGAGCTGCGCCGACATGCGCCCGGGCAAGGGGGTCAAGGGCCCGGGGAAGGGAATCCGGGAGTGGATCTAAAGGTACGGGTCAAGATCCAGCCTCCAGGCCCAACTAGGGCAGTTGCCCCTGCGGCTGCAGGGAGACCTCTACAACGGTTGCAACGAAGCCCCATACAAGACAAGAACCAGCTCTACATCAGAAAAAAATCAGGGCCAAACCATCCCGTGGGCTGGGGCCAGAGCTAGACGGTTGCTGGGCTTGTCGTTGCCAGCAAGGGAGCAGTGCCGGGCCCAGTCCATAGGATCTGGATACGCCCCACCCCCCCCGGCATCGCCATGGCCAGCCTCGGCGTGAACATCGATCACATCGCCAACGTGCGCCAGGCCCGCCGCGCCCTGGAACCGGACCCGGTGACCTATGCCCTACTCGCCGAACTCGGGGGCGCCGACGGCATCACCGTGCACCTACGCGAGGACCGGCGCCACATCCAGGACCGGGATGTGGCGCTGTTGCGGGCCACCCTGCGCAGCCGCCTCAACCTGGAGATGGCTGCCACCGCCGAGATGGAGGCGATCGCCCTAGAGATCCGGCCCGACATGGTGACCCTGGTGCCGGAAAAACGCCAGGAGGTGACCACCGAAGGGGGCCTCGATGTGGCCGGTCAACGGGAGCCCCTCACCGGCCTAGTGGGCCGGCTTCAGGACGCCGGCATCCCGGTGAGCCTGTTCGTGGATGCGGAGCGGGGCCAGCTCGAGGCCTGCCAACGCAGCGGCGCCCGCTGGGTGGAATTGCACACGGGCGCCTACGCCGAAGCCAGCGCTCAAGCCCAACCCCTGGAACTGGCACGCCTCACCGAAGGCACCTTCATCGCCCGCAGCCTGGGCCTGCGGGTCAACGCCGGCCATGGGCTCACTTATCAAAATGTGGAGCCGGTGGCGGCGATCGAGGGGATGGAGGAGCTCAACATCGGCCACACGATCGTGGCGAGGGCGCTGGCGGTGGGCTTGGAGGCGGCCGTGCGGCAAATGAAGGCCCTGGTTCAGAATCCCCGCCGCGATCCCCTTTTCGGCAGCACCACCCCATGAGCGAGACCACCGCAACCACGTACCACTTCGTGGCAGCCAGCGAAACCTTCCTCACCGTGGAAGAACCCCTGGAGGAAGTGCTGCGGGAGCGGGTGCGCTTCTACCAGGAGCAGGGCAAAACGATCGATTTCTGGCTGGTGACCCGACCCGCCTTCCTGGAGGCCCCGGAACTGGCCAGCGTGGCCAAGCGGGTGCCCCGGCCTGCGGCGGCGGTGATGTCCACCGATGCCCAGTTCATCGCCTTCCTAAAACTGCGGCTGGAGTTCGTAGCCACGGGGCAGTTCAATGCGCCCAGCGGCTCGATCATTGATCCCTTGGTCAGCTTGGGCTGATGGACTTGGGCTCTGGGCTTGGGCCTGGTTGACCTAGCTGAATGGGAGCTGGTCGTACTCACGGCTGCTCAGAACAGACCGAGAAACTTTTTACGCCCTTGGGCCCCGCCCTGGGCCAGCTCGACCTGGGGATCGGCTTTGGACTTGCTGGCGGCCTTCCCCTGGTTGCCGTCCTGGTGGTAGCGGGGCGTGTTGTCGCCGATCGTGAGCAGGGCTTCCTTGTTCTTCCACCAAATCCAGTCCCGGATCGGCGGAGTGGTCTTGAGATCCTGGCGGCTCAGGCCCAGGCCCAGTTTTTTTGAGGCATCGAGCAGCACGTCCAGCATGGCTTCGCCATCGCTGCAGCGGGCCAGGGCCTCATTGGTGCGCTGGGCCCCATCAAGGGCCTTGAGCAACAGGCCAATCCGCTGGACCACGGACAGGGACTGGGGGTCCATGGGTTCAGCGGCGAAGTGTCGGCAAAGTAACAGCGCCACAGGGTTTCGTGCGCCAGCGAACCGACAGGCGGGCCCTGGTTGGCCCGGTTTGGGACCGGCTTAGGTGGGCCTGGTGGTGGGATCGGCAACCAAAGGGATGACAGATGCGACCCCCTGGCGCCACAATTGACCTAACGCGTCCTTTTCATGACGTCCTCAAGCAGCAGTCGTCGCCACTGGGTGATCGGCGACGTCCATGGCTGCGCTGCCTCGCTGGAGGCCCTGCTTGACAAACTTCCGGCCTGTGATCGCCTCATCTTCTGCGGAGATGTGATCAATCGGGGTCCCCAAATCGGCGCCACCATGGACCGCGTCTGGGATTTGGTGGAGCAGGACCGGGCCGTGTGGCTCAAGGGCAACCACGAACAGGACCTGGTAGACGCCCTGCGCCAGGGCAGCTGGCGCTCCCAGCAGGGCCTGGCAGGCTGCGACACCTTCCGCCACCTGGGCGAGCGCCGTTGCCGCACCTGGCTGGAGCGGCTCGACAGCCTGCCCGTTGCCTATTGGGGCAACGGCTGGGTCGCCACCCATGCGGGCTTTGATCCGATCAGCTGGCGCCCGGATCTGTCGGTGCGGATGGCCTTTTGGCAGGCCTACGACGGCCGCTTCGGCGAGGTGGTGATCGGCCACACCCCCGGCCCCGGGCTGCGCAAAATCAACGGCATCGTCATGGTTGACACGGGCGCCTGCTACGGCGGCGACCTCACGGCCTATTGCCCGGAAACGGGCCTAGTCACCACCAGCCCCGGCCTGCGCTCCCTGCCCGAGCCGCTGCGGGGCGGCCACCCCAGCCTGGCCGCCCTCGAGCGGCTGGCGGCAGGGACGGCTCTCTCCCTGATCCCGGCCACAGCAGAAAGTTCCAGCGTTTCCCAAGGCGCACCGTTCTTGACCCCGGCAAGCGACACCCCCTAACCCCCCCGGGCCCGATCCTTGCTGACCCTCTACCGCAGCAACCGGATCGAGTGGCTGGCCCAGGTGCTCGCCGCCAAACTGCAAGCCGAACCCCCAGGTCCGTTTGAGCAGGCCCAGGTGGTGGTCAATACCTGGCCCACCAGCCGCTGGTTGGGCGAACAGCTCGCCCTGGAATTGGGCAGCGACTCGAGCGATGGGGCCTTTGCCGGCGGCATCAGCGCCAACCTGCGCTTTCCCTTTCCCGGCAGCCACCTGCGCCGGCTGCTGGACGGCTTGCCCCTGCCGGCCAGCCAGGCGGTCATACCGCCAGCCGGAATCCCCGCCGCCAGCGGCAACGACCCCTGGCGCGCCAACCAGCTGGTCTGGCCCCTGCTGGAGCTGTTGCCCGAACTGATGGAGCGGCCAGAGGCCGGCCAGCTGGGCCAATGGTTACGAGAAAGGGGCAGCCTGGCCAGCAACCAGGAGGCGGGGGCGGACCGGGGCTCTGGCCTGGGGGTGGTGGACCGGGCCCTATGGCAACTGGGCCGGGCCATCGCCGATGCCTTCGACGACTACACCCTCTACCGGCCGGCCATGGTGGCGGCCTGGTGGCAAGGCCAGGACCAGGACGGCCTGGGCCAGCCCCTGCCAGAGCAGCAGCGCTGGCAACCGCTGTTGCTACGCCAACTGGCCAGTCGCCTAGGGGTGAGGCCCTTTGGCCTGCGGGTGCTGGAGGCGATCGCAGCCCTAAAAACCGCCGATCCCGCCACCATGGCGGCCGCTAGGGCCTTGCCCTCTCCCCTGCGATTGTTCGGGCTGAGCAGCATGGCTCCAATTCAGGTGGACCTGCTCCAGGCCCTCTCCGGCCAGCTGGAGGTGGAGATCTACCTGCTCACCCCCTGCCGGGACCTATGGCAACGCCGAGGGGCCGGGGGCAGGGCCGCTGGGCTGGCCAACCTCGATGGCGCCGGCCTGGATCCCTTGGGATTGGAGCCCCTCGGGGACGACTGGCGCCTGGGGGTGCCCAGTCTGGAGGCCCGTTTTGGCCGGCTCGGCGCCGAATTCCAGCAATTACTTGAGGGCAGCGGCGAGACCCAGCTGGGCGAATCTCAACAACAGGACCTGTTTGCCGCCGCCGCGGCCATCGCCGAAGCGGGCACCCCCAGCCAGGAGCCGCGGCGGGCAAGCCTGTTGGAACAGCTGCAACAGGCCCTGGTGGAACCGGACCAGGTCCGGTCAATCGAGCGCCCCCCAGGCGATAGCTCCCTGGAATTTCACGCCTGCCCGGGCCGGCTCCGCCAGGTGCAGATCCTGCGGGATCGGCTGCTGCAACTTCTCGCCGCCGATGCCAGCCTCACCCCCCGGGACATCCTGGTGATGACGCCCCAGGTGGAGGAATTCGCCCCCCTGGTGGCTGCGGTGTTTGGCGACACGGCCGCCACCGGCATTGCCCTGCCCTGGCGGCTCACCGACCGCAGCCAGCAGGACCAGGGCGGCCTAGCCACCAGCCTGCTGGCCTTGCTGCGGCTAGGGGGGGAACGGCTAACGGCCTCGGGCCTGGAGGCCCTGCTCAGCCACAGCCCCTTGCTGGAGACCCTGGGCCTGGGGGCCAGCGAGCTTTCGGACCTCGGCGAACTGTTGCAACGGGCCGGCTTCCGCTGGGGTCTCGATGGGGGCGATCGCGGCGGCGATCCGACCCACAGCCTGGCCTGGGCGATCGATCGGCTGGTGTTGGGGCTGGCGCTTCCGGAGCAGCCAGGGCTGGCCCCGGGCGGTTGCGCTCCCCTGGCCATGGCCGGCAGCCTGGAGCGCCAGGGACGCTGGCTGCAACTGCTGAACCGGCTGCGCCACAGCCTCAAGCGCCTGGCGCTTGCCCGCTCCCCGGCCGACTGGGCGCCGGTGCTGGACACGCTCCTGCTCAGCTGGTTCGGCGACGGGGGTGAACGGGCCTGGGAACTGCAACTGCTGCGCAGTGCCATCGCCGACTGGCAGGAGGTGGCCTCCGGCAGCCCCCTGCGGCTAGGGGCGCCGGTGCTGGCGGAAGTGTTGGCCGAGCGCCTGAATGCCGACAGCGGCCGCTTCGGCCACCGCAGTGGCTCGCTCACGATCAGCGCCCTAGAGCCGATGCGGGCCATTCCCCACCGGGTCATCGTGCTGATGGGCCTCGATGGCGGCAGCTTCCCCCGTCAGGGGGAGCGGCCTGGCTTCCACCTGATGGAGCAGCAGCGGCTTCTGGGCGACCCCAACCCGGGCGACCAGGACCGCTATGTGCTACTCGAAAGCCTGCTCTCGGCCCGGGACCATCTGCTGGTGAGCTGGTGCAGTCGCGACGAACGCAACGGCGACGCGCGCCAACCGGCCCCGCCGGTGCGCCAATGGCTGGCCCTGCTGGAGCAGCAACTCGGCGAGACGCAAGCCCGGGAGCTCCTGGTGGAGCACAGCCCGAACCCCCTGGAGCGGGCCAATTTCCTGCCCCTCGGCCCCAGGCCTGCCCCCAGCTGCGACCGGCGCCTGCTGGCGGCCCGCCAGGCCCTTGATGCCAGCACGGTCCTGGCCCCCTTGGCCCTGGCGGATGGTCCTGCCCCCTGCGATCTCCCCCTGGCCGGCGGCCCGGGGGAGGGGGGAGCGGCTGGGGCTTTTAACGACCTGCGCCACTGGCTGCTCCAGCCCCAGGACTGCTGGCTGGAGCAGCTGGGCCTGCGGCCGCGGGAGTGGGACTTGGGCCTCGAGGATTTCGATCCCCTGGAGCTGGATGAACGGTTGCGCGCCAGCCTGCTGCGCCAAAGCCTGGAGGACGCCCCAACCCTGGGGGGAGCGGGCCCGGACGCCCCAGATCCCCTGGTCCCGCCGGATTGGTTGGTCCAGCACCGCGGCCAGGGGCTGCTGCCTGCCCGCTCGGCCGGGATTTTGGAGTCGGGACGCCTCAACAAGCGCTACGGCTCCTTGCACCAGAGCCTGCAGGACCTCGGCCCCGGGGAGCGGCGCCTGGCGATGCATGCCGGTCTGCAGGCGCAGTTGCTTTGGCATGGTGACGCGCTGGTGGTTTGGCATTCGGCCCAGGTGCGCTGCGCCCACCACCAGGAGCTCTGGCTGGCCCTGTTGCTCGCCACCGCCGCTGGGGCGGCCCCCCGGCGGGGCCTACTGATCGGCCGCGATGGTGACCAGTTCCGGCCCGTGGCCCAGATCAGCGCGCCCGCCAGTCCCCTGGAAGCCGGCAGCCTGCTGGAGCAACTGCTGGCCTGGCGGGAGCAGGGGCGCCAGCACTGCTGGCGCCTACCGCCGGAAACGGGCTGGGCCTATGCCCAAGCCGAACGGCGCCAGGCCGGCACGGGCCGGGCCAAGGCCAGCGAGTGTTGGGAAGGGGGTCCCAACCACCGCGCCGAACGCCAGCAGGCCAGCCTGGCCCTCTGCTTTGGCGCCGACCGTCCAGGCAGGGAGCTGGTGGATGAAGCCTTCGGCGCGCTGGCCTGCGCCTTCCATGGCCCCCTATTGCAACGGTTGGAGCCCCTCAAGCCATGAGACCCAGCCCGCCGCTCCAGGATTTCGACGCCAACCAGTTCCCGCTCGATCCGGGCCTGCAGCTGCTGGAGGCCAGCGCCGGCACGGGCAAGACCTTTGCCCTGGCCCACCTGGTGCTGCGCCTGGTGGCCGAACGCCAGCAACGGCTCCAGGAGCTGCTGGTGGTGACCTTCACCGAGTCAGCCGCAGGCGAACTGCGCGATCGCATCGCCCGGCGACTGCAGCAGGGCCTCGAAGCCCTCGAAGCCCCAGGCGAGTCCCACACCTATCCAGACGACACCCTGGCCCAGTGGCATCAAGGCCAAAACCCCGACCCCCAGGCCCAGTGGACCCTGCGCGCCCGCCTGCTCGAAGCCCTCGAGGATCTCGATCGGGCCGACATCACCACGATCCATGGCTTCTGCCGCCGCAGCCTGCAACGGCAGGCCTTAGAGGCGGGCCTGGGCCCGGCCGTGGAGCTCGAGAGCGACGACAGCCAACTGCGATTGGAAATCGTGCATGACTACTGGCAAGGGCAGCTGCTGTCCCTGCCGCCGGAGCTCCTGGGCGGCCTGCAGGAGCGGGGCCTGCGCTTCGAGCACCTGGTGGGCGTGCTCACCCGGGTGGATAGCGATCCCGCCCTGGAGCTCGATCCATTGCCGGCGGAGATCCACGCCGACCAGCCCCTGGCCCCCCAACTGGAGGCGATCTGGCCCCAGCGCTGGCAGCGGTTTGTCCGCCTCTGGCACCAGGGCGCTGGGGCCCTGGAGCAGGCCTTCTGCTTCACAGCCGCCGACCTGCGCGGCCGATTCGGCTCCAAGGCGTTCCCATCAGCCTGCAAGTACTCAGCCAAACCGCGCAGCAACCGGGTCGGGGCCCTCAACGACTGGATCGCTGACCAGGAGCAGCTAGCGGCCCTGCCCAGCTACCGGGCGGTGGTGCAAGAGAAGCTGTTGCGGGAATACTTCCACCCTGGGCCATTCACCCGCATGGTGGCCCCCTAGGAGGACGGGCCGGTCTCCCTGCCGCAGCAGCCCCTGCTCGAGGCGATCGCCGAGCTGGTGGATGGGCCCCTAGAGCTAACCCTGCTGCACTTCGGCCATTGGGCCCGCCAGGAGTTGCTGCGCCGGCGCCAGCGCAGCGGCCGCATGGGCTTTGCCCAGTTGCTCGAAGGCCTCGACCCGGGCCCCTCCGGCCAAGAACGCGGCGCCCTGATCACGGCACTGCGCCGGCGCTACCGGGTTGCCCTGGTCGATGAATTCCAGGACACCGATCCGATCCAGTGGCGAATCCTGGAGCGGGCCTTCCTGGCCGAAGCCGGAGCCAATGCCAGTCACCTCGTGGTGTTAGTGGGGGACCCCAAGCAGGCCATCTACCGCTTCCGCGGCGGCGACCTGGCCACCTACCAACGGGCCCGGGCCCGGGCCGATGGCCTCCATGGCCTGCGCCAGAACCGCCGCTCCTCCAAACCCCTGGTGCAGGCCCTCAACGCCCTGATGGCGCCGGGACTGACCCTTTCCGGGCTGGAGGTGCCTGAAGTGGAGTCCAGCGCCGAAAAAGGGGAGCTGCTGCTGGACGAAGGCGAGCAACCCCTGCAGCTGCTGGCCCTCGATAGCGACCAGCTGGCCGACCAGGTGGCGGCCCTTTGCCTCCAGCTTTTGCAGCGCCAGCTCCAGCTGCGGGAGGGCAAAACCGGGCCAGTAAGCGAGGACGGTGCAGGGACAATCCTCGACAGCAAGCAGCGGCCCCTTAGCCCCGGCGATCTTTGCCTGCTCGTCGGCAAACACCGGGAGGCGGAGGCCCTGCGGCTGGCCCTGCAACGGCGCGGCCTACCAAGCCGGCTAGTCAGTACTGGCGATGTGTTTGCTAGCGCCGGCGCCACGGGCCTGCAGCGGCTCCTCGATGCCCTGGCCGATCCGGGCAGCACCAGGCGCCTGCGCCTTTTGGCCGCCTCCCCCCTGCTGGGCTGGAGTGCCCAGGAGCTGGCAGGGCCCGATCCAGAGCGCTGGGATCGACTGGCAGAAGCCATCAGCCGCCTCGCCCTGGACCTGCCTCGCCAAGGGGTACTAGCCAGCCTGGCCCAGCTTCTCGATCACGAGGGCCTGGCCCGGTTGGCCCTGGGTGGGCGACTCCTGGCCGACCTGATGCAGGCCGCCGAGTTGGTGCAGGAGCGCATGCACTGCGAGCAACTGGGGGCCGGGGCGGCGGCGGACTGGTTACGCAGCCTGCGATTGGCAGAGGATCGCTGCGTGCCCGCCAACCACCAACTCAACAGCGATGCGGCCCAGGCGGCGATTGCGGTCGTGACCGTGTATCGCAGTAAGGGCCTGGAATACCCGGTGGTGATCTGCCCCTACCTCTGGCAAGGCCAGCCGGCGATCAAGGCCGGCCTGGCCCAGCTCGGTCGTCGCTGGCAGCCCGCCGGGGCCAGCCGGCCGCGGCTGGACCTGCACCTAGACCCCCACTGGGGCATCGGCCGCCTGGCCAGCCTCCAGGACCAGGCCGCCCAGGCCCAGGAACGGGAGCGGCTGGCCTACGTGGCCGCCACCCGGGCGCGGCACCTGCTGGTGCTGGGCCTGCCCAAGGACCCTGCCGGCCAGGCCGGGGCGATCGGCCCCTGGTTGTTCGAAGCCGATGGCCGCGGACGGGACCTGCCCCTGCAGCGCCTTGAACCCGCCCCCCTGCCAGCCCTGCCCAGCAGCTGGATACCGCCTTCAACGCCTGAAACCCTCAGCTGCGGGCCGGTGCCCCGGCACCGGCTTGACCGCAGCTGGGGCCGCAGCAGTTATTCCGGCTGGACCCATGGCAGCCAGGAACCGCTGCCGCCCCAGGTGAGCGAGGAGGGCAGAGAAGCAGACCTACTGCTAACTGAGAACGAAACCCTTGCTGGGATTGGCGGCGATTTCGAGCCAGGTCCCAACCCTGCCCCCAGACCATCAGGACGACCAGCTTCTGGCGGTAGCCCACGCGAGCCAGGGGAAGAAGCCTGGAGCCGCCATGGCCCCTTAAGCCACTTTCCCCGGGGAGCCGGGCCGGGGGATGCCCTCCACCGCATCCTTGAGCAGGTCGATTTTCAGCAGGGCGGCAACAGCGACGCCAGCACGGCAGTGATCCGCCGGGAACTGG
>Ga0310326_10068_pt1 | contig 12283 bp, 10 predicted proteins | sample LakSupSRFTotalD5_FD_195540 | JGI IMG/M metagenome (GOLD analysis project Ga0310326, IMG submission 195540) | Enriched freshwater cyanobacterial communities from Lake Superior, Ontario, Canada - SU02.SRF.Total.D5 (v2) (version 2) | ecosystem: Environmental > Aquatic > Freshwater > Lake | place...
GGCCTTGAAATAATGGCCGCAGCGCTTGGCAACGGGGCGGGCCGTCTAGGGGCTGCGCGGCTTGCACTTGAGCAACTTGGTGGCTCTTTGCAGGGATGATATTTGCATAAACGAGCTCCTTCTAAAAGTTATGTCTGCCGCTGTAGCAAACCCTGTGCCAAACCCAAGCCCCGAACTAACTGCTAGGGCAACAGGCTTGAGGCGCCATGCATTAAATCTTGCCCAATGCAGCAACGCTGAACGAAGCCAAGCCTTGCTCGCCATGGCTGAATCATTAAACAAGCATCGCGAATTAATCCTCGCTGCAAATCAAGCAGATTTGGAATTAGCAGTAAAAAGTGATTTGGCATCAGCCCTTGAAGCAAGGTTAAAACTTGATGAAGCGAAGCTTGACGGGGCAATTGCTGGGGTGAGGCAACTAGCGCAACTGGCAGACCCTCTCGGCTGCCGCCAAATGCATCGTGAACTTGATTCTGGTTTGATTTTGGAGCGAGTAAGCGTTCCTTTAGGGGTTGTGGGGGTAATTTTTGAAGCCAGACCCGATGCTGTAATTCAAATTGCGGCTCTAGCGATTCGCTCAGGAAATGGGGCGATCCTTAAAGGCGGTAGAGAAGCTAGCGGCAGTTGCGGCGCAATCATCCAGGCGCTTCAAGCGGGGTTGGGAAATTCCAAGGTTCATCCCGATGTGCTGACACTGCTCACTAGTAGGGAAGAAAGCCTTTCGTTATTAAAATTAGATGGCTTAGTTGATCTAATTATCCCGCGTGGATCCAATGAACTAGTGCGTTTCATTCAAGACAACACACGCATACCGGTGTTGGGTCATGCAGATGGAATTTGTCATTTATACATTGATAAAAATATTGATCTTGATGAAGCTGTCGCGATCACCTTAGATAGCAAGATTCAATACCCAGCAGCCTGCAATGCCCTTGAAACACTCCTGGTTCATAAGGATTCAGCAGCTGTTTTTCTTGCTGCAGCTGTACCGGCGCTAACAGCTGCAGGTGTGGAGTTGCGAGGGGATTCAGCAGCACAATTACATGGGGTTTTAGTGGCTGCTGAGGAGGAGGATTGGTGTACTGAATATTTAGATCTAATCCTTGCAATCAGGGTGGTAGAAGATCTTGAATCGGCAATTGCCCATATACAGCGTTATGGCTCTCGCCACACAGATGCCATTTGTAGCAGTGATTTAGATGCCGCTGAACAATTTCTCGCCAAGGTTGATAGTGCTGGGGTGTATCACAATTGCTCCACCCGTTTTGCAGATGGCTTTCGCTATGGCTTCGGCGCTGAGGTGGGAATAAGTACCCAAACAATGCCCCCCCGCGGGCCTGTGGGCTTAGAAGGTTTAGTTACCTACCGATATCGGTTGCGGGGCACTGGCCAAGTGGTAAAAACTTATTCCAGTGGTGCAGCAAGCTTTAGCCACAAGGATTTACCTCTTTAATGCTATGCAATCTGCAATTGTAATTAAACAATTAAAGCTTTGGGCTCATGTGGGTGTTTTGGGGTGGGAGCGAGAATTTGGTCAGTGGTTTGAATTGGATTTGTGGCTTTACTATGATCTTAGTAGTGCTGCATTAACAGATCAAATTGAACATACAATTAACTATGCTGAAGTTATTAGCACAATCCGTAAATTGAGTGAATTGATTAATTGCAATACGATTGAATATTTTTCAGAACAAATTTTTGAGGTTTTAGAAGCAAAATTTGGTATATTTCCAATAGAACTTGAATTAAAAAAATGTGATGCACCAATTCCTGCATTTAATGGTGTGGTTTCTGTAAAGCGATCCCGCAATCAATTCAAAAGCCCAGAATGACGCAACAGCGCTTGAGCTGATGGTGCCCGACCGCGAAATGCTTCAAATATTTGCTGGGGGGTTTCACTGCCTCCGAGGCTCAATACTGTTGCCCTAAAACGTTGCCCCATTTCTTGCACAGCCGATTCATCATCCAAACCAGCTTCTTCGAAGGCTGCAAATGCATCTGCGCTTAATACTTCAGCCCATTTATAGCTGTAATAACCGGCTGAATATCCGCCCGCGAATATATGACTAAAACTGCAAAGCAAGGAATCTTCCTCCAGTATCGGAAGAACACTGGTTGTTTTGGCAATTTCCCGACGCATTTGTTCTGGGCTTATTCCAGCCTCTAGATGCCAATTGGCATGAAGTTGAAGATCTGTAAGTGCAAGATGCACCTGCCTAAGGGTATTTGCACCAGCCATGAAATTCCGGGCCAATAAAAGCTTTGTATGCTCTTCTTCAGGTAAGGGCTCGCCGCTTTTCCAGTGCCGAGCCATAGAAGTAAGAGTTTTTTTGTCGTAACACCAATTTTCCATGAATTGGCTTGGCAATTCAACTGCATCCCATTCAACTCCATTAATTCCAGCGGCCTCAGGTTGTTCAATTCTTGTGAGCATGTGTTGCAAACCATGGCCAAATTCGTGAAATAGTGTTTCCACTTCACTAAAAGTCATCAGGCTTGGTGTATCACCTAGCGGCGGACTTTGGTTGCAAATTAGGTATGCCACGGGCAGCACTAGCTGCCCGTTACTCAGGCGATGGCGACCCAAGCATTCATCCATCCAAGCTCCCCCGCGCTTTGATCCAGGTCTGCTGTAGGGGTCTAGATAAAAAGATGCTAAGAGTTCGTTTGATATCTTTTCGTATATCTTGAAGTAACGCACGTCAGAGTGCCAAATTGGAGCACCGCCATCGGCTGCTTCGATACGTATCGAAAAGAGTCGTTCGCAGAGATCAAATAAACCATCTAACACCTGAGGTAGTGGAAACCAGGGTCTCAATGATTCGCTGTCTAGATTAAATCTCTGCAAACGCAGTTTTTCGGCCCAAAAACTCACGTCCCAGGGTTGCAAATCGGTTGCTTCCGGTGCCATATCCCGCAGATCATCCAATTCCTTGATACAAGATGTGAAACTAGGGGAGCGCAAATCTTCTAAAAGAGTTTCCACTGCAAATACAGATGGTGCCATTTTGCTGGCAAGGCTAACTTCCGCCCAATTTTTGTAACCGAGCAGAGCTGCTTTCTTTTGACGTAATTGCAGAATTTTAGTTACTAGTATCTGATTATTGTTTGGTTCAAGAGATGCTCTTGTGATGAAGGCTTTATATAGTTTTTCCCTCAGCTGCCTCGATTCGCTGAATTGCATGAAGGGGCCGTAGCGAGGTTGATCCAGGCCCAGCAACCAAGGTCCTTTTTCGGCACATGCTTTTGGATGATCTTTCTGCTGTGCAGCATGGGCCAGAAGCTCGCGCAAACTCTGCGGACATCCCGCCATTTGATCCTCTTCTGTGATCAAAAGATTCCAATCTGCGGTGGCATCGAGCACGTTGTTGCTAAAGCTGGTGGCAAGGGCGCTCAACTCTTCACTGAGCTGGTTAAAAATGGGTTGATCTTCAACAGATAAACCAACACCTCGTAAGCGCATGGCGAGAAGCTCAGCTTGCAGGATGCGGTTTTGGCATTTTCCCAAGCCAGCAGCCTGCGATTCAAGGGCCTCTAAAGCTTCGTAAATCGCTTTGGATTGAGAGATTCTGCTAGTAAATTTCACAACCGCTGCTTGTTGCTTTTGGTGCGCCTCTCTTAGCTCAGGGTTATTGCAAACTCCTAGTAGATGATTAACAACGCCCCAGCTCCATCTGAGCCGTTCACCTATCTGCTGCAATGGTTGCAGCACTTCATCCCATTGGGGTTTAATGCCAAGTTTTGCTTGGTTGCAAAGGCTGTATTCAATTGTCTCTAGCTCTTTTTCAAGCTGATTCAGCAGATCGGGTATCGCTTGATTAACTGCCTCGCCATCGATGGCATTGAATTGGGGTATACCAACACCATTGAGCAAATCTTTGTAGGGGGATAAGGCTTCAGCCATCGATTAACCAATTGTAGGTAGCATTTCTAATACAGCTATTAAGGTGCTGTGGATCTGAGCAGCAACTGTATCGGTGGTGGCGTCATAGATGCCACTGGCAAGACGGGGCCAAAATCCAATCATTAGAGTTGGAACCACAAGCACAAGTGCGATTGTTAATTCTCTGGGATTCATATCTCCTAATGTTGCAAGGGCTGGTATCCGCGGGCCAAAGAACACTCTCCTGCACATACTTAGTAAATACATAGGCGTTAAAATTAAACCCACTGCAGCTAATACTATGGTTATGACCCTAAAGCCAATCGTAAAACTTTCATTGCTGGTAATTCCAAGAAATACGGTGATTTCACTTACGAAACCACTCATTCCAGGAAGCGCTAATGAGGCAAGGCAAGTTATAACGAACATTGCAAATGTAACTGGTAAAACTTTTGCTAATCCCCCCATGTTTGGGATTGATAACGTTTTGGTTCGCTCGTAAAATACGCCTGTTACGAAGAATAAGCCAGCAGCTATTAATCCATGGCTAATCATCTGAAGCATTGCACCATTCAGGCCCAGATCATTAACGGCCGCCAGTCCTAGGAGCACGAAGCCCATATGACTCACTGAGCTGCAGGCAATACGTCTTTTAACATTATCTTGACCAAATGCATTTAAAGCGCCATAAACAATATTTACGATTCCAAGCACCATTAATGCAGGAGCAAGTTTTAAGTGTGCTTCTGGGAGCATTTGCACGTTAAATCTCAAAAGTGCATAACCACCCATTTTTAATAATACGCCCGCTAATAACATCGAAACAGGTGCACTTGCTTCGCCATGGGCATCGGGTAGCCAGGTATGAAGCGGAAACATAGGCAATTTTACGCCAAAACCTATCAAGAAGCCCAAATAACATAATAAACCAAATGTTCCGCTATAGCTGCGTTCAGATAATTCCTGAAGGTTTAACGTAAAGCCGTCACCGTGAAAGGCGAGTGCAAGGCCGCTTATCAGAATTAATAGGGAGGCAGTTGCGGTATATAAAATGAATTTTGTTGCAGCATATTGGCGTTTTTGCCCGCCCCAAATTGCAATCAATAAATACACAGGAACTAGTTCAAGCTCCCAAGCTAGAAAAAATAGAAGAAGATCTTGCGAAAGGAATACAACCCCCTGAGCTGAAGCCTGAGCTAATAAAAGCGCGAAATAAAGCCTTGGTTTTAATTCAATCTTCCAACTTGCAGCCACAGTCAGCATTGTTACGAGGCCGCTAAGCAGTACGAGTGGGGCTGAAATCCCATCGGCCGCCAAAGACCATTGCAACCCCATTGCTGGCAGCCAGTTGATGCGTTCAACCAGCTGCAGGCTGCCCAGGCTTGGATCGAAATGACGCCAAAACGTCCAGATCATCAATCCGAGATCAATAAGCAGGGTGCCGAGGGCTACCCAGCGACAGCTCTTCTGCCAGCCAGCTGGCAATACAGCCAAAACAAGCACCCCTACAAGAGGCAGCAATACAATCAGGCTCAATTCCAATTTTTGCCACCAGCTCCGGGCAGCAGCCAACCTATCAGTTTACTGCCACCATCTGAGTAATTTTACCTAGTTAATTGGCGCAGCCTTGCTCCAATTGCTGCCTCCTTTTTGCAGCTGCAAGATTTCACTCCTCACGCCAACTCCTTTTCCCTCCCAACTCATTGCCATAGCCGCCGCTACAAGTTGTGCTTTATCAACCGGGCACAGCGCTAACAAGCTTGGCCCTGCGCCGCTGATTACGCAGCCCCACGCTCCTGCTTGCATTGCCGCCCGCCTCACTTCAGTACCTCCTTGAATTAATGGCCAGCGATAGGGTTCATGCAGGCGATCATGCATCCCATCAGCGATTAGATCTCCATTTCCGCTGCGTAAACCCTGAAGCAACAAAGTTAGGGAGCCCAAATTGGATACCGCATCAGCGATACCGATTTGTTTCGGCATCGCCCTACGGGCATCAGCTGTTGATAGACGAATTGTTGGAATTGCGATAACCGCCTGCACTGTTGGATGCCATTCGCATCTCACCACTCGCCAACGATGGGAGGCGGCTCTTGCTGTTAAACACAAGCCCCCCAGTAATGAAGGCACCACGTTGTCTGGATGGCCTTCAATATCAATTGCTAGTTCAAGCAGTTTTTCCTTGCCTAGGGGTTCACCCATCAGCGCATTTGCCCCCATCAAGCCCGCCACAATTGCGGTGGCACTGCTGCCTAGCCCTCTGGCCGGTGGGACTGCTAGATGAACCCTTGCTTCAAGGGCCATCGGTTCCATGCCCACCTCTCGCCATACCCGCTGGGCAGAACGGTAAACAAGATTGTCTGGCCCCCCTCTGAGGTGGGACCCATCGCTGCTTTCAATAATTAATTCAAAATGGGTGCCGCCCCCCTCCAGCACAGTGAGCTGAAATCGGTTGCCCAGTTCCACGGCTGCACCAAGGCAGTCGAAACCAGGGCCAAGATTGGCCGTGGTAGCTGGAACATTAACCATCACTGCTTCCCCAACTTTGGGTTGGGTTGGCGCTGCCTTATGGCCGCCCGCCTCCATGGCGATTCCTCTGCTACCGGCACTCTGCCAGCACCCGAGCCCGGCATGCAGCACTAAATAAGCCAGCGTCGCTATCAACTAGTGCTTTTACAGGCAGATTGCTAACAAATTCACTGAACCTGCCCTTCTTGGCCATCGAGCCAAGGAACGCTTCAGATTGGAGCCCCTGCAGTTGTTTATTCGCTGTACCACCCCCCACCCACAAGCCACCACTAGCCATTTCGTGTACTGCCAGATCGCCAGCGGCAGAGCCGTAGGCACCAAGCCATATTTCTTGAGCTTTGCTTGCTAGTGGTCCACCATTGGCTGCATGTGTTGCCACTAATGCCGGCAGATCAGGCCTTCCAGGGTCGCTTGGGGGCAGCTCCTTCCAGGCTTTGGCGGCGTCTGATAGGAAATATTGTTCCTCTGCTCCCCCGCAATGCTCAAGCCATAAATAGATAAGCCCAAGGCCTGTGCCGCTCACAATGCGTTCTACAGACAGGCGTTCGAGCTTTAGTTCTTTGCGTAACCAACCCACCAAGAGCAATTCATCAGCGTTGCGAGGCGCAAATTCCCTATGGCCCCCCTCGCTGGGGAGAGATAACAATCCCCCTTGAAATTTGATGCCACGTGCCATGCCAAGGCCCGTACCCGCTCCGATTATTGCGATTGGTCCAGCGGGGTCTGGTGTACCGGCCTGGATTAAAACTTCTTGTTCACTACTGAGATGGGGTAACCCATAAACCAAAACAGCAAAGTCGTTAACTAATTCAAGCTTTTGGCCGCAACTGCTAGCCAATTCTTTTTCATCGATATTCCAGTCGAGATTTGTTATCACCGCTTTACCGTTGCGAACAGGTCCGGCAACTGCAACACAGCCGGCCTCCACACTCATTCCGCTTTGAAGTTGATCACTAAGAAATTTTTTCAACATCGGCCCTAAATTGGGCCACTCAGCTGAAATAAAACGCTCCCGCGCAACACAGGTGAGTTGATTTCCACTCGCTTCGTAAAGAGCCAGAAGGGTTTTTGTACCACCAAGATCTCCGGCCAGTAAAAGGGTCATTAAATCTGGGGGAAAAGCATCTGCAGGCTGGCAATAATTAGGCCATTTGCCAACCCACAAAAGCTTAAGGAGTTAGATCTGGCCGCCGCAATTGATTCGCTTCTTTCGCTGCTTTTAAAAGATCTTGTTTTAAAATAGTGCCCATGTCCCCCTGCCTACGGCTGCGCAAACTGAGGCTATTTTGTTCTGCTTCTTTACTGCCTATTACTGCAAGTATAGGAATTTTTTGTTGCTCACCATTGCGTATGAGTTTGGCTAGTCTTTCACCACTGCGATCAATAGTGCAGCGAATTCCGTTACTTTGCAATTCCGCTTGAAGCGTTTCTGCATAAACCATTACCTCATCAGTAACAGGTAACAAGCGAAGCTGCTCAGGGGCTAGCCAAAAAGGAAAATCGCCCGCATAGTTCTCCGTCATAATGCCGAAAAATCTTTCTAAGGATCCAAATATTGCCCTATGGATCATGATTGGTTGTTTGCGGCTGCCATCTGCCGCTACATATTCTAAGTTAAATCTCTCTGGCAAATTAAAATCAAGTTGAATCGTGGAACATTGCCACATTCTACCGATGGCATCTTCTATTTTTAGATCAATTTTAGGGCCATAAAATGCACCGCCCCCCTCGTCTATTTTATAGCTCCAGCCCTTGCGATTAAGAGCTTCAATAAGGCCGTTTGTGGCAAGTTCCCAAGCAGCATCCTCACCTATCGATTTTAGCGGCCTTGTTGATAGGTTAATTTCGTATTTAGTGAAATCAAACGTAGATAGAATCAGCTCGGTAAGATCTAGTATTTTTAAAATTTCGTCTCCAATCTGTTCCGGTAAGCAAAAAATATGGGCATCGTCTTGAGTGAAGCCACGCACTCTCATAAGCCCATGCATTACCCCGGGGCGTTCATAGCGATAAACTGTGCCTAATTCGGCCCAGCGAATTGGCAATTCTCTGTAGCTTCTTAATTTGTTTGCATATGTAAGAACATGAAAAGGGCAATTCATTGGTTTTAATTGATATTCACGTTCATCTACTTGCATGGGGCCAAACATGCTCTCACTATAAAAATCAAGATGGCCGGATGTTTTCCAGAGGCTGATATCAGCAACATGGGGGGTGTAGAGCAATTCATAGCCAGCATCAAAGTGTGCGGCTCGCCAATAATCTTCAATAAGTAATCGCATCCTTGCCCCTCGTGGATGCCAAAAAACAAGGCCAGCCCCGGCTTCATCTTCAATAGAAAAAAGTTCTAAATCTTTGCCAATGCGTCGATGGTCGCGGCGTAGGGCTTCCTGTTTACGTCTTTGGTATTCAGCTAATTGTTCAGCAGATGCCCAGGCTGTGCCGTAGATACGCTGCAACTGAGCCCTTTTCTCATCGCCGCGCCAGTAGGAACCAGCAACACTTTCCAGTTCAAAAGCTTTTGCATTTAATTGACCCGTATTTTCTACATGGGGACCGGCGCAAAGATCCCACCAGGTTTCTCCAAGCGTGTAGATGGTGATGGGTTCCTGCAGCCCGGCAAGAATTTCTAATTTGTATGGTTCGTTGTTAGCAATGATTTTCGTCTGTGCCTCAGCCCTTGTTACCTCGATGCATTGGAGCGGTAAGCGTCTGCCAATTATTTTTGCCATCTCCTTTTTGATCGCCTTTAAATCGGCCTCAGTGAATGGAGCTGGGTTATCAAAATCGTAATAAAATCCAGTTTCAGTCCACGGTCCAATCGTTACTTTTGCAGCTGGAAACAGATGCTGAACGGCCATCGCCATCACATGGCTCATGGAATGACGGATCCTCAGCAACTCAGGATCTTCACTGGTTTTCGGCAGGGTGATGGGTACTTGAATCTCCGTGGTTAATTCCTGCACCAATCAAGCTCCTGCAACCTTGATCCTACGCATTCAAATCCTTAGTCTGTCAACGGGATCGGTTCTAATGGAACCAGCTCAAGATCTTTAAGGCAAAACCGTGAGCAGGCCGTCTTATAAGTCGATTTTTCACGATTCCCTTTCGCAGAAGCTGCGTAGGGTAGATATTTCTTATGCATTCTGGTGTCTTTCCCTGGTGGGAATATGCGGTATGCAGCGCTTCTACAACCGGCGTCCAGTGAGCGGAATTGTGTATCTACTTACATTTGGGATTTGCGGCCTTGGCCAATTGATTGATTTATTTTTGATTCCAGGTTTTGTGGAATCATCTAATTACCCACTATTACTGGAAGAAGCGATTGCGGCAAAGGACCTACAAGATCCTCTAGATCGGCAACTGCTTTTGCTTGCACGCCGCAGTGGACCGGGCGGCTTCAGCATCAATGATGCTGTGTTGGCATTAGAGCCCAGCGGTGTATTTGATGTAGCTGCTGTACGAGCAGAAATCGAACGACTTTTACATGCGGATCTGCTAGACATAACAAATAATCAGCAGGGCCGCGTGGTGTATCGGGAACCATGAAGATAGCTGAAAAATATCTCTGGTTTGGATCTGGTATTATAATTGGAGGTATTGTTATTAGTTTAATTTTAATTAGAACCGCCGCAACAGAATGGATTTTTTTTGGGAAATCCCCTCGTTCGATATTTGCACAGGCTGCAGATTTGCAGCAATTGTTAAGCGCTACACCGGAATTATCAAAAAAATGTAAGCAAATTCTGAACCTGAGAGAAATTTGGCAGCCCGCTGATAAAACAAACTATGGCCTACGCAGATCTAAAGATTTAGCTGACGGCAGGATTCCAAATCAACCTTCTGTAATAGTTTTACACGAAACAGTGCTACCATTAGATCCAACATTGAAGCTTTTTTCAACCCCACATCCTAATGATAATCAACAGCTAAGTTATCATTTAATTCTTGCAAGAGATGGTAGCTTATATCGCATAGTTGCTGATGAATTTAGAGCTTATGGCGCTGGTTGGAGTGCTTGGGGTGATAGTACGATTCGCCATCGTGGCTCTAAAATTCCAGCTGCGGCTGGCTCGATTAATAATGTGGCATTACATATAAGTTTGGTAAGTCCTTTAGACGGTGGTGGCAACACAGATGGTCATAGTGGTTACAGCAATCAACAATATTCTCAATTAGCGCAGCAGGTGTTGCTTTGGCAATTGCGATGGGGCATTCCAATGCGAAGAGTTACCACCCATGCTTCCGTTGATCGCAGCCACAGCCGCAGCGATCCGCGTAGTTTTCGTTGGCATCTATTTGATCGCGCTTGGCAGGTTGCAGCTAAACGCTGCAATGTGAATGCCTCATATTCAATAGATGCACGCTCGCGTTAATAAGCTTAATCATGCTTCTAGAAATCCCATTGCATCCCGAACTCGCTTAATCGTTTTTGATGCCACCTCTTCAGCTTTTTCTTTGCCCTGCTTTAGAACATTGATTAATTCAGATTTATTTGCAATAATTTCTGCATAATTAGTTTGCACTGGGCGTAGAGTTTCTACTAAGGCATCTGCCAGGAGGGGCTTAAATTTACCCCAACCCATTGATGCGCATTCGTTTGATACCAGCTGCCGCTCAAGTCCGCTAACAATTGCATAGATATTGAGTAAATTTGAAGCCTCTGGTCGCTCAGCATTATCAAAATCTAGACCAATTATAGGATCAGTTTTAGCGCGCTTTATTTTTTTAACTATAAGTTCTGGTGGATCTAATAGGTTTATGCGAGATCCCTCATTGGGATCACTTTTACTCATTTTTGCTGTTCCATCAGTGAGGCTCATTATCCGAGCACCTTCTTTAATAATCAATGGCTCAGGCACCTTGAGAATGGGCTTTTCATCGCTGCCAAAGCGACTATTTACCCTTTGCTGAGCTATGTTTCTGGCTAATTCTAAATGTTGCTTTTGATCTTCTCCTACAGGTACTAAGTCGGCATCATAGAGCAAAATATCAGCGGCCATTAATACGGGATAATTTAATAATCCGACTGAAACATTATCGCCTTGTTTTACAGCCTTTTCTTTGAATTGAATCATCCTTTCCAGCCAATTTAATGGTGTAAGGCAATCTAGTAACCAGCATAATTCCGAATGGGAGGGAACATGGCTTTGTACAAATACTGTAGACTTAGCGTAATTGATACCACAAGCAAGATAGAGTGCGGCGGTGTTTATCGTATTCTTCGCTAATTCATGCGGATCATGGGGAACAGTAATTGCGTGTAGGTCAACAACACAGAAGAAATTATCGTGGCTATCTTGTAGTTCAACCCAATTTTTTATTGCACCCAGCCAGTTACCTAGGTGCAAAGAGCCAGTGGGTTGAACTCCAGAGAGAACTCTGGGTTTAGTCATCAGGCTTCTGGGGTGATTTCTATATCTGCAGTTGTTTCTAGAGGTTCTGCGTTTTCGCCGGAATTATTTTCATCAGAATCGGAGACTTGTTCCGCTTCAGTAACTACATTTTCTTCATCAACTGGTTCATCAACTGGTTCAACAATCTCTATGGCCGGTTTGCTGGGACGAGCGAAGGGATCTGGTTTTGGCGCCCTTTCAACTTGTTCAGCGCGGTCAGTTCGTTCAGATCTTCCACCGCGATCGCCTCGATTAACTGCTTCTCTGGCTGGCCGAGCATTTTCCTGTTGCTGCTGGGCTACAAGTTCAGCAAGGGAGCCTTGTTCTAAAAGTTGGGCCACAGTGCGCAAAGCAAACCCAAGCACCGCAACTGTTGATCGCAACTGAAAGGTGTCTTGAATTGTGCGGGCTGCCCGCAATTCATTGTCGCTTAGACGAATGCGAAAACCTCCAGCCGCTTCGCGGCGGTTGCCCT
>Ga0310326_10069_pt1 | contig 12244 bp, 8 predicted proteins | sample LakSupSRFTotalD5_FD_195540 | JGI IMG/M metagenome (GOLD analysis project Ga0310326, IMG submission 195540) | Enriched freshwater cyanobacterial communities from Lake Superior, Ontario, Canada - SU02.SRF.Total.D5 (v2) (version 2) | ecosystem: Environmental > Aquatic > Freshwater > Lake | place...
CCCCAGAGCCCCGCAATAGCAATCGGTAGCGCAAATGCCTCCACCGGTAAATGCCAGAGGGGATGCAGCCTGAGCCAACCCCAAAACAAACAGCCCGCCAGCCAGCTGCCGCTAAAACCCACTAATAAATTGCCCCAGCTGTTCCTATTGCTAATTCCAACAGCGAGCAACACAAATGTGAACAAAGCAGCGAGCATTGGTTGCTGCCGCACTAATGGAGCCTGCACGAACACAGGCAGGGTTACCAATAAAGCGGCCAGAACCGGCAGAGATAGCTGCTTTTGAGCTGGAATATTAAACTGATTTGGCAGCCAAAGAATCTCGCTAGCAGCAGGCAGCGCTTGGGTTACTAAGGTTGAGCCGGAGCGCACCAACAAACGGTTTACAAAGCTTCGTAACCTTAAGGCTAAAAGCACCAAAGCTGCAGGCGCCGTAAGGTGCCGCTGCTAAATCTTTTTTAAAAAGTGGACCCAAGCCAACCCCTATCGCTTCTCGAGGCCTGTTGGCGCACCTTGGTGCTTGGGGTGGTGCAAGGCCTCACCGAATTTTTGCCGATTAGCAGCACGGCCCACTTAAAAGTGGTGCCTGTTTTACTTGGTTGGGGTGATCCTGGAGTTGCGGTAACGGCTGTGATTCAGTTGGGCAGCATCATCGCGGTGATTGCCTATTTCCGCGCCGATCTCAACTTGGTATTTAGGGGCATTGCCAGGGCCTTAAGGGGTGGCGATTGGGGCCACCAAGATGCGCGTTTGGGGGTTGCGATTGCTCTGGGAACCTTGCCGATCGTATTTGCGGGTTTAGCAATCAAGTTGTTTTGGCCTGGATATGAGAGTTCGCCATTGCGCAGCCTTGCCTCTATCGGTGTGGTTTCGATTGTGATGGCTTTATTGCTGGCTTTGGCAGAAAAAATTGGCAAACGCAGCCTGCAATTAGAAGAGGTGCGCCCTGGTGATGGTTTGTTTGTTGGCCTAGCTCAAGCACTTGCCATAATTCCAGGGGTTTCCCGCTCCGGCAGCACCCTCACTGCAGCACTTTTAAGCGGTTGGGAAAGGGCAGATGCCGCAAGATTTTCTTTTTTGTTGGGTATTCCGGCCATCACCCTGGCGGGTTTGGTGGAGCTCAAAGATGCTCTTAAAGCTGGTGCCACCTACGGCCCACTGCCTTTGCTTCTAGGCATTAGCTCAGCTGCATTGGTTTCTTGGTTGGCGATTGCCTGGCTGCTGGAATTTCTAAAAACCAACAGCACCTGGCCTTTTGTGGTGTATCGCTTGCTATTTGGAGCTTTATTACTTGGTTTAGTGGCAGGAAACCCCACACTGGGATAACTCGCATTTACGGCCGTGTGGCTGGAGCCCAGTTCTGGTATTCCAATAAATAGTGATCCAGGGGCTGCAACTCCCCAGCCGGCTGTGGTGGCCACTGTGGAACCGGGTTCGATTGGCGAGGAGCTTGGTTTTCAAGCTGGTGATCGCTTGATTGCAATAAATGGCATGCGTCCGAGAGATCTAATCGATCTACAAATGCTCTGCGGCGAGGAGGAGTTGCTATTGGAGGTGGAAGATCCCAGCGGTGAAATCCATCGCTTAGAGCTTGAAAAGGATGCAGATGATGGGCTTGGGCTTGGTTTTACAGAGGCTTTATTTGATGGCTTGCGGCAATGCAACAACCACTGCCCTTTTTGTTTTATCGATCAGCAACCCCCTGGCAGGCGCCATAGTTTGTATCTAAAAGACGACGATTATCGGCTTAGTTTTTTATACGGCTCTTACTTAACCCTCACCAATCTCACCCCCGCCGACTGGCAAAGGATCGAAGCGCAACGGCTTTCTCCTCTTTATGTGTCTGTGCATGCCACAGATCCAGCCCTGCGGAGTCGTTTATTGCAAAACGAGCGGGCGGGCCTGCTTTTGGAACAGTTGGCCTGGTTTCAAGAACGGCGCTTGCAGATTCATGCCCAGGTGGTGGTTTGCCCTGGTATCAATGATGGTGACGCCTTAATCAACAGCCTGAATGATTTGGCACGTTTTGCAGGTGGTGATTGGCCGGCGGTGTTATCTGTAGCAGTGGTGCCAGTGGGTTTAACTCGCTTTCGCCCCGATGCTGATGGTTTGCTGCCGGTAAATCTTGAGACAGCCCTAAAAACGATTTCGGCGGTGGAAGCACTACATCCAAATTTCAAGAAGCGTTTTGGCAGCCCCTGGGCCTGGTTATCAGATGAGTGGTATTTGATAGCTGGTTTGCCTTTACCAGCGAGATCTAGTTATGCCGATTTTCCCCAGCAGGAGAATGGCGTAGGCAGCATTCGCGCCTTTCTTGAGGATCTAGATCAGGCCACCTTGAATTTGCCTGAAAGTTTGGAAACCCCACGCCAGATCAGCTGGGTGGTGGGCCGCTTGGTGGGGGAGGCCTTGCTGCCGGTGGTGAAACGTTTGCAAAATGTGCGCGGTTTAAATCTGCAGCTACATGCCTTACCAAGCCCCTATTGGGGCTGCGATCAGGTGGTAACGGGTTTGCTAACCGGATCAGATTTAGTAAGTGGCTTGGCTGATCGCGATCTGGGCGAGCTGTTGTTGTTGCCAGCTGTGCTGCTGCGCCAAGGGGAAGCGGTTTTTCTCGATGATTTAAGCCTCGAGCAGGTGGAGCAAAAGCTCGGGCTGCCCATTTGTGTAGTGGCAGGGGCAGCTGAGGTCGTGGCTGCCTGCTTGCGTTAAAGGGAGCAAAAGCCAGTAACTTTGGCCAATAGAAAATTTTGGAAGGTAACGGTGGCCAGACGCATGCGCAGCTTGATGCTTGCAATTGTCTTGGCCGCAAGCCCTGTGGCGGCTTTTGCAGATTCTTTGGATCCAAGCCCTGAGCAACTACCTAATGCCATCAAGGTGAAGGGCCCTAGGCCCAAATCAAATCCTGAAGTGATAACACCTGCGGCAACATCCCTGCCAGCAGAACTCGATGGCTTGCAAGCACCCGCCCCGCTGGCGTTGCCCACAACCCCGAGCCAAGTTCGCATCGTGGATTACCGGCCCTTAAAGCTAAATGAGGCAGAAAGATTAATTGAAGTTAATAGCCCCCAATTAAAAGCAATTGCCTCCCAAGTGGAGCAAGCAAAATCAAATTTAAGGGCTCAAATATCCGCTTGGTATCCCACTTTGAATTTGAATACTAGTGGATTCCCTTCTCGCGATTTTGGCAGTAGAACCACAAATTATAAGAATACTTTAGCAACTCTAAACAATCCAAATTATCAGAATACTTATAAAGAATCTCAAATTTATGGGGCGGGAGTATCCCTGAAGTTAAACTGGGATTTAATAAATCCTCAAAGGGTGCCCCAAATTGCAGCAGCCCGTGATCAATTTGAAAAGGCAAAGAACCAATATTTGATCTCATTAAGAGAGTTGAGACTTCAGGCAGCTACCGCTTATTTCTCGCTACAGAATTCCGATGATCAAGTGCGTATTGGTAAATCCGCAGTTCAATCTTCTTCTGTAAGCCTGCGCGATGCTAGAGCCCGCCTTCAAGCAGGAGTAGCCACCAAGCTTGATGTTATGGAGGCGGAAACCCAGCTGGCCCGTGATCAACAAAAGCTTACGGATGGCATGTTGCAACAGGCATTGGCCCGTCGCGAACTAGCACGTCTGCTAGATCTGCCTCAAAATGTAACGCCAACCGCTGCAGATCCTTCCACATTGCTTGGCGTGTGGCAACCCTCATTGCAGGAGAGCATTGTGGCTGCCTATGCATTTCGAGAAGAACTTAGTAATTTAATTCTTGATGTATCGATTGCGAATTCAAATGCCAACAATGCCCTCGGTAATATACAACCTACTTTAAGTGTATTTGGTAATTCTGGATGGGATAAAAGATTCGATGATGGCATTGGTTCTGGCTCGGAAAATTTGGCTTATAATGTTGAAACTATAAATAAAGAAATTGGTTTAAATTTGAAATGGAATCTGTTCGATGGCGGCCGCTCTGCAGCTCAAGCCCGTCAACAACGCCAATTAGCAACGGAAAATACTTATAAATTTTCCAGCCAGCGCGATCAAATTCGCTACGACGTAGAGCAGTCTTATTACACTCTTCAGGCTCAAATACGTAATTTGATTACTACCTCAAGGCAGGTATTATCAACTCGTGAATCGCTGCGCTTGGCCCGCTTGCGTTTCCAAGCTGGTGTGGGCACTCAACGCAATGTGGTTGATAGCCAGCGTGATGCCACAACCGCTGAGGTGGAGTATTCCAATGCTGTTAGTAAATACAACACTAATGTTGCACAGCTGAGGCGCCGCACTGGCCTTGATCAGGTGTTGCGTTGTACCCCAACTAAATTGCCTGCATTACCACCTAATAAAGATTCGATTACAGAAGTGCCAGTTATTCCTGTTCCTACCACTTCCCCTTGCTTAGTTCAAGCTGTTTCTCGATAGTTTCCCATTGGTATCTTCTCGTTTGCTGTTTTTAGCCCTAAGGCTCGGTTTGTTTCAAGCTTGCCTTGGCGCGCTGGCAGTGCTCACCTTGGGTATTTTTAATCGTTTATTAATTGATGATTTTCAAGTGCCAGCAGTGCTTACTGCTTTGGCCTTGGGCTGCCAACAACTTGTTGCATTTACGCGGGTTTGGTTCGGTAAACGCTCAGATCAATGCCGCTGGGGAGGATTGCGTCGTACCCCCTTCATTCTTGGCGGTGCAATTGCCTTTTGTTTGTTGTTTTGGTTTGCGGGCACCACGGTGCTATGGGTTGCTAGTGCCGCCCAGGCAGGTGATAACGCTGCAGTTTTGTGGCGTTCTTTGCTGCTGGCGTTTGTTTTTCTGCTCTATGGCACCGCTATATCTGCCAGTTCCACTCCATTTGCGGCACTTCTAGTTGATATCACCAATGAACGGGAGCGTCCGGCTTTGGTTTCAGTTGTGTGGTCGATGCTCACCGTTGGCATCGTGGTTGGTGCAATTGTCGCGAGTCGTTTTCTTGGTAGTGCATGCGCTAGCTCGGATTTAAGCCTTGTTGTGGCGGCAGTTCGCCAGCTCACCGTGGCAGCACCTCTAGTGATTTTTGGCTTAATTCTGCTTGCAGTTGTAGGGGTAGAGCCGCCGCTTGCTGCAACTGTTACGGCAAGCAAAACGCAGGAATTGGGTTTTGGCCAATCAATCAAGTTGCTGCGGGCTGATCCCCAGGTGACCTACTTCTTTTGCGTTCTTTGTTTATTTACTTTCAGTCTATTTCTGCAGGAAGCAGTGCTTGAACCCTATGGCGGCGCTGTTTTCAACATGACGTTGTGCGAAACAACAAGGCTCAATGCCCTTTGGGGTATGGGCACATTGGTTGGTATTGCAAGCACTGGTTTTTTATTGGTGCCAAGGCTTGGTCCGCAGCGAACGGCCCTAGCGGGGGGAGTGATATCGGCGATTTTTCTTGTGGCAATAGCTGCATCAGGCGCCTTGGGTTCAGTGCTGGTTTTTAAATTTGCCCTTGTTTTATTTGGTTATGGAGCAGGTGTTGGCACAAACGCCTGCCTTACCTTGATGCTGGGGCTCACCTCGCCTCAACTGGCGGGCACGTTTATTGGTTTATGGGGCTTAGCCCAGGCTTATTCCCGTGGTTTTGCCACAGTTGCAGGGGGAGGCTTACTTAGTTTATTTGGAGGCTTTTTTGGTAGCCAAAACAGTTACGGGGCTTATGCCAGTGTGTTCTTGTTACAGGCCGTTGGTTTGTTGCTTGCAGGAATTCTGCTATTGCGGGTGGATACAGCTTTATTCCAGCAAAGGGTGCAACGGGCCCTTGGCGATTTATTAGCCCTTGATCTTGATGCCTGAGCTGCAACTTTTGCCCCATTCCACCTTTCCTGCTGATCCCCAGTGGCAAGCCCTCCACGAACTGGTTGATCTGGTAGCGGAGCGTCAGCGGCTGGATTTTGGCCAGATCAGCAGCACTCAAAAACCAGATGGCAGCCTTGTTACAGCCTGCGATCAATGGAGCGACGCCACCTTGGAGGCAGGACTCGCGAAGATCTTCCCGGGTGATGGATTGTTGAGCGAAGAAGGCAGCACGGTTGTGCCCCATGAGCTGAATTATTGGGTGGTGGATCCCCTCGATGGCACCACGAATTTCTCGGTAGGTTTGCCGATTTGGGCGATTTCAATGGCGCGTTTTTCAGCTGGGGTGCCAGTAGCTGCGATTTTAGATGTGCCCCCTTTGCGGCAGCGATTTGTTGCAGTTAAAGGCATGGGGGTATGGCGTGATGGCATGCCCCTTAGCAGCCCTGGTGGCCCTCGCCATGGCTGCAGTTGCGCGAGTCTTTGCACCCGTTCGCTGAAGGTTTTAAGCAGTTTGAACAGGCCCTTTCCAGCCAAAACCCGCATGCTGGGGGTGGCAAGCCTCAACCTTTTGGGGGTGGGTTTAGGCACCATGGTTGCGGCATTAGAGGCCACGCCAAAAGTGTGGGATATCGCAGCGGCTTGGTTGATGTTGCAGGAATTGCAATGCCCCTTGCAATCTTTGGCGGGCCCCGCTTTTCCTTTAATCGCTGGAGCAGCGGAAGCAGAAACCAGTTATCCCATCCTCACCGCTTGCAACCAAGAGCAGCTAGAGCGATTCATGCCCTGGGCTTTGGCCTTGAAATAACGCGCGAGAATATTTAATTTAGGGATTTTCAATTCCTAATTCCAGCCATACCGCTTGCAGCAAGCTTGTGAGCCCATTGCCAGTGGCAGCAGAAATCAGTAATACCTTTTGATTGAGTTCAGCTTCAAGAATTTTTTGGGTTTCTAATTGCTGCTCTGGATTTAATAATTCGCATTTACTTAGCACCGTTATGCGGGGCCGCTCCGGCAGGCCATGGCCATAGGCATGCAATTCATTTAAGAGCGTGATCGCATCAGCTAATGGTTCGCTTGCACCGCAATCCACCAGGTGAATTAATAGCTTTGTGCGTTCAATATGGCGCAAAAAATCCATACCTAATCCAGCCCCTTGCGCTGCTCCAGCGATCAGGCCGGGGATGTCTGCAAATACTGTGCCATCTCCACTGGGGCGCCTTACCACTCCAAGGTTTGGCACCAGGGTGGTGAAAGGATAATCAGCGATTTTAGGGCGGGCACTAGATAACACCGAAATCAATGTACTTTTGCCAGCATTAGGCATTCCCACTAGCCCCACTTCAGCTAGCAGTTTCAGTTCTAATTGCAGCTCTCTTTCTTCTCCATCTTTCCCTTCTGTGAACTTTTCTGGTGCTCTATTGCGATTACTTAGATAATGGGCATTACCAAGGCCGCCCTTGCCGCCTTTGGCGATTATTAGTGTTTCCCCTTCCTCTGTTAGATCGCCAAGCAGCATGCCGCTGGGCAGTTCTCGCACCTCAGTGCCACAGGGCACTTTGATTATCAGATCGTTTGCACTGGCGCCAGTTGATTTGTTTGGTCCGCCCCTGCGGCCATCTGTTGCTTCAAATAGGCGTTTGTATTTGAAATCAAGCAATGTTTGCAGGTTGCTATCTGCAACCATCACCACATCAGCGCCCCAGCCACCGTCCCCCCCCGATGGTCCGCCGGCGGGTACATATTTTTCACGACGGAAAGCGGCAATGCCGTCGCCGCCACGGCCGGCCTTCACGGCAATCATGGCCTGGTCGATGAACTGCAAAATGCCGTAGCCAATCCACCATTAAAGTTGAACAACTCGCCCTGCCCATTTGGCTGAGGTTGAATTTCGAGATTTACGTAAGCAATACCCTCCCCGCCGCGGGGGAGAGACGGTTGAAGTGTTGCGTGGAATTGATCTAAAAATCCGTGATGGCGAATTCTTAGTGCTGGTTGGCCCCTCCGGTTGCGGTAAAAGCACCTTGTTGAGGCTTTTGGCTGGATTAGAAAATCCCAGCAGTGGTGATGTTTTTGTTGGTGGCCGCAACGTAACTTCCACGCCCCCATCGCGCCGGGATGTGGCGATGGTTTTTCAAAGTTATGCCCTTTATCCCCACCTAACAGTTGCTGAAAATATCGCCTTTGGGCTAAGGCGCAGTGGTTTTCGCAGCTTTGGGCAGCAATTGCGCGATTGGTTTGCTCGTACCACCACGTTGATTCACTCCCCCCGTGAACAGCTGATAAAACAGCGGCTGCAGCGAGTGGCAGAGATGCTTGATCTTGGCCCCCTTTTAAATCGCTTGCCCAAGGAGTTGTCTGGGGGCCAAAAGCAAAGGGTGGCTTTAGGAAGAGCGATTGCTCGCGAACCGGCGGTGTTTTTAATGGACGAGCCACTCAGTAATTTGGATGCCAAATTAAGGGGTGATACTCGCCGGCAAATTGTTGATTTGCAGCATTCACTTGGTGTTACCACAGTTTATGTAACCCACGATCAGGTGGAAGCGATGACCATGGGCCATCGCATTGCCGTACTCAATGGCGGCCGTTTGCAACAGCTCGGCACACCTATGGAGTTGTATCAACAGCCAGCAAATTTATTTGTTGCTCAATTCATTGGTTCACCTCCGATGAACCTGCTGGCGGTGGAGGTGGTTTCAGCCGAACAGGTGCTCTTAGGGGGGCGCCGCTTGTTGCTTGAACCTAAAGAATCTCACTTATTGCATGCATTCCAAGGTCAAATGCTCACCGCTGGTTTGCGGCCTGAAAAGTTGCGCTTAGCCCCTGCCACCAATCGCAATCTTCCTGCGGTAATCGAGCAGATTGAAGCCCTTGGTAATGAAGTGTTAGTTGCGGCTGTTCTGCAGGAAAGTGGTGAGAAAGTTCAGTTCCGAGCTGGGCCAGCTGCCTCTTTGCAACTTGGCCAAGCAATTCATTTGGAAGTTGATCCAAGTGGCTGGAGTCTTTTTGATAAGGATGGGCGAGCCCTAGGCGTGCCCAATCAAGCTGTTAACACTACGCAATTACCCAGGTTCGAGCTGGAGGGTTGAATGATCGATCCCCAGTTGGGCAAGGGCGCCTTTGGCGTTGTGCAGTAATTCCATATCGTTTACCGCTTGAGGATTTCGCAAAATATGGGCGGTGAGGGCCGTTTGAGATGTGCTCGTGCCCCACACGTGAATGTGATGAACCCCCGCCACCCCAGGCAGCCCAGCCAAGGTGCTTTCAACTTTTTCCATATCTATACCTGGGGGAACCCCATCAAGGGCTACCACCACCGACTGTCTCAGCAACTTCCAGCCAGTCCAAGCAACAGCTAATCCAACGATGATGCCCGTAAAGGGATCCAACCATTGAATACCGGTGAATTGAACTAAAAGAGCGCTTACAAACACCGCACCGCTAACAGCTGCATCAGTGAGCAGGTGCACCACCGCCGCTTTTTTATTTAGGTCGTGGTTGTGATTGTGGCCAAATAAACGGGCTGAACCCAAATTCACAAGTATTCCAATAAAAGCAGCTATCGCAACTGGGCCAGCAGTAACTTCAACCGGTTTTGCAAAACGCTGTAGCCCCTCAACGATTATCACCGCTGAGGCCATCAAAATAAAGCTGGAATTAATCATCGCCGCCAGCTGGGTGCTGCGGCCAAAGCCATAGGTGAATTGTTTGTTGGCGGGCTTTGCGCTTAGGTGCTCGGCTCCCCAGCCAAGTAGTAAGCCGGCCACATCGCCAAGGTTGTGCAGGGCATCGCCAATTAAGGCAAGGGAGCCAAAGCCGATGCCGATAGCCAGTTGCAAACCTGAAAGAGCGCTATTAAGCAGCACACTCCAGCGAAATGCCGCTGGGTTGCCGTCGCGATGCTCGTGCTGAATCTCCTTTGGTAGCCGCTGGCGGCTCACAGCAGGATGTTGTTGGTGGCTCTGCTTGTTGTCTGCCATTGATAATTTGCGTTAACGCAGCCAAACAACGCTGCATCCAGGGCCCCCCTCATCTTGGGTGGCATCGCAAACTTTGTCCACGTAGGCCAAGCCTTCAAGCCAGCTGCGCAGGCCCCGTTTCAAGCGGCCACTACCAACCCCATGCACCACCCAAAGGGTGCCGCGGCAACGGCGCAGATGTTCTTCTACCAATGCTTCCGCTTCGTGAACCCGCATGCCGCGCACGTCGACGCTGTTACGGCTGGTGCGAATGCTGCTGCTTGCTGCACTTTTTACATCAACAGGAATAAAAGCCAAGGCCTTTTGAGGTGGGGCTGGCGGAACCGCTTTTTCCCCTTGCAAACCTTCAATTCCCTCAAGGGGCACGGTGAGCCTGAGCACCCCACAGCGCAGTTGTAGTTCCTTGCCCCCATCGGCGATAGCTAGCACTTCGGCAGCTTTGCCAAGGCTTAGCAGCCGCACGCGATCCCCCACTGAAGGCATCCAACCTTTGGGTTGTTGGTTTGCAACAACGCTTCGATGGGTGGCTTCCAGTAATTTCAGCCGCTGGCCGGCCGTGCGGGCATCTTCCCCGCCGGCATCGCCTTGTCGCAACCGCCGGATTAGCTGCCGCACCTCCTTTTGGCCTTCGCGGATTGAACCCACCAATTGGTTGCGTGCTTGCCCCTGCTGTTCAAGCTTGATTTGCTGTTGCTGCAGCCAGCGTTGCTGCAATTCTTCGTGCAGTAGTTCCGCCCGCATCAGTAGTGCTGCTGCTTCTTCTGCTGCTTCCTGTTGCCGTTGCCGTTGCGCTTCAAGGCCGCTGATCACACTATTTACGGTGCTGGTGCCTTGGTTTTCCAAAAGGGTTGCGGCTGCTTGCAACACCGCCTCGGGTAAGCCCAAACGCCGTGCAACAGCTAGGGCGTTGCTGCGGCCTGGAATCCCCCAGAGCAACCGATAGGTGGGGCGAAGGCTGGCTTCATCGAATTCCACCGAGGCATTTTCAAAGCGTGGGTCGTTGTATTTGAGTGCTTTTAATTCACCGAAATGGGTAGTAGCAACCGAGAGCTGCACCGTTGCCGCCAGTTGTTGCAGCAAGGCGGTTGCTAGAGCACTGCCTTCGCTGGGATCGGTGCCGGCCCCCACTTCATCGAGCAGCACTAGAGCCGGCGCTAAGCCTTCGCCATTGCGGGATTGCAGCGCTTCGATGGCAGCCAGGATCCGGGCGATCCGTTTCACGTGGCCGCTGAAGGTGGAAAGGTTTTGTTGCAGCGATTGTTCATCGCCGATATCCGCTAAAACCGCTGCGCACCACGGCACTTTTGCGGTGCCAACGCAGGGCAAAAACAATCCCGCCCGTGCCATCAAAGCCGCAAGACCAAGACTTTTAAGTGCAACGGTTTTGCCGCCAGTGTTAGGGCCCGTGATTGCCACCACCCTCAAGTTGGGATCAATTTGCAGGCTCACTGGCACTACGGGCTGACCCCCTTCGCGCCGTTCTTGCCACATCAGCAGCGGATGGCGCAATTCCCGCAATTGCCAGTGCTGGCCGCCAAGTTCAGGTTTTACGGCACCAAGCCAGCTGCTGTACCGAGCGCGGGCAAGGCCCATATCCAGCCGGCCTAAACATTTTTGTAAGGCCAGCAGCGAATCTATTTCTGCACCAACGGCAGCACTGAGCTGGAGCAATATGCGCCGTTCTGCTTCCCGTTCCTGCGCTTCCAGTTCTGCGATGCGATTACCAAGGGAGATCACTACCTGTGGTTCGATAAAAACGGTGCCGCCGGAGGCGGAACTATCATGAACTTGGCCTTGAAATTGCGCAGCTGCGCTGGACTTCACCGCCAGCACAGGCCTGCCATGGCGTTGAGCGATCACATTGTCTTGTAATTGAGCAGCTAAGCGCCTCAGTAAATCTTGCAAACGTTGCTGCCGCTCTTGGCGTTGGCCCAGTAATTGACGCCTCAAACCCTCAAGGCTTGAACTAGCTCGATCTGCCACCCGACCACCATCTTCTAGAGCAAAACGTAATTTCTGCTCCAGTTCTGGCATGGTGCGTAATCCCTCCAGTAGTGCGGTGGTAACGGGTCGCAGCAAAGGATCATCGATTTGACGCCGCAAACGTCTTGCGGCTGCCAGGGTTTCAGCGAGCTCCAACAGGGCTTCACCGCTGGCGCAACCCCCCTTGGCGCAAAGTTTTAGGAAATTGGTTAGATCAACCACTCCAACAAAACTGAGCCCTCCTTCTAGAAGGCCATCAAGGCCCAGCAGCTCTGTGGTTTCAGTAAGTAAACGTTGGGCTTCCTTTTGCTCTGAGGCAAGAGGTAGGGCAAGGCAAAGTTGCCGCCCCAGCTCACAACTGGCAAATTGCGCTAGTTGTGCCGCTAGCCGCTCCCACTCCAGTAATTGGAGTGTTTCCGCTGCAATATCAACAGTGCTTTGCATCCCCTTCCAGGTTGCTTGGAATCCCT
>Ga0310326_10072_pt1 | contig 11828 bp, 7 predicted proteins | sample LakSupSRFTotalD5_FD_195540 | JGI IMG/M metagenome (GOLD analysis project Ga0310326, IMG submission 195540) | Enriched freshwater cyanobacterial communities from Lake Superior, Ontario, Canada - SU02.SRF.Total.D5 (v2) (version 2) | ecosystem: Environmental > Aquatic > Freshwater > Lake | place...
GCCGGGCCGAGCCGATGGAGCTGGAGCCCCTCGCTCAGCCAGGAGCAATGCGAGGAGTTCACCTGCCTGCCAGTCCGTCAGCACAACGACGTGCTGGTGGTGGCGATACCCACCACCCTTGAAAAGGAAGACCGTGGCCGGCTCCAGGACATCGCCCTAGGCCAGGGCCTGAGGCTGGAACTGCGTTTGGCGATGAAGACGGATATCGAAGCGATTCTGGAAGAAACACGCTTAAGCAGGGCAGCAGAGGAGTCCCTCCAGGTTGATTCGGGCGATGGCAGCACCAGCAATGAGCCCTTTTCATTGTTGGACAACCTCAACCAGGTAGTCAGTTTTGAGGCTGCTCCAGAGGAGGAAAATTTCGCCAACATGGACCTGGAAACAACCAATTCCTCGCCCATCATCAACCTGGTTGACAAGATATTGATTCAAGCCCTTAGTAGTGGCACCAGCGATATCCACGTTGAACCCCAAGAGGATGGTCTAGTCATTCGCTTACGCCACGATGGCGTGCTCGGACAGCTCGCCGTATTGCCCAAAAATATCATCCCAGCGATCACGTCCAGATTAAAAATCATGGCGGATCTAGATATCGCCGAACGACGACTGCCCCAGGATGGTCGCATTCGCCGCATGTACCGCGGCCGCGTCTTCGATCTGCGGGTCAGCACCCTGCCGACCCGTTATGGCGAAAAAGTCTGCCTGCGACTGCTCGATAGCGGTTCGACCAAACTAGGACTCGACAAACTGATTAGCAATCAAGACTCCCTAGCCGTGGTGAGGGATATGGGATCGAAGCCCTACGGCATGATCCTGGTGACCGGCCCGACGGGATCGGGTAAATCCACAACTCTCTATTCACTCCTATCGGAACGCAATAGTCCAACTATCAACATATCAACCGTTGAGGATCCAATTGAATATAGCCTCAAGGGGATCTCCCAAACCCAGGTGAATCGCGACAAAGGCTACGACTTTCCCCGGGCCCTACGGGCGTTCATGCGCCAGGATCCCGATGTGCTGCTGGTCGGTGAAACCAGAGATCTAGAAACGGCCAAAACCGCTGTTGAAGCGGCCCTTACCGGTCACCTGGTATTAACCACCCTGCATGCCAATGACGCTCCTAGTGCCATTGCCCGACTTGCGGAAATGGGGGTAGAACCGTTCCTGATCAGCGCCTCCCTCATTGGCATCGTTTCGCAACGACTCGTCAGGCGCGTTTGTCCCACCTGTCGTGTTGCTTACCATCCGAGCGAACAGGAGCTAGGTCGCTTTGGCTTGCTTGCCAATAGCGAAGCCAATATCAGCTTCTTCAAAGCAAAGCGCGGCACTGAGCCCCATCAGAAAGCTTGCGCTACCTGCAAAGGTCTCGGGTACAAGGGTCGAATTGGTGTCTACGAAGTCCTGCGTATCAATGATGCTTTAACCGCTGCCATCTCCCTGGAAGCAAGCACGGAGCAGATACGCCGTCTGGCCATAGAAAATGGCATGATAACATTACTTGGCTACGGACTTGACCTGGTTCGCAATGGCCACACCACCCTAGAAGAGATTGGCCGGATGATTCTTACCGATACCGGTCTTGAATCGGAGCGCAAGGCCAAGGCCCTGCACGCGATCAGTTGCAAGGGCTGTGGCGCCGGTATGCAGGATGAATGGCTGGAATGCCCCTACTGCTTAACTCCAAGGAATTAACGCCAAGGAACTAGACTGAAAATGACTAGTCGTCCGACCACCGGACGACAGTCGCATTAATCCCGAAACTAGACCCTCAGGCAAACACCCAATAATTCGGCCTAAAAGGGTTGCTTATTACTTTAATTTGATTGATAATCACCGCCATCTTGACCGGGATTTACAGCCATGGAATTACTGATCGAAGACCTCATGACCCAACTGGTGGAGGGGGGTGGCAGTGACCTGCATCTCTCAGTCGGCCAGCCCCCCTATGGACGTTTCAATGGAAGGCTGACGCCCATGCGCGAAGAGAAGCTCACAGAACAGGACTGTAATCAATTAATTTTTTCGCTCGTCAACAACTCCCAACGCAAACAACTGGAGCAGACCTGGGAACTGGACTGTGCCTATGGACTGAAGGGAATCGCCCGATTCCGCGTTAATGCCTACCGGCAACGAGGCACCTATGCCGCTTGCCTGCGCGCCCTCAGCAACCATATTCCGACCACGGAAGAGTTGGCCCTGCCGGCCGTGGTAGTGGACTCCTGCAGCAAACCGAGGGGCCTGATTCTTGTGACCGGCCCCACTGGCTCGGGGAAAACCACCACCTTGGCCTCCTTGATGGACCACATCAACCACAGCAGGGCCGAACATATTCTTACCATCGAGGATCCGATCGAATTCACCTATGTCAATGACCTCAGCCTGATTCATCAGCGGCAAATCAACGAAGACACCAAGAGTTTCAGTGCAGCCCTACGGGCGGCTTTGCGGGAAGACCCCGATGTGATCCTAATTGGAGAAATGCGTGACCTTGAAACCATCCAACTAGCGATCACAGCTGCCGAAACCGGCCACCTTGTCTTTGGTACCCTGCACACAAGCTCAGCACACCAAACCATCGACCGCATTCTCGATGTGTTCCCCGCTGAACAAATGAATCAGGTTCGCACCCAACTCAGCAGCAGCCTGGTGGGAATCTTTTGCCAGACCCTATGCCAGGCCCTTAATCCCTTACCTGGTCAATACGCCCGGGTGCTGGCCCAGGAAATCATGATCAATACACCAGCCATCGCCAATTTAATTCGTGAAGGCAAAACAGCCCAGCTCTATTCTCAGATGCAAACAGGCGGGCAACTTGGCATGCAGACCCTTGAAAAAGCCCTATCCATCTTGGTCAATAAAAACATTATCAGCGCCAAAGAAGGTCTGGCGAAAGCCAGCAAACCCGAAGAATTAAGTAGGATGCTGCAAGCCACTTAGGCTGCTATCAACTCTGCGGCCTACGCCCTAGGTGCCCCCTACCGCCATTAACGCTTTTCAACGTCTTACCTGACTGCCAGAGCGCCATGCCCGTTTTCATCGCCAACTACACGAACCGCCAAGGCGAAACAAAGGAAGTTCACGTTACGGCAGCGAGCATGGCCCTCGCCAAGCGAGACCTGCGGCGTTCCGGCAAAATTGCAACCTCAATTGTTCCCCAGCCCACCAACAGCAAACCCACCAAAGCGAAGGCGCCCCGTACAGACCTGGGCCAAAGCCTCTCGAAGATGCTGGAAAAACGCCCTGGGGTGCGGGATAAGGCCCTGTTTTCCAACAAAATGGCAGCCCTAATTGATGCCGGGGTACCGATCGTTAGGAGCCTGGAAATGTTGGCCAGCCAGCAGACCCAACCCCTGTTCAAACGGGCTCTCACCGCGATCTGCATCGAAGTCAACCAGGGGACAACCCTCGGCAGCGCCATGCGGCGCTGGCCCATGGTTTTCGACCGACTGATGGTCTCCATGGTGGAAGCTGGCGAAGCCGGTGGTGTACTCGATGAAACCTTGCGGCGTCTGGCCAAATTGCAGGAAGATGTTGCCAAACTCCAGAACCAGATCAAGGGTGCCCTGGGCTATCCGGTCGCAGTTTTATTCATCGCTATTGCTGTTTTTCTAGGAATGACAATTTTTATTATTCCCCAATTTGCTGATATTTTTAAAAGCCTTGGCGCCGAGCTGCCCGCCTTTACCCAGATGCTTGTTGATCTAAGCAGCTTTCTGCGTTCACCCGAATACATGCTGCCCATAATAGCTGTTATTGCCTTGGCAGTTTTTCTCTTTTCCCGTTATTACGCTACACCCGTGGGCCGCATGGGCGTGGATAGGGTTCTTTTGAAGATTCCCCTCTTCGGTGACCTAATCCTCAAAAGCGCCACCGCCCAGTTCTGCCGTACCTATAGCGCCCTAAGCCGGGCCGGTGTGCCGATTCTTCAGGCCCTAGAAATTCTCAAACAAACGTCGGGCAATGCGGCCGTTCAGGAAGCCCTGGACCGGGCAAGAAATGATGTACAGGAGGGCATCAGCCTCAGCAAAAGTTTGCTTAGCAAACAAATCTTCCCTGACATGGCCTTGAGTATGTTGGCCATTGGCGAAGAGACTGGTGAAATGGACGCCATGCTCTCCAAGGTGGCCGATTTTTACGAAGAAGAAGTCGGTCTGATTGTCAAAAATCTCACGGCCATGCTCGAACCGGCCATGATCGTGTTGGTCGGTGGAATTGTGGGGGCAATCCTGGTGGCAATGTATCTTCCGATGTTCAGTGTTTTTCAAAACATTAGCTAGCCTGCCTGGGATCGGCTGTTGCTGCAATCGCCCGTCCAGCCAGCCAGCCGGAGGTCCAACAATGTTGGAAGTTGAAGCCGCCAGTCACCCCATCCACATCCAGCAGTTCTCCGACCAAATACAAACCGGCCTGCTTGCGACTAGCCATCGTGGCCAGGTTCAACTCCTTCAGGGGTACCCCACCGGCGGTGACAAATTCCTCGCCGAAGGGGCCGCGGCCGCTGACCTGATAACGGCTGGCGCGTAGGGCCTGGATCAGGCGCTGTTGTTGCGGCCGACTCAGATCAGCCCAGCGCTGCTGGGGATCGACGGCCTGCTGCTCCAGCAGCACCGTCCAAAGACGCCGGGCCAGCTCTGGCCAGGGCCGCCAGGCCCCGAGCTGTTTGCGGGCCTGGTCGCTGCGCAGGCTGGCAAACAGGGCTTCGAGATCCGCCTGGGAGCGGCCGCCGCTCCAATCCACGCCCAGCTCGCAGCGGTAGGCCACCGCCTTGAGACTGCGGGCCGCAAAGGCCGTGAGCCTTAACACCGCCGGGCCACTCAGGCCCCGGTGGGTGAACAGCACCGGACCAGACTGGCGAAACCGGCCCTCCGCCAACTCCAGGCTCAACCCCACCGGATCCATCACCAGGCCTGCCAGCTCGCCCATCCCCCCCCCGGCCAGGGCCAGGGTGAACAGGGAGGGCACCGGCGGCACCAGCCCATGGCCCAGGTCCGCCGCCAAGCGCCGGCCACTGGGGTGGCTGCCGGTTGCCAGCACCAACTGGCGGGTCTCCAGCTGTTCCAACACCCCTCCGCCAGCCCGCAGGGCCAGCCGAAAGCCCCCCGCCGGCAGGGGCTCGGCAGCCTGGAGGGCCACCGCCGTGCGCAGGGTTACCCCCGCGGCCAGGGCGGCGTTGCGCAGGCTGGCCGCCACCGAACTGGCCCGGTTACTGGTGGGGAACAGGCGGCCGTCATCTTCTTCCACCAGGGAGAGGCCCCGCTCGGCAAACCAGGCCACCGTGTCGCCGGTAGCAAAGCGGCTGAAGGGCCCGAGCAGGGCCTTTCCCCCCCGCGGGTAATGGCCCACCAGGCTGCGGGGGTCCCAGTCGGCATGGGTGACATTGCAGCGGCCACCGCCACTGATTAACACCTTGCCCAGGGGCGTGGGGGTGGATTCGAGCAGCACCACCTGCCGCACACCTGCCTCCGCAGCCGTGATCGCCGCCATGAAGCCGGCCGGTCCGCCGCCGGCCACCACCAGGTCCCAGGCCCGTAGGCCGGAAGACTCGGCTCCAGGCTCGGGCGCGACGTCGGACTGGGTGTCGGCCTGGGGCAAGGCAGGGGGCAGCATGGGGAGATGGCAAATGGGCCCAACCAGCACGACCCCACGGAGGTTCCGTCCACCGCGGTGCCGTCCTACCGCTTCAGTGTGGCGCCAATGCTGGACTACACCGATCGGCACTTCCGGGTGCTGATGCGTCAGATCACGCGCCGCAGCCTGCTCTACAGCGAAATGGTGGTGGCCCAGGCCATCCACCACTGCGACAAGCCAGGCCAGCAAGACCGCCTGGAACGCCTGCTCGGCTTCGATCCCGTTGAAAAACCCCTGGCCCTGCAGTTGGGTGGCGACGATCCTGGGCTACTGGCAGCCGCGGCCCGCCTAGCGGCGGCCTGGGGCTATGACGAGGTCAACTTCAACGTGGGCTGTCCCAGCGAGAAAGTGCAAAAAGGCCGCTTCGGTGCCTGCCTAATGGCGGAACCGGCCCGGGTCGCCGACTGCATTGCCGCCATGGCCGCCGCCTCAGGCCTGCCGGTGAGCGTGAAACATCGGATCGGCATCGATGCGCGCGATTCCTACGCCGAACTGCTCGACTTCGTTGACACCGTGGCTGCCGCCGGGGCCTGCCGCTTCAGCGTGCACGCCCGCAAGGCCTGGCTCGAGGGCCTCGACCCCAAACAAAACCGCAGCGTGCCGCCCCTGCGGTACGAGCTGGTGCACCAGCTCAAACAGGAGCGGCCCCAGCTGCAGGTCGAACTCAACGGCGGCCTAGGGGATTTGGCCGCCTGCCAGCGCCAGCTGGAGCTTGTGGATGCGGTGATGGTGGGCCGGGCCGCCTACAGCCATCCCCTGCGCTGGGCCCCGGTCGACCGGGACCTGTTTGGCGACGGGGCTTCCCCCCTGGCCAGTGCTTCGAGCGTGGTGCGGGGCCTGGTGCCCTATGCCCAGCGCTGGTGTGAGGCAGGCGGGCGCCTCTGGCCGATCGCCCGGCACCTGGTACAGGTGGTGGAAGGGGTGAGCGGGGCCCGGCACTGGCGCCGGCGCCTTGGCGAGGCCGCCGGCGCCCGCAGCGCCGGGGCAATCGTGCTGGAAACAGCCGCCCAGGAGCTAGAAGCCCAGGGCCTTTAAGCCAGGCCCAAGCCAGGAGATCAGACCTCGGCGCCGCCGTAGTCGTCGTTGCCGCCATGGGGGTCGGACTGGGAGCTGCGCCGGCGCCGGCTGCGACCCTCACCAAAACTGTCACCGCCGCCGTAGCTGCGATCTTCCCAACCGTTGGCACCGGAGGACCGTTCGGACTCGGCACCACCGCCGCCGTAGCCACCAGCCGGGGCGCCCCCGCCGTAGCCGCCACCACCTGCGGAAGCACCGCCTCCATAACCGCCAGCTCCGTAGCCGCCACCGCCTGGGGCGCGGCGCGGCGCCGCAGCTCCCTTGGGTTCGGCCTTATTGATCCGCAGGGGGCGACCCATCAGCTCGGTGCCCTGGAGGGCCTCGATCGCCCGGCCTTCACTCTCGACATCAGCCATCTCGACAAAGGCAAAGCCGCGCTTGCGGCCCGTTTCCCGTTCGAGGGGGAGAGAACAGTTCGACACCTCTCCAAAGGGGGCAAACAATTCAGCGATGTCTTCCTGTTCCGCGCGGAAGGGAAGGTTGCCAACAAAAATGCTCACAGGCCTAGGGGGCCAAAAGGCAGAGATCCAACCGGCCAAATCTAAACCCGGCGATGCAATCCGATTGGGCCCTAGGGCCCAATCGGCCCAGCCGGCTTCCAGGACTGGCCTCCGCTCCTGGCCCGCAGGGAACCAGGATCCAACCTTGCTCAGCCGTAGAGGCGGCTGCGGGTGCGGGCCAGCTGGAGCTTCACCTGATCAAAGCCGGTGCCGCCCTCACTGCGGCGGGCCGCCACCACCTGGCGGGGGGCGATGGCCGCATAGATGGCCTGGTCAAAGGCGGGATGGAGCTGCTGCCAGCGCTCCAGGGGCAAGTCCCGCAGCAGGAGACCCTCCTTGAGGCAGGTTTTCACCAGACCGCCCACCAGCTGATAGGCCTCGCGGAAGGGCACCCCCTTGGTCACTAGATAGTCGGCCACATCGGTGGCATTGGAGAAATCGGATCCCACCGCAGCCTCCAGCCGCTCAGGCCGAAAGCTGATGCCCTCCTCCAGCAGGATGGCCATGGCCTCGAGACAATCCAGGCTGGTGCGCACGGTGTCGAACAGGGCTTCCTTGTCTTCCTGGAAATCCTTGTTGTAGGCAAGCGGCAGGCCCTTAATCATCACCAGCAGCCCCTGCAGGTGGCCGAAGACCCGGCCACACTTGCCGCGCACCAACTCGGGCACATCGGGGTTCTTTTTCTGGGGCATCAAGCTGCTGCCGGTGGCGCAGCGATCGGTGAGGCGGATAAAGGCGAACTCCTCACTTGCCCAGAGAATCACCTCCTCGGCCAGGCGGCTGAGATGCACCATGATCAAGCTGGCGGCGGCGCAGAATTCCACCGCGAAATCCCGATCACTAACGGCATCCAGGCTGTTGGCGTAAACCGTCTCGAAGCCCAGGGCCGCCGCGGTCTGGCGTCGATCGATTGGCACCGGTGTACCGGCCAGGGCCGCCGCGCCCAAGGGGCAGGTATTCAGCCGATGGCGCAGGTCCCGCAGGCGACCCCGGTCCCGTTCAGCCATCTCCACATAGGCGAGCAGGTGGTGGGCCAGGCAGACCGGCTGGGCCCGTTGCAGGTGGGTGTAGCCGGGAATCAGGGTGTCGGCCTGGGCCTCGGCCTGGGCCAGCAAAGCCCGCTCAAAGCGCAGCAGGGAACCATCAATCAGGTCGACCTTCTGGCGCAACCAGAGGCGCAGATCCGTGCCCACCTGGTCGTTGCGGCTGCGGCCCGTGTGCAGGGTCTTGCCGACGGGTCCAAGCAGCTCAATCAGGCGCCGCTCCACCGCAAAGTGCACGTCCTCGGCCTCCAGGCCGGGGCGAAAGTCGCCGGCCGCAGCCTCCTGGCGCACCTGCTCCAACCCAGCCACCAGCTGCTGGGCTTCGGCAACAGTGATCACTCCACAGCTGCCCAGCATGGTGGCGTGGGCGATCGAGCCGTCGAGATCCTGCTGCAGCAGCTCGATGTCGAAGCCGATTGAGGCATTGAAGCGCTCGATCGCCGGGTGGAGCCCCTCCTCAAAGCGGTCGCTCCAGCCCGCAGCCCCACCGCCGGTGACCCCACCAGGGGGACCAGCGCCATGGGATTCAGGGCTAAGGGATTCAGGGCCGGGGACGATCTCGGAATTGGGGGCTGCCATCGGGCCTGGATGCCGCAACCGCTCAGCTTGGCAGGCTGGCCAGCTTGGGGTGCTCCTTCACCTTGAGCACCACCAGCGACGCGTCATCCTCCAGGGAGCGATCACTGCCAACGAAGCGATCGAGGCGGGCAAAGAGCTGGTCCAAGATCGCCTGGGCCCCCAAGCCGGCGCGGCAGGCCTCCTGTAGGCAGCTCAGCAGCCGCTGCTCCTCGAAGCGCTCGCCGCTGATGCCGGCAGCTTCGGTGACCCCATCGGTGTAGCAGAGCAAAACGTCGCCAGGCTCCAGCACGGTTTGCTCACAGCCGTAATCGGCCTCCTTCTCTAAGCCAATCAACAGACCGGGGGCATCGAGCCGCTCCACCTGCTGGCCCTGGCGCCGCCAGACCAGGGGCGGATTATGGGCCGCATTGGCGTACCGCAGCAGGCGGCTGGCCGGATCAAAGTCGGAATAGAAGAGGGTGACGAAGCGGTGGGAGTGGGCCAGATCCTCCTGGGCCAGTTGGTTGAGGTCGTGGAGGATGCGATCGGGGGGCAGCCCCGTGCGCACCTCGGCCCGCAACATGCCCCGCAGCAGGGTCATCAGTAGGCCGGCGGGCACACCCTTGCCCATCACATCGCCCATCACCAGGGCCCAGGGCCCCTGCTCGCGGCAACGGCCCTGGAGCTGGGGCCGGGTGGGGATGAAGTCGTAGTAATCGCCGCCCACCAGGTAGGCCGGCCGGCAGCGGGCCGCCAATTCCACCCCCTCGATCACCGGGCAGTGGTCCGGCAGCAGCTGGGCCTGGATCTCGGCGCCGGTGCTGAGCTGGCGATCGAGGCGTTCATGGCGGCGCCGTTCCTGCCACAAGGCGTCGCTTTCCAGCGCCACCCCGGTGAGGTCGGCCACCAGCTGGCCATGGCGGCGGTGCCCATCGCTCCACCCCGCTCCCCCGGCTGGGCCGAACACGTAGAGGCGTCCCCGTTGGCGACTGCGGGCCACCACCGAGGTGCCCACCACAGCCCCCTCCCCCCAATGCTGGGCCACCACCTGATCCAGGTGGGCCACCAGGCCGGCCTCACCCGCCGATGCCAACAGGCTGGCGTCGTTTAAGCCGGCCAGCTGGCGGAGCACGTCCCGACTGCGTTGGGAGGGGGTGCCCTGGAAGTGGTCACGCCACAGCTGACCATTGGCATGGAAGGGCAGCAGCAGGGCCCCCTCCGCCTCCATCAAGCGAACTGCCACCAGGGGCACTAGCTCCAGGAAGCGGTTGAGGTTGGTGAAACTACGCAGGGCAAAGGCCAAGGACGCCAGCAGCTCCTGGTTGCGGCGTTGCTCCCGGCTGAGGCTGTCGAACAGCTGGCGCTGGGAGGCCGTTGCCGAAGCCGTTGGGGGCAGGGACTGGGGCGGGGGTTGAATCCGCGACGGCTTGCTGCCCAAGGGGGGGCCGCAATGGGACCCGCAAGGTAGCAGTGGTGCCAAATTTGTCCCGGCCCTGGGAGCGATTCGGGCCGATCAACGCTTAACCGTCCAGCAACGCTTCGACGAACTCGAAGCTGTTAAACGGGCGCAGATCACGGATACCCTCACCCGCGCCGATGAACCGGATCGGCAGCCCCGCTTCCGACGCCACGGCGAGAGCCACCCCACCGCGGGCGCTGCCATCGAGCTTGGTGAGCACCACACCGGTGAGGCCGGCCGCCTTGGCAAAGGCCATGGCCTGGCGCAGGCCGTTCTGACCCTGGCTGGCATCGAGCACCAACAGCGATTCCACGGCCGCCTCGGGGGCCAGGCGATCGACAATGCGACGCACCTTGGCCAGTTCTTCCATCAAGTTGTGCTTGGTTTGCAGGCGTCCGGCCGTGTCCACCAGCACGAGGTCGAGACCCTTGGATTGGGCGGCGCCGATCGCATCGAACACCACCGCCGCCGGATCGGCATTGGCCGAGGGATTGGACACGACCGTGACCCCACTGCGGTCGCCCCAGACCCGTACCTGCTCAACGGCCGCGGCCCTAAAGGTGTCGGCAGCGGCGATCAGGCAGCTGTAGCCACTGCGGGTGGCCAGGTTGGCCAGCTTGCCCAGGGTGGTGGTTTTGCCGACCCCATTCACCCCCACCAGCAACCAGACGTTGAGCCGGTCGCGCTGGGGGGCGAGCAGGGCACTGCCACTGGCGCGAATCGGCGCCTCAAGCAACTCCTTGAGCTGGTCCTTAAGGAAGCGAATGCCTTCGCTGGGATCCACCACCTCCACATTGAGGCGCTCGCGCAGGGCCCCCAGGGCTTGGTCCGTGGCCTTGACGCCGACATCGGCGCGCAACAACAGGGTTTCCAGCTCGTCCAGCGCCTCCGGCGTGAGCGGATCGTCGCCCAAGTTGGTGAGCAGCTGGGTGACGAAATTGCGGCGGGTTTTCTCGAGGCCGCGGCGCAACCGGCCGAGCCAATCAATTTCCTCGAGGGACACCTGGTCGAGGCGGCGGCCCTGGGCCGCCAGCACCTCAGCTGACCAGGTGAAATCGGCATCAAAGGCACCCAGCTGGGGTTCGGCATCACCCCCGGTGGCCAGGGTCTGGGGGGCCGGAGCGGGGGCCCCAACGGGCCCGGAGGCGGCGATGGTGGCGCCCCAAGTGCCAGGGTCAGAAGGGTCGGATGACCCACCTGGGGGCACCTGGGGGGCCGGTTCCTCGATGGCAAGGGCGAGCAACTGCCGCTGGCGTTCGGCCCGCTGGGCCGCGGCCTGCTCCAGCAAAGACAACCCCTGCCCTGGACTGGCGGCAGGCTGCCCTATCGGGACCTCTGCTGCCTGGGCGGGCTCGGAAGGCTGGGAGTCCTGGGCCGGCTCCTGCTGGGGAGCGGGTTCAGGGGAAGGGACGGGGGCCTGCTGGCGGTTGGCTTCCTGCTGGGCCTTGAGGCGGGCGTAGGCCTGGCGGGCCCATTCCAGTGCTTCGCTATCAACGCCAGCCATCGGCGCCGGACTGGCTGGAACCGCTGGCGAGACCTGGGTCGCACCAGCATCAGCAC
>Ga0310326_10077_pt1 | contig 11539 bp, 8 predicted proteins | sample LakSupSRFTotalD5_FD_195540 | JGI IMG/M metagenome (GOLD analysis project Ga0310326, IMG submission 195540) | Enriched freshwater cyanobacterial communities from Lake Superior, Ontario, Canada - SU02.SRF.Total.D5 (v2) (version 2) | ecosystem: Environmental > Aquatic > Freshwater > Lake | place...
GGTTTACAGGAGCTATTGATGGGCAGGGCTCGCACCGGCGTCGTGGTGTTGATGGGGACAGGGGCTCTCGCCGCCACTTTGCTGGTGGGTAGTCAGTTGCTGAACGCCCCAAGCCTGGCCTCCCTGATCAGCGACAGCCCCAAGGAGGTGATTGATCAAACCTGGCAGATTGTTTTTCGCGATTATCTTGATACCTCCGGTAAGTATTCACCGGAGCGTTGGCGCGAATTAAGACGGCAACTTCTTGCCAAGAATTATAACACGCCGAAGGATGGTTACACGGCTATCCGCGACATGTTGTCCACCCTTAGTGACCCTTACACCCGTTTCCTAGACCCCCGTGAGTTCAAGGAGATGCAGATCGATACCTCCGGCCAATTGACTGGGGTAGGCATCCAACTCAGCATTGATAAGGACAGTAAGGAATTGGTGGTCATCGCCCCAATCGAGGGCTCGCCTGCCTTCCGGGCTGGCGTCTTACCCAAGGACGTCATCGTCTCGATTGATGGCAAACCCACCAAGGGCATGTCCACCGAAGAGGCGGTCAAGTTGATCCGCGGCGAAGCCGGCACCAAGGTGACCATTGAGCTGCGCCGCAAGGGCGCCCTGATCACCGCGCCCTTGGTGCGCGAGCGCATCGAGCTCCACACGGTGGAGCACCAGGTGAAAACCGGCCCCGATAGCGAGCGCCTGGGCTATATCCGCCTGAAACAATTCAATGCCAATGCGGCCCGGGACATGGCTGCGGCGGTCAAGGACCTCGAAACCAAGGGAGTTCAGGGCTATGTGCTCGACCTGCGCAGCAACCCAGGCGGCCTGCTGATGGCCAGCGTGGCGATTGCCCGCCAATGGCTTGATGAGGGTGTGATCGTGTCCACCAAAACCCGCGATGGCATCCAGGACATCAAACGGGCCAACGGCCATGCCCTTACCAAGCGCCCCCTGGTGATCCTGGTCAATGAGGGGTCTGCCAGCGCTAGCGAGATTCTCTCCGGCGCCCTTCAAGACAACCATCGGGCCCTGTTGGTAGGTCAGAAAACCTTTGGCAAGGGCCTGGTGCAATCGGTGCGGGGTCTCTCTGATGGTTCAGGCATGACCGTGACGATCGCCAAATATCTCACCCCCAGCGGCCGCGATATCCACCAACGCGGTATTGAGCCCGATGTGGTCGCCAAACTTTCCGATGCCGACGCCCAGAAACTAAAGCTCGAAGACATCGCCACCCAAAAGGACAGCCAGTTCGTGGCGGCTGAAACTAGCCTGATCAAATTGCTCCGCAGCGGCGGGTTAGCCCAACGCCCTTTCCAGCCGGGCAATAGCAACGTGCCTGCAGCCCTAGGCGCAGGTAAGTCTACAAATTGAGTTATGGCCGCCTTCAGAACTAAAGATGCTGCCTTGCGATTGCGCAAGGGAAAGAATCACCTGTAATTAAGTCATCGACGAGAGGTCGATGACTTAATTACAGGTTTATACAATGGCGTCTTGACCAGTTCAGGCCACCGGTTGCATCAGGCCACCGCCGGGACTGGAATCGTCGTCGTCGTTGTTTTCTTGGTCGCGGCCCATCAGGCCGTAGAGGCCGAGGGCAACCAGGCACACCAGACCAGAGAGAAGGTTGAAGCCGCCGCTTGCGGCCCCTTGCTCGATCAGCTCACCCACGGCGCTGCGGTAACGAAAGATGTCCATATTGTAACGAAGAATTGCGCTAGCTGAGAGGGCCGGGGCGGTGGCCACCGGTTGCCCGGCCCAGGCCTCAGCTCAAGTTGATGTCCTCGGGGTTGAAGCGGGTCCAGAGCGCCAGCTTTAGCTCGCTGCTCACCTCCCGGATGCTGAGCGGATCGGCCATCCAGTAGGTCAGCTTGTAGGCGGTTGTGGTGGCGCCGAATTGCTCGATCGTGGCTTTGGCTGCTGGCTGCAGCAACACTCCCTTCTGGAGTTGGGGCCCCGCTTCCAGCTGGGCTGGAGTGGACCCCTTGCGCTGGGGCGGCCGTTGGGGCTGGCTTTCAAACACGCAGCACCTCGGCATTGCGGGCTTCGAGTTGTTGGCGCCGTTGCTGGTCGCTGAGGCCATCGCTGCCGGGCAGCTGGTCGGCCATCAGTCTGAGCCACTCCATCAGTTGTTCAAGTTGCTTCTCGATGGGCAACACCCCGAGGCCCCGGGCCAACACCTTGGCGGTGCTGCCTGGACCCCCCTGATAAACGAGGCGTCCATGTAGATGTTGGGGTAGGGCCTGGCGTAGCAGCCGGAAGGCTGGCTCCTCCATGGGCGTTTCCAGGGCAATATTCGGCTTCTCCGGTTTGATCCGGGAAAAGCCACAGCGCTTGGCCAACAACTTCAGCTGCATCAATTGCAGCAGGCTTTGCACTGGGGCGGGGATGGCGCCGTAGCGATCCACCCAGCCGACGGCCAGTTCCACCAGATTATCCATGCTGGCGCACCCGGCTGCGGCCCGGTAGGCGGCGATCTTCTCGTCATTTTCAGTGATCCAATCGCCCGGGATGAAGGCGGTGATCGGCAGGTCGATCTGGGTGTCCTCAACGGCGGGGATGTCCTGCCCCTGGATCTCGGCTAGGGATTCCTGCAGCATCTCCATGTAGAGATCGAAGCCGATCGTTTCCATCTGGCCGCTCTGTTCCACCCCGAGCAAATTGCCAACCCCGCGGATTTCCATATCGCGCATGGCCAGCTGGTAGCCGGACCCCAGCTGGGCAAATTCCTGGATGGCGCGGAGCCGCTGGCGGGCCGCTTCCGAGAGGGAGGCATTGCCCGGATAGAAGAGCCAGGCGTGGGCCTGGATGCCGCTGCGGCCGACCCGGCCGCGCAATTGATAGAGCTGGGCTAAGCCAAATTTGTGGGCGTCCTCGATCAAAATGGTGTTCACCCGTGGAATATCGAGGCCGCTCTCCACGATCGTGGTGCAGAGCATCAGGTCGGCTTCGCCGGCATTGAAGGCCACCATGGCGCTTTCCAGTTCGCCCTCGGCCATCTGGCCATGGGCCACCAGCAGGCGCAGGCCTGGCAGCATCAAGCGCAGCTGGGCGGCCACCTCCTCGATGCCCTCCACCCGCGGCACCACATAGAAAATCTGGCCGCCGCGATCGAGTTCCTGGCGGATAGCGCTGCGCACCGCCTCCTCATCGAGGGCGGCCAGGTGGGTTTTGATCGGCCGCCGCAGCGGCGGCGGTGTGGTGATCAGACTCATTTCGCGCACACCCGAGAGGCTCATGTAGAGGGTGCGGGGGATTGGTGTGGCCGAAAGGGTCAGCACATCGACGTCCTTACGCAAGGCCTTGATCTTTTCCTTCTGATTAACACCAAAGCGCTGTTCTTCATCCACCACTAGTAATCCAAGTTGCTTGAAGTTGGTGCCCTTGCTCAGCAGCTGGTGGGTGCCCACAACCACATCGACGTTGCCTTCGCCCAGGCCCGCCAGGATCGTTTTACGTTCCAGCGTGGTGCGGAAGCGGTTGAGCAGGGCCACCTTGAGGGGATAGGGGGCGAAGCGTTCGCTGAGGGTGCGCCAATGTTGTTGGGCCAGCACCGTGGTGGGGGCCAGTAGGGCCACCTGTTTGCCAGCGGTTACTGCCTTGAAGATGGCCCGGATCGCTACCTCCGTTTTGCCGAAGCCCACATCGCCGCACACCAGGCGGTCCATGGGCTGGGGGCGCTCCATGTCCCGCTTGACATCGCTGATCGCCTTGAGCTGGTCGGGGGTGGGTTCGTAGGGAAAGGAGTCTTCGAGTTCGTTTTGCCAGGGACCATCGGCGGGGAAGGCAAAGCCCGGCGCCTGGTGCCGCTCGGCGTAGAGCTTGACCAGGTCGAGGGCCACCTTGCGCACGGTCTTTAGGGCCCGTTCCTTGGCCTTGGCCCAGGCCGTGCCGCCCATGCGGTTGAGTTCGGGGGGTGCATCGGTGCTGGCCCGGTAGCGGCCCAGGCTGCCGAGCTGGTCGGCGGCCACCCGTAGCAGGCCATCGGCGTATTGCACCACCAGGTAATCACGGGATTCGCCGCTGATGACTAGTTTTTCCAGCTTGAGGAAGCGGCCGATGCCGTGGTTGCGGTGCACGACAAAATCGCCGGGCTGCATCTTGCCGGGATCCACGGTGCGGCTGGCCGCCTTGCGACGCCGGCGCACATAGCCCGTGGCTGTTAACGACTGCTGGCCAAAGAATTCCCGATCCGTGATTAAAACCAGCTTCCAGGCCGGTAGTTGCAGGCCTTCGAGTTCGGCCGTGCCCCGGGTTTTAAGGGCAACCGGAGTGTTCTGTTCAATCAGCCGGTTGATTGAGGCGAAATCGCCGGGATTGGGCACAAAGCGACTGATGCAGTCGTGTTCCTCCAGCAGGGCTACCGCCCTAGAGGGCTGGGCCGAGAGCAGCCACACCCGTGCCTTGTCCGCCTGGAAGCCGCGCACCAGGGCTGCCAACTTGCCAAAGGCATTGGGATAGGCCGGTACCGAACGGCTGGCCAGGTCAAAGCTGTTGGCGTGCTGATCGGTTTCGTTCAGTTCGGCCAGGTCGAAGCCGGCAAAGCTTTCGACCTGCTCCAGGGCCTCGCGGGGACTGATGTGCAGACAGGGCGGAAGCAGGCTGGCGCCTGGCAGGCTGCCAGGGGTTTCGGCCGCTTGACCAGCGCTATCAAGCTCGGCAATGACATCGCAGTAATGGGAGCTCGCATGGTCAAACCACTGCTGGCCATGGGCCAGGCAATGGCGCCGTTCATCGATGGCGACCAGGGTGCTGGCTGGCAGGTAATCGAGCAGGGAGGCCGGCTGGCCGTAGGCCAGCCCCAGCAGGCGCCGCATCCCCTCGGGGGTGCCGCCCTCCAGCAGTTGGTCGAGGGCTTCGGGGCTGAGCAGCTGCTCGAGCCCCGCCGGCATCGAGTCCCGCAGGGCATCGGCAATCAAGGGGCCATGGCCGGTGGGGGTGAGGCGCACCACCTCAATCGCATCCAGCGAGCGTTGGCTGGCGGGATCAAATTCCCGTAGTTTTTCGAGATCTTCGCCAAAAAATTCCAGCCGCACCGGCAGTTCGGCACTCACCGGAAAGACATCAACAATGTCGCCGCGGCGGCTCCAGCTGCCCTCCTGCTCGATTGTGGCGACCCGTTCATAGCCGAGGCGGCTGAGGGTCTGGCCGAGGGCCTCCAGGTTGACGCTGTCGCCCTTGCGCAGGCTGTGGCAGTGGGCCTTGAGGGCCGCTGGCGGCGGCAGGTGGGGTTGCAGGGCCCGCTCGGTGGCCACAATCGCCAGGCGGTTGGAGCCGCCATCCAGCAGCTCGCTGAGCACCTGTAATTGGCCCCAGGTGATCTCGCTGGTGGGATCGAAGGGTTCGTAGGGGGAGCCCTCGCTGGTGGGGTAGAGCAGGCTGCTGCTCCAGCCCATCAGCTCCAGTAGGGATGCCCAGCGGCCTGCCTCCTCCAGGGTTGGCACCACCACCAGCAGGGGGGCTCCGGCGGCCGAGGCCAGGGCACTGCTGACCAGGCCCCGGGCCGCCCGGCCGGCACCGCTGAGCCGCAGTCGCTCGGGCCGCTTGCTGCGCTCCAGCACTTCACCGGTGAGGGTCACCTGCTGGAGCTGGCGAACCAGGGCGGTGAGCGGCATCGGCGGAGCTGGGGCAGGGGGGCGTTGATCCTCGCAAGCGGGACGGCGGAAGTGCTGGTTCCGATTCGGAAACGCTCAGCCCAGGGCCTGGCGCAGGGAGGCCAGGCCAAATAGCAGGAACAGGCCGGCGCTCAGGCGATAGAGCATCCGTTCACTGATGCGGCCGCCGATCCATTGGCCGGCCCCCACCGCCAGCCAGGTGACCAGGCCGTGGCCCACCAGGCTGCCGGCCACTAGTCCGGCAAGGCTGAAGCCGGGGGCGGTGGCCAGAAAAATGGTGGCGAACTGGGTGCGATCGCCCAGTTCGGCGATAAAGACCAGGGCGAAGGCCTCCCAGATCACGTCCCAGGCTGTGGCAATCGGATGGCCAACTTCAGCTGCGTTCACTGCCGCTTCGGCGTCATCGGCTTCGTCTTGGGCCGCATGGGCCCCCATCGCCTGGGCGTCGACCAGCAACTTGAGGCCGAAGCCCAGGAACAGGGTGGCGGCTAGCCAGGTCACCAGGCCAGCCGGCAACAGCTCCCTTAGGCCGTAGCCCAGGCCCAGGGAGATCAGGGTGACCACGACCAGGGCGGCAAAGGCGCCGATGAACACCCAGCGGGGCCGGTGGCGGGCCGCCAGGATCAGGGCCATAAAGAAGGTCTTGTCGCCCAGTTCGGCCAGGGAGATGGCCGAGAGACTTGATCCAAAGGCCGCCAGGCCTGGATCACTGGGGATTAGGAGAAGCGTCATGAATCCAACCTTGGCCTGAAATGGGTCAGGGCGCCGCGGAACTGGCTGTCGTCTTCCACCACCAGGAGCTTCAAACCGGCGCAACCCCTGCGCTAAAAAGCACCGAGGCTGGCATGGGCGCTTGGGGGGCCTGGTTCAACGGCCTGGGGCCTGCTCGGCGGCGGAGAGGGGCCGGCCCGTGGGCGTGGTCGTTGGCCTGGCGTTCGGGGTAGGGCGAGGGCTTTGGCCCTCAGCCGGGGTGGGCGATGGGCTGCCCATGGCGGCACCGATCGAGCGGCAGTAGGCCACCGGATCTGCTTCGGCGGCTAGCCCCAGAGCCTTGCGCAACACTTCAATCTGCTGAACGGTGGCGGCACCGAGTTGGGCTTGGGCCTGCTCGCAGGCGGTGCGCTTCCAGGCATTGGGATCGGCGCAGCCAGCTACCCCCACCAGGAGTGCTAGGCCAACCAGCCCCAGGGGTTTGGCTGGGCGGCGTGGTCGCTCTGGGCGGGACAGGGAGCCCTGGCTTAGGAGCCGTTGGCTGGACTTGTCCATGGGGCGAGAATCCCGGTTGGCCATCATTTACCCAGAGCTATCGCCATCCTGGGACAAACCAGGGCCGAAGTCCGAACCCTGAGCAGCTCCCCAGCAGGGTCCTGTCAGCCTATTTCGCTCGCTGCAGCGATCCCCCTGGCCAAGGGATCAGCCCAGTGTTGCTACCCCTTGGGAGGGTGGTTCCAGTTGGATCGTGCTGTGGGCAATACCCAGTTCGGCTAGGCGCTCCTTGGCCTGGTGCAGCAAGTCCATGTCATCGCCCTCACCCTCAAGGGGGCGTCGCACCACGTGGGCTGTGAGGGCGATTTGGGAGGTGCTCATGCCCCAAACATGCAGGTGGTGCACATCGAGCACCCCGGGCAAGTCCCGTAGGGCCTGGTCCACTGTTGTCATTTCAATGCCAGGCGGCACGGCATCGAGGGCCACCTGCATGGCATCGCGCAACAGGCCCCAGCCGGTCCAGGCCACGGCCAGGCCCACGGCGATGCCGGTGGCGGCATCGAGCCAGTACCAGTGGGTCAGCCCCACAACGATGGCGCTGACCAGCACCGCCGCCGACACGGCCGCATCGCCGAGCAGGTGGATCACCGCCGCCCGACGGTTGAGGTCGTGGCTGTTGTTCTGGCCAAACAGGCGGGCCGAAAACAGGTTCACGGCGATGCCGATGGCTGCGGCCCAGGCCACCGGTGTGCTGATCACCTCGGTGGAGGTGCCGAGACGCTTGATCCCTTCGATTAGCACCACGGCTGAGGCCATCAGGATCAACACCGCATTGGCCAGGGAGGCCAGCTGGGTGCTGCGGCCGAATCCGTAGGTGAACCGTTCGTTCGGGGCGCGCCTGCTCAACCGTTCCGCCCCCCAGCCGAGCAACAACCCGGCCACATCGCCCAGGTTGTGAACCGCATCACCAATGAGGGCCAGGGAGCCGAAGCCAAAGCCGATCACTAGCTGTAGGGCCGAAAGGCCGCTGTTGAGGATCACACTCCAGCGAAAGGCCGTCGCCGAACCGCTGCGGTGCTGGTGCTGGCGGGGATGGGGCTGCCGCTGGATCGCTACCGCTGGATGGCTGGATCCGTTGCCCTGGCTGTGGTGATCAGAATGCCTGTGGTGATCAGAATGGCTGTGATCATTGGGCTGGGCCATGGCTCTTAGGCGAGTCAGCGGGTCACAAGGGCTGCCAGCAGGGGTGTGATCACCGCGCCCGCAACCACCATGAAGATCTCGGGATTTTGCAATGGGGCCAGGCTCAGCATCGGTATCCGCAAAGGCATCGTCAGCAAAGCCAGCCAAATTCCTACCCCCAGGGGGTCACGATTGCCCCTAGCAGTTTGGCCGGGGCAATCCCGGCCAAACTGCTAGGGCTGGGCAAACCCAGGCCCGATCAGACGTGGGCAGCCCGGCGCCGGAGCCAGAGACGCACCACCTTTTCCGACTCCAGATAGAGGAAGAACAGGGCACTAACGCCCACACAAATGCCCAGCTCCTGCAGGCTCAAGGGGGTGGTGCCAAAGAAGCTCGAGAGCACGGGCACGTAAAGCAGGGCCAGTTGCAGGGCCGAGGTCAACACCACCGCCGCCAGCAGGGCCGGGTTGGAGAAGGGCGCCACCTGGATCAGGGGCCGGTCGCTGCGGGCGGCTAGGGCATGGCCCATCTGGGCCAGGCAGAGGGTGGTGAACACCATCGTCTGCCAGGGGGCGCCGCTGTGGGCGGCGTAGGCCATCAGGGCAATGGTGATCGCCCCAAAGACCAGGCCGATGCGCAGGATGTAGCGGCCGATGCCCCGGGCAAAGATTGATTCGCCCGGTTGGGCGGGAGGCTTCAGCATCAGGCCGTCTTCGCCGGGCTCCAGGGCTAGGGCCAGGGCCGGCACCCCGTCGGTCACCAGGTTCATCCAGAGAATCTGCAGCGGGGTGAGGGGCACCCCGGTGAGACCGAGCAGGGGCGCTGCCGCGATCGTGATTAATTCACCAACATTGCTGCCGAGGATGTATTTCACGAAGCGGCGGATGTTGGCATACACCAACCGCCCTTCTTCCACCGCGCTCACAATTGTGGCGAAATTATCATCCAATAACACCATATCGGCCGCTTCCTTGCTCACCTCCGTGCCGGTGATGCCCATGGCCACACCGATGTGGGCCTGCTTGAGGGCGGGGGCGTCATTGACGCCATCGCCGGTCATGGCCACCACTTCGCCATTGGCCTGCAGGGCTTTGACAATCCGCAGCTTCTGGTCGGGCGGCACCCGGGCGTAGAGGCTGCAGCGGGCTACCACCGCCTGCAGTTCCGAGTCGTTGTAAGCCTGCAGCTCGCGGCCGAGTACGACTTCGGCATCCTCGTTGGTGAGGCCAATGCTGGCTCCAATCGCCCGGGCCGTGAGCGGATGGTCGCCGGTGATCATCACGGGACGGATGCCGGCGCCGCGGCAGGTGGCCACCGAGGCGCCCACCTCGGGCCGGGCCGGATCGAGCTGGGCCATTAAGCCCAGGAACACCAGCTGGTCGGCCTCCTGCTCGGGTCCGCTGTGGTGGGGTGCGCAGGCAAAGGCCAGCACCCGCAAGCCGCTGGCCGCCAGTTGGCGGCCCTGATCCAGCCACCAGTTCCGCTGCTCCTCGTCCAGGGCGCTGACGCCTGGGGCCGCCAGCCAACGGTCGCAGCTCGAGAGCACCACCTCCGGGGCCCCCTTGCTCAGCATCAACACGCTCGACCCGGCTGCCACGGGGCCGAGGGGGGCCTGGAGCTGGCCCCTTGGATCGCCAACCCACACCGCCATCCACTGGCGCTCGGAGCTGAAGGGAATCTCCCCCTGGCGCGGGAAGGTGCCCCGCAGGCTGAAGTCGTCGATCTCCGCTTTGGCGGCAGCCACCACCAGGGCCCCTTCGGTGGGATCGCCCAGGATCCCGTAGCTGCCGTCCGCCTCCCGTTTGAGTTCGGCATCGCTGCAGAGCACCCCCGCCTGCAGCAATAGGCTGAGAGCACCTGGGGCGATGCCGGCTGGGATGGTGGCTGGGGTCACAAGCTCCCGGGCGCTGAAGTCGCCCTTGGGCTCGTAGCCCTGGCCGCTCACGGCGATCGCCTGGCCGCCGCAGCGCAGCTCTTCGACCACCTGGCGGTTCAGGGTCAGGGTGCCGGTCTTGTCGGAGCAGATCACGGTGACGGATCCGAGGGCCTCGACCGCCGGCAGACGCCGGATTAAAGCAGCGCGTTTGACCATGCGCTGGGTGCCGATCGCCAGGGTCACGGTGATTACGGCTGGCAGGCCCTCGGGAACGATCGCCACTGCCATCGACAGGGACACCTCGAGCAGGTTGAGCAGGGGCTGGCCCATTAACCAGCCAATCCCAATCACGATGGCCACCAGGCCTAGGGCCGAGCCCACCAACACCGAGGCCAGGCCGTCCAGCCGTTTCTGCAGGGGGGTGGCCTCGCCGCCGGCCGTATTAATGAGTTGGGCGATCTGGCCCAGTTCAGTGGCCATGCCGGTGGCGGTTACCACCGCCAGGCCCCGGCCCCGCACCACTTCTGTGCCTTGAAACAGGCAGTTTTGGCGTTCCAGCACGGGGGTGGCCGGATCGAGCAGCAGGTTTGCTTGCTTGAACACGGCCTCGGCTTCGCCCGTAAGGGCCGCCTCCCGCAGGCCCAGGTCCGCTCCCTCCAGCACTCGGCCATCGGCGGGCACCCGATCGCCGGCCTCGAGCCGGATCAGGTCGCCCGGCACGAGCTCCTCACTCGATAGCCGCTGCCACTGGCCATCGCGACGCAGGGTCACCAGGGGTTGGGCCATCTGGCGCAGGGCCAGCAGGGCTTTTTGGGCTTGGCTTTCCTGCAGGTAACCGAGCAGGGCGTTGAGACCCACGATCAGCACAATCGCGATCGCGTCCTTGGGGAACTTCTGGGCGCTAAAGGCAATTGCCGCTGAGATCGCGGCCACGGCCAGCAACATCAACAACATCACGTTGCTGAATTGGTCCCAAAGGATGGCCAGGCTGCTGCGGCCGGCCGCCAGCTCCAACCGGTTGGAGCCGTTCAGCTCGCGTCGCTCCGAGGCCTGGGCCGTGGTTAACCCTTCGGTGCTTACCTTGAGTGTGGTCAGGCAATCCTCGGCACTCAGGCTGTGCCACTGGGGCTGATCAAGGGGGGACAAGCAGGAACAACGCTCGGAGTAAGCATCTTAATAAATCTGCTCAGCCCCTGACTAGCTGGGACCAGGGGTTTCCTTTGCCATTGACGCAGATTGTCACAACAAACAAAAATGTAGATTCGGGTGCTGCCAACCAGCGCAGGGATCAGGGTCTATCCCCAGGCCTCATATCACCATCGGTGATTGCTGCGTTTATTAGTAGTGATTAACCATTTAATTTGCCTCGATGACCTTCCCTAAGCCTCGTCAATGATCCAGTTGAGGGATTGGGCTAGGGCACAGGCAAGAGTTGGGGACCCCGCCTAAGCCGCCCCTTGCCATCATTTGTGGTTGCGGCTCGGGGGGTTGCGCCCTAGGTCAGGCCGGCCTTGGCCCTTGGCTCAGCCGACGAAGTCCTGGTGGATCCGCCAGATTGGGCTCCCTATCGACCTTGGCCATGGCCCCCAGCAAGCAGGAGATTCTGGCCGCCTCCAGTGGCTGGGTGGCGGTTGTGCTCAATGTGGTGCCGGGCTTGGGCACGGGCTACCTC
>Ga0310326_10094_pt1 | contig 10488 bp, 11 predicted proteins | sample LakSupSRFTotalD5_FD_195540 | JGI IMG/M metagenome (GOLD analysis project Ga0310326, IMG submission 195540) | Enriched freshwater cyanobacterial communities from Lake Superior, Ontario, Canada - SU02.SRF.Total.D5 (v2) (version 2) | ecosystem: Environmental > Aquatic > Freshwater > Lake | place...
CGTGGCAATCTCCCGTGATTGTCTCTTCCTTTGACCTTGGCGATTAAAGCGAACCCTGGAATCAGGCCTTGATGTCGGCAATTGCTAATACCACCTACCGCAGCCCTTCGATTCCGGATTGCCTCCTGAATGATGGCGATAAAAGAGTCTTAAAGCTCATGCCACGGGAGCGCCAAATGCTCGAGTGCTACGCCCTAGGCCTCACCAACTCTCAAGCCGCTGAGCGGTTAAGCCTGAGCCCCCAAAGCACAAAAACCTACAGTAGAAATTTACTTGCCAAGTTAAATGTCAGCAATCGTCAGTTGGCCTTGATAAAAACGATAGGCAATGCCTTCGTGAATGCTTTTTGAGGGGCGTTTAGGTAGTTCTCCTTCCTAAATCAGCAATCGCAGCTAATTCTGGAGAGCTTGAACTCTGTTCAGGGTGAAAGTAGCCATTGGATTGGCTGCCCCAGCATCAATGAATACCTGGAAAATTAAGAATAAATTGGCAAATTTATTGTAGGGAGTGGCTGTTATGTCCGCTTGCAGCATCCCGGGGTTCGTTTTGATTCCAACTTCGGCTTCCATTTTTACGGCCTTGATTTTTGCCGTAGCGCCGTGGCGGCTGGGCTGCGGATCGGTACTTGGCCGATTGAGATCACCCATGCCAGTAGGGGTGAATCGGTTCAGTCGCCGGCTTGGGCGGAGAGCTTGGAGCGATACCTCCATAAATGGGGCTATTGAGCCCAACGTTTTCGCTCCCCTTGCCATGGGCCCAGCTGGTTTGTTTTCCTATCCGCCCCTACGATCGATTCCACTACTCCCCACCAGCTCCCCTTCGCCCCGATGAGCACCTTCTCCTTCGATGTCGTGTCCGATTTCGACCGCCAGGAACTGGTGAACACCCTCGACCAGGTGCGCAGGGATGTGGTGCAGCGCTACGACCTCAAGGACTCGGCCACTGAGATCGAACTTGAGGAGACAAGTTTCACGGTGACCAGCGCCAGTGAGATGGCCCTGGTGGCAGTCGAAGACTTGCTGCGTCAGAAGGCCACCAAGCGCGACCTATCCCTCAAGATTTTTGATTTCCAGACCCCCGAGCCGGTGGGCGGCAACCGGGTGAAGCAGGTGGTGAACCTGCGCAAGGGCCTTTCCCAGGAGATCGCCAAGGCCCTGAGCAAAACGATTCGCGATGAACTCAAAAAGGTGACCGTGGCGATCCAGGGGGACAGCCTGCGCATTACCGGTAAGAACAAGGACGACCTGCAGCAGGCGATCCAGCTGCTGCGGACCCAGGACGTGGAGGTGCCGCTCCAGTTCGAGAACTATCGCTGATGTCTGCAGGGTTGGGACGGCTTCGCCTCACTGGCCCTCTGGCTGGGGTCTTCGTTCTGGTTTTGGCCCCCGCGGGGGCGTTTGGGCCTTGGTTGCTTGCCGCTAAGGGTGCTCCGGCTGCTTCGCTTTCGCCTTCGGCTCCGCCAGCGGTCATCGATCTCCAGGAGGGCCTCCAGCGCTTTCGTCCGATCGTTTCAAACGGTGGCCTGGTGGCGGCTCAGGACGCTCGTGCTGCGGCCGTTGGTGCCACGATTTTGCGCCAGGGCGGCAATGCGGTGGATGCGGCCGTGGCCACCTGTTTTGCCCTGGCCGTGACCCTGCCCCAGGCAGGAAATTTGGGTGGCGGTGGCTTTCTGGTGCTCTGGTTGCCCCGTTCTGCAGCCCAGCCGCTCCAGGCTCCTGCGGTGCCGATCGGCCTTGGCCAGGCCGTGGCCCTCAATTTCCGGGAAACGGCACCCCTGGCCGTGCGCCCGGAGCTGTTTCTCCAGGCCGATGGCAGCGTGGATCGGTTCAAGGCCACCCGCAGCCTGCTGAGTACGGGGGTGCCGGGCACGGTGGCGGGGCTCACCCTGGCCCAGGCCCGCTATGGGCGTCTGCCGCTGAAGGCCGTGATGGCGCCGGCGATCCAGTTGGCGGAACGGGGTTTTCCGGTGGGGGTGGAGTTGGCGGCTTCCCTTGCTTCTGCTGCGCCCTTGCTGCAGGCTGACCCCAGTTCCCGCCGCCAGTTTTTTAAGGCTGGCGGGGTGCCCTACCGGCCTGGCGAGATCTTGCGCCAGGGCGATCTGGCCCGCAGCCTGCGGCGCATTGCGGAGCAGGGGGCGCCCGGTTTCTATGGCGGTCCGGTGGCTAGGGCCATTGAGTCGTTGATGCGTCAGCGGGGGGGCCTTGTCACCGCCGCCGATTTAGCCGCCTATCGGGCCCGCTGGCAGGCCCCCCTGCAGGGGGGCTTCCGCGGCTACCAAGTGGTGACCATGCCCCCTCCCAGTGGCGGGGGGATCACCTTGCTGCAGTTGCTCAATGTGCTGGAGCCCCTCAAGCTGGAAGCCACCGGTGCCAACAGTGCGGCCACCATCCACCGGCTGGTGGAGGCGATGAACCTGGCCTACCGGGATCGCAACCGCCTGCTGGGCGACCCAGACCAGGTGGCCATGCCCCTGGAGCAGTTGCAAAGTTCGGCCTACGCAGCGCTGCAACGTTCACGCCTCGACCTGAACCGCCATCGCCCGGCTGCCCAGTTGGAGGCCGATCCCACTGCCCTGGGCGGGGGCAGCAACACCACCCATGTGTCCGTCGCCGATCGCCAGGGGGGGCTGGTGGCGGTCACCACCACCTTGAACGGCGCCTATGGCAACGGCATCAGCGTGCCGGGGGCGGGCTTCCTGCTCAACAACGAACTCGACGATTTCAGCCTTAAGCCCGGTAGCGCCAATGGTTACGGCCTGGTGCAGGGAGCCGTGAATGCCATCGCCCCGGGCCGGCGGCCCCTGAGTTCGATGACCCCCACCCTGGTGTTCCGCCCCTCGGGGGAACCCCTGCTGGCCACGGGCAGTCCCGGCGGCAGTCGCATCATCACCACCGTGCTGCAGGTGCTCCTCAACCGGCTGGTGTTTGGCCTCAACCTGGCCTCGTCGGTGGCGGCCCCCCGCATCCACAGCCAGCTCTGGCCCGACCAGATCAGCGTTGAGGAGGGCCTCAGCCCCGACACCCGCCGCCTGCTGGAGCAGATGGGCCACAAGCTCGTTGCCGTGCCGGCCATGGGCTCGGCCAATTCCGTTGAGGTGGTGCCCCGAAAGAGCCCTGCCGCTGGGCCCCGTGCCGGCTCCGCCACCACCCTGACGGGCGGAAGCCTGGGGGTGGCTGACCCCAGACGCCGCGATGCCGCGGCATTACCTGAGTAGGCCTGAGATATTCCCAAGATTTCCTAGGGGGCCCAGTTCCCTAGGGGGCCGATCGGGGCTGGTTCTGGCGGGGCCAGGCCTCAGGCGATCTCGGCGAAGCTGTCGCGGAAGGCGGCAAGCGTGGTGTCGATGTCGTCGTCGCTGTGGGCCAGGGAGGTGAAGCCGGCCTCAAAGGCGCTGGGGGCTAGATACACGCCGCGCTCGAGCATGGCCCGGTGCAGCTTGCCGAAACGCACCGTGTCGGCGGCCTTGGCCTCTTCGAAGTTGTGCACTGGCCCTTCGCAGAGGAAGAAGCCGAACATGGCGCTGATCGAGCTGCCGCAGATCGGCAGGCCCACGGCTTCGGCAGCCGCCAGGATGCCGCCGGAGAGCCGCTTGGTGATGGCATCAAGCCGCTCGTAGGTGCCGGGCTGCTTGAGCAGTTCCAGGGTTTTGATGCCGGCGGTCATGGCCAGGGGGTTGCCGCTCAGGGTGCCCGCCTGATACATGGGGCCTGCCGGGGCCACCATCCCCATGATGTCGGCGCGGCCGCCGTAGGCGCCCACGGGCAGGCCGCCACCGATCACCTTGCCCATGGTGGTGAGGTCGGGGGTGATGCCGAACTTGGCCTGGGCGCCGCCATAGCTGATGCGGAAGCCCGTCATCACCTCGTCAAACACCAGCAGGGCATCGTTTTCCTTGGTGATCTCGCGGATGCCCTCGAGGAAGCCGGGCTCGGGGGTGATGAAGCCCGCATTGCCCACCACCGGCTCGAGGATCACACCGGCAATGGCGCCCGGGTTTTCGGCGAACAGGGTTTTCACCGCCTCTAAATCGTTGTAGGGGGCGGTGAGGGTGCTGGCGGCGGTGGAGCGGGGCACGCCGGGGGAATCGGGCAGACCCAGGGTGGCCACCCCGGAGCCGGCCTTCACCAGGAACATGTCGGCGTGGCCGTGGTAGCAGCCCTCGAACTTGATGATTTTTTCGCGGCCGGTGAAGGCGCGCATCAGCCGCAACACCGACATGCAGGCCTCGGTGCCGCTGTTAACGAAGCGCACCATCTCCACCGAGGGCACGGCGTCAATCACCATGGCCGCCAGGGTGTTTTCCAGCTCGCAGGGGGCGCCAAAGCTGGTGCCCCGATCGAGGGCCTCATGCAGGGCGGCGATCACCTCGGGATGGGCGTGGCCGCAGATGGCCGGTCCCCAGCTGCCGATGTAATCGATATAGCGGTTGCCATCGACGTCCCAGGCGTAGGCGCCCTTGACGCGGTCGAACACGATCGGCTGGCCGCCCACGGATCGGAAGGCCCGCACCGGCGAGCTCACCCCACCGGGCATCAGGGCCTGGGCGGCGCTGAACAGGGCCTGGGAACGGGCGGTGTTCAGGGCAGAGGCCGAAACAGAGGCCGAGGTCAAGATCAGGTTCCGCAGACGGTGGGGGGAGATGGCGCCAGCCGAAGCGGAACCAGCCATCGCCCATCTTGACGCAACCCTGGGCCGATCGGGCTCGTGGCCCCTGACTCCTTAAGATGCCAGTGTTGATCAAGTCTCAAAGGGGGGCTGGGATCAACCAGCATTTCCCTGCGGCCCAGGCGTCGTCAGTTCATGTTTGAACCCCTGGACCCTGCCCAAACCCGAGCCAAAGGCCCCGCTTCCGCGCCCGGCCCAGGCCATCGCCACGACTGGCCAGAGCTGGCCCGGGCCCTGCGCCAGCTACTGCCGGCTAAGGCCGTGGTGACTGCCCGCCAGGAGCTGCTTGCCTACGACAGCGACGGCCTCACCCTGGAGCGCCACCAGCCGCCCTTGGTGGTGTTGCCGGAAACCACCGAGCAGGTGGCGGCGGTGCTGCGGCTTTGCCACGAGCGCTCGATTCCCTTTGTGGCCCGGGGCAGTGGCACGGGCCTCTCCGGTGGCGCCGTGGCCGAGGTGGGGGCCCTAGTGATTGCGACCAGCCGCATGCGCCAGGTGCTCTCGGTCGATCTGGCCAACCAGCGGATCACCGTGCAGCCCGGGGTGATCAACAGCTGGGTGACCCGATCGGTAGTGGGCGACGGTTTTTATTACGCCCCCGATCCCTCCAGCCAGCAGGTCTGCACGATCGGCGGCAACGTTGCCGAAAATTCCGGCGGCGTCCATTGCCTTAAGTACGGCGTCACCAGCAACCATGTGCTGGAAATGGAGGTGGTGTTGCCCGATGGCACCGTGACCACCCTGGGCGGCCCCCAACCCGAGATGGCGGCCCTGGATCTGCGGGGGGTCTTTATCGGCAGCGAGGGCACCTTGGGCATCGCCACGGCGATCACCCTGCGGTTGTTGCCGGCCCCGGCGAGTGTGGCCGTGTTGCTGGCCGATTTCGCCTCGATGGCGGCGGCCGGCGAGGCGGTGCGGCAGATCACCGGCGCCGGGGTGTTGCCCGCCGGCATGGAAATGATGGACAGCCCCTGCATTCAGGCGGTGGACGACTACTTCGGCTTCGATGAATACCCGCGCGAGGCGGCCGCCGTGCTGTTGATCGAGCTCGATGGCCAGGAGCTGGAGGTGCAGGATTCGGTGCAGTTGGCCACCCGCCTGTGCCTGCAGGCTGGCGCCGGCAGCGTGCGCCAGGCCTGGGACGAATCAGCCCGGGCCCGGCTCTGGAAGGGGCGTAAATCGGCGATCACGGCCATCGGCCGCCAGTCGCCCAGCTACTACCTCCAGGACGGTGTGGTGCCCCGCACCGCCCTGCCCGAGGTGTTGGCGGCGATCGGCGACTTGAGCCTTGAGCATGGCCTGAGCGTCGCCAACGTGTTCCACGCTGGCGACGGCAATCTCCATCCCCTAATCCTCTATCGGGCTTCCGATCCAGGTGTACAGGAGCGCGTGCATCGCTTGGGGGGTGAAATCCTGCGGCTTTGCATCGCCGCCGGCGGCAGCATCACCGGCGAGCACGGTGTGGGCAGCGACAAGCGCTGCTACATGGACTGGATGTTCAGCGCCGATGACCAGGCCACCATGCTGCTGGTGCGCCAGGCCTTTGATCCCCAGCGCCGGGCCAACCCCGGCAAGATTTTCCCCACCCCAAAAACCTGCGCCGAATCGGCCCGCCGGGCCGTGGAGCTCAAGGTGCAGGGGGTGGCGCTACCGGAAGGGGTGGTGGCCTTCTAGGCCTGGGGCCCAAAGGGCACAGCGGCTTCGCCCCCTAACTAGCCATTTATTCCTCTACTTCTTCGTCGTCGTCTTCTCCTGCTTCGGCGGGGGGCCAGGCCAGGTTCACCACCACGGGCGCGTGGTCACTGGGCTTCTCGTTGCCGCGCATGGCCTTGTCGATCACGCAGCCTGTGGCGCACTCCACCAGCTCCTCGGACAGATAGATGTGGTCGATGCGCCAGCCCCGGTCCAGGTCCCAGCCGCCGCTGCGGTAGTCCCACCAGCTCCAGTGGCCGCTGGCGGGCTCAAACAGGCGGAAGCTGTCCTGCAGGCCCTCGCCCAGGGCCTGGCGTAGGGCCAGCCGTTCAGCTGCGCTCGCCATGATGCCGCCCTCGAGTCGGGCGGGGTTGTGGATGTCGCGGGCCTCCAGGGCGATGTTGAAATCGCCCAGCACGCACAGGGGGTCGCCTTGGCGCTGCAGGACTTCCAGGTAGCGCTGCAGGCAGGCCAACCACTCGAGCTTGTAGGCGTATTTCTCCGATTGGAGCGAGGAGCCGTTGGGCACATAGAGATTCAGCACCCGCACGCCATCAACTAAGGCACTGATGACGCGTTTCTGCTCCCCCAGCCGCTCGGCATCGGCATCTCCCTTCAAGAGGGCAGCGAAGCCGATCTGCACGTCTTCGAGGGGCACACGACTGATTAAGGCGACACCGTTGTAGGCCTTCTGGCCGCTGATCTCGGCCCGATAGCCCAGGGCACCGAAGGCCTCGTGGGGGAAGCTGCCGTCCTCCACTTTGGTTTCCTGCAGACAGAGCAGCTCCGGCTGGTTCTGCTCCAGCCAGGCGCTCACCTGCTCTTGGCGGCTGCGCACCGAATTGACATTCCAGCTGGCAATCCGCATCGATCTGGCCGTGAGAGCAATCGGGTCCATTTAGCATTCCGGTCACCCTGTTCAACCCGATTCCTTGGCGATGGCCCCCCTTCGACGCCGCCGCACCGCCCCAGCCGCTCCCCGTTGGTTCGCCGTAGTGCCGGGTTTTGGTCTTGTGTCCTGCCTCTGCTTGGGCGGTCTGCTGGTGCCCGGCTCCGCCCGTGCCGACTACGCCGCGGGCCAGTCGAAACAGGAACAGCAGATTTACGACTACGGCCCCAGCGGCGGCAAGGGAAGCGGCTCGCTCCTTGATTCCGCCAACCCGATGGATCTGATGAACAAGCTGCGCAAGAGCACGGCCATGGATGACGCCACCCCCCCCGGCGACGCCATCGACCAGGCCCTCAAGCTCCTCAATTCGCCGCCGCCGCCGCCCCAGAAGACTGTGCAGGTGCCCCTGAAGGCCCCCTGAGGTCAGTCAATCCCCAGCTCACCGCCACCTGGTCCAGCCGTTGGGCCCCCTGGCCCCCGAGCCGGGAGCGGGCCTGGACCAGGGCGCGTTGGCTGGCTGGCCCATCCCCTTGCTGCTGCCGCACCAGGGCCAGGGCCAGCCAGGGCCGGGCATCGCGGGGGAACTGCTCGCTGAGTTGTTGATTGAGCTGGGCTGCCTCCGGCAGGTCCCCCTGGCGTTGCATCAGGTCGGCCAGCAGCAGGCCGATCGCCAGGGCCTGGGGCTCGACGGTGGGGCTTTGGGCCTTGTTCAGCAGGCCCTGGAGCTGGCTGCGGGCTTCCCTGCCTCGGCCTTGCTCGAGCTGGAGCAGGGCCATCCGTTGCAGGGCTTCGATCTGGCCGGGATCCTGGTTAAGGATCTGGCGCAATTCCCGTTCGGCTCCGCTGCGGTCATGGGCGGTGCGGCGCAGGTCGGCTAGCAGCAACCGCAGGGACCAGCGGCCGGGTTCCTGGTCGGCCATCTGCTCCAGCAGGACGATCGCTTCGGCCTGGCGACCGAGGCCCAGCAGCAGGCTGAGCAGGCGCTGGCGATCCAAGGCGGTGGCGGCTCCGCGCCCCAGCCGGTCCTGGAGTTGGCTGACTTCGCTTTGCACCTTCACCTGCAGCTGCCGCTGGGCGCTCCCGCTGGGGGGGGCGCTGCGTTGGCCCAGCGCCCAACCAGCCCAGGCACAGCCGGCCAGCAGGGTGATCAACGCCAGGCGCTTGCGGGCGGTTCGCCCGCCAGCCCGGCTTGGCGAGACTCCGGTGGGTTCTCCAGAACCGGATCGCTCGGGCATGGGGGCGGGCGGTCTCCGTGGGGACCCAGTCTGGGGCCTGCGGCACTGGCTACATTGGCCAGTGGGCCCAGGACACCAGCACGCCCAGGGGGCTCTAGCGACGATGCGTCACCATCCGATTTCGCCGGTTACCGAACCGATGCAGTACCGGGCCATCGGGGTGGTCCGGGGGACCTATCGGCCCACTGACCCCGAGCAGCTGACCCGGGGGGTGATCGAAACCGAGGACGGCACTGCGATCGAGGCGGTGGTGCTGGGCCGGGTGCTCACCTTGATGCGCCGCCACCTCGACCTGGCCGAGCCCCATCTCTGGGTGGTCTACCCCCGTTCCCGCGACGAGGACCAGCTGCACCTGCAACTGGTTGGGGTCTGGGAACCCAGCACCCTCTCCAGCGAGACCAGCCCCGGGGCTGGCGATCTCGAGGGGGATGGTGATGGTGAGTCCGTTGCCTTAGGGGCTGGCAGTTCGGAGGCTGATCCAGCCAGCGAAGCCGCGGCTGAACCCGCTGGCGAGCCCAGTGGCGCCGATAGCGATGCGGTTCCCGAAGGCGACGACTATTTTTCCGTGCGCGGCGAACTGATCTACACCCGGCCCGAGAGCGGTGATGTGGTGGTGAAGATCCGCCAGCTTCCCCGCCCCGATGGCAGCCGGCCTACCCCCTTCAAATTGCAGCTCAAGGGCGAGATTCCCTTAGAAGGCCTGCGTCATTTCGTGGCCCTCAACCTGCGTCGCCAGGGCCAGGTCCTGCAGCTGGAAAGCCACGAGGTGATTGCGCCCATGCCCCAGCGGGGCAACCGCGGCGGCAAGGGCCGGGGCTCCGCCGGTAAGGGCGGCGGTCGGGGTGCCGCTACTGAGCCCCGCCCAGGGGCTGAGCGGAGTGCTCCCGCCCCAGGGGCCGATCGCGCCAGGGGCGACCGACCGGCGCCCTCACCGCGGGGTGACTCCCCCCAGGGCGATTCCCCCCGCGGTGAGGGGCCGCGACGCAATGCCAGCGCCGTCAGCCGTCCCAGCCGCTGATGGCGGACTCCGCCGCCCCTGGTGCCCTACGGGCTGGCCTCGTGGTTGGCGGCATCACGGCCATGGCCGTGGTCGGGCCCCTGCTGGGGGTATCGCCCGCCTGGATTGCCCTGGCGGTGATTCTGGCTTTGGCAGCCTTGAGCCTGGATGCGGCCCGTTTCGGCGGCCGCGGCGGCCATCTGCTGGCCGAAACCCTGCCGGGTGGCGAGGCCCGCCTGCGCCGCATTGCCGTGCATGAGGCTGGCCATGGCCTGCTGGCCGCGGCGGAAGGTCTTCCCCTGCGCCGGGTGCTGGTGGGCAGCCTGGCCTGCCTGCGGGCTGGCCTTAACAGCAATGGCAGTACGGAATTTGCCTCCGAGTTTGTGATGCCCTTCCTGGCCCGGCCAGCGGGAGCCGCTGGCGCCCAGCTGGAGGCAGCGCCTCAGGGTGCTGTTTCCGATCCGGTTGAAGGGGGCCCCCCAGGGTCCGTCGCACCAGGCCTGCCGGCGGAGGAGCTGCGCCGCTGGAGCCGGGTGTTGCTCGCCGGCATGGCGGCGGAGGAGCTCATTTACGGCGAGTCGGAAGGCGGCAGCGATGACCGGGCCCTGCTGGGCCGGATCTGGGGCCTGTCGGGCTTTGACGTGGCCACGGCCCAGCTGGAACAGCGCCGGGCCCGCCGCGAGGTGGAGCAAGCTCTCAGCCGGCGTCGCCCCGAGCTAGAGCAACGGGCCGAGCGCATGCTGGCTGCGGCGCCGCGCCTGTTTCGCCAAACCTCAAGCCTGGCCGAGGGCGAGACAGTCCAGAACGAGACCATCCAGCAAGAGACCATTCAGCAAGAGACCATCCAGCACGGGCCCAAGCCATGAGTCTTGCCCTGGTGGATTGCCCCACGGGCTTGGCCGGCAACATGATGCTGGCGGCCCTCTTCGATCTGGGGCTGCCCCAGGCAGCTATCGACGCCCCCCTGGCGGCCCTTGGGCTGGCCGGGGCTTACGCCATTGATCTTGAGG
>Ga0310326_10101_pt1 | contig 10247 bp, 11 predicted proteins | sample LakSupSRFTotalD5_FD_195540 | JGI IMG/M metagenome (GOLD analysis project Ga0310326, IMG submission 195540) | Enriched freshwater cyanobacterial communities from Lake Superior, Ontario, Canada - SU02.SRF.Total.D5 (v2) (version 2) | ecosystem: Environmental > Aquatic > Freshwater > Lake | place...
GCAGCTCTTCATCTGTAAGGGGTGCAATATCCTCTTCCAACAGATTGATATCACTCACCAGGGGCTGGTAGCGCTTCAGCTTGCGGGCATTTGGATCACCCAGCAACAGCTTGAGCATGAAACACACAGTTAATTATTTTTGATTCTATCACTCTCATTAAATTATTGATGAATAGCAACCAAGTGGGGCAATAGATCTCAGCTGCAGGATGAAGAGGTATTTTAGATAATATCAAATTATTTCTCTGCGATTGTTGCTGCACCTAGTTACCCACAGTAAATTTTGCTTGCGTTTACCTGTGAGGGATCTTCAGCGGTTACTCCAAGAGCACACCTTTTGGGGAAGAGGGCGAAGCATCACAGACCTGCGCTTGATGTTGCGGGGTAGTGCTGCAGTGGTGAGCTTATGGCAAAAGAATGAACTGGTAGGTTTTGGCAGAGCCAGTAGTGATGGGGTTTATAGAGCAGTACTGTGGGATGTGGTGGTAAAAAATGAATTACAGGGCCATGGCAATGGCAGGCTAATTGTAGAGGCGTTGCTAAATCATGATGCTATAAAAAAAACTGAGCGGATATATCTAATGACAACTAATCAACAAGGATTCTACGAGCAAATTGGATTTGAACAGCAAACAAATCAGAAGTTAATGATATTAAGCAAGAAATTAAAAACAAAGCCAAACTAAATAACATTTATTCAAAGCGGATGAAGAGATTCGAACTCTCGACCCTCTCCTTGGCAAGGAGATGCTCTACCACTGAGCTACATCCGCACTTTCGGTATCTTAACCGAAATTTCATTCTGCCCTGAAGACCCTCCCCCCGTCAAATTGCTCCCAAACGATTGCCCAAATAACCGGCCTGCTTGCAAACCCTGTCACACCAAGCCAAATTATCTAAATACCATTTCAACGTAGCCGCAATTCCATTAGCAAAACTATGTTTTGGCTGCCATCCCAAATCGCTAGTGATGCGGCTTGAATCAATGGCATACCTTCGGTCGTGCCCAGGACGATCGCCTACTGGAGTAACCAAAGCAAAGTAGGGGGCACCTGAGGGGCGATATTCATCTAATAGGTTGCAAATCTCGAACACCACTTGCTTGTTACTGCGTTCTCCATGTCCGCCAACGCAGTAACTCTGGCCTATCTGGCCCTTCTGAGCTACCAGCAACAGAGCATCTACGTGATCTTCAACAAAAAGCCAATCGCGCACGTTTTGGCCGTCGCCGTAAAGGGGTATCGACTCACCAGCAACGGCCTTAAGAATCACCACTGGTATCAATTTCTCGGGAAACTGCCAAGGGCCGTAATTATTGGAACAGTTAGTTAGCACCACGGGCATTCCATAGGTGTGATGCCAAGCCCTAACCAAATGATCACTAGCGGCTTTACTAGCCGAATAGGGACTACGGGGATCGTATGGGGTGGATTCTGAAAAACGTCCGGTGGCTCCAAGGGAACCAAAAACCTCATCGGTGCTGATGTGATGAAAGCGGAACTGCTGCTTGCGTTCGCCGGGAAGTTGCTCCCAATGGTTGCGAGCTGCCTGCAAAAGGTTGAAAGTTCCTAGAACGTTACTTTCAATAAAAGCGCCGGGCCCACTGATCGAGCGATCCACATGACTCTCTGCTGCCAGATGGAACACCAAATCCGGATCAGCCTGCTGGACCGCAGCAGCTGTGGCTTCGGCGTTAACTAAATCGACTTTTAGCAGCTGATGCCTGGGATGTTCACCGATGCTGCTTAGATCGCTGGCGTAGCCAAGCTTGTCGAGGTTAAATACAATGGCATCGGTTTCGCGCAACAAACGTCGTATCAAAGCCCCGCCAATAAAACCGGCCCCACCAGTTACCAAAATTCGATTAATTACAGGCGAGAACATAAAACCTTCTTACAAGCCAATTTATTAAACAGCAAGCTCTAAATCATAGAAGCAAGCACCTGCCTTAAACCCTGGCGCCAATGCATAGGCTCCAATCCCAAAGATTTACGGCTGGCACTGCAATCCATCAATGAGTAACTGGGCCTTTTTGCAGGGGTGGGGTATTCAGCTGTGCTGATCGGATTCACCTGGGCTGCTGTTGCCAAAATTCCCAATGCCACCGCTTCTTCACCGATGGCCACTGCAAAGTCGTACCAGCTGGCAACTCCAGCATCGCTCCATTGCTGCATGCCGCCAATATCTTTTGCTAAAACCTGCCAACACGCTGCCGCCAGGCCAGCGGTGTGGGTAGGGCAACCCACCTGATCTGCCACCACATTTAATGCTTCTCCTGCAACCGCTTTTATGGAGTGGAGCTTCAACATGGTGAGGCAAAAGTTTTTTCCCATTGGCCCATAAAGCCAACTGGTACGCAGCACGCAGGCCCGCTCAGGGCCAAGTAATCCCAACACCGCCGCTTCTGCTCGGGCCTTTGAAGCGCCATAAACCCCTAGAGGCACCACTGGATCCTGCGGAGCGTATGGGTGACCCTGCATACCGCCAAAAACAAAATCAGTGCTGATCTGCAATAGCTGCCCATAGCCCTGCTTTAAAAGCGCTTCTGCAAAAGCTTTTGGGGCAGCAGCATTTACCGCTTCTGCAAGTTCAGGCTGCTGCTCCGCCATATCCACCGCCGTGTAAGCACCAGCGTTAAGAACCCAGTCGGGGCGATGCGCTTGAACCGCAGCCCGACAATTTTCTGGGATGGCCAGATCCAGCGCAGCGCGACCGCAAATCACCAACTCCACATCGAGCGGCGTTGAGGCGATCAGAGCCTGGCCAAGCTGACCAGCTGCGCCAGTAAGCAACACTTTCATGAAAATAATTCGGCCTTAGAAATTTCAGCTAAAAAAGGAGCCCTTAAATCCTTTTCAGACAATTGCAACTCGATGCCGCTTAATTTATCGAGAGGCCAAACAATTGCTAAATCTGGATCATCCCAACGAATAGCCCGCTCGCAATCGCGGCTCCAGAAATCTGTGGTTTTATATAAAACTTCAGCACTCTCACTCAAAGTAAGAAATCCATGGGCAAATCCCGGCGGCACCCAAAGCTGTTTATGATTTTGTGAACTTAGTATTACAGCCTGGCTTTTACCGAATGTGTTAGAGCCGCAACGTATATCAACTGCTACATCCAATATTTCACCAACAACACAGCGAACTAATTTGCCTTGGGCATGGGGCGGTAGTTGATAATGCAATCCTCTTAAAACACCGCAGCAAGAACGAGAGTGATTATCTTGCACAAACTCAGTAGCTTTTTGCCCGTGGGTTTGGAGAAGCTCTAAAAATTTCTGTTGATTCCAACTTTCATAGAAGAATCCCCGTTCGTCTCCAAATACTTTTGGGGTAAAAAGTAATACCCCATCCAAATCTTCAACCTGCATTTGGCTCCTCCAATACCTGCAAAAGATAATTCCCATATCCACTTTTTCTAAGGGGCTGCGCAAGTTGCTCCAGCTGTACAGCATCGATCCAGCCCATGCGATAAGCCACCTCCTCGGGACAGCCCACTTTCAGCCCTTGCCTGTGTTCCAAAGTGCGTATGTAAGCAGCTGCCTCATGCAGCGAATCAGGTGTTCCAGTGTCTAGCCAAGCCATACCCCTACCCATAAGCTCTACCCGCAACAATCCAGCCTCCAAATAACTGCGATTTAAATCTGTAATTTCCAATTCACCGCGCGCAGAAGGTTGCACTTGGCGGGCGCGTTCCACTACAGAAGAATCATAAAAATACAAACCGGTAACAGCAAAGCGGCTCAGAGGTTTTGTTGGTTTTTCCTCCAAACTCAATACCCTGCCTTCGTTATCAAATTCAACAACCCCATAACGTTCGGGATCTCGCACCGGATAAGCAAATACTGTTGCCCCCTCAGCATTATTATTAATTGATTGCAACTGCAAGCTAAGCTCATGGCCGTGAAAAAGATTATCGCCAAGTACCAAGGCAGCTGGTGAATCAGCAAGAAATTTTGAGCCGATCAAAAATGCTTGGGCCAATCCATCGGGGCTGGGTTGCACCGCATAAGTGATCTCCATACCCCAAGCGCTGCCATCAGCTAATAACCTTTCAAAAGCTGGTTGATCTTGAGGGGTTGTGATTATTAAAACCTCCCTTAACCCTGCGAGCATTAATGTAGTTAAGGGATAATAAATCATTGGCTTGTCATATACGGGCATCAGCTGTTTGCTGACAGCTGTTGTTAATGGCGCCAAACGAGTTCCACTGCCGCCAGCTAGAACTATTCCCTTCCTATTGATTACCATTTCAAGGCAATTCCTTAAATAAGCTACCCATCTCCAGCGCTTGTAGCGCATAGCTCCAACCCAGATTGCTCTTAATACCTGCCCGTTCCAAGGCCTGCTGCATCGTGTCTGTTGTGAGAACTCCAAAAATTACTGGTATACCTGTATCGCGAGCAACCGCCGCCACACCTTTACTAACCTCAGCTACCACCACATCGAAATGGGGCGTATCACCGCGAATAACAGCGCCCAGTGTGATCACCACGTTGTAATCGCCGGTGCGGGCTAAGCGTTGCGCCACCAAAGGAATTTCAAAACTGCCTGGCACCCAAGCCACATCAAGCTGATTGCTAGTGGGGGAAACATCAAGGCCGTGGCGACCCAAACAATCAAGGCAGCCGCTTAGTAACTTAGCTGTTACCAAATCGTTAAACCGGCCCACCACCACTGCGATCTTTAGTTTGGCGGCATCTGTAAACCGGCCTTCAAAAACGGTCATGGCCGTTGGTTTACAAAAGTTAGTTTCTTAATCTTAGGCTCAAACCACAAAAACACTTACGCCCCAATTAACCAATACCAAAGCAACCCATGCCAATCCACCGATAAGAATCAAGCGATTGCCGCGGCCGCTGTCGTCGTTGCTGGCATAGAGCACTGGCACTGCAACGATCAGCACAAAAGACATCACCACCAGCGCCAAAACAGTGAGGGTATTGAGAATTTGCATGGTGAACCTGAAACCATGGGCCTGGCTTTTTTAATTATCTCATGGGAGATGGGGTTTGCTAGCTAAAACTTGGGTGGAACTTCACAGGTTGTGGGAACTAGCCGTGCTGCGCAACCAGTCGCGAAACTCCAGTAAATCCTCTTGGATTAGATGCCACAGCGGCGCTCAACTGCTGTGTAGAAGCTATGCAAGCGCAGTGCCGCAGCGTCCACTAGCTCACCTCCTTCCCCAAGCCGCGGCAACAAAAGCTCCACGCTGGTTACTAAACGAGCTAGCCGTTCGCTTCATTTTTAAAGCGTCTCACTAATACGCAACAAACGAAAACGCAGCTCAGCAGATATGTCTTCTGCGCGCTTTAAATCCACCGATCTACAAGCGTCGGTTTCAGCAAGTTTTATAGCCATTAACAGATCTTCCGGAGGTAAACCCTCCACCATCAAATCAATATCTGATTCTTCATGGAATCCTTCCCCAAGCACTGAACCAAAAACCCATATCGACTTAATTAGCGGCCAACGCTCACGTAGAGCAACTGCAGCTAATCGGATCTGCTGCAAAGCAAGCTCACGCTGCTCTTCAAGCAAATTCTTGTCAACAGCAAAGCGCCGTTGCCAATAGCTCTGGGCCTGAGTGTTCATCCCATCATTCTGAAGCAGATTACGATCAAAAAAAGCGATTTCTTGCGTGGCCAGCAGTGAACCTGCAATTCAAGGCAGCCTGTTCGCCGCAGAGGTAGCTCCTAAAGAAGATCCAAGCCAAAATTTTGATACTGATAAGCCGCGTCGGCGCAGCCATCCAGGCAGTAAGCCACTAGCCAGCAAAGAACATGTTGCAGCCGCTGATTTAAGTAATGAGCTGCCCCCTTGGCATCATCACAGCCTGGTAGAGCCAGCAGCTTTGCCGCCAATGCTGCGCCACTACGTGGAGCTGAAAGCCGCCCATCCAGAACGGATTTTGCTTTACCGGCTGGGCGATTTTTTTGAATGTTTTTTTGAAGACGCTCTCCTGGCAAACCAGCTGCTAGAGCTCACTCTCACTGGCAAAGAAGGGGGTAAAGCCCATGGCCGGGTGCCGATGGCTGGGATTCCTCACCATGCAGCAGAGCGTTATTGCAGTGAACTGGTGCGGCGCGGTTATTCGGTAGCCCTATGCGATCAGGTGGAAACCACCGCTGCAAAAGGTGCCCTGCTGCGGCGTGAAATCACCCGAGTTCTTACCCCTGGCACCCTTTTGGAGGAGGGTTTGCTAGCGGCGCGGCGCAACAACTGGTTAGCTGCAGTGGTGCTGGAAAATGAACGCTGGGGCTTAGCCGTAGCAGATGTATCTACCGGTGAATTCCAGGTTTATGAACGGGAAGGTCTTGCAGGCCTGCAGCAGGAATTAACGCAATTACAGGCCGCTGAATTGCTGCTGCCAGGGATTGAGCATGGCCAAGCAAATCCGTTGCCCGCTTGGTGTCCGCCCTTTTTAAGCCTCACCCCCCAACTGCGTACCCCATTTGAAAGCAGCCATGCCAGCCGCTGCCTTAAGCAGCGTTATGGCGTGCAATCCCTTGAAGGGCTTGGCTTAACAGCGATCCCCTTAGCGCTTAGGGCTGCTGGTGGTTTGATCACCTACCTAGATGCCAGCCAACCCGGAAGCACCTTGCCATTGGGGCGTCCGGTAACCGTATTTGCTGGTGATGCTTTGGTAATTGATCAGCAAAGCCGCCGCAACTTAGAACTCACGGCCACCCAACGGGATGGCCAATTTCAAGGTTCCCTGCTTTGGGCTTTAGATCGCACTCACACCGCAATGGGGGCGCGCGCCCTTCGGCGCTGGCTAGAGGCGCCTCTACTCAACCAAACAGCAATCAAATGGCGCCAGGAAGCGGTGGCTGAGTTTGTAGCCGCAAGGCCCTTACGCCAGGCGGTTCGGCGTTTATTAAGGCCAATGGCTGATCTCGAGCGATTAGCGGGCCGCTGCGCCGCCGGCCATGCCAATGGCCGCGATCTAGTGGCCCTAGCCGACAGCCTTGAACGTATGCCGCTGTTATCAAGCCTGCTGGAAAACTGCCAGGCTGAGCCGTTGCAACCGCTGCTGCAGCCGCGGCCAACACTTGCCGCATTAGCTGAATTACTGCGATATCAACTTTTAGATAATCCAGCCCTATCTCTTACAGAAGGGGGCTTAATACACGATGGCGTTGATGAACAACTTGATGATCTACGCAACCGCCTCGATGAACAGGAAAATTGGCTTGCTCAAGTAGAAAAAAGAGAACAGCAAGCAAGTGGTAATACAAATTTAAAATTGCAATTTCACCGCAGTTTTGGTTATTTCCTCGCGGTAACAAGAGCAAAGGCCAGCCAGGTGCCTGAGCATTGGATTCGCCGCCAAACCCTTAGCAATGAAGAACGTTTTTTTACACCAGAACTAAAAGAACGAGAAGGCCGCATCCTGCAATTAAAAGCCCGCAGCCAGCAACGGGAATACGACTTATTTTGCAAATTGCGGCATCAGGTGGGGGAAGCAGCCGCAGAAATCCGCGCAGCAGCAAAAGCAGTGGCGGAACTTGATGTGTTCGCGGGCTTAGCCGAGCTGGCGGCTACCCAGGGTTATTGCCAGCCTGAAATTGTGGCGGGCTGCTGCCTTGAAATTCAGGAGGGGCGTCATCCGGTAGTGGAGCAGCTGCTCACTGATAAATCGTTTGTGCCAAATAGCATTGCCCTAGGGGAGCAAGTTAATTTAATCGTGCTTACTGGCCCCAATGCCAGCGGTAAAAGTTGTTATATCCGTCAAACAGGGGTTTTGCAATTGATGGCACAAATGGGCAGCTGGATTCCAGCCCGCAGTGCTCGCTTAGGCCTCGTAGATAGACTTTTTACCAGGGTTGGAGCCGTAGATGATCTAGCCAGTGGCCAATCCACCTTCATGGTGGAAATGGCAGAAACCGCCAATATCCTGCAGCACGCCAGTTCGAAATCATTGGTGTTGCTCGATGAAATTGGCCGCGGCACCGCCACTTTTGATGGCCTTTCGATCGCTTGGGCAGTGGCAGAACATCTAGCGATAGAGATCGCTGCAAATTGCATTTTTGCCACTCATTACCACGAGCTAAATGCCCTGGCAGATACCTGCACCAATGTGCATAACTTTCAAGTTGCTGTTTTAGAAAAAGAAAACGAGCTTGAATTTCTCCATAAAGTGGTGCCCGGCGGCGCTAGCCGCAGCTATGGAATTGAGGCAGCCCGTTTAGCTGGGGTGCCAGCAGCAGTAGTTGAAAGGGCGCGGCAGGTGCTTAAAAACATTGAAAACAAGCAATTTCAAACTGTTTGATCCAACCAGGCGCGTCGCAGTAAGGCATTCACTGTGGCCGCCACCAAACCAGCACCACCGCGGCTGCCCTCGAGGCGGATTTGGGCCAAACCACTGCGGGCCAATGCACTTTTGCTCTCTTTAACCCCCACAAAACCCACGGGCATACCGATTACCAGCGCTGGATTTGCCTTTAATTCCAGCAAGCGCAGCAAAGCTGTTGGGGCACTGCCAATCAATACCAATGCCTTTGGATGGGCCTTGAGGGCAAGTTCAATGCCAACCGCAGTGCGGGTATCGCCGGCAGGGGCCTGGGCCGGAGCCCAATCCAGCACCGAATAAACAGGATTCGCAAATGTGCGTGCTGCCATTGGTGCCACTGCTGCTGCTGCCATTGCAGTGTCTGTGAGGATCACAGCTTTTGCTGCTAAGGCAGTCATCGCCAGATGGCAGGCGCCAGTTGAAAACCGCAGTAATGGCGCGAGATTTAAATCGCCACTGCTATGCACCAATCTTTCCAGCACCTCCTGTTCAGCAGGCGCCAAACCGGTGGGCCCTAACCAAGCCTGGATTCGGGTGATGCTTTCGATGAAGATCGGGTGATCCAAATGCTGCACTGATGCCAATCCATCTCTACTGGGGAGACGATCAAGCCGGCCAAGATCGGGCAATCCAAAGCTTGATCAACCAGGTGGTGGATCCTGCCTGGCAAAGCTTGAATCTAAGTCGACTTGATGGCAGCAACAGCGCAGAAGCCGCCCAAGCCCTTAGTGAAGCTCGCACACCACCACTGGGGGCAGGTGATCGTTTGGTGCTTTTGCAAAACAGTCCTTTTTGCAGCGCCTGCCCCAGCGAGCTGGCAGCCCAGCTGGAGCCCTGCCTCAACCTGATTCCAGCCAATTGCCATCTAGTGCTCAGCAGCAGCAGCAAACCAGATGCCCGCCTAAAAAGCAGCAAAGCCCTAAGGGCGGTGGCAATTGAAAAGAGCTTTGCGCTTCCTGCGATCTGGGATGGAGCCGGCCAGCTCGATTTAGTGCTGAACGCCGCCGCTGCCATGGGTTTGCAAATCAGCCCAGAAGCGGCAGAGGCCTTAGCCGAGAGCATTGGCAATAACAGCAGCCGGTTGGCAGGGGAATTGGAAAAACTCAGCCTCTATTGCGGTGATCAAAAAATCAATATTGATGCGGTGGCGGCCCTAGCGGGCCCCAGCCAACACAACGCATTAGCGGCGGGGGAAGCCCTGCTGGCGGGCCAGGTGGGTGATGCCCTGCTGCAACTCGATTGCTTAGTGGCAGCAAATGAGCCGCCGTTGCGTTTACTGGCGGCCCTTACCAGCCAGCTGCGGGGCTGGCTCTGGGTGAGCCTGCTGGATCGCCAAGGGGAACAAGACGTTGCTGTGATTGCGAAAGCGGCAGGAATTGGCAATCCCAAACGCATTTACGTAATGCGCAAGCAATTACGCGGTAAGTCGCCAGATCTATTGCTAAAGCTGATGGGGCAATTGCTAGAGGTGGAGGCTGCACTCAAATTGGGTGTTAACGCTAGCGATGCTTTTAGGGATGGTTTCTTAATGGGGCTACACGGATAATCAACCAGGGGATTATTTGAAGTTATGGCGCTGCTGGTTCAAAAATTCGGTGGTACTTCTGTGGGCAGCGTGGAACGGCTGCAGGCGGTAGCCAAACGGGTGGCCGCCAGCCGGGCAGAAGGTCACGATTTAGTGGTGGTGGTATCAGCTATGGGCCGCACCACCGATGAACTCACAAATTTGGCCAAAGCGGTTAACCCCGATCCCCCCCAGCGGGAACTAGACATGCTTTTGGCCACTGGTGAACAGGTGTCGATCGCCCTATTAGCGATGGCTCTGCAAGCGGAAGGGGTGGCCGCTATCTCAATGACAGGGCCCCAAGTGGGCATCGTTACCGAATCAGCCCATGGCCGCGCCCGCATCTTGGAGGTGCGCACCGATCGGCTGCAACGCAAGTTGCAAG
>Ga0310326_10110_pt1 | contig 9886 bp, 7 predicted proteins | sample LakSupSRFTotalD5_FD_195540 | JGI IMG/M metagenome (GOLD analysis project Ga0310326, IMG submission 195540) | Enriched freshwater cyanobacterial communities from Lake Superior, Ontario, Canada - SU02.SRF.Total.D5 (v2) (version 2) | ecosystem: Environmental > Aquatic > Freshwater > Lake | place...
GCTCACATAACTGGAACCGGTAAAGGTGACTTGAGTGCTAGTAACTCCACCTGTAACAGACAAGCTGTCGGCGCCACCACCAAAGGTGATGGTGTCGGCTGTGAGTCCGCCAGCAGTGATGGAATCATTTCCGCTACCGCCAGTAATAGATGTCTTCTCGAAGTTGCCAGTTGCCCGAACAACGTTGGAGCCGGTTTCACCCAGAACCAGGCTGCTGCTGCTCACTGTTCCGCCAAACAGGAAGGTATCAGTGCCAGATCCACCAGTAAGGGTGGTAGAGGTCACGTTGCCGCCGATGCTCACATAACTGGAACCGGTAAATGTGACTTGAGTGCTAGTAACTCCACCTATAACAGACAAGCTGTCAGCGCCTGCACCAAGGGTAAAGGTGGTTGAAGATAATCCAGCAGCATTGATGGAATCATTACCAGAGCCGGAAGTAACTGTAGAACTATTGAACGCTGTAGTGGCTGCAAGAATTTTATTGTTGCCGTCAGCAAGAGTGAAAGTTGTTTTTTCAACTGCTCCAGCCAGAACAAAGCTGTCGTTGCCGGTACCACCGGTGAAGGTTGCACTCGTAATATTGCCGCCGATAGTTACGTAATTAGTACCTTCGCCGAGATCAATTACCGAGACCTTCGGCACCGAAGTACTACCTACAAGGATGGATCCATTTAAAACAGAACCAGCAATCGCTAATGTGTCATTACCGGCGCCAAGCGATAAGCTACTTCCACTTACAGAACCAATAAATTGAATTGAATCTGCACCTACTCCGGTGGTGATGTTAGAGAGATTTACGAAGCTTGAAGAAGTATTAGCCAATTGGATAATGTTAGTACCATCTCCAAGAGAAATAGTAGAACTTACAAAATTACCAGCCTGAGTAATCGTATCATCACCAACACCGCCAGTTACTGTAGAACTAATAATGTCAGTAGCAACTGATAGATAATTGGCGCCATCACCTAAAACAAAGCTGCTGCTGGTAACGCTTCCAGCAACACCTATGAAGTCATTATCCGCTCCTGAATCAACAGTACTGCGATTAATGTTATTGAAATAAAGCGAATCCAATCCAGCTTCACCACTAACAGAAGAGGTAATTACAGAGGCTCCGAAGCTAAAGCTGTCATTTCCTTCCCCGCCTAATGCAGTGGAACCACGGAAATCACCAATAACATTAAGAGTGTCCGTTCCAGCCAAAGTATTGATCAATGAAGCTGTAACACTGCCAGTAATAGTTATGATTTCACTATCTCCATCACCTAGAAGTGTAGAGCTTACTAAGTTGCCAATAGTAACTGCATCTGTTCCGGCACCACCATCAATTGTTGAATTACTAAATGTTCCAGTTAAATTAAATGTATCATTTCCATCACCGCCTACAAGCGAAGTTTGCGTTATGCCAGCTTGAATAGAGAACAAATCATTGCCACTGCTCGTTGCTAAATCAGTACTTCCACCATAGATAGTGGATCCAACAACAGATCCAGAGGTACCCAATATCGCAAGAGTATCATTACCGAGATCTCCAGTGATTACAGATTTAGTTATAGAATAAGCGGAAGTTGTATATAAACCACCAAGTGAGATAGAATCATTTCCAGCACCGCCTTGCAACGTAGAGGAAGTAAAACTTGGGGTATAAATTGAAAGTGTATCGTTGCCACCGTTACCACGGATCAATGAAGTGGCAATACTAGTTGAAGCTGTAACTGATACAATATCAGCACCATCATTAACGGTATCCTCGATACTTCCACCAAATATAGTGCTAGAAAGTATATCTCGAGCTGCATTTACATTGACAACGTCTAAACCAAGATCGCCAAAAATGGTTGCAGAAGAAACATCTTTGAAGGCATCAATAGCAACAGTGTCGTTGTCTTTTCCGCCGCGAACTGTAGAAGATTGAAAGAAATTAGCGTTAACGGTTACGCTGTCATTTCCGGCATTACCTTGAACATAGTTAGTTGCAAAATTTTCTGCTACAGTAATTGCAATTGTATCAGCCTCATCATTTGTTGTATCTGATGTGCTGCCTCCCCAAATATTAGAAGAGATAATATCTCGACTAGAACTAATTCGAATTACATCCTGGTTGCCATCACCGTAAACGGTGCTATTGACAATATCAAAACGGGCGCCAACTGAGATAAGGTCATTATTTTTACCACCTCTAATAATCGAGTTGGTAATATTTAAGGCTGCACTTACAGAAGAAGTATTTAAATTACCAACAACTACGTTATCAGCGCCAGCATTTGCGTTGAGATTAATCCTGTCGATTGATACATTAATGATATCATTTGTACCTTGGTAGCCTACAACTTGGATGGTGTCATTACCGTCGTTTAAGCCATCAATACTATTTGCGCCCCACACAGAAGTGTTAGAAACAATATTAGCTTGCAGCAAAATGCTGTCGTTCCCTAATCCACCTTCAAAAAGACCATCAGCGATCGTGCTGCTGATCTTATCGGCATTTATGGTTTGACCATAACCCCAACGAATACTATCTGTACCTTCACCACCAATAATGGATGAAAAACTAATATTGGTCCAACCAAAAATTGTGTCATTGCCGCCACCACCATCAATCAGGGAACGAGTGGCACCCAAAAATACCTGCGGACCTCGCCCAGGTAATGAAATGTTGATCGAGTCGTTACCGCTCGGAATTAAATCAGATCCGCCTGCCAACGAATTTGGCTGACCATCGCCATAAAGTTGAGCTCCGTCGAGGGAAAAGGCAAACCCAGCACCATCTTCCTGGCTGAAGATTTCCAAGGTGTCGTTGCCCAGGCCGCCAACAACTCTGTCATTTCCATCTATACCATCAACAATGTCGTCGGCACCGTAAACAAGAATCGAATCAGACTGCCCTCTAACGGCTGTCTTGTAATTCTGTTGGTCGTCCCCTCTAAGGGTTGTAAAAGATGAAGTCATCGTGTGGTCGTTGGTTCAGTGTGGGTTCGGAGCTATGCAGCCGCTCCCACACAGGGGGCGGAGGTTTGAGAGAACATATCTCTCGTACTCTGAGAATCTACAGGTATGACTACTCAGAGTCAACCAATCAGTAGAAAATCTGGACCTAGGTGTGCACACCAGCATTTATTAGATCAACCCAGGCATTAATTCCTGCAGATGCCATGTAATCCTTAGCTTTAAGTTGGGCCGCTTGGGCCAATTGGCGCCTTAAGGATGGATTTTGCAGCATTTGCTCTAATGCATCCGCCTGTGCCATGGGGTTAAAAAAATCCACCAGCAACGCAGAAACGCGATCCTCTAGTACTTCCAATACTGGAGGCGTTGCACTCGCAACCACTGCACACCCTGCAGCCATCGCCTCAAGTAAACTCCAACTAAGTACAAAAGGCACCGTTAGATATAAATGCACATCGCTAAGGGCTAAAACATGCTGGTATTCGGCGTCTTGAAGGATTCCAAGCCAATGGCTACGTGCTGGATCGAAAGCAACATCCTGCTGCGCCCATTGCCCCCAGCTTCTGCCATCAGTGCGATTAGCTCCGTATGCAACTGCATCATTACCAACTATCAAAACATGAACATGGGGCCTGCGTCGCTGTAGTTCAGCAAGGGCAAGCATGGCCTGCGGAAAACCACGATATTCCTCAAAGCCACGGCTTACATAAGTAACAACCTCAATCTCCGGATCATTTGGTAAACACGGTAAGGGCGCTAGCGGTTTTTTTCTAAGCGCAGCCATTAATTCGTAATCAATTCCTTCATGGATTACCTGGATCTGAGTTCTTAAGTGCGCTGGAAACTGGTTGCGCTGCCACTGAGTAGGTGATATGGCAACATCACAAGCAGCAAATTCAAGTAACAATTGGGCATTCCAAGTGCGTAGTTTTAAACGCTTATCTGGTTCTACCAAACCTTTTTGTAAAAAATCAACATCCGCTCCAACAGCGTTGTAATACCACTCAAAAAGACCAATACGAAATGCTTCAGGGAAAGCATCGCTTAAATACAACCCATTACCAAAACCCACATGATTAATAATACAATCTGGTTGCCAACCATTGCTAATTAGTGGTTCCAAGGCTCGAAAAACGGCTTGCCCCTGCAACACAGCTTCTTCAAATCTCCTTAAATATGGATGAATTGCAGCCCCACCACCTGCACGGTGAACCTGAAATGGAACTATTTCCACACCATCAATAGATGGGGCATGCCATTCCTTAGCTGTACAAAGAAAAACAACTTGATGGCCTTTATAGATTAATGCAGGAATTAAACGGCGGAACTGGGCCGGGAAGTTGTTGTGTGAAAATAGAAATCGCACTAAATCGTAAAATACTTAAAGAGCTGCTTGTTTTTGTTCGAATACCTGGCGATATGGTTCTAGTAACCAGCCGGGGATTTTTTGTTCGGGCGAATCAACACGCATTCCCCCTGGCATGTAATACATCATCGCCACAAGGAAAGCATTAAGTGCTGCTGGCTTACCAAAGCCACCACCACTCTCTGGACTCAATCGTTGTGTTGCAGTAGCAATAATGGCTTGATCCTCTTGATCTAGAGGTTCCTTTTGAACCCCGGAACGTACTAGGGCCCAATATCGATCGCCTAAATCAGTAGCCCAGATACGCTCTAATTCTACTTCAGATTCAAGTTGAATTAAATTTGCTAACCAACGACGCAGTTGCAATAGCTCTTGAGTAATTTCCTGATCTTCAGGATCAATGTAATATAAATTAGACAACCCAAGTAAACGGTTTAGTTGTATCCTATTGTTTACTAACTCATTTAACGAATTAGGAACAGCGCCAAAATCGGGATTTGGCAAGCTAACTGGAGCATCCTGATTATTCTCAAAAGATGGGCCCCCAAGCATTATTACAGGTGCAGAACTCTCATAAAGATCCTTATAGATGTTTGCTAACCATGCAGGAAGTTGTTGATGAGCATCAGGAACCTTTAATAAGCCAGGAGGAGAGAGAAGAAAAGCAGCAATTAGAAGTTGGTGCGCGAAGGGTTGGTTTAAGCCAAGAACACCTATTCGCTTATTAATAGCTTCCCTTACAGCTGCTTGATCAGCGCTAAAGTGGGTTTGAGTTGTTAGCTGACGAATCAGGCTACATGAGAGTTCACCATACCCACCTTTCCAAAATGATTCGAGCTGATCCATCGGCACAGAAAGCCAAAAACGAATAAGGGAATCGCGCTGGGCAGGAGCTCCCACTTCACCAGCAACCCAACCTTGATCAGGGATTACCATTTTTTCTTGGATTGACATCTTATCTTAGCCCAACATCTATCTGTGAAATTCCTCTTGGGCCAACCAAAAAGTTATTAAGGCTAAAACAACTGCCATTAACAGCGGTGCCAACAAAACCTGAGCAATCCATGCCTCATTCATGTGTATTAACCACAACAATGAAGCTGCGTAGGGGGCGGTACACAGCACTGGTAAAAGCCAGCGACGCCAGCGGCTTAATATTAAAAAATGAAGTAGCTTGCGCCAAATAGATAGTTTCACAATGAAGTTGCCTCTTCAATCAACGCGGTAATCCTGGGTAAGGTTACAGCTTGGTCCCATTTCAAAGCCTCTTCCCTAGCAGCATCTCCAAGGCGCCTGCGCAAATCACGTGCATGCAATAAGGCAACAACTCGCTGAACTAACCGCTCTGAATCGTCCATCGCCACCAACAGGCCCTGCACTCCATCCTTGATAACTTCTTCCACTGGCATTCCCTTGCTGCCAATAATGCAACAACCACAAGCCATTGCCTCTAATAAGCTCCAGCCCAACACAAATGGGTAACTAAGGTACACATGTATCCAACTTGCCTGCAGAATCGCCATTAAATGATTGTGGGGAATTCTCCCAAGGAAGTGGATGCGATCAAGATCTAAGCTTCCCTCCAACTCAGTTAACATTTTTTGCCTAAGACTTATAGCGCCAGAAGAACCGCCTGCATAACCAGGTTCGTTATCTCCAACTATTAATACCCTTACAGTTTTATGTGCTTGCTGAATCGCAGGTAATGCTCTCATGAACATATCAAACCCTCGCAAGCGTTCTAAATTTCTATTCACAAAGGTAACCGTGGGCACATTTCGATTAATTTTAACGCCGCGCACTTCAAAATTCACAATTTCATTAGGGGCTGCAATTGTGCAATCAATACCTTCGTGTACTACATGCAAACGCTCACCTTGAAACACCCTAGGGAAACTATTCGCTTGATGATTTGTTGGCAAAATCCAAGAGTGTGCACTGTTGAGTGCAACCGCTGTTAGCGCATGCCGGCCCAACTGCTCCAACTGCTGAGAAAGCCCCACAGCTGGTAATTGAGGATCAACACCAAATCCACCATGTTGTGGAAGTACCCATAGTTCAGGCCAAATAACCTGAGGTACATCTGGTAAAACTTCTTTAAGGCCTAGGGTTTCACCCCAGCCACTATGGGCCAAAATGCAATGTGGTTTCCAACCCTCCTGCAACAAAGCAGCAACACAATGGGCAACTGCCTCAGCGCGCTGCAGACCCTCCTCCCATATAGTTGCACCAAAATGCTTAAGAGCTTCAGTCTTAACCGGAGCCGAGTATCGAATAATTCTGAAAGATAAATCTAGTGGGCGGTTGTGGGAACAAATTGCAACCAACTCATGGCCCTGCTGTTGCAAATAAGGTGCCAACTGGCGAAATTGGCCAGGAAAATTCTGATGTATGAGGAGTAAACGCACCGTGAGGGTACCTAGAAAGCTTTCGTAGTTAAAGTTTGACGCATCGATCTACTTAGAGAATTTCGATGTTGCTGCCACCACATACCAATCAATTCCTGGGTTTTATCCAGTTCTACCGGATTAGCAAGAAGTGATTTCACCCAATCAAGAGCGTTCAACCAATTATCAAATACTGGAAAAGGCACCACAAACCCTAACAGATCAGCGGCCATTGATCTTTGATCAACCAACACAGGAATACAGCCACTTTGCAAGGCCTCATACAGTCGAAAAGTATCTAGATGCCGATCGCCTTCAGGGCAAAGTACAAAACTGCATTGCAAAAGCTTTGCATGATATGAATGAATTGGTAAGCCTCGCGCGAAACCACGGCAACCATAGAAAAATCCGTGGGGCAGACCCCTTAAGAATAAAGAGGTTGCCAACCCACGGTTACCCGAGGGCCAAAGCGTGCCCATAAATCCCCACGGAAAATCCCTTAAAGAAGCGGGCTGGTTATATTTTATTTGAAACCGTGGTTCTAGAAACTCAACCCTTGGCCCGATCGGAAATGAATACAAGCCGGTGCGTTGCTGAAAACGAGGATATGCAAAATTGCGCCATACTATTGTTTGATCAGAAAGCATCGGGTAAAGGGAATCACCATCAACACCTTCCTCATCACTAAGATGAATAACGCTATATTTTCCGAGTTTTGCAAAAGCTTGCAACCTGCTTAAACGTTGCTGATGTAGCTCGTTTAATTGGTCTAATGATACAGAGCGCTCAAGGCTGAGTATTCCGGATTCAACCAACACTATTTCTAAATCATTTACAGCAAATGAGTTAATTTGGCAACTTGCACATTGCCGAACTGGCTGTAAAAGCCAATTTAGCCAACCTGCTTCGTACTGGCGTGCGGGATCGCAGCCCCACACCAATAGTATTCGATTAATTAAAATATTACTCATTTAAGTTCTTGGAGTTACACTTTCCAGGAGCCATTAAACCCAAAAAAGAAGTGCCCCAATGTTGAACTTCTAGCCAGCCGGCAATTGAAAAAGATGGCTTGTATAAACAAAATGTTTTAAGCAAGCCCAATGTTGCCGCACTTTCCAATGGCGACACAAAAGAGCAATCACGGTCTAACCACCAAGGTTGGGCAACCCAATGGGTTAATTGCCCATGGGTAAGAACAAAACAGCCGGCGTGGGGATTGCGGGGCGCTTCAAATGATAATGCCCCAAAAAAATAATCATTAATTTCCAATGAAGCTGCAGGATTAATATAAATCTGCTGTAGTTCCTCTTCAGTATCAGTAAGGGAACCATCAATATATAATTTACCTATCCTCGCAGGGATAGACATCTGCTCAAAGCGCTGAGGTAAAATTATAGAATTATTACCAATGTGATCAGCAAAATACTTTATTTTGTAGAAGAATAATGGATCATTAACAATCAAGTCGTCCTCAAAATATGCATAAAGGTCGTAATTATCCTGCAATCTAGATGCAAGATGATCCTGCGCTTCAAAACCTAGCATTAACGGATGGGATGGGCTAGTTGCTACATGTTCAACTCCTTCGCGAAAGGCTGGCTGGAGATGCTCCAAAACATGATGCACACCATCAGTAATCAAATGCAGGTCTATCTTATGATTTAAACTCGTATTTGCGGGATAGGCAGCCTGATCGTCAAAATGCATATGAAATTGATTCTGGCCAATGCGGGAAAACGCCAAAATTAGCTGCTGCAGTGCCTCTACTCTTGGAGCACAATTCGGCCTGAGAGATTGATGACGCCCTCCCCCTTCCGGATTCCAATGATGAACTATCGCAACAAGAATTCGCATAAGCAAATAGGCCTCACTAGAAATAGAGCGCTGACGAGGAACTCAACAAGATGCTAAACAATAATACTGCAGGGCCATAGCCACGCTATCTATTATCATCAGCTAATAACAAAAATAAAATGCGGCTTCTAGTTCTCACAAACATATACCCCCCCCAAGAGCTAGGGGGCTATGGGCGTGCCATGGCTGATTTTGTTTGGAGTCTTAAACAGCTTGGCCACAACATACAGGTAATATGTGGAGATGAATCCTATCTAGGGGCAAGTGACATCCAGGGACCATCTGGTGAAACAGTTAATCGAATATTACAACTAAAAGGAACATACAAAGATGGAGTTAAACCATTAGAAAACATTGCAATTGCTAATGAAATTAATAGTCTAAATATTGCTTCAATACAGAACATCTGTAAAAAAGAAGCTGGATTCCAAGGAGTTCTTGTGGGTAATTTAGATCTGCTTGGGCTGGAAGTGCTTCAGCCCCTGCTACAGCAAAAGATCCCAATACTGCACCACATTGGCTTTGTTAATCCACCATTTGCAAAAAATATGATGCCCAAAGAATCTTCATATCAGCTGGTAGCTGCAAGCAAAGCAGTTGCTAGTGCACTAAAAATAGCAGGATTAAAAAATCCGAATAAACGTGATGTAGCCATAGTTTACCCAGGGGTGCGCTGTGAATTATTTGGTAGAGAAGCCACAGGACGCAATTTACCTGCACCACTAAATGGAATAGATGAGATACTTCGCCTAGGAACTCCTAAGCATCCGTTAAAAGTATGCTTCGCAGGGTTACTTATGGGCAGCAAAGGTGCGCATACCTTAATACAAGCTCTAATATTGATGAAACAAAGAGGTTTTTTGGTACAGGGTTATCTTGCAGGCGCCTCATTTCAAGCTGGCTATAGGGAACAATTAGAAAAAATGCTAAAACAAAATGATTTGGCTGATGTGCAATTCATAGGCCAACTCTCGCGCAACAGCTTGGCACGCTTTTTTAGCCTGCATCATGTATGTGTATTCCCATCAATTTATCCAGAGGCCTTTGGAATAGTTGCAGCAGAAGCAATGGCCAGCGGTTTAGCTCTTGTGAGCAGTGGCGTAGGAGGTGCATGCGAATTATTTGATGATAAATCAAGTGGTTTACTATTTAAACCAAATGATATTAATGATCTTGCCGCAAAACTAGAACTTATTTGCGCAAATACATCATATCTAAAGAAACTAGCTAAAATCGGCGAGGCTCATGCTAGAAGCAGGTTAAACGTATTAGAATCAGCAAAAAAACTTGAGCAATTAATGCTTGAATCAATTAATGAACAGGGTTAACC
>Ga0310326_10125_pt1 | contig 9268 bp, 4 predicted proteins | sample LakSupSRFTotalD5_FD_195540 | JGI IMG/M metagenome (GOLD analysis project Ga0310326, IMG submission 195540) | Enriched freshwater cyanobacterial communities from Lake Superior, Ontario, Canada - SU02.SRF.Total.D5 (v2) (version 2) | ecosystem: Environmental > Aquatic > Freshwater > Lake | place...
GAGCAGTGGCGGGCCCTACATGGCCCGGATCAGGAGGTGATGTTCCTGCAGAAGCACCGGGCCGGGGTTTTGGGGATCTCGGATTTCACGTTGCTCAAAGGCGAGCCGATCACCGTGACGGGGGAGGCCCAAGGGGACCGTTGAGGTGGGTGAGCCCATCCCCCTCAAAGCGCGGCACCCAGCGATTGAATGGGCTCAAGGCTGCAGAAGCCGATGGCATGGCCCCGGTGACGAGTCTTCAGCAGGTCGGCACCGCCATGGCCGCCTCCAGATGCAGCGTCCCAACCGCTCCAGATGGGCCAGCAAAGCAGAGGCAGCTCCTGGCGCAGCACCAGATCCACCGTCCAGGGCAAGAGCACGTCGTCGATGGTTCCCTCAGCTGCAACCGATCCCGGTGGTTGAGTTGGGGCCCCTCCAGGCAGAGGTCGATGCCAGACCCGTTGACTGGTGACCCATCGCCGGGCACCTCAAGAATGGGGGTTTTTCACTTCGGCGCGGGACAGTGCCGCGCCGTGCCCTAGCTCCACGACGCTGCGCAGTTGATGGCGCAAGGTCAGATGCACCTGCCGCCGCTTAAGGCGAATGCGCAGCGCCTGAAAGCAACTCAAATAGGCCCCTAGGATATGGGCCTCAATGTCTAATGCCGTAGAACGATCATAGGCATGACTTGTGAGGTTGCGATCTTGAATCATCAACATCCAGGCCTCTCCATCGCTAATCCAATTCACTCTAAAGGCTTTGCGCAGGGTAATGCGGGAGCCCAGCAAATCGGCGTTGCCCTGGCTGCGTAGCAGATCCCTAAGCGTGTTACAGGCCAATTCAAAGGTGTATTCAAAGGCCTTGATCAGGCCCTGCTGCTCCCTCTCGTTGAGCGTGGGGGGCTCGAAAAAACCTTCCAACTGTTCCAAGGCCCTGCGCTAATTGCTGAAGCGCTGCTGCCAGCGCCCATCCAGATTGCTCATCGGTGCAGCCCCCCCGCATTAGGTGCTGGGTCAGCCCAGATAACGCCCCCCCTCGATCCGTTCCACACCTGGAATGTCATTCAGACCCTTGGCCCGAACCCAGTTTTCAGGCCTTCTCTGGCTCACCATCCAGTCGGCGGTGGTGTTTTGTTCTACACCAAAATAGGCATGCATCGCGTTGCCGATATAGAGGCAGGCCACGCCATAACGGCGATGAACGGCCTGGCAAAGCGGTAAGCCATAGGCACCGGCAACTGCGGTGAACACGGTGAAGGGGCGCTGGCGATGGGCCCGCTCCACCTGTTCCAAACTGCGCTCGAGGCTGTCTTCGAAGCCCCGATCGGGTCGATTTGGATAGATCGACATGGGAGCCGGGGTGCAGCGCAGGCCATAGGGGCGGATCCGCACATCCGTAAACAAGCCAAAGGCCCGGCCGCTGCGGTGGTGGGCTTCCACCTCGGCCGCCAGGGGCGTCACAAACAGCACCTCCTGATTGGCGATGAAGTTGTAAAAGGCCTGGGGCCCTGGCCATTGCACCAGCTCTGGCACGCGGCCGCTCTGGCGCTGCAGGGCCTGGGCCACCGGCAGGAACATCCGCACAATTGAGTCGTTCCCGAACAGCACGGGCCCCGATAGCAGGGCGGCGATCGAGGCCTGGCTCCAGCGCTGCAAGCTCTCCAGGGGTGCATGGCTGCTGGCATAGAAGCCGGCATTGGTGTGCAGGCGGCAAAGGTTTTCCACCACATCGGCAGGCTCCATCCACCAGCGCTCCGAGCGCCGCTCCATCCACTGCCGGTCGTGGTGGTGGCGCCGAATCTCCACCAGCGCCTCGTCCAGCCCAGCAGACTGCTGCAACACGCTCTGGAGTGCCGCAAGCTCCACATTGCCAGGTCTTAACAAGCTGGCCCCAGGCCGTAACTCCGCCACCGGCAATTGCCATGGGTCCATTGCTGCACCCAGGCCGCCAACCCCGCCGCAGCGCGTCCACAATTCAGTGGCATAGATCAGGGCCGGGAACAGCCCCGGGGCCAGGCTGCCCCCCCGCTGCCAGAGCTGGGTGAGGGCGCCATACACGGCCCCATTCGGCTCCTCAAGCCGAAACCGGGCACCGGTATCCCCCTGCAGGGGCGAGAAAAAGGCCGGCAGCAGCCGATCGAGCTGCTCCACCTCAGGAAACTCAAGCAGGGGTGCCAGATTTAAAAGGAGTTGATTGGACGTGTGCCGCAGGGGCGCTGCCTGGGGATCAAGGCAGAGGCTCAACTGCACCGGCGTGCGGCCACCAACATGGTTCCGCATCCAGCCCGCGCTCTCTAACTGCAGGTGGCGGGCCAGTTCACCCGGTTGGCTGAAGCGAAGTAATGGGGCTGAATCTGGCCTTGGGGGTTGAGCTGGGGTGTCCGCTGCAAGGGCCTTCGCCGGTGTTGCGGCCTTCGCCGCTGCTGCTTTTGGCAGTGCCGCACGCAAGGCCGGGCGCGGCTGCCCGGCAGGCTTAGGACTAGGCTCCGGTCCCAGGCCCCGCTCCAGCAGCTCCAGGCTCAACCGCACCCGCTCCAGGGCCAGGGCCAGGTCTGCCGCGGCAGCAGGCCCTAGGGGTAACCGGGGCAGCCAACCGATCAGCAGTCGCAGGGCCTCGGGCTCTAAGGCCTCGGGCGCCCCCGCCTGAAGCGGCTCCAGTTCAACCACCAGGAGTTCGCGGGCCGCCAAACCGATCCACTCGGGGCAAGGCTCATGCAGGGTTGCCAAGTGCAGCAACAGATCGAGGGCCTGGCGGCGCAGCCGTTGGCGATCGTTAGCCGCTAGGGGCTGTTCCGGATCAGTGGCGAGCTGACGCAGGGTGAGTCCACCCTCCCGCACGAGCTGCTCCTCTAGGGCCTCCAGCCACGGCTCCCGCTCGCGCAGGAGAGCCCGGTGGCGCAACGCCAGCCCATAGCCCCGCCAGCACAACTCTCCCCGTTCCCGCGGGGGCGGTGGCTCACTCGCGTGGACGCTGCTGTGCAGGTCGGCGATCAGCCTGGCCAACAGACCCGCCAGCTCCTGCTGGACCACCTCGCGCCGTTCCGGCCATCCGTTTGCGATGGCACCGTAGTGATCAACGGCCTCCTGAAGCTGGTCGTTGGCCACCGCCCAATGGCCTTCGCTAGAGGCCTCTGCTGCGGCCTGGCCGCAGTGGCGGGCAAGGGCCACGCGCAGAGGGGTGCCATCGGGGCCATCGATTTGGTCGACAGCCAACTGCCAGAGCTGGGCCCTTGCATCGCTGTCGACCGGAAGGGTGAGGAGCTGCTCCAACGGCAGCCAGAGGCCGGGCGGTTGAGACAGGATCGGGCAAGGAGATGGGGTGACAATATTGACAGACCTTCCCGGCTCTGCCCTCTACCACTGCCATCGCCAGCCCGCTTGACCCCGCCCTCAACCGCTTCCGCCGCGGGCCATTCCTCGGCCAACTCGAGGGCCTCGATGAACGCAGCGGCTTGGTGGGCTGGGCTCTGCAGATTCCGTCTGGCACCGGCGACCCGCCAGACAGCCCAGCGCAACTCAATATTCAGCTCACCCTGGAGGATCTGCTTAATCCCGCCCATCGCTGGAAACTGGCCGAACTGGAAGCCAGCCGTGCCCGGCCCGACCTGCGCAGTCAGGGGCTCTCGGGCAGCTGTGGCTTCGCTTTCTTAGGGCACAACGGCCGCGACTTGCCACCCCGCACCAGCGGCATGGTGGTCCGCGCCTTTTTTGATGAAGAACGCAGCCTGGAATTGCCAGGCAGCCCCTTGCGGATTGATGCCGAGCGCTACCAAATGCTGCGTCAGCTCTGCCGTACCGGCTTGGGCCGCGATGCCTGCCTTGGGCCAGTGCACGGCCCCCTCTTGGCAGGCTGGGCCATCGGTCCTGGCCCCTACCAATTGCGAATCGATGGGGCTGATCCCATCTCGATTCCAACCCCAGATCCGCTGCCAAAACATGAATGGCCCCTGCAACTCAGGCTGCCAGCCAGCTGCTGCGATGGCGGCGTACACCACTTCCAGCTCGAGAAGGATGGCAGCCCGATCGACGAAAGTTTCGACCTGGTGCCGGCCCAGCTCACCCCTTGGGCCGCTCTCCAGATCCATGGCCGGCCCCCCTTTCCCGATCACCTCGCCCCCCTGGCCCGCGAACACCACCGCAGCCTGACCACCTGGCTGCAGTGGGCCGATGCCGAAGGCACCCCCTTACCGCCCGATCTACCGCTGCTGCAGCGCTTACTAAGCCATCCGGTACGGCTTGATCGGGATATCGATGGCCTAGCCCTACCCCCCGGCACGGAACCCGGTCCCGCTGGCGATGCAGTCCCTCGGCAACCGCTCCAGCTGCCGATCGCCACTGAACCGCGCGTCAGTGTGGTGGTGCCGGTTCACAACCAATACCCGGTCACGCGCCGCTGCCTAGCGGCCCTGGCCTATGCCCCCACCCGCGTGCCCTTTGAGGTGATCGTGGTGGACGACGGCTCCAGCGACGGCAGCGCCGAGGCCCTGGCGCGGGAGGCTCCGGGAGTACAGGTTGTGCGCCACGATTTCGCGCGAGGCTTTAACCAGGCCTGCTGCACCGGAGTGGCCCGGGCCAAGGCCCCCTTTGTGGTTCTGCTCAATAACGACACGGAACCCTGTGCAAACTGGCTTGAGGAATTGCTGTATCCATTCGAACAGTGGCCCGATACGGGCATCGTCGGCGCCCAGTTGGTGCTACCCGATGGCCGCTTGCAGGAAGCCGGTTGCATCGTCTGGGGAGATGGCAGTCCCTGGAACTACGGGCGCAACCGCAATCCCTATGAACCGGCCTATGCCTATGGCCGCCAAGTTGACTACGTCAGTGCCGCAGCCCTGATGATCAGCGCCGAGCTCTGGCGCCAAGTGAGCGGCTTCAGCCCCGAGTTTTCGCCTGCCTATTTCGAAGACACCGACCTGGCCTTCAAGGTGCGTGAAGCCGGCTTCACGGTGCGCTACGCGTCCCTGGCCCGGGTGATTCACCATGAGGGCCTCAGCAATGGCGCCAATCCCGAGTTAACGGAAGGGCTGAAGAAATACCAGGCCATCAACGGCCCCCTGTTTCAAGAAAAGTGGGCCGCCCGCTTCGACGGACCAAGCGAACCCAGCTACCCCGAGGCAGAACGCATTAAGGATCGCGGCATCCTCGGCCGGGCCCTCTTCCTAGACCACGACACCCCCCGGCCCGACCGCGATGCCGGCAGCCATGCGGCCCTAGTGGAGATGGATCTGGTCCAAAGCCTGGGATACAAGATCACCTTTCTGCCTGCAAATCTGGCCTGGCTGGGCAGCTACACAGAAACCCTTCAGCGGCAGGGGATCGAGGTGATCCATGCACCCTTCATGCTCTCTCGCCAGCAATTTCTAGAAGAGCGGGGGCGCGAATTCGATTTTATCTATATTACTCGCTACACGATTGCAGCCGAAAGCCTGCCCCTATTGCGCCAATACGCGCCCCAGGCAAAACTTCTATTCTGCAACGCCGATCTCCACTACCTGCGTCAACTGCGCGCCGCCCGTGCTGAAGCCCTCTCCGGCGACGCTGGCGAACGGGCGATCGAAGCGGTCAAGGCCGTCAAGCAGCAGGAGCTTGGCGTCATGCGCCAGGTGGATCTCACCCTCAGCTATAGCGAAGTTGAGCGGGCGGTGATTGAAGCCGAAAGTCTGGGCGAGGCCCCCACAGCAGCCTGCCCCTGGGTGGTGGAGGGGCCGGAGCAACCCTCACCCCTGGCCGGCCGCTCGGGCTTGGCCTTTTTAGGCAGCTACGCCCATCCCCCCAACCGCGATGCGGTGGAGTACTTCCTTACACAGATCTGGCCCCAACTGCACCAGCAGCACCCGAGTTTGCAACTCCATCTTTATGGCAGTGGCCTTACCCGTGAACTGGCGATGGCCTGGCAAACCACAGCAGGGGTACGGGTAGAAGGCTGGATTGCCGATGTCGGCGATCTGTACAGCAGGCACCGGCTCCTAGTAGCGCCCCTACGCTCCGGGGCCGGCATCAAGGGCAAGGTGATGGCAGCGGCAGCCCACGGCCTACCCCAGGTGCTTAGTCCCCTGGCAGCAGAGTCCACAGGCCTACGCCATGGCCAGGAAGTCTTTATCGCCAAGACCCCTGAACAGTGGGTGGGAGCAATCGAACAGCTCTGCAATGACCCGCAGATTTGGCAAGGCATGAGCGCAGCCGCCCACGGCTTCGCCCGCGAACATTACAGCCGCGCCCGGGGTCTGACCCTAATGGGCGAAGCCCTGAGCCGCCTAGGGCTACCAACCCGCTGAGCCCCATGGCCACCTTCTCTCCCCGCACCAATCCGCCCGAGCCGCTCAGCGGCGTACCCGATCCTCCCCTCATTGAGATCTCCCCTGGGCGGCCCTGGCTAACCGTTGCCGAAACCAACCGCTTGATTCGCCAGCAAGGCCTTTCCCTGGCTGTGGCCCAAGCCTGGGTCTTCGATGAGATCGGGGCCGTGATTTCATTGCAGCCTGAGGAAGAAAAGGCCCTGATCCGGCAATACATGGAATCCCAGCGGGTTAACAGCGACGAGGAATTGGCCGTCTGGCTGAAGAGCAAACGACTCGACTTTGAAGACCTCCGTTATTTTGCAACGAAGGGAGAGCGGATCAAGCGCTGGCAGCGGCGGCGCTATGGCGAAGAAGCGGAGCTGCGTTTTCTCGAGCGCAAGCTGGAGTTGGATCAGGTTGTCTATTCCATGTTGAGGGTCTCCAGCCAGGAGCTGGCCGAGGAGCTCTACCACCAGCTCAAGGAAGGGGAATCGGATGTTGCTGAACTAGCGCTGCGCTACAGCCAAGGCAAGGAGAAAAACACCCGGGGCTTGATCGGACCAGTGCCCCTTGCCGCCGGCCACCCGGAGCTGGCCGCCAAGCTACGGATCAGCCAACCGGGCCAACTCTGGCCGCCTTTTTTGGTGGTGGATGTGTGGGTGGGTGTGCGATTTGAACAACTGCTGCCCGCCCAATTGGATAGGGAGATGCGCGGACGGATGATTGACGAGCTGTTTCAACTATGGTTCAGAGAGCGTGTTCAACTGCTGATGGAGGGGGAGCCGCTGCCACCACTCCCCCATCTGCCCCCAGATGACGAATCCCTAGACGCCCCAACAGCCACCCCAGCATCGTGACTTCCTCCATGCCATCGAACGTCAAGGGCACCGCCAACCCAGCGACGCTGCTCCAGGGTTTCGCGCCCTTTGATCAGCTCAGCGAGGAAGCCTGCACTGCGCTCGAACCGTTGCTTCAGGCCAAACGGTTTCGGCTTGGCCAGACCATGCTACGGCCTGAAGTGGTGCCAGAGGGGGTGCTGCTGATCCTGCGTGGCCAGGTGAGAAGCCTGGGCGAAGAGCCAGGTGGCCCAGGTCTGCGCACGATCGAACGGCTTGAAGCGGGGGCCATCGTCGGCTGGGCCGGCCTACTGCGCCGCAGTGCCTGCGAACACCTGCGCGCCATTAGTGATGTGGAGGCCCTGCTCTTTCCTGCAGCCGCCTTCCGCGACCTGCTCTCCGCCCAACCAACTATCACGGCCTGGTTCCAGCAACAGCTGGGGGCCGCGGAACTCCACACGATGCTGGTTGCCCTCGTGGCCCGGGAGCCCCTGTGGCTGCCCCAGCTGCAGGACTGGCCGGCAGCGCTGCAGCGAGCCCGGTTGCGCAGCCTGGTTCCAGGGCCTGAAACAGCCCTTGCCCTTCCCAAGGGGTATTGCTGGTTTGCGAGCAGCGGCCTGCCAGTCGCCGAAACGTGGATTGAACGCCCGCTAGACCCCTTGCCCGCCAGCAGCCCCTGGCTGCGGTTGATCGGGTTACCCGATCCCCTTGCCAACCAACCCGCCGAGGGCGAAGGCTCCCTGCATCTGGGCACCAGCCCCTCGGATCGGCCCGGCTCCCTCCAGGACGCCGTGAACGTGCTGGCAGAACTGCTCCCAGATGGGGAGTACAGCCTGTCGCCGCAAACCCCCGCCTTGCGCAGCCCAGGCCGGCGCGACTATGTGAGCCTTGCTCGGGCGAGCGGTCCGCGAGATATCCCTATCGCCATCTGCACGGCCCTGGCCGACTACTTCGGCATTCCGATCAACCGCGATGCCCTCTCTGATCAAGTGGACGCGGTGCTTCAGCGTCAGGGCCAGGTCAACCTGGTCAACCTCGGCCAGATCCTCGACTCCCTCGGATTGAGGGTGATGCTCACCCGGGTGCCAGCCGATCGACTGGGCCGGGTACCCACGCCGGCGGTGCTCATGCAAAACGGCCACATTGGTGTGCTTGATGGCGTCGATCCCGATGGCAGAGCTCGGTTACTGGAAGCGGAGCTGGGCCCCCTACGGGTGCCATGCGCCGATCTAGCCACCCTCGAGGGCGGCCTCGCCGAACTATTACTTCTGGAGAGAAAGAGCGACGCCAAAGAGGAAAAATTCAGCTGGAGCTGGTTCCTCCCCTTCCTGCTCCAACACCGCCGCTCCTTAGTGGAGGTGCTCGTGACCTCGGCAGCCATCAATCTTCTGATGTTAGCCAACCCCCTTGGCTTCCGGTTGCTGATGAACGTGTCGCACCAAAGCAACATGGGTTCATTAGTGAGCATCGCGGCCATCATGCTGATCTGCGCTGTTGGGGTTGGCGTGATGAAAACCCTACGCACCTATATCTTCACAGAAGCGGCCAATCGCATCGATCAAGACGCAAAAATTACAATCCTAGATCAGCTGGTGCGCCTTCCCCAAGGCTTTTTTGATAGCCGGCCAGTGGGCCAGGTGATGTTTTACTTTAACCAGCTTGATCGCCTACGGGAATTCCTGGTGGGCCAGAGCCTACCCTTGGTGATTGATGCAATATTTACACCAATCTATTTGGCCATCCTGCTCTCAATCAGCCCGCTACTCACCCTCGTAACCTTAAGCACCCTACCCCTCATCCTCGGGCTAACCATAGCCGCCAATCCGCTTGTCTATAGCCAAATCAAGCGATCGATGAAGGAATCCGTTCGCACATTTAGCTTCCTGAACGAAGCCATTACTGGGATCCAAACAATCAAGTCCCAAAACGCAGAACTCAAAACCCGCTGGGAATTTCAGAATCGCTACGCCCGCTACCTTGGCGAAGATTTCAAACTACGCCTCAGCCGAGAAACCGTAGGCAACCTGGCCGAATTCCTCCAATCCATCAACCGAGTCCTGGTAATTGGCGTGGGCACATGGCTAATCATGCAAAAATCGATGAACATTGGCGACATGTTCGCCTTCTTCATCCTAGATGGCTATGTAACGGGCCCCCTGGTCAAGCTTGCCAATAC
>Ga0310326_10126_pt1 | contig 9262 bp, 12 predicted proteins | sample LakSupSRFTotalD5_FD_195540 | JGI IMG/M metagenome (GOLD analysis project Ga0310326, IMG submission 195540) | Enriched freshwater cyanobacterial communities from Lake Superior, Ontario, Canada - SU02.SRF.Total.D5 (v2) (version 2) | ecosystem: Environmental > Aquatic > Freshwater > Lake | place...
CCGCCAGGCCGCGCCGCGCTGCCCAGCTCTGCAGCATTTCTGGATTGGGATCCAGCCCGGTCACCAGCAGCGACTGGCGCTCGGCGATGGCGTCGGTGAGTTGAACGAAGAAGCCCATCACCCGGAGGCGGCCTGCGCCTGTTGCTACGCCCGCCTTTGGCCTATGCGCAGCCGGCTGACACAGCTCTTCACAATCAGCCTGAGTTTGCGGGCCACCATGGGCACTGCAGTGTCAATTGGCTGCAGGGCTATTGCCGCGATCAGTGCTTGGGAAATAGTCGGATCCGAATAGACGATGTCGGCAATTTTCCAGGTGCCAGCAGGGTCCATCACCAGCTGATACCGGAGCTTTTGCGGCGCCTCAAAGAGGCGGTTGCGCAGATGCGCCTGCACAGCCACTAAGGCTTCCATCCCTCCGCCTGGGAGAGCGGTTCAGCCGAGCACCTTCGCGCCATAGGTGTTCACCTGGGTTCCGCTGAACGGATCAAAGTCAAGAAAACGGTCTGGTGTCATGGCTGAATCGAGCGCATAGTCGCGCTGCAGCTTCTGGTAGAGCCCATCGGTGAATCGGCCTTTTTGGCTCATGATCTCTCTCGGACTACGCAGCTGTGCCTTCATGGGAGCAGGGCACGGGGCGATCGTCACAGCCACCAAAAGAGGCATCAGCTGGGGCAGTGGCATGACGTCGCGCTGGATATGCAGGAATCCTGGCAGTCACAGCCAGGGGGGCCTAGAGCACTTCTTGGCTAGATATGGCTGCATACTTGACGGAAGGATCTTAATAACATCCTAGGAAAAAGTTACATCCTCTATGCATAAGTATGTCTGCGAAAAAGAAAACATCAAGCTTGTGGATTTGTACTGGAGTTAATGCCATCAATTAACGCACCGCAGCCTCGGGAACTAAGAAATTAAGGATAGGAATAGCTAGCATAAAGCAACTCCCAATTAAAATTGTCCTTGTCAAGAAAAATCGCTATAGCTGCTACTTCGATTATCTTTCTGGCTACAGGGGTGCAAGCACAGGCAGAGAGCCTCAATTCTCAAATTCAATCCTTTACAGAATTGAATCGTGCCTGTCGAGGTGGCCGTGGCGATTCAACCAAAACACAGGAAGCCTGCAAAAAGAGAGCAGCTGCAGGGGCATTACTTAAGCAAAATGGTTTATGTATGGGTAAATACAACCTAGAACGATTCAACGATTGGACGGCCGATACGCTTGTGAGGGAAAGTTAGATTCCTTGTTATTACAAGGATTTAACCGACCAATAAATGACAGATTGCAGTGCGTTGGGATCAACGCGCCCGTTCCCGGGCTTGGTCATGTCCTTCCTTTTCGGCACTGCATTTCACTATGCCTAAAAGCAGTGCCAGCAGTTGCACCACTGCGATGCTCTCTTGCCATTTGGTGCATTTAAATCAGCCGTTAATAGGTTCATACTGATCGTTGATGTTCGGTAGTGGTGCGGCTTTCCGTCTCGCAGAAACATCGTAGTAATGGCGATTATTTAATGGTTCAGATCTTCAACTCACACAAATGACCACTGAGATTCGCAATTGGGCTACCGTCGCTAATGCATTGGAAGCACAGGGTGCCACAAGCAGCCAGATGTACATCCGAGCAAAAGCACTTGCCAATGGCGAGGTTGATCCATCGCCAACAAGCTACCCTCCAGCACCTTTCACAATTTCAGAAGTTCAATAACAGCCTCTCTGAATCTGTTCCGCGGCACTTGCTTTATTGTGCCGCGGAACAGATTCAGGGCTTCGGCGAAAACGTCAACAGTGAGTCGGCGGCATCGAAGCGGAAGGAGCCTGAGGTGGAACGCTGCGGTTTGACCGGTTTCTTCTCCAGGGCGTCGTAATGTTGACCAATTGCCTTCATGCGCTCCTCGTAGCCGGGGTGGGTGAAGTCTTGCTCGGTGGCGCTGCCGTCGCCGTTGGAGCGGTGCATGAACTCCATTCCCTGTTGGCAAATGCGGCCTTTGTATCCCGCCCGGGCCATCATGTCGGCGGAGTCCCGATCGGCCACTAGCTCGTGCTGCCTGGAGAGGCGCATGACAGCCAGCTGTTTTTTCTGCTTGTCGAGCGATTTAAACTTGTGATTCTCCTGATAGTTGATGATGAACCCATGATTGCGGCGGAAGTGCGCCATCTCGTGGGCCACGGTGCAAGCCAGGTAGCCGATGCGGGGTCCATAGGCCCGGAAGGTCGCCCGTGGTAACACCACCGTGCCGGCGGGAGTGGTCCAGGCCTGGATGGAGCTGAGGGCATAGCCCTGTCGCGTCAGCTCATCCCAGCCGTTGCCGTAGTGCTTGTAGGGATTGAGCTGATTGAACATTTCGCACTGATCGGGCTTGCAGAGCCCCCGCTGTTGCGCCAGGAAGCTGGAGTACTCGCCGGATCCCATCATGAAGATGATCGGCTGGCGGCCTAGGTCGTTGCTGCGGCCCAGGCGCTCCACCACGGCCTGTAGGGTTTGCACCTCGCTGGGCAGACGCCGCTGCCAAGCCCAGCCGCCGAGCGCCGCAAGGCCCGCCACAACGGCGGTGCCCGCAATGGTGAACCCAAGGCGCAAGCGGAAAGGAATCGCCATGGATTCAGAGCACCGGAGGGAGGGTTATATCTCCAGCCTCTCGCATCGACCGGAGCGAACGATCACCCGGCGTGGAACTCATTACAGCTCAAAATATCATCGAAAAAAAATTCTGGTGTGTTAATTCCCCAGAAAAATATTATTGAGACTGCAAATTTTTTTTAAGCATATCCTCAAAGCTTTTTATTAAAAACGAAAACGTGTTCCAAGACGCGCTCCCCAGCTATTTAAAGGATCGGCATTTGATGTGTCAATTGCAAAATTAGAAATACCTTGATAAACTCCTTCAACAAAAACATCAGTCTTTTTGTTTGCGGGATAGCTTAATCCGACTTTTCCTTGATAACCTAATACTCCCTGACTTCCAGCATTTTGAATAATTGAGGAACCTAAAAGTGCAGTTCTGTGAGCTCCCCATGAAATATTTGAATAACCTAGCCCTCCACCTACATACGGAACCCAACGACTATTAGTTGGAATATCTATATATACAGAAGCCATTACAGAATTTGTATTTACATTCCCGTCGCTTAGGGGGGCATTAACTCCAACACCTGCCACTGACAAATCAAGAGAATTGAGCGATGAATTGTTATATATGTATGTTAATTCCGTTCTTACAGAGCTGCCCGAGAATTGAATCAGACAAACCTATATCCTGGCGGGCGGCATATCCAAGACCTAAAGTTCCTTAGAATCCTTTGAGATCTTCAGGCTATGGGCTTGATGTTATAATTTTCTCCTGAGCAAATACTTGAGTAGAGGTAATAGATAATGATGCAATTGCCAACGAACTCAGAAGAAATTTCATCTAATTAAAGATTTACTATTAGCATCCCGCATTACCCTAATCTTAAAGAAATGAGTAGCATGGCAGTCCGTAAAGTACTTAAACTGACAATTTTAATAGCGAAGCCGCTTGGATCATTGGTTGGGATGTTTTATTCATAAGCACCAGAAGTTACTGATGGCAAAAGCAAAATTCGAAGGTATTAAAGAAGTTGAGTTAAGCCGGTAATGATCCAAAGTAACTTCAACTATCACATCTTCAATAGCAATACACGCATCAAGAATATCCTGAAGATAAGCGGATAGATCAGGCGCCATAAAAAAGCTTTTTTGTCAGGTTAATCTCCCTATACGAATCACGAGCGTCTAAATAAGTGTGAAATTTCTTAGTGATATCTAAAGGGCAAAATTCAACAAGGAGGTCAATCCTATATCTTTAGCAAGCGGCTAAGATCTCTTCTCGCTAGTAGTCGATAAACATTGAAATGACGCATTCCTGAAAGCATCTATACAGATTTAAATCAACACTAATTAACCAGTCTATGCAGCGCCACAAAAGAGGCCATCCATTTGATGACCTGGTCTGTTGCACATATTGATGATGGGCTTTTCTGCGGAATTATTTGATAGATCTAGTTAGACGATATGGGTTCATAGAAGAAACCACCGTCGATTCCCCTCCGGCTTACTACGGTGCAGCGAGTTGCAACCCGCCACAAGGCCCGATGGATAGGAGTGGAGTCGTAGCGAACTAAATCGGGGAAACGCTCTTTGAGCAAGGCGCTGGCACGCCAGGCGTTGTAGTGGGGAATTTTAGGGTTGATGTGATGGCACACATGGGTTGAGCCAATGCCGTGATGCAACAGGTTCAGCACGGGTCCATAAGGACGATCCACCGTCTGTAAAGCACCTTTCGCCCAATTCCAGTCTCTGCTGGAGTAATGTGGGATATCGGTATCAGTGTGCTGCAGCCAGGTGTATCCAACCAGCCAAGCGTTGATCGCCAGATAGGGCAGCCCATACACCATTAGCACTCTCGCCAAGGAGAAGTGGATAGAGGCCAACACCAGTGCCGCCACCATTGCCAGCAGACCGAGGTTGGAGATCACCATCAGGCGACGGCAGGAGTCGGGAAATAGGTGGCGCCCACCATTTCGGAAGGGTGCAGCTGTAGTAAAATGGGAAGTGGGACTGCCGTAGTCTTCACCGCCGGCAACACCAAGCATCAGGTAAAGGGGCCAACCCAACACCAGGTGAGTAAACAGGGAGGCCACGCCGTAGAGGCGCTGGCCAAGTTGACGTCTTGCTCCGTCCACGAAGCGTCCCGAGCTGGAATCGGAACGAGGTGGCACATGGGTTTCACCTGCCTCAAGGTGGTTGCAATTGGCGTGATGCACCGCATGGCTGCGCTGCCAGCTGAAGTAGGGCACAAGCAGCAAGCTGTGAAGCACAAATCCCACCATCGCTTCGATGCGGGGGTTGGGATGGAAGGCACGATGACCGCATTCATGGGCAATTACCCAGCAACCTACCGCCACTGTTCCAGTGATCACTGCGTAGAGCAGCCAGAGGGGTGCAGCGCTGAGTTGCAAGGGGATCAGTGTTCCCAGGCAATAGGCCAAAGCAGATATGCCCAGAGACATAAATAAACTTCCCCAGGCTTTAACCGGGTTGATCTTGGTTAGCTCAGTAGGCAGGCAAGCAAGCAGCTCAGCTTTGCTGGGATAGGCGGCTAACGGCTTGGCGGCCTGCGCGGTGGCGAGGGATGACAAGAAAAAAGGTGGAGTCAATGAAGCGGCCGCAGGACAAGGGGCACTGGAAGCGGCCCCATTAGGCCTTTAAGACCCTAAGCATAAACACCCCCGCACCGCGCCCTGGCCCCCTGTATCAGCAAAAAAGTCCTCTTTTATCAAAGAAACCACCAGGGGGTGCAACTGATGAGTCCGCCCCCCAGCTACTTTTGCACCTTGGCACCAAGGGGACCACGTTATGTTCTGATGCAGCATTCCATCTGGATATTGCTAGGCAATGCTGCGGCAAGATAAAAACATATGTCTATATATTTGCCTCACTTTTCATGGCTTGCTGCAACAGCTATTGCGCTTAGCGGCATCACAACAACTGTTGCTGCAGCTGAATTAAAGGTGCTTTCCATTGGTGATGGCGACACCATTCGCGTTACTGGCCCTGGCGGCGTCAATAAAACAACGGAACTGAAGCTGCAGCGACCTTTCGGCAGCGACTTCGAAGATTTCTGATTGACTTAGTTTATAACTAAGCTAATTAAAATATCGATTGAGGGCTCCATGCAGTGGGTTCCTATGCGAATCGTGAACGTGCACCAGGCCAAAACCCATTTATCACGCTTAATAGATGATGCCCATGCTGGTGAAACCATCGTGCTGGCCAAGGCCGGCAAACCCTGGGCACGGCTGATGCCCCTAGCGCCGCCAGTTCCGCAGCGCATCCCGGGCCGCTTGCGCAGCCGGGAGCCCCTTAGCCAGCCGAACGCGCTGCTCGAACCTATGGATTCCAGTGAATTGGGCAGCTGGGATTCCAGCGATCTACTTCCTAAGGCATTGCAGCGATGAGCAATGTGAATGCCTACCTACTAGACAGCCACGCTTTGCTCTGGTGGTGGTTTGATCCTGATCGCCTTTCCAGCGCTGTGCGCGAACTACTCAGCGATCCAGCTACTCCAGTGTTTGTAAGTGCAGCCTCAGTGTGGGAGCTAAGCCTCAAGCACCACCAGGGCAAGCTGCCCGAGCTGAACGGTGTGATCACAGATATACCTGGATTGCTGCAAGCCGATGGCTTTGAAGCGCTGCCGATTTCCCTGGCCCATGGCCTGCGGGCAGGTGGCTACAGCCAGCCCCACCGCGATCCCTTTGATCGCATGCTGGCCGCCCAGGCCGAACTTGATCGCCTAGTGCTACTTAGCGCTGATCCCCAGCTTTCCAACTTTCCCTGCCAAACCCTCTGGTGAAATCCGATGGCGCCTGAGGCACCTAGCCACCAAGGCTTGAATTAACAGGGGTGACAACGTTCTTGGCAGAGGGGGAGCTTGTGCAAGGGGGACTGGCAGAGGCAAGTGGCCCCGCTGCTGGGATGCAGCCGCGCTGGCTTTCAATATCGCCAACTTGCTGCAGTAGCACGACTGAAGTCAGGTTGAAGCTGGTTTTGCGTGCCCTCCAGAAGGCCAATCGGTGAAAAGTCAGTCGGGGCGACAGGATTCGAACCTGCGACCTAGTGCTCCCAAAGCCCCCGCGCTACCAAGCTGCGCCACGCCCCGTTGTTTATCGATAATAGATGAGTGCAGACCAGCATTGGTATCGTGTTAAAGCAAAGAGTTTGCTGGTTTTAAAGCGAGTGGCTGATGTCTCCATCTGGCTGGCCTGTCGGGACAAATCCGGTAAGTTTTGGGCAAATTTCAGGTACACCCATACCAATCACAGAACGCACCGATAGATGGAATTTTTTTTTGTAATCAGGTGCGGAGCTCTACCACGGTAATGAATGTGATCGGAATCCGTGATCGGATTCGGCTGTGTTGGCGGTCTTACATGACTGTTTCAACCAACAGTGGAAAGTCGAGGAATGGAAAACTAGTGAGTGTCCCCCATACAAATACAACCTATTGCATTTAGCAGTATTAGCAATTAATTACAATGCCTATTATAGTAATCAAATTGCGTCAATAGCAAATGATATAAAGAGTTATTAACAGCCCGGAAATAACAGATTAACAAGTAAACAAATCACTCAATGGCAAAACTTTAGATAGGAGATTTATTTATCACAAATTTCACCTTAAATCGCTAAAAGGCTCAAAGAGCTCACGAAGAGATGTAGCTAATTTTTATTTTAAGAAGCAAATTCTATTATTGTTACTGGTTTTTCAACGTCTAATCCTTAGGCGACGAATTATCCTTTTCATTATTTTAGACCTAAAGAAATTAACTTTAAAATATGTCAATGTGGCAAATATTGCAATGGGTATAGGGGGCGCAATAAGGAAAAATTCTTCCCCTGTCAAAATACAAACTCCAGCAAAAAAAACTGCAATAAGCGCTTTGCTTGCCGATGTACTAGTTAGGTAAGACAGGTCAAATATTCTTTTAATATTTTGATTGTCTTGTTTTTTCTCAAAGGAACCTATTGCCGCTAATGCTGAGTAAATTAAAGCTATAAGTATGAAAACGCCTGCCTCCGCCAAAGAAATTATTAAGGTGTGTTTGGTAGAGGCTAGGGTAGATCGAATTTCACTATGTTCAACAACATAGTACATAGGAGGCACTAAACTAATCAAGAACAGGAGCAATCCCGTGGATTTGGCGAACAGCTTTGCTGACTTGACGTCGACTAACAGAGTTTTATGGGATGCCCAAATATCGAAGACAATTAAAAATACTGACAAATAACTTATGACCACAATTCCGACATCTACAATAGGATCCGTCGATGAATCCGAACTAAGACTAGTATCAATTAATTCTTTGACAATTGCGGGAAACTCGAGTAACAGCAGAGTTAAAACGACTGCGTAGATGCCATCAACCAGCCCGACCCAGCTCTCGCCACTGGCTTTGCCTAGTATCTTTGATGGAATCATCTACTTAATCCTCTTGAAATTTAAATCTGTCTAATAATAACAAAACATGGTTAGATAGCAAATCTTTTGTTTTGTAAGTTTTTACGGCATTAAATTCGAGCTGTTTTTCTTGTGCATTTCACTATGGCTGTTGATCAACGCTAGAGCATCTGGAAGAGGCCTTTATTCGTACGATCGGAGACAAAACACCATTACCTTGCATTAATTTTAAATTAGTAACAGAAATTAGCAATAACAAGAAATATCTAAATTCAAGCCTTAATTACTCCTGGCCTTTGAAACAATCCATTTAAATAATGTTGGACTACTGCTGGTTCTTTACATCCTTGCTGAAAAAGAAATCCGGCAACCGCTGATTGCATCAAACGGTATTGATCCCATTCTGGATGTGCACTGATAAATGAAACCATTGCCAAAAATAAATCCTCTGGAAATTGGTTTTCCACACTCACTTGCGTTGTGATCAAGTCTGCGCCTTCACCCATTCAGCTTTCTTCTTGCCTGAACACCCATCAGGCCACAACAGGGGGCCACAAGTCAAAGACGATTCCAAAAGCCAACACAAGCCTTAAATTACACAAAAAACCAGTAGCAGCAACAGGTTTCAGTATCAAGCAATGAATTCGCAAGCAGGCCCGGCCCGATTGCTATGGGCTGTCAAGCGGAAAACCGTTTTCCCTGTTGTTTCTTGCAACACCATGCCCCAATTAAACAAATCGCTAAAAAGGTTGTGGAAAACCGGTGGGAAACTAATAGTTGCCTGTTGAAAAATGCTCAGTTCAGTAGTGCTGATCAATCCAGATCAGCACTTAGTAATGCCTCAACACTTGCCACTTTTTGCTCCAAGGTTTGATCACGATCAATGCGTGTATTTACGTGCAAAGAGCTAAATAAACGTGCACAACCCATGGCATGAAGCTGTTCATGGCAATTGCGGATCGCCAAAAACACTTGATCCCACTCCCCTTCGATGGCAGTGCCATTGGGATGCAGTTGAATTTTTAAACCTGCTGCTGTGAGCACCCGCTCACATGTGGCGATGAAAGGCGCAAGATTCACACCAACACCCACTGGTACTACACACAAATCCACAATTACCTTCATGGCCACCTGCCGTTGTAACAACATCATGGCAACGCCCCATGACAGGCTCAAGGCAGCAGCAGCAAAACACTGATCAGTCTTCAAAACGTAGAAAAGGACTACGGGGTAAAAACCTTGCTCGACAAGGTGAACCTGGAAGTAGGTCCGAAAGAACGTATGGG
>Ga0310326_10136_pt1 | contig 9073 bp, 7 predicted proteins | sample LakSupSRFTotalD5_FD_195540 | JGI IMG/M metagenome (GOLD analysis project Ga0310326, IMG submission 195540) | Enriched freshwater cyanobacterial communities from Lake Superior, Ontario, Canada - SU02.SRF.Total.D5 (v2) (version 2) | ecosystem: Environmental > Aquatic > Freshwater > Lake | place...
CTCGGGGTGGTATCCCCTTGGGACATAGACCTGAAAGCTCATCGATGAACATTCAGCCTCCCTAAGGGAACCGGCAGCAGGGTCGCCTGTTGCTGTTCGCTGATCTAGGAACCCTGTGATGTTCAATCTTAAAGATCTGGTGAGTAGAGATCCATTGTCATCGAACCCGGTTTCGCACCCCATAGCGCAGCTGTTGGCGCCACTACCCCAGCCTTGTAGAGACACGTTGCTGGATTTTTACGCCCGGCGCCCCCAGCCTGGCGAGGATGGCCTGCAGCACCCGATCGATGCCACTACCCGTATTACGGTTGAGGAGGGACTCGAGTTGTTGCGGTTAGCCAGGGAGCGTAATGCTAGTTCTCTCCTAGAGATCGGCCTAGCCTATGGCTTCAGCAGTCAGTTCTTACTTGCATCCTTAGCTCCTCGGGGGGGGAGACTGGTGGCCCTTGATCCGTTTCAGAGAAGCGACTGGAAGGGCATCGGCAATGGCGTAGCTAAGCGCACTGCGGCGGCCCTGAGTCGCGATCCAGCGATCCACGGGTCCGTGCGCTTCCAGTGGATCGCGGAGCCTTCACACCGAGCCTTGCCTGCGCTGGAAGCTGCTGCTGAGAGCTTTGACTTGATCTTCGTAGACGGCTACCACCGCTTCGACGATGTGCTAATCGATGTCACCCTGGCCGCACGCCTGTGCAGTACAGGGGGTTTGATTGTGTTGCACGACATGTGGTTACCGTCGGTGCGCAGCGTGGTCGCTTTCCTAGAGACGAACCGAAGCGATCTAGCCCGCCTGCCAACACCCTGCCGCAACCTCGGAGTGTTCCAGCTTCAGGGAAGCGATCAGCGCAACTGGGACCACTTCGTGCCCTTTACCAGCGCCAGTGCCCTCTAGTTGGAGGCGGCCTGAGCGCCTGATCACCGGGCCATCAGTGGTTGCTCGGCAACCAGTCGATTCGACCGAGTTTGGCCAGCCAGACCAAGCTCATGCGTAGGAAGGGGTGACGTTCTGCCGGAAACTCAGCCAGTAGATCGGCCACAGAATAGCCCCCCTGCTTCTGCAGATGGGCCAGCAAATCGACCCCCTCCTGAGGAGTACCACGCAGGCCCGGCAACAGGCCGTCGAGCCGACACCGCAGCAGAGGGGCGTCACTATCTTTAAGCTGCAGGGCGCTGCAGCGCAGTGTCTGATCGTCTTGCAGCACGCTGGTGGCGTAGTGGCTGAAATCGCGGAAGGGATCGTGAGCCAGAGGCTGCAATGCCAGCCGCCGCGGATGGATCGGCATGGGTGATGGCTGAGGCTGCTGACCGCACCTCAGGGCTGCCAGGTCTGCAAACAGCCTTTGATGGGCAGCCACCACAACCAGCCAGTCGAAGTTGGCTTGGGCCCTACGCCGGCCAGCCTCTCCCAGCTTCCGACGCAGTTGGGGGGAGCGAATTAGAGCAGCCAGGGCTTCTGCGGCTCGGCCCACGTGCACAGCCACGTGCTGAGCCACGCTGCCGCAATAAGATTGGTGATTCACGCTCCCATGAGCCTGCAGCAAAGCCAGCCATTCGCCGTTGCCCCCGGAGGGGGCGATCAGACTGGGGATCAGGATCCCCTCCTCGCCATCGCGCAGCAGTGATCGATAGCCGTCCCAGTCGCTGAGCACCACCGGCAGACCCGCCGCCATTGCCTCCACCGGCGCCTGACCGAAGGTCTCCAGGATAGTGTCCGAAAGTGAAAGAAACATATCGGCGGCCGCCCAGCACTGCCGCACCAGCTCCTGATCATTGCCATCGAGCCAATGCACCGTCACCGAGGGGGCATGAGCCCGTGCGGCTTCCTCGAAGCGGGGCGGATCCATCTCCGTTGAGGGGAACCAGCCGGCCACTAAAAAATGGAGGGGCACATTAGTGGCCAGGGCCGCTTGCTCGAGAGCCAGCAGCATCGGCTGGGGAAAGGCCTTGTCGAACCAGGAGAGCCGCCCCACCCAGAGCACGGCAATCTCGTCGCCTTCCAGCCCCAGCTGCCCGCGCAGCTGACGACGTGCCTTGGTGTCGGCGGCATGGCGGGCCATGGCGGCCGCATCGACCCCGATTGGGATCACGGGCAGTTGGGGAAGGGGTAGTTGCCGAGCTCCGAACCGCTCAGCCAGATCCGCCCCCGCGTTCTCGAGCATGCCCCGCAATGCCTGCTGCACGGTGGGAGAGGAGCAGATAACCGCATCCCAGGGCTCCAAGGGGGCCAACAGGGCACCGACCATCGCTTGCCGAGCCTGCGCTACGGCGATTCCAAAGGCGGTTCCAACTAAGCTGTAAGCCCGCTCCTTGCCAGCGTGTCGACGCTGCCAGGCCGAGGCAGCAAGGTAGGCGGATCCATGCAGGAGCGTGCCGGCCAGGCAGGCACGTGTTGTATCCAGAGGTAAGGCAAGGTTGAAGCGTGACGCCTGGTCGCCTAGGGCGGGATAGGCGCCGGCCGAGGTTAGGTCAAGCAGGGTGCTCAGTCGATCTATCAGGCGGGCGTCATCCCGGCCCGCAAGGGACATCAGCCAGTGAATCGTATCGTAATCGCCATGACGTACCAGTGCTGAAAATAGCCCCCGGTTGGCGATCACGCGGCCGTATGAGTCAACGGGGCCGGGCAGATCACCGGGTTGGAGCAGGATCGCCAGGGAGTTATCGATGCCTTGCTCAGGCATCATGCTGCGAGATGCAGAGAAATGAAGCTTTGGGGTTTAAGTGGCACATGCATCCGCTCAGGTCTGAATGGCCATCGACGGCATCACAGAGGTGCTGCATCAGCAGCGAATCCATCGTGGGAGCATAAAGAGTTCTGGTGACGCCGAAGATCATGGCTCAAAAGATGATACTTATTCAGAACGATTGACCGTTCAGAGAAATTAACCAACGGTAAACATATTTTCATCAATAAAGTTAGGATCCCAACCACCAGCTATTGATTCAAGATCTTCATCCGAGAGTATCTGCCCCGCTTCATTAACTTCGCTCGCGGAGAGACCCTTACTAATAGAACCAAGCATCTCGCTAGTGGGGGCCGTAACCGCCCGACTGTCCAGCCAGGCCTGGGCTGCAGATTCACTGAGCTCGAGGTTATGCAGGCTGGCCAGGCCAATCAGATCAATAGGGCTATTGGCGGCATCCAGAGCGTGGCGCAGGGCCACATCGTTGCGTGCCAGCTCCTGCAGCTGAGCCATGTGGTTGTGGATCATCAAGAGAAGTGCAGTAGGGTTAAACAGATGAGGAGTTAAATATAGCCTTTAGATTAAAACTAAATTCTTCTTTGTTTTTGGGACATTGGCATCGCCAATGTCCGTTTCAGATGAGATGCACATCGCCATGCCTGAAGGAGCCGCGATATCAACAGCCGCATCACCACCGCTGCCCAGCGACGGCAGGGACTTGGTGCTGATCAGCTGGGATGGCCTGGAGGAGCCGCTCCGCCACCTCAGGTTTGATGGGGAGGGATCCTTCGAGCTGCTGCTTTTCGACTACAGCGGACGAGCCCAGCGCCCTGAGTGGCTGCCACCAGGCAGCCACTGGCTGAGCAAGTTCACCCACTGCAAGGGGGAGATCTTGAGCAGGTTGATGCCCTGGCTATTGCTTCGGGCCGAGCCCTACCGCTACATCGGGCTGATTGATGATGATGTTGCTATCTCCATCGTGCAGATCAATCAGGCACTCAGACTAGGGCAAGCACTTGGCAGCCTTTGCTTTTCTCCAACCCTTTTGATTGACAACGAAGGCTATGTGCCCCATATGGTGAGTCAGAGAGAAGGGACCTGGCGAAAGGTGCCATGGGTTGATCTGAAGATGTCATTCGTGCGCTTCGATTTACTGGCGGGGGCAGCTACCTTCTATCCGCTCGATTTCAGCGGCTATGGAGTAGCGCGATTTGTTCATCCCTACTGGGCAAGAGTTCTCGCGCTCCCTGGAGATTTCCACGTATTTGATCAAATTGTCGTGAGGGATTGCCGGCCGCATCGTTCCGGCTCTATGCGCTTTCCCAATGGACTGACTGGCCTGCAGGAAGCCCAGCGCCTGCATCGACTTTGCCTGCAACACTTGCGGCAGGAGCGTCCAGATCTGCTGTGCGATCCTGCGGTCAGAGATCTGCTGACCTTGCCCGAGATCTGCAGTTGATGAGACTCGCTTCCGCTACGACCCCCTTTCCCGCAGTGCCATTACCGCCGATTCAGCCCGTTATCCTCACCTCGGACGGCAGGCGCCAGATCTGGGTGCAGGCGCTGCAGGAGGCATTCACGAATCAGCCCGGATTTCTGGCTCCGCTGGTGCATCAGGACCTAGCCCGAGCAGGCGCGGCGCGGGCGACCCAGCAGGCGATTCAGCTCGCGACCAGGCAGGCAGCAGGTACGCCGATACTGTTGCTGGAAGACGATGTGCAGCCTCATCCAGAAATGCCGGGCAAAGTTCTACAGGTGCAATTTCCACACCGCGTTGCGGTGATCAGTTTCTGCGACATGCGCGAGGTGGAGGAGTACGCGCGTGATGGGCTTTATGAACGTTCAGCCCTGGGCAGCGATGGTCGCGGCTGGTGGGGCAACCAGGCCTTGCTGATCCACCCTGAGACGGCGGCGGTGCTGGCTGCGACTGATTGGTTCACGGCCACAATCGAGCAGGCCCGAGGGGTTGTAGTTCACCGGGTCGCCTACGAGGATGGGGGGCTCAACTGCGCCGACATCCGCCTCTCCCTGATCGTCCAGCACCAGCCCCACCGCAACCGTTATGCGGTGCATGTACCGAGTTTGTTTCTCCACTTGGGTCACGAATCGCTTTGTTTTCCTGGTCGCAGCATGGGAGAGCGGGCTACCCGCAACTGGCTTGAATCCAGGAGCCGTTATGGCATTAATTAAAATAATTAGCTGTTCCAAACACGGCAACTCATAACGTACGTTCAGCCGATCTATATCGGAATTATTAATTGTTTAGCTTTCTATTGCATCAACGAAGAGTTGTATTTAATGTATTAATATTGGTTATTCTTTATGCTTAAAAACCATAACTTGCAAACTAATACTCCCATTGAGAGGCAATTGCTTCGTGAAGGCTGGAGCCTTCATCAGCGGCTCCAGTCAGTCATTGCTACAGACACCATCAGTAACGGCCAACATCTGGAATGCTGGCGTGAGCTAGTGGCGCCCGACAATCCAGCCAACTTCAAGAAGCGGCTCTCATGGGACCATCTGACACCTTCTCAGGCGGCCTGGGCCCTTGATCCGCCGACTGAGGCCACACCGCTATCACCAAACTGGTGGCCACTGCTCGAGGCTCTGCGCCAGGCTGCTCGCGACGCCAGCGGGGGGGACCTGCATCAACAACTTTCAGAGCGCTGCAGCAACGAAGTCTTTGTGCATGCCTGGAGGCCAGTTGCTGCATGGTCGCTTAACACCCTGAAACAACGCTGCACCGATCTTCAACCTCTGCTGCAGCTGGATGATGAATCTTGGCTTGATCTGGCCGCAGCCCTTCTTGAACGGCTATGCAACACAGCTGATCAAGCTCTATGGGAACTGTTTAATCAGCGCCGCAGCCCCGGCCAGATGTTGCTTGCTCATCTAGGGGCCAGCAACGACGGGAGCGGCGAACCTGTACATCAGGCATACGACGCTTTTATAGCCGAGCTGCTAGACAGCGGTTATGCGCTGCTGCTAACCGAATTCCCAGTGCTAGGGCGCCTGCTGACCGTACTTGTGGAACTATGGCTCGATGGTAGCGAGGAGATGCTGCGGCGTCTGGCCGCAAGCCGCCCAAAGCTGCTGCAGTATTTTGGTATTGCCCCAGAGGCGATTCTGCACGGTGTGCAGCTAGGCCTCAGCGACCCCCATCGCGGCGGCCGTGCTGTGGCGATTCTGCGCTTTGGCGATGTAGATGTCCGAGACTTCATAAAGGTCGTCTACAAACCAAAAGACATGCAAGTAGACCAGACATACCAAGACTTTTTGCAAACGCTCAATAACTTCTCAGACCTGCCACCATTGCGCTGCCTCACGGTGCTGCAGTGCGACGGCTATGGCTTCATGGAATGGGTCGAACATCGCCCCTGCAATAGCGACGACGAGCTTTCGGTCTTCTACACCAACGCCGGGCGCACCATGGCAGTGCTCCACATTCTGGGATGCACAGACTGCCACTACGAAAACCTGATCGCCAGCGATGACCAACTGATATTAATCGACACTGAGACACTTCTCGAGGCCGATCTGAAGGATCTAATCAACGACGAAGCTGATGAGCTTGATCTGTTCTCGGACCTGCAGACGTCGATGCGAGGCTCGGTGCTGCGCTCGGGACTTCTGCCTCAGTGGTTGATGGTAGGAGCCGGCAAGAAACAGGCTTTCGATATCTCCGCCCTAGGCATTCAGCCACCACCACCTGAGCGCAAAATGCCTAGCTGGCTAGGGCTAAACAGCGATGGCATGATGGCTAGTAACAGAAGTCAACCCTGCGAGCTCCCTACAAGCCTGCCGGTGGAACTGGGCAGCCCGCAGCGGCTTACAGATTTTATCGAGCAGCTGTGCGATGGCTTTTCCCAGCAATTGCAGGAAGTAATGCGTCTGCGTACACTATTGTCGCAAGCTCTGGAGCGCTTCAGCGGCAAACCGCGACGCCTGGTGGCGCGTGCGACGCGCTTGTATTTCACGATTCAACGCCAGATGCTGGAGCCAGCCTCGTTGCGCAGCGCCGTGGCCCATGGGCTCAAACTCGAGCAACTGAGCCGCAGCTTTTTGCTTGCCAGCGAGAAGCCGCTCAACTGGCCAATATTCAAGGCCGAATTGCTACAGATGGAACGGTTAGACATTCCCTTCTTTGAACATCTGATAGATAGCGAAGAACTGCTACTGCCAGAGGGCCTAGCGCCGATCACGGGTTTCATGAAGGCCAGTGGCCTTGAAGCCGCTCAACTTCGCCTAAGGGAACTGGATACAGATGAGATCGTATTTCAGCAGCAGTTGATTCGCGGTGCAATCGCAGCTCGCCATCTAAAGGTCAATACTCACTCCAACAAAGCACTGAACCTCGGCGAAATAAGTGAACTACAAGTCAGCTCAACATCAGCCTGCGCCACCATTAATAATGACGTCTACCGGCAAGAGGCGTTCAGGCTTGGCGAAGAGCTTTGGGCTGCTGCCATTCGTGATCGCAAGGGCAGACCCGAGTGGCTAGGCATGGATCTGGGGGCCGATGGCGAATCGTTCCATTTTGGCCTGATCGGCAACTCGCTGTATTCAGGTGCCAGCGGAATTGCCCTGTTGTTTGCCCGGCTAGCGCTGGCTAGCCCTAATCCCGCTGTTGCCACTCAATGGCGGGAACGTGCTTGGAGCTGTTTTGCGGCACTTGCTGACATTGCCGGGCTCAAAAGCAACGAACAGCTATTTCGCCTGATGCGCGATCTGCCTTATGGGATTAGTGGCAGCGGCGGGATCTTGCTAGCCCTATTACTGCTTGGCCAAGCCGGGATAGTCGAGGCAAGAACACTAGCCAATCAATTGGTTCAACAACTACGACCCGAACGTTTGCTAACCGATGAAAGCATTGACGTAGTCGGCGGGGTCAGCGGCCTTATAGGGCCGCTTCTGCTCCTGGGTACCAAGCAAGGCCAGGACCTAGCGAAAGTATGCGGTGATCGGCTGCTAGCCCTCCAAATCGAGAGTGGCGGCTGGTCATTGGGCGCTGTAACTAGCAACAAGGGCCAGCCGGCCTTAACGGGGTTCTCCCATGGAGCCGCCGGCATGGCAGCAGCTCTGGCCCGCTTGGCCCAATCCACAGGGCAGCAACGCTTCGGTGATGCCGCACGCCGCGCAGTGGCCTACGAACGCAGTGTGTTTGTGAACGATGCAGGTAATTGGCCCGATTTCAGGAACATCAGCGAGTCCAATGAATTCATGCTGAGCTGGTGTCACGGTGCTCCCGGTATCCTTCTATCCCGTCAGGTGCTTATGGTTACTGGGCTGGTTGATGATAGAACGGCAAGCGAACTGCAAATAGCTAGATCAACCACTGTTAAGGCTCTTAAACAAATAAAAGCAAACGGAGGTGATTCTCCATCTCACCTTTGTTGCGGTGTTTTAGGGCTCACCGCTCTACTGCGCATTGATGCCGAGATTATGAACTTGGTAGTTGATGCGGCGGTACCGAAGGCTGAAGCTCTCGTGATAGACGAGGCCCGGGCATGTGGGGGTTATACGTTCTTCAATATCGATAACGGTTCACTAAACCTCCCGGGCTTGCTCACAGGCAAGGCCGGTGTAGCCCTGGCCCTACTGGAAAAGACAGATGGCCAATTCTGGATGCCACAGGTGTTGAGCGCAGGCTTATTGGAAACAGCCCCGGAAGACCTGGCTACGCCGGTTGAGGAACCACCTATTGTATAACCAGATCATGAATAGACTGGAACCAAAATTACTTCATTGGGTAAAAAATTTATTCAATACGCATCTAGCGCACAAGCACCCGTCCCTTGAGCAAAATTAGAAAGTCCCATGCCATTCTCCTTCGAAATACGCATAGGATTAAAGATGGAGATGAATTGATAAGTTAATAGATATGAGCATAGCTTGTAAAACAAATTACTCATGCTCTCAGTCTCACGTTGTGGTAAATACAATTGATAATTTTCTTGCGACGGGTAGATAATGGGCTCTATATTAAATAATCAGCACCAAAAATGCGAAACTAATTACGAAATTTAAAAATACAAAATATATTTAATAAAATCAAGCACCTCGCCGAAGCCTCTTTTCTGAGTGCCTTTAACTAATTCTAATTTATATAATATTATTTTTAAGTGCAAATTCTTCTTTGGCACCTAATGATTACTTTGCTGGCTCCAATTGCAACCACATCTACTGAATCTACTGAAATGTTTTTAGCTTCTAGAAAAGTGCTCTTGATCTTGGTTTGTTCGTTAGCCATAAACCCCGCTCAACGTGCGACTTAGTACTATAAAAAGTGTACTTTAAGTCATAAGCTGGCGCCACTCTTGAACTGCTGTTTAAATATTCATTGTCAAGTAAGTCAACCAAACCTAATAGATCAGAGTAATATCATGGATTGAATT
>Ga0310326_10137_pt1 | contig 9031 bp, 7 predicted proteins | sample LakSupSRFTotalD5_FD_195540 | JGI IMG/M metagenome (GOLD analysis project Ga0310326, IMG submission 195540) | Enriched freshwater cyanobacterial communities from Lake Superior, Ontario, Canada - SU02.SRF.Total.D5 (v2) (version 2) | ecosystem: Environmental > Aquatic > Freshwater > Lake | place...
CTCCCGGCTGACGGCCCTCTGCCGCACGCTCCAGCCCCTGCTGGCCGAGGCCGTCGCCGCCGGCAGGATCGCCCGCTGGCTGGTGGTGAGCCGCGGCGATTCAACCCTGCGGGGCCATTTCCCCCTGGAGAGCGAGGTGATTGCTGCCGAATTGGGGCCCTTCGCCGCCAGTTTTCTGGTGCCCGCCTTCCTGGGCGGTGGCCGGACCACGGCGGCCGGTGTGCAGTTGCTGCACGGCGAACCGGTGCACCGCAGTGCCTTCGCCCAGGACAGGCTTTTCGGCTACAGCACCAGTTTTTTGCCCGCCTGGGTGGCGGAGAAAACGGCAGGAGCCATCCCGGCTGAGGCCGTGCAACGGATCGACCGCAGCGAGCTGGAGGCGGCCGTGGCGGAACGGGAAGGGTTCGATAGCAAGGGTTTTCAGGCCCTAGTGGGGCGGCTGGTGGATCTCACAGGCAACCCCTGGGTGGTGGTTGATGGCGAGCGGCCCGCCCAATTGGCCGCCTTTGCTGCCGCGGTGAATCAGGTCACGGCTCCTGCCCCTGGGCCGCGGCGGTTTCTGTTCCAATCGGCCGCCAGCCTGCTCACGGCCCTGGCCGACTTGCCGCCCCAGCCCCTCGACCCCGCTGGCCTGGCGGCCCTGCGCCGCCGCAACGCCGATGGGCAGCCCCTGGCGGGCCTGGTGCTGGTGGGCTCCCACGTGCCCCTGGCCGATGCCCAAGTGCATAACCTGTTGGCCGAACCGGCCTGCGGCGGGGTGGACCTGGAGGTGGCCAAGGTCGCCCGGGTGTTGGCGGGACCCCTGCCCGATCGCCTGCTGGCCTCCCTAGAGGACGCCTGGCTGGAGCGGCTGCAACAGGTGGTGGCGCGCGGCCAGACGCCGGTGCTGTTCACCAGTCGGGGGGAGCTGGCTTGCTCCAGCCCCGCCGAGCGCCGGACCCTGGGCGAGGCCCTGGCCGGCCTGATGGCCCGCCTCGCTGCCCGCCTGGCGCCCCAGCTGGGCTACCTGATCAGCAAGGGCGGCATCACCAGCCAAACCCTGCTGGCGGATGGACTCGACCTGGCGATGCTGCGACTGGAGGGGCAACTCCTGCCGGGGCTTTCCCTGCTGCGGCCGGCGGGCGCGGGGGTGCCCCAGGCCCTGGCGGGCCTGCCCCTGGTCACCTTCCCGGGCAACCTCGGCGATGGCCAAACCCTGCTGGAGTCGTGGCGCCTGCTGGAGGGGCTGGGTTCTTAGGGGCCATTGAAGCTCTGCTCCAGCACTTGCACCGGATGCAACACCGGCAGCTCCCGCCCGATTTCGCCCAGGTGCTTGCGGATCTGCAGGCTGCAGCCGATGTTGGCGCTCACGGCCAGTTCGGCCCCAGTGGCGGCCAGGTCGCCAGCCTTGATGCGGCCCAGCTCCGCGGCCACCTCGGGCTCCACCAGGTTGTAGATGCCGGCGCTGCCGCAGCACACCCCCGCTTCCACCGCCTCGAGCAGTTGCACATGGGGAATCTGGGCCAGTAGATCCCGGGGCTGGTCGTGGATGCCCTGGCCGTGCAGCATGTGGCAGGCATCGTGATACACAAGCCTGAGGGGCCGTATGGCGCTAGCGGGCTCGCCGTCGCCATGGCGCAGGGGCTGCAGGGCGCTGCGGAACGCCTCCGAGAGGCCCACCTGGGCCAGGAACTCCTGGATGTCGGCTACGGGGGCTTGGAAGGGTTGCTCGGAGCCACGGGCTGCCGGAGCGCCCTCGCCGCCGAGGATCTCCGGGTAGTGCTTGAGGGTGTGGCCGCAGCCGGAGGCGCCCACCAGCACAGCATCGAGCGGTTCGGGCCCTGCCGCTTTGCCCGGCCCCACCACGGCCGCAAAGCTGGCCACCAGCTGCTGGGCCAGGGTTTGGGTCTGCTCCAGTTCGCCCTGGTGGTGGGTCATGGCGCCGCAGCAGCCCTGGGCGGGCGGGATCACCACCTCGATGCCGTTGGCGCTGAGCACCGCCACGGCGGCCTGGTTCACGGCCGGATCAAACAGGCGTTGCACGCAGCCCAACACCAGCCCGACCCGGTAGCGCCTGGGGCCCTGGGCGGGCACCACCAAGGGGAAGCGATCGGCAAAGGCCTCCGGGGCCAGGGGTGGCAACAGGCCTTCAATCGCCTCCAGCTGGGGGCCCACCAGGCGCAACAGACCACTGCGGCGCACCAGGTTTTGGAGGGGCGTGCCGGCGTAGAGCCGCAGGGGAGTGAGCAGGGCCCGTAGGCGGCCGGGGTACGGCAGCAGGGCAAACAGCAGCTTGCGCAGGGCCTGCTGGCCGGAACTGCGCAATTCAGGCGCGTTGAGCTTGGGGCGGGTGGCCTCGATCAGCAGGTCGTAGCGCACGCCCGAGGGGCAGGCGGTGACGCAGGCGAGGCAGCCCAGGCAGCTATCGAAATGGCTGGCCACGGTGGCATCGAGCACCAGCTCGCCGGCCTCGATCGCCTTGAGGGCATGGATGCGGCCCCGGGGCGAATCCATCTCCGTACCCAGCACCCGGTAGCTGGCGCAGGTGGGCAAACAGAAGCCGCAGTGCACGCAGGGATCTGTGGCGCTGGCGCTGGCGCTGGGGCCAGAGGCTGGGGCCGGGCCGGAGTTCGAGGACACCATCGATTGAGTCTGACGGGCCACCTAACATCCGGCGACCTGAATCGCTGCTAATGGATGCCCTGGCGCTCTTTCATGCCTATATCGACGCCTTCAATCGCCGCGATGGCGAGGCCCTCGCGGCGGTGTTCGCGGCTGATCTGCGTTCGGTGCATCCCGGTGAACCGGAGGTGGATGTGAGTGAGGCGGCGCCCTTTGTGGAGCGCATGCTGGCCCTCTGGCCCCGGGGGCTCCACTACAAGGTGTTGCGCGCCGCCGGCCGGGACCTAGGCGATGGCCTCTCGGAATCCTGGGGCGAGATGCTGGTGTTCAACGCCGAAGGCAAGGTGGCGGCCGCTGAAGTGGTGATCTACAACGCCCGCGGCGGGGTGGTGACCCAAACCTGGGTCTACAAGGTGATGCCTCCCACCCACCCCGATTACCGCGACGCCAAGCCCTAGGCCGGTCCCTGCAGCACGAAGCGGTAGCGAACGTCCCCCTGCCGCAACCGCGCCACCGCCGTGTTGATCTCGGCCATCGGCAGCACCTCCACCAGGGGACTGATGCCGTGGCGGGCGCAGAAGGCCAGCAACAGCGCCGTGTTGGCGGGAGTGGAGGTCAACGACGACCGGAAGCTGAGGTTGCCCTTGACGAACGGAAACACCCGCAGCGGGATCGGGGTGGCGCAGAGCCCCAGCTGGTGCAGGCTGCCGCCGGGCGCCAGGCTGCCCACCACCGCATCCCAGTCGAGGGAGTGGTTGCTGGTGTTGATGATCAGGTCGTAGGCCCCCCGCTGCTGGTCCAGCTCCCCGAGCAGCTGAACGTGATGGGCGCCGAGATCGAGGATTTCCTGGGTCTTGCTGCGGGAGGTGGTGATGCCGGTCACTTCGCAGCCCCAGGCGCGGGCTAGCTGCAGGGCCAGATGGCCGAGGCCCCCAACGCCGATCACGGCGACATGGGCGGTGGGGGAGATGCCGGCGCTGAACAGGGGTTCGAACACCGTCACGCCCGCGCAGAGCAGCGGGCCGGCGCTGGCGGGATCGAGGTCCTTGGGCAGTTCGATCACCCAGTCCTGATGCGCCTTGACGTGGCTGGCAAAGCCCCCGGGGCGGCCAATGATCGTGCTCTCCAAGCTGGCGCAAAGGGTCTGACGCCCGCCCAGGCAATAGGAGCAGTGGCGGCAGGTGCCGGCGATGAAGCCAAGGCCGCAGACCTGGCCCAGGCGCGCCGGATCCACCTCGCTGCCCACATCCACCACCCGGCCGACCACCTCATGGCCCGCCACCACCGGCGGAGCCTGGGCGGCCTGGGTCCCGTCGAGGTGGCCGAGATCGCTATGGCAGAGGCCGCAATAGAGCACCTCGAGCAGCAGCTCGTCGGGGCCCGGGGGAGTGATGGTGAGCTCCACACGACTCAGGGGAGTTCCGCTGCCGCGGTTGGCCCAGGCATTGATCGTGGCCATGGCCTCAGAGCCCCCCGCAGTAGGTCTGGGCGACGATCCGATCGCCAGCCACCACGAAGGTGTCGACGCCTTGCAGCACGCGGCCGCTGGCGCTGGTGGCGGTCCAGGTCATCAGTCCGATCCCTTCGGCAACGCTCAAGGAGGTGATCGAAGAGTTGAGGTCGCCGAGATTGGCCAACACGGCGCTGAACATCTCGCGCAGTTCGGCATGGCCCCGGTAGGTGCGGCCCGGGCGCACCATCACGGCGTCCTCGGCGTAATTGGCCAAAATGGCATCGAGATTGCCCGAGGCAAAGGCAGCACCGTTGCGGGTGAGCACCGCCTGGGTTTGCTCCAGCGTGGCCATCGTTTCCTAGCGGTAAAAACAAATCCTAGAAAAGGTCGCGCTCCCACCTTTGTGCTGCCCGATCCCCAGCAGGGGATCGGGCATGGGTTCGCCGAGGGGTTGATCAGCCGCCGAAGTGGCGCACCACGGCCTGGGCGAAGCCCGAGCAGCTCACCGAGTCCACCTTGGGCTCCATCAGCCGCGCCAGGTCATAGGTCACTTCTTTATGGACGATCGCGGCGCTGAGGCCGGCGGTGATCAGGTCGGCAGCCTCCTGCCAACCCATGAATTCCAGCATCATCACGCCGGAGAGAATCACCGAGCCGGGGTTGATGCGATCGAGGCCGGCGTGCTTGGGGGCGGTGCCGTGGGTGGCCTCAAAGATGGCCGCCCGATCGCCGATGTTGGCGCCCGGCGCCATGCCCAGGCCGCCGACCACGGCGGCGGCGGCATCGCTCACGTAGTCGCCGTTGAGGTTGAGGGTGGCGAGCACCGAATACTCCTGGGGCCGGGTCTGGATCTGCTGGAAAATGCTGTCGGCGATGCGGTCATCGACCAGCACCATCGATTTCCATTGGCCGGATCCATGGCTGGCGCCGATCGCTTCGAGCACGCCCCGCACTTCGCTATTAATCGCCTCCTTCTTTTCGGGGGTGAGGGCGTCGTAGCCGGGTTCGATCAGGCGGGCGTTGGCCTCGATGCTCAGGCCCGGATTGTCCTCCACGTTGCCGAGGATCCAGCTTTCCCGCTCGGTGATGCAAACCTCACGAAATTCGCTCGTAGCCAGCTCATAGCCCCAGTCGCGGAAGGCGCCCTCGGTGAATTTCATGATGTTGCCCTTGTGCACCAGGGTGACGTGGCGCTTGTCGCCTTCGAGCTTGAGGGCGTGCTGGATCGCTTTACGGATGTGGCGCTGGCTGCCGTGCTTGCTCACCGGCTTGATGCCGATGCCCGATCCGGCCGGGATTTGGCGGTTGCCGAGTTTGCCGTTGGCGGGGATCACCGTTTCGTTGAGGTGGCGGATCAGCTCGATGCCCACCGGATCGTTGGCGTCCCATTCGATCCCCATGTAGATGTCTTCGGTGTTTTCCCGGTACACGATCACATCGAGGTCCTGGGGCCGCTTGTGGGGGCTGGGGGTGCCTGCGTAGTAGCGGCAGGGACGCACGCAGCAATAGAGGTCAAAGATCTGGCGCAGGGCCACGTTCAACGAGCGGATGCCGCCACCGATCGGCGTGGTCAGCGGGCCCTTGATCGCTACGCCGTAGGTCTCGATCGCGGTCAGGGTGTCCTGGGGCAGGTATTGGTAGGTGCCGTAGAGGTCGCAGGCCTCATCGCCGGCGTACACCTTGAACCACTCAATTTTGCGGACGCCGCCATAGGCCTTGGCCACGGCGGCATCGAGCACCAGCTGGGTGGCGGGCCAGATGTCAACGCCGGTGCCATCGCCGCGGATGAAGGGAATGATCGGATCGTTAGGCACGATCGGCTGGCCGGCCTCAAAGCGGATGGCGCTGCCTTGGCTGGGGGGCACCAGCTTCTCGTAGCTCACTGGCGTGGTTGCGGGGGAGGAGCTGGCCATCGGTGGCGGCGGGGATCGTGGGGCGAGCCTAGGTTTCGGCCCAACATCCTTTCTGCTCAGGGGAAACGGCATGAATGCGGCGGAGCAGGTCCGTTCTCTGGAGCTGGCCCGGCCCCGCTTGCTGGGGGCGGTGGTGCGTCAGGAGCAGCCACCAGGCCGCCTCAACTCGCTTGCGGGCTTGCCACGGGCGTTGCGTTCGGCGCACGCGTAATCCTTCGCAACCTTGTTAGCCAGCCCTAGACAACCCCGCCTACCTTAATTCTCCTGACCGAGCAGCTTTCCGGATCAATGTCTGTCGCGCTTGCCGCCCAATTGCGTGAAGGGACCAAAAAGGCCCACACCATGGCCGAAAACACCGGTTTCGTTAGCTGCTTCCTCAAGGGAGTTGTGGACAAGCTGAGTTATCGCCGCTTGGTGGCCAACCTCTATTTCCTCTACACCGCCATGGAGGAGGAGATCGGCAAGCTCAAGGACCATCCGGTGGTGGGGCCGATCGCCTACGACCAGCTCAACCGCCGCGCCGTCCTGGAAGAGGACATGGCCTACTACTTCGGCGCTGATTGGCGCAACCAGGTGCAACCCACCCCGGGCGCCCAGATCTATATCGATCGCATCCACCAGGTGGCCAAGGAGGCCCCCGAGCTGCTGGTGGGCCACCACTACACCCGCTACATCGGCGATCTCTCCGGCGGCCAGATCCTCAAGAACATTGCCCAAAAGGCCATGAACCTGGGCGAGCACGATGGCCTGCGCTTCTACGAATTCGACGCCATCCCCGATGAGAAGGGCTTCAAGGTGGGCTACCGCCAGGCCCTCGACGCCCTGCCGATCGACCAGGCCACGGCCGATCGCATCGTGGAGGAGGCCAACCAAGCCTTCCACCTGAACATGACCATGTTCCAGGAGCTGGAAGGCAACCTGGTGGCCGCCATTGGCAAGGTGCTGTTCGGCTTCCTCACCCGCCGCCAGCGCAGCGGCAGCACCGAGGCCGTTGCCGCCTGAGCCCTGGGCAGCCAGCTGGGCCAGAGTGGGCCAACGGCTCGCCTAACGCCCTTGCGACCCCTGCGCTTTCTGGTGCCCGGCACCACCGGCCGTTTCCGTTGCGGCGGCCTGCAGGTGGAACTGCAGACGGCCCGGCTCACGGCGGCCCTGCGGCCCACCCAGCTTGTGACCTACCGCCAGAGGCAGGCCGATCACCCCTTCCTGGCCGACCTGCTCCAAGGCGAGGCAGCGCCGGGGCCGGCCCTCTGGATCGTCAGCTGGGGCTTTGATGTGCCCCAGTTGCTGCGGCAACTTAGGGGCCGGCCCGTGGCCTACCACGCCCACAGCAGTGGCTATGGCTTTGATCTGCCGCCGGCCACCCCGGTGCTGGCGGTAAGCCGCAACACCCTGGGCTACTGGGGCGATCGCAGCCCGCGCAGTCCCCTGTTTCTAGTGCCCAATGCCCTTGAGCCCCAGTGGCTGGAGCGGGGCGATCGGGCTCGGGCCCGCCGCCGGCCGATCGATGTGCTGGTGCAGCGGCGCAAGTGCAGCGCCTATGTGCTTCAAACCCTCGTGCCTGCCCTGCGGGCCCGGGGCCTGCAGGTGGTAATCCAGGACGGCTGGGTCGAGGACCTGGTGGACCTGTTCAACAGCGCTGCGGTGGTGCTCTACGACTCCGCCGACTACTGGCGCGGCCGCGGCGTGAGTGAGGGTTTCGGTCTGCCGCCCCTGGAGGCCCTGGCCTGCGGGTGTGTGCTGTTCAGCAGCCTCAACCACGCCCTGGCCGACAGCCTCGATCCGGGCCGGCTAGGTCATCAGATCGGTGCCGGCACCCTGGAGGCCGACCTGGAGGCGATCACGGCAGCGGCAGCGGAGCCGGCGGCCTGGGTGCCGGCTCCCGAGGCTTTGGCTGGCCTGCTCGCCAGTGGCTCTGAGGCGGCCCTGATCGAGCGCTGGCGCGGGGCCCTCGCCGCCATCGATCGCCACTGGGACTGGTTGGAGCAGGGTTGCCGGCCCCTGGCGAGCGAGCCGCTGTGGCAGCAGCGCTGGCGGCAGCGGCTGGAGCGGTTGGGGAAGCTCAAGCGCTTGTGGGCTCAACGGCAAGGGACCTAGGCGGCCAATCGGTTCTCTGGCTGGCCGCCTGCAGCCTCAAGGGCCGATCCCCCAGGCATAGCTTGACCCCATTGGCGAGCGACCAGGCCCCGATCCATGCCGTTCCTGCGCAGCGAAACCGTTCACCAGCTGCGCCAGATCCTGGATTACTTGCCAAGGCAGAGGCGGCAAGCCCTGCTCTTGCTGCTGCCCTTTTCGGTGGTCCCCGGGGTGCTGGACCTGCTGTCGGTGGCCGTGGTGGCGAGGCTCACGGGGGCACTAGTGGGCACGGGGCTGGAGGATCGCCTTGGCGGGGTTTGGGTGTTTGGCGGAAATCTGCTGAATCAGAGCCTATGGATGATTCTGATTTTTATCGTGTTGGCCTGGTTGGCCTCCCTATCCAAACTCTCCCTACGCTTTTTTCAGCAACGGCTTTCGGCCCAGATCTGGAGGGATCTCTCCAACCTGGTCCATGCCAGGGTTTTGCAGCAAGACTATGAATATCACCTCGGTAAAAGTACCGCCGATCTGAGCTCCCAGCTGCTCGGCAATATCAGTCGCGTCGCTACAAATGTGGTGACGCCGACCCTGCAGATGCTGAGTGCATCGGTGTCGATTGTGTTGCTCTCGATCGGCATCCTGTTTGTGGGCCGCTGGCTGGCGGTGGTGTTAGTGAGCAGCCTGGTGGCAGCCTATTGGCTGATTTCCCTGTCGATAACCCCTTACCTACGCCACGCCTATCACCAGAGAATGCGCCTGGAGACTGAGTCGACCAATATTTTGCTGGAAACCCTGGGCTCGATTCGCGATATTCAACTCACGGGATCGGAAGGTTATTTCCGGCAGATGTTTGTCTCGTCTGGCGAGGAGGCCAAACGCTATAGCTGGACGTCGGAATGGATCCCCGACCTGCCCAGGGGGTTGATCGAGCCCTTTGGCATCACGATGATTTTTGCGGTGGGGGCCGTGCCTGCCCTGGTCGGTGGTGATA
>Ga0310326_10139_pt1 | contig 9024 bp, 10 predicted proteins | sample LakSupSRFTotalD5_FD_195540 | JGI IMG/M metagenome (GOLD analysis project Ga0310326, IMG submission 195540) | Enriched freshwater cyanobacterial communities from Lake Superior, Ontario, Canada - SU02.SRF.Total.D5 (v2) (version 2) | ecosystem: Environmental > Aquatic > Freshwater > Lake | place...
TACAAGCTGACGAATTAATTTTATTAACAGATGTGGATCGTCTTTATTCCAGCGATCCGCGCCAAAACAATGGGGCAACACCAATCGATGAAGTGCAAAACCTTGCTCAACTAGATGCCCTTCAAACCGTCGCTGGCACTGGAAATGTATGGGGCACTGGGGGGATTACAACAAAATTGGCGGCAGCCCGTATTGCCACTGCTAGTGGCATCCAAGTGAGGTTGGCTGATGGACGTGATCCGCTTGTTTTATCCGAATTATTGGCTGGGCATTGCCATGGCACCCGTTTTTTAGCAAGCCTTTCACCCATACCTGATCGCAAACGTTGGCTAGCCCACGCCCCAGTGCCCCAGGGCGACCTACTGGTGGATGAAGGGGCAGGAAAAGCCTTGCTCGATAAGGGCGCTTCCCTATTGGCTATTGGAATTATCAAGGTTAATGGCGACTTTGAACGTCAAGCGCCGGTACGAATCCTTACTAGTGATGGCCTTGAATTGGGACGCGGCCTCTGTGCCTACGCCAGCAAAGAACTACGGCGCTGCCTTGGTTTGAGCTCTCATTTAGTGCATCAGTTTGAGCCCCAGTTGCCGGAGGTGGTGATTCATCGCGATCAACTGGTTATTACTGCCGTTTCAAGCATTAGCACTACGATCCCGGCCAAGCTCTGAGTTATTTAACTTGCCATGCAATTCAGCACATTGCTTACGCATCTCTCTGGGGGAGAAAATCAGCCGCTCCATTTAGGGGATGATCCCGAATTAAAGGCCGCAGCTGCCCTTGATCAAGCAAGCCAAGGGGACTTGAGTTTTCTTGAACCGGGCAATGCCCTATTGGCTGCATTGGCTGAAACAAGCGCATCCGCCCTGCTGCTGCCCCCGGATCCCGAGCTCCATGCAAAAGCAACGGAAAGGGGAATTGCTTGGATTTCACTGAAAAATCCAAGGCTTGGCTTTGCTGAGGCCTTAGAGCAGCTCTATCCCAAAAGTGCATTGCCCGGCGGGATTCATCCCACTGCTGTGGTTGATGCCAGTGCGGTGCTCGCTGAAGGAGTGCATGTGGGAGCCCTTGTGGTGATTGGTGCAAACAGCCGCATAGGGGCCGGCTGCATCTTGCATCCAGCCGTTGTGATCTATCCAGATGTAGAAATCGGCCCGCGCTGTGAACTGCATTCTCAGGCGGTGTTGCATCCAGGCAGCCGGCTTGCAGAAGGATGCGTTGTGCATTCCCATGCAGTTATCGGCAGTGAGGGGTTTGGCTTCGTACCCACCGCCAGCGGCTGGCGCAAAATGCCTCAAACCGGTTTAGTGGTGCTGGAAGAAGGGGTGGAGGTGGGCTGCGGCTCCACCATCGATCGCCCGGCAGTGGGAGAAACCCGCATTGGTGCTGGAAGCAAAATCGATAATTTGGTGCAGATTGGCCACGGCGTAGTAATTGGCAAAAATTGCGCAATTGCTGCTCAAGTAGGTATTGCCGGCGGTGCAAAGCTTGGCAATGGCGTAATTCTTGCTGGCCAGGTGGGGGTAGCAAATCGTGCTGTTATTGGTGACGGCGCCATTGCTTCTTCCAAATCAGGAATCCATGGCGAAGTGGCAGCTGGAGAAGTTGTTAGTGGTTATCCAGCAATACCAAACAGACTTTGGCTGCGCTGTTCTGCGGTATTTAGCAAGTTGCCCGATATGGCCCGCAATCTGCGGCAGCTGAATCAATCGAACTGACGCGATAGGTTGCCACTAGCCATCAACACTTAAGCGGCAATGGGCAGTTACCAAATCACCCTTCTGGCCGGAGATGGGATCGGCCCTGAGATCACTGCTGTTGCGGTGAAATTATTGGAAAAAGTGGGCCACCAATTTGGCTTTCAATTGAATTTCAACAGTCAACCGGTGGGTGGTGCGGCGATAGAGGAATTTGGGCAACCTTTGCCGCCCAGCACTTTGGAGGCATGCAAAAACAGTGATGCTGTGCTTTTGGCAGCCATTGGCGCCCCTAAATACGACGCTTTACCTCGGGAGCAAAGGCCGGAATCCGGCTTGCTTGCCTTAAGGGCTGGCCTTCAGTTATTTGCCAATCTCAGGCCTGTTGCGATTGCACCGGCTTTGTTAGGAGCAAGCAGTTTGCGGCCTGAAGTGATTAGTGGAGTGGATTTATTGGTGGTGCGTGAACTTACCGGAGGGATCTATTTTGGCCAGCCAAAAGGCAGGGTGCAGCTAGAGAACGGAGAAGAGAGGGCCTTCAACACCATGACCTATTGCAGCTCTGAAGTAGATCGAATCGCCAAGGTTGCTTTTGAGCTGGCTCAACAAAGGCGTGGAGAGCTTTGTTCTGTAGATAAAGCAAATGTATTGGATGTAAGCCAGCTCTGGCGTGACCGGGTAACTGCCATGGCCGGTTCTTATCCAGATGTGAAGTTATCGCATATGTACGTAGATAACGCTGCAATGCAATTAGTACGGGAACCGCGTCAATTTGATGTGCTGCTCACCAGCAATTTATTTGGCGATATTTTGAGCGATGAGGCAGCAATGCTCACCGGTTCGATAGGCATGCTCCCCTCTGCTTCTTTAGGAAGTTCAGGCCCCGGTTTATTCGAACCCGTGCATGGTTCAGCCCCAGATATTGCTGGAACAGATGTGGCCAACCCCCTAGCGATGGTGCTATCGGCGGCAATGCTTTTGCGGATTGGCCTTAAACAAGAGGGGGCAGCCAAGGCCCTTGAAACTGCTGTTGAATCTGTGCTGGGAAAAGGTTTTCGCACCGGTGATCTGATGGCTGACGGTTGCAAAAAGATTGGTTGTGCAGCAATGGGGGAAGAACTGCTCAAGGCTCTTGCTTAGTCAACTGTCCGAATTTGGCCGATGCTCTGACAAAATTTGTTTAGTTAGTAGTGCTGCTGATGTCCAAGCTTCACCCAATCGTTGCCGTTACCGGATCCTCAGGAGCTGGCACCAGCACTGTTAAACGCGCTTTTGAACATATTTTCACCCGCGAAGGGATCACACCAGCAGTGGTGGAGGGTGATAGCTATCACCGCTACGAACGCGCTCCCATGAAAGAAGCAATGGCCAGCGCCTTGAAAGCAGGTGAAAACTTCTCCCATTTCGGACCGGAAGCCAACCTCTTCGACAAATTAGAAGAACTTTTTCGTAATTACGCTAAAAGCGGCGGCGGTGAAAAGCGCTACTACCTACACAGCCCCGAGGAAGCAGCTGAACATAATGCCCGCCTTGGCACTGAGTTGAACCCAGGCCAATTCACCCCTTGGGAGCCAATACCAGGCTCTACAGATTTACTTTTTTACGAAGGGCTGCACGGTGGAGTGGTGGGAGATGGCTACGACGTGGCAAGCCTTGCCGATTTACTTGTTGGTGTAGTGCCGATTACCAACTTGGAATGGATTCAAAAAATTCACCGCGATAATGCTGAGCGCGGTTATTCAGCCGAAGCAATCGTTGACACAATCCTGCGCCGTATGCCGGATTACATCAATCACATCTGCCCCCAATTCAGCCTCACAGACATCAACTTTCAAAGAGTGCCAACGATCGATACCTCAAACCCGTTTATCTGCCGCAATATCCCCGCCCCAGATGAAAGCTTCGTAATCATTCATTTTCGCAAAGGAGCTCGCGATAAGTTTGATGTTGATTTCACCTACTTACTAGATATGATTCATGATTCCTTCATGTCTAGCCCAACATCAATTGTTGTGAATGGAGGCAAGATGGGATTTGCGATGGAGCTTATTCTCACTCCCATCATTCATCGCATGATTGAACAAAAGCGCAAAAAAGCTTGATATTTTCTCTTTAAATTAGCTAGGCTTCAGTGGTGACAATTCCATCCTTTGCCATCGATGGCGCTTCTGGGCAATTCGATGCCGCGATGTGGCGCTGTCCCCCTGAACAATTAGGGAGAATGCTTCATATTGCCAGGCGCTTGTATTTGCATTATTTAGAGCGCTGCGGCAGCCCAGAACCTTTAGGGGTTGTGATTGTTGCCGGCGGTAGATCAGCTCGCTTGATTTTTGAAGCGCCTGTTTTACTCCCCCAGGAGCAATTTGTGCCATTGGATTTGTTACGGCATAAGCCGCAGCAAAAAATTCGCTCGCGTCGATGACATCACAATTAGCGCTTACGGCAGCCTTATTTGGCTTGTGTGTTGGCAGTTTTATAAACGTAGTTGTGTGGCGCATCCCTAGGGGGGAATCATGCATTTGGCCGGGCAGCCATTGTCCAAAATGTGGCAAAAGCCTGGCATGGCATCAAAATATTCCAGTTTTGAGTTGGTGTTTGTTAAAAGGGAAGTGCGCGTTTTGCTCTAGCTCTATTAGCCCCATTTATCCGGCGGTTGAATTATTAAGCGCTGGGTTGTGGGTGCTGCTGGCACTCCCTGGGGTAGGTCGCATGGGGGCCCCTGATCAATTACTAAATTTTTTGGCTGGCGCAATTTTTGTGAGCTGGTTGCTGCCGCTTGCCTTGATCGATTTAAAAACGATGCAACTACCTGAATCCCTTTGCAAGTGGGGGTTAATAACTGGTTTGTTATGCAGTGCTGGCCTCGGTGCATTGCAGGGTGCCGGCGCCGAAATGCTTTTGTATCACTGCCTTGCTGCGGTGCTGGGCCTGCTGGCTTTTGAAAGTGTTAGCGCTGGCGCCGAGAAAATCATGGGGGTGCCGGCTTTAGGGCTAGGGGATGCAAAGTTGGCGGCGCTGCTTGGGGCCTGGCTTGGCCTCAAGGGTTTAGGGGTTGCGGTTGCCCTTGCTGTGCTGCTTGGGGCAATGTTTGGCGTGATCGGGCGCCTTAGCGGCAAACTTTCAGCTCGAGAGCCCTTTCCTTTTGGCCCTTTTTTGGCAGTTGGTGGATTTCTGAGTTGGCTTGCCTGCGACAGCTTTTGGGGATTTGTTATCAGCCCCCCCTTCAGGATCCTTTAATAGATAAGTGTTAGCAAGTCCATTGTGTCGCTGCTCGACTGGTTTGCGGATCGCCGTAAAACTGCCCCTTTAGTGAGGGCAGCGCCTGAAAATGACGAAAGCGATGGCTTATGGAGCAAATGCCCTGAATGTGCAGAGGTGGTTTACCGCAAAGATTTGCTAGCAAACGCAAGTGTTTGTTCTGCCTGCGGCCATCACCACAGGATTGACAGTGAAGAAAGGCTCAGATTACTGATGGATCCAGACAGTTTTGTTGAAATCGATGCGGCCATGAGCCCTACCGATCCACTCACTTTTAAAGATCGAAGGGCTTACGCCGATCGGATTCGCGATAGTCAACAAAGCACAGGCATGCGCGATGCCGTGGTTTGCGGAATCGGCAAGCTTGAGGGATTTCCCCTCGCGGTAGCGGTTATGGATTTCCGCTTTATGGGCGGAAGTATGGGATCTGTGGTGGGAGAAAAACTAACCCGTTTAATCGAAACAGCCACTGCCAAACGTTTGCCTGTTTTAGTTGTATGCGCCAGCGGAGGCGCCCGGATGCAGGAAGGAATGCTTAGTTTGATGCAAATGGCAAAAGTGTCTGGCGCATTAGAGCGCCACCGCAGCCAGGAACTTCTTTACATTCCATTGCTCACTCATCCCACCACCGGAGGAGTAACGGCAAGTTTTGCAATGTTGGGAGATTTAATCCTTGCAGAACCGAAAGCACTTATTGGCTTTGCTGGCCGCCGTGTAATCGAGCAAACTTTAAGAGAAAAACTACCCGACGATTTTCAAACTGCTGAATACATACAAGACCACGGATTTGTTGATGCAATTGTTCCCCGCACCAAACTGCGTAGCACTATGGCAAGTCTGCTGGAATTACATGGTCAAATCGCATGAAGTTTCTAAAGGGGCTTCTGTTTGCTGCTGCGTTGCTGTTTTTACTTAGTGTAATTCAGCCTTTGCCGGTGTTTGCTGGCCCGGTTGATTGGCAGGAGGTAGATCCCACCAATGCTGGTCGCCAATGGTGGGACAAAGGCAGCTTGAGGCTTAACCGCAAAGGCGAATTAACAGTTTTAAGTAGATTTAGCGCCACCCCCGATGAATCAGGAAAAACAGCAACCGGTTCTCTTTATGTAATGGCTTTAGATTGCGATGAAAAGCTTTATAAAGATCTGCAAGTAAATGGATTACCGAAACCGAGGGCTGATTGGCAACTCGTGGGATCGGAAGATTTAATCGCTGAGGTGCTTGAGCAGTCTTGCGCAGAGGCTAGTAGCCAGGGATTAAGGGAGGCAAGCAAGGCTTGAAAGCTTCTCAATTAGGTGTTGCAATCGCCGGCTTGGGTTTCGGTGAAAAAGTTCACCTTCCGGCTTTGTATGCATGCCCTGCCACAACACCAGTTGCCCTTTGGCATCGGCAAGATGAGAAGTTGAAGCAATCTTGCAGCAGAACAGGGCTTTGGGGTAGCTCAAATTTCAAAGAGCTATTGGCGAATCCTGAGGTTGAAGCCTTAATCATTGCAACTCCCCCAGAAGCTCGCTTCCAGCTAGCAAAACAGGCGCTTCTTGCAGGTAAGCACGTGCTGCTGGAAAAACCAGTTGCTCTCAATTCCACAGAAGCGCTGCAATTAGAGCAACTAGCCCTTGCCCAGGGATGTTGTTGTGCAATTAATTTTGAATATCGAGCAGTGCCCGCATTTCAGCAACTAGCGGAACTGCTTAGGGCTGGTTGGATTGGGGAGCCGTGGCTAGTGCGTTTCGATTGGCTGATGGAGAGCCGCAGCGATCCAAAGCGACCTTGGAATTGGTATGCCCAACAGGAGTTGGGGGGCGGCGTTTTAGGTGCTCTTGGCAGCCACGCCTTCGACATGATGGAGTGGCTAGTGGGGCCGATCGTGTCGCTTCAAGCCCAGTTATCTGTAGCGATCAAGGAGCGTCCAATGCCAAACGGCAATGGTTTTGCCGTGGTGGATGCAGCTGATACAGCCCTAATCCAAATGCAACTGCACCCCCATTGGAGCGCTTCAAAGCAATTTTTATCTGCCCAATTGGCTCTTTCTTCAGTAGCCCGGCAGGGAAGGGGATGCTGGCTTGAGTTTTATGGTTCAGAAGGAACCTTGGTTTTAGGTAGCAGCAACCAAGCCGACTATGTGCATGGCTTTGGTTTGCAGGGATGCCGCAAAGGAGAAACGATGGCAGCCATACCAAAAAATCCGGCCTTTAGTTACAACCGCACCTGGGAAGACGGCCGCATCGCTCCCGTGGCTCGCCTCATCGGCTGGTGGGCGCAGGCAATTAAAGAAGCGAAACCAATGGTGCCGGGTTTACTTGAGGGCTTACAAAGCCAGATCGCTATGGACGCATGCCAAAGCAGTCATTTCAACGGAAACAGGGTTTTGCTTTAAATCAAAAAGATCTGAGCGCTAGAGGGGTTCACAACCGTCTAGCTATCAGGGCAAGACCCGTAAGACTTAATTGGATAAGCTTTACTTATCATTTAAGGTTATCCCCAGCTCCCAGGTCTTTTCCACAGCTTTAACCGGCTTTTCCCCAGGGAAATAGCATTTGTTTTTAAAAATCGCAGGCAGCGAGCCGGCAATCTCAGAATCCTGTGAAATGTAATTACGCATACCAGCTGCCCTTGACGAAGGCTGCCAGCCAGCCAATCCAACTTGCTTCAAGTGTTTAGAAAGGCAAGCATTCAGTGATTGCATTTGATCTCAGCGATAAGACAGCTAATAGGAAAGCGATGCTTCCGTTTTGACGAAACCACTGGAACAGTGAATGATGGTTGAAACCAAGTGAATTAGGAATTTGACAAGCGTTAGAGATGCAAACGTAGGAACAAGCAGTTTTGATGTGGTGAGCATGGAAGCAGAGTTGCCAGAAGCGTTATTTGAGCGCATGAGAGATTTTCTGAAAATTCATCCTCACTGGGATCAATATCAATTAGTTAGTTGCGCAATTGCAAATTTTCTGTACCAAAATGGAAGCACTGATAAAACAGTTGCTCAACATTATCTGGATGGTATTTTTAATAAAAAATGATAATCAGCTTTTAAAAATATTAGTTAGATATTAATTAATTAAATAATATATTGAATGTATAAAATACATAGAAATTTTAGTGAAATTGGTGGCGGGGGGGAGATTTGAACTCCCGACCTTCGGGTTATGAGCCCGACGAGCTACCAGGCTGCTCTACCCCGCGGTGTGATCACCAAGCCTTAATAATACGGTATCGACTCCCTAAAAGTAAAAGACTCAACGCAACTGGCCACGTACCTCAAGCCGTTGCCCTGCCATTGGAATCAAAAATTGTTGTTCCAATTCCTCGAGAGCTGACGGGGTTAACCAATCCAACTGCCTAAGCAAGTGCAGCGCCACCGCCCATTTCGCCCTGCTGGAGCCATCCTCCACCTTGATAGCCAAGCCAAGGCCTTCTCCCATGCGGGCTAAGCATTGAATCCCTTCTGCTCCGCCCTTACTTACGAGCAAACCGAGGCTGCGCCGCATTAATTCTGTATCAAACCTTCCCTCCCCTGCCACTAATTCTGGGTGGGCTTGCATCGCCCGTGCCAATCGCTCCAAAATGGCTGATTGAGCCCCACCGAGATGGGCATAAAGCAGTGCCATCTGACACAGAGGTAGATGCAGGGTGGGGGCGCCGCAATCGTCGCAAGCAAAAACAAATTCCGCCGATTGAATTCCTAGTAATTCAGCCACTCGGTTAAATACCTCCTGCTGCAAAGGATGCTCACGATTTAAGTAGCCCTCCAAAGGCCACCCCATGCGACGGCAACTAGCCAAAAAGGCTGCATGCTTCCCGGAACAGTTGTGCTGCAGGGGGCTTTCTTTATCTAAGCCGCAAGGGCAACGCAAAAAACTCACATCTACATCTGCCCGCCATAGCACCTGAAAAGCTTCACGCGCTTGCTCCAAAGTGCCGTCGTGGGAGGCGCAAGCAATTGCCATTGCCCGATCGCCACCACCCTGGGCATCCACTGCACCACTGGAAACAAAAAGCTGCGCTTGAAAAGGCTTCAAACTGGAGCGAATAAAGCTGAGGTGCTGAGGATCCCCTACCCGCATCAATAATCTGC
>Ga0310326_10150_pt1 | contig 8611 bp, 8 predicted proteins | sample LakSupSRFTotalD5_FD_195540 | JGI IMG/M metagenome (GOLD analysis project Ga0310326, IMG submission 195540) | Enriched freshwater cyanobacterial communities from Lake Superior, Ontario, Canada - SU02.SRF.Total.D5 (v2) (version 2) | ecosystem: Environmental > Aquatic > Freshwater > Lake | place...
GCAGTTTTGACGCCGGGTTTGGCTGTAGCCACCTAGCTCGTTTGGTGGGTCAACGCAAGGCAAGGGAAATCTGGTTTTTATGCCGTCGTTACAACGCCCATCAAGCCTTGGCAATGGGTTTGGTAAATGAGGTTGTTCCCCTATTTCACCTGCAAAATGAAGGGGTTCAATGGGCCTTGGAAATTCTCCAGCACAGTCCCACTGCGATCAGGTGTCTCAAAGCAGCCTTTAATGCTGAAACAGATGGGATGGCTGGGCTGCAGGAATTAGCTGGCCAGGCAACCCATCTTTTTTATAAAACAGAGGAAGGAAAGGAGGGACAGCAGGCATTTATCGAGAAAAGATCCCCAGATTTCACTGGTGTTCCTTGGCTTTAAATCACAACAATTAAGTTAAGACCAGAAAGACTTATGGGTCTTTGTCGCTAGGACTACACACATACGCCACAATCGGACCCCAGGTCAAAAGAGCTTCCTTTTGACCTGTTGAGAAATTTATTTCTACCCCTATACGGCCTCAATTGCATTGCCGTTGCTTTTTATCGACCCAGCATTGGCCGATCGCAAGCCTGGTGATCAACAGCTAGCTAGCCGACCTGAAGCCACAACGGTGCTGGAACTAAGTCGATCCAAAAGACTTGTAAGGGTTCTCAGCGACAACCAGGAAATTGCCGCTTTCCCAGTGGCGGTGGGCAGAGCCTCAAGCCCCACGCCCCTTGGTGAACACACGATTTTTCGCATGCAAAAGGATCCTGTGTGGTTGAGCCCCCTTACAGAAAGAAAGGTGAGACCAAGCCCGCTTGGGCCAATCGGCACCCGTTGGATTGGCTTCTGGTATGCCTGCGGCAATCGCACATCCCTTGATCAGAATCCCCCCAACTACCGAGCTGAACATTGCAAAGAGATTGTCCATGGCACTGGCATTATTTCCAGTATCGGTAAAGCCTCAAGCAGTGGTTGTGTCCGGATGGTTGATAAAGATGCGGTAGCTCTGTTCGAATTGGTAAAAGAGGGCACAAGAGTGAGAGTTATCAATTAAAAATCCGTTTGCATTTTTATTTTTGGTCCTTGGTTTCAGCTTTTTGATCCCTTTGGCCTCATCTGCTGGGCCCCTTGAAGATCCAGATCATCCCCTGCGGCCCCATGAAATCCAGCTGAAGGAATTGCCGAAGGAAATTACCAATAAAATTGGTAGACACTTGGTTCTGCATCGCAGCCGCCGCCAGTTACTACTCCTAGAGCAAGGAAAACTATTGGTGCGCTACCCCGTGGCAGTGGGCATGGCTGGTTGGGATACACCTGCCGGCCGCTATAAGGTGCTGGAAAAAATGCAAAATCCCATTTGGATACATCCCCAAAGCGGTGAATTAGTAGCTGCTGGCGATCCCGGTAATCCCCTTGGCAGCCGTTGGATTGGATTTCAATGTGATTGTCTCGGCCGCAGTGGATTTGATGGGGAGCGCTTTGTTGATATCGAGGGCTGTACCAGCTCTGGATTTCATGGCACCCCCCACCGTTGGACTGTGGGTCGAGCTGTTTCCCATGGCTGTGTTCGCTTTTTTGATGAACACATTCGTGATTTATTTGAAAAGGTGCAACGCGGCACCCCCATCACAGTGATTCCTTAATCAAGCTTTGATTTGGCCTTATCTGCGGCTCTCCGTAGAGTTGTGAAGAATTTAAAGCCCGTATCAGATGCGCGTACTTTTCGCCGCTGCCGAATGTGCCCCAATGGTGAAGGTGGGGGGCATGGGAGATGTGCTTGGTTCCCTTCCACCAGCCCTGGCCGCCCTTGGCCACGACGTGCGCATAATCATGCCCGGCTACGGCAAGTTGTGGTCGCGTTTGCAGGTGAGCAACGAGCCGATCTGGCGGGGCCAAACTATGGGTACAGATTTCGCCGTATTTGAAACAAAACATCCCAGCAACGGCTTAACCATCTACTTAGTTGGTCATCCCGTCTTTGATGGTGAACGCATCTACGGCGGTGAAGATGAGGATTGGCGCTTTACATTTTTTGCTAGTGCAACTGCTGAATTTGCATGGAATTGCTGGAAACCTCAAGTGCTTCATTGCCACGATTGGCACACCGGCATGATTCCGGTGTGGATGCATCAAGATCCTGAAATTGCAACTATTTTCACAATCCATAACCTCAAATATCAGGGTCCTTGGCGTTGGAAGTTGGAGCGGATGACCTGGTGTCCTTGGTATATGCAAGGTGATCACACGATGGCCGCTGCTCTCCTTTACGCAGATCGTGTAAATGCAGTGTCGCCAACCTATGCCGAGGAAATACGAACACCCCAATACGGAGAAAAGTTAGATGGATTATTGAATTTTATTAGCGGTAAGTTGCGCGGAATCCTGAATGGAATTGACCTTAAAGACTGGAATCCCAGTACAGATAGCCGTATACCTGCCACCTACAGCGTTGCTGACTTATCCGGGAAGGCAATTAATAAGCAGGCTCTGCAACAGCGGATGGGCCTGGGAGTTAACCCCAATACTTTTTTAATCGGCATGGTGAGCCGGCTAGTGGATCAAAAGGGAGTGGATCTTTTGTTACAGGTGGCGGAACGGCTACTTGCCTACACCGATACCCAAGTGGTGGTATTAGGTACTGGGGATCGACACTACGAATCCGGTTTATGGCAGATGGCCAGTTCCCACCCAGGACGTTTTGCAGCCTTCCTCACCTACGACGATGATTTATCAAGACTTATTTATGCAGGTAGTGATGCATTTTTAATGCCCTCCCGTTTTGAACCCTGCGGTATTAGTCAGCTGCTAGCTATGCGCTACGGCACGATCCCTGTGGTGCGGCGTGTAGGGGGATTAGTTGATACTGTTCCCCCTTACGATCCAACCTTGCAATCCGGTAACGGCTTCTGTTTCGATCGTTATGAAGCAATCGATCTATATACGGCATTGGTGCGGGCCTGGGAGGCTTATCGCCATCGCGATAGCTGGCAACAGTTGATGCGTCGGGTGATGTCTTTGGATTTCAGTTGGGAGCGTTCAGCGCTTGACTACGACGCGATGTATAAAGACGTCTGTGGTTTAAAAGAACCGACGCCAGAGGCCAGCGCTGTAGCTCAATTTTCAATCCAGCAGCCGCCAGAACAATTGGCGGCTAGAGCTGCGGCAGAAGCCCTTGATCCCAGTCCTTCTCCTCAGCTTGCCCCTCAACGTCGTTTTAATCCGCTTTCGCTGCTGCGTCGTAACGATGGTTGATGGCGGAAGTTGATCCCCGCCAATCTGGGCCCCCTTCCCTGCTGCCAATACCCTGGCGTAGCCCTTTACGGATACTGGGGGAAAACCTCAAAAAAGACCTACCAGCTGTGCTTGCACAATTTAGGTTGAGTATTCAAGAACTTTGGCGCCGCAATGCTGCGGGTGATCTTTTTACCCCCATTTTTTGGCCAATAAATTTAAAGCCATTTTTTTGGCCTCTGCTTTCTTTCTTGTTTGTATTACTAATCGGCTTGCTATTACTAAATATATTGCAACCCACTAAACAAAGTAGAGAAGATTCCACATTAAATATAGAATCTTTGCTTAATCCTGAGCGAATCGAAGTAAGCCCTAAACTATCTATAGAAAATGAAGAACTACCTAGCCAACATTTAACTCCAAGCCTTGATATAAGTGCTGATCCAGTAATTGATAGATTACTTGAGTTATTACAACCTAACGCTGATTCGCCACTAATTGCTTCGCTGCAGCCCTATCCAGAGGAAGGGCGACTGCTCATAATCCCAACCACAATCTTTCAAAAATTAAGTGTAAGTAAAATGCAAGAACAAGCAGATATCTGGTTAGAAAAATCTAATTCCATTGGATTTAGTAAATTGGGATTGCAAACCCAAGATGGGGTTATTTTGGGTCGCTCAGCCCAGGTGGGCCAAGGCATGATTCTGTTCATTCCCTTAAATCCATGAGTAATTTTCTTTGCCTGCAAGATTTGGCTGATTTATTTGGGCAGCCAATTGAACGCCGTGGATCAGCTTTAGATCCTGGCACTCTCGGCTGGAGTTTTGAAAATGTTTGCACCGACAGCCGTGCGCTGCAGCCCGGTGACTTATTTGTTCCGCTTAAGGGAGAGCACTTTGATGGTCATAATTTTCTTGAAGCAGCTGTTGCCGTTGGGGCGGCAGGAGCCCTTGTGGCAAGTAATTGGCATGGGGAAATTCCTGAACAACTTGCATATCTCCGTGTCGCCGACACCACTGATGCTTATCAAAAGGTTGCCTTGCTTTGGCGGCAATTTATGCAACTTCCTGTAGTAGCAGTAACTGGATCAGCAGGAAAAACAACCACCCGTGAATTAATTAAGGCCTGCCTGAACCCCCTTGGCAAGGTGGAAGCCAGCAGCGGCAATGAAAATAATGATATTGGTGTGCCCCGCACCCTGCTGAGGGCAAGGCCGCCATTGGCTGCTTTGGTGTTGGAGATGGGTATGCGTGGCTTAGGTGAGATCGATCGACTTAGCCGCTGCGCGGAACCATCTATTGCTGTAATTACAAATATTGGAACAGCTCACATCGGTCGCCTTGGCAGCCGTGAGGCGATTGCAAAAGCAAAGTGTGAAATTACCGCTTCACTTAATCCCAATGGTCTGCTTGTAATTCCAGCTGGTGATCCATTGTTAGAAGCAGCGATAGCAAAGGTTTATAGCGGTCGGGTGATGCGGGTTGCCTTAAATGATGATGATTTAGGAGCGGGCACACCCGCTGCTGAGCTCATTGGCCAAATAAGTTCTAATGGAAAACAATTGCTACTTAATGAGCCATCACTCACGATTGATTTGCCTTTAGCTGGTGCTCATAATGCTCGAAATTTGTTACTTGCAATTGCTGTTGCTAAAGAATTATCTGTTGAATTAAATAGTCTTTGTAAGCTTGATGTGCAGCTGCCAGGCGGTAGGGCTCGCACAATTTCTTTGCAAGGAAAACTTTCAGGAGTTACTGTGCTTGATGAAACTTATAATGCTTCTCCTGAGGCAGTTTTAGCAAGCTTATCTTTATTGGCTCAGCAACCCGGTCGTTGTTTTGCCGTAATCGGCACAATGTTGGAATTGGGTGATAAAAGCGTGGCTTTGCATCGATTAGTTGGAGAACGCGCGTTGGCATTAGCTCTTGATGGATTGTTCGTGCTTGCTGCAGATAATGAAGCAGATGCATTGATGGCAGGTGCATCTGGGCTGGATTTAGTAATTCGAGTGGATTCTCCAGAGGCCGCGGCAGATCAATTGCAAAAGATTCTTAAACCTGGTGATTATTTGCTTCTTAAAGCAAGTAGAGCAATAGCTTTAGAGAAGGTGATCCCACTTTTAGATTGCCAATAATTAATGATCGCTACTTTTCATTTTATTTAGAAAAGCTTCCTCTTGCTGTTCGTTTGCTAAACGACCTTCTTCAACAATAATTATTCGATCGGCTACATCAAGAATCTTATTATCATGGGTAACCATGATTATTGTGGTTTGTTGTTCTTTTGCTAATTCCTGCATTAATTTCACAACCGCTCTACCAGATTCCTTATCAAGTGCAGCTGTTGGCTCATCGCCCAATAAGATTTTGGGTTTGCTTACAAGGGCGCGAGCGATTGCTACTCGTTGCCTTTGGCCACCGGATAACTTTGCAGGAAAATAATCGGCTCTATCACCTAAGCCAACTTTGCTTAACATATCATCAGCTATTTGATCCATATTTTCTGAATAGTATTGCTCATGCAATTCAAGAGAAAGACGCACATTTTTTCTTGCGTTAAGAAACATCATTAGATTATGGGCTTGAAAAATAAAACCAACATTTAATCTCAATAGTGCAAGCTGTTTTTTACTGGCACCATTTAACTCTTCACCAAGTATTTTTAAGCTACCTTCTTGGCAGGATCGCAATCCCCCTAACATTGTTAGAAGTGTAGTTTTACCTGAACCGGAGGGCCCTGTACAGATAATTATTTGGCCAGGATAAATATCCAGGCTTAGATCCTTTAGGGCATGCTTTCGGTTCTCGCCACTACCAAACCAATGATTTACGTCTCTAAGGGAAATAATGGGGGCTTGTTGTGTATTAGCTGGAATAATATTATTCATTTAAAAAACATCCGCAGGATCTAATTTAACCAATTTCCGGGTTGCAAGAGCACCTGAACCAACACACATAATAAAGGTAAGGCCCAGTACCTGAACAGCGCGTAGGGTTGTCATGTATATAGTTAATTTTGTAACATTAGCAAGCAAAGCGTAAAGTCCAGCTGAAAGAAGAACCCCCGGTATAAAACCTGCAACCGCAAGAATAGCTGATTGTTGAATAACAATACTAATTACAAACATATCCCGATATCCCATTGCTTTCAATGTTGCATATTGAGGCAATGAGTTCATCACGTCACCAAATAAGATTTGGTAAACAATGATAGAACCAACAACAAAGCCCACTAAAACACCTAGCGTGAATATAAAACCCACCGAGGAGTTCTTCTTCCAGTAGGAAAGCTCAAGATCTGCTAACTCAGCTCTCGTTAGCACTTTTACATTTTTCGGCATTAATGGCTGTAACGCTTTTTGAATCGATATTGCTGATGCACCTGGCTTAAGATGAATTAATCCGAGTTGAATTTTTCTTGCTTGCTGATTAGGGAATAGATATAAAAAAGTTGCATCACTGGTAATTAAATTTGCATCAGCTGAGAATGTTGCGCCCAAGCTGAAAGTATCAACAATCTTCATTGATTTATCATTCACTTCAACCCTGCTTGATCCATTTTTCTTTAATTTTGCAAATATATCGCCATATTGTTTTTTTGCATTACGATCAAAAAACGCTGTGCCTAGAGGCTGTATCTTATATAAATTATTTGAAATTTCAGGGAAATCAAGTGTTGCTCTATCAAGGCCTACTCCATAAATGAAAATATCAAACTTTTGCTTGGTTTCAGGTGTTATCCAGCTACCCCTAGCAATTCGTAGCGGTGAAACTGCTGCTACACCAGTAACTCCTAGAGCCTGATAAAGCCTGCTGCGATCAAATTCCTGTAAGGATCCTAGATTGCTATAGCCAGAACTTACCATTGTTAAGTCTGCTGAAAGCTTTTCGATAGGTTTACGTTGGCTATTATAAATACTATCCATTAAACCCAGTTGAAAGAATATTAATAGATTTGAAAATCCAATACCAGCCAATGCTATAGACATTTTGGCTGGATTATTGCTCACCTGCAGCCACGCCACAGGGGTTTGTTTGAAAAGATTTTGAATTGAAAATTTCATAATTTTTCTATCTTCGCCTTATCAAAAACAACATTTACTTGAAGATTTGATGCAAGACGAATTTTTTCTGCCTGTTGTGCATTAGTTAATAGTTTTAATTTTACTTCAAATACCCGTTGGTCCATATTTTCCCCAGGTTCACCGGCAAAAACAGTTTGGCGTTTCACCTGAGGGATAAGTTGATATACTTTAGCTCTAATAGTGCCGTCAAATCCGTCAACAGTTATGGTGGCTAATTGCCCCTTACTTATTTTAGGTAAATCTGTTTGATAAACCTCTGCAACAACAACCATATTGGCGGTATCTGCCATTTCAAGTAACCCCTCATCTCCAACTTTGTCACCAGGCCTTGCATTTATCTTCAGTATCTGACCATCCTCAGGGGCTCTTATTGTGGTATCGTTATATTCTTGGTTCGCTCTATTAAGTGTGGCAAGTGCTTTCTCTAGTTGATTTTGAGCCTTGCTTACTTCCTCCGGCCTAATATCTTTTATTTGTGCGAGTGTATTGCGAGCACTATTTATATCTGCTTGCAAAGTGCTAAGGCTGCGATTACGGTTACTTATCGCTTTGGCAAGATCTGAATCGGTAACATCTGCTCTTGTGCGATACCGATCCCTTTGTATTTCAGACACGCCACCAACTTTAAATAGTGCTTCGTAGCGCTCGGCTTCTAGTTTTGCTTCCTTTTGTTTTGAGCGAGCTGAGCTGATTTCTGCGTTTAAGGAAAGTGATTCGCCTGCCAACTGACGCTCTAAGCTTTGAACCTTATATTCTTGAGCAGCAATCTCACCTTTTTTTGCGCCTGATTTAACCAGGCTTAGTTCACTTTGAGCTACTTTCACTTCCTGCCGCGCTTCCTGAAGGCTGGCCTGCCTTGCCGCCTGGCTATTTAGAATGGCAAGAGCGGTACCGGCTTTAACTATTTGATTTTCTTCAACAAATAATTTTTCTATTCGATCTCCAGAAAGGGAGCTTGGCACAGAAATTTTGCGCACTTTATTCTCCGGCTCAAGCCTTCCCAGGGCAGAGACTTGCCTAGGGGCAGGGGCAATTTTATCAGCTGGCTTACTTCTCTCACAGCCAACCACAAGAAAACCTGTGCAACCCGCTAAAATAAAACAAAATAATGAATTCTTAACAAAAGAAGTGTGTTTAAGTGAATTTTTAAATTCCATAGAATAGAGTTTTAATCGTGATAATTTCCCTTAGTGTACTGACGTGATCGCGCTATGGCAAGTGACCCATCAGGCACATTTTCAGTAAGAGTAGAACCCGCTCCAACCACCACATTATTGCCGATTTCTATAGGAGCAACTAATACACTATTGGC
>Ga0310326_10151_pt1 | contig 8583 bp, 7 predicted proteins | sample LakSupSRFTotalD5_FD_195540 | JGI IMG/M metagenome (GOLD analysis project Ga0310326, IMG submission 195540) | Enriched freshwater cyanobacterial communities from Lake Superior, Ontario, Canada - SU02.SRF.Total.D5 (v2) (version 2) | ecosystem: Environmental > Aquatic > Freshwater > Lake | place...
ATTCTGTCTAGGAGCTACCGTAATGGCTGTCAGATGGACAACCGAAAATAAAAAGTTAAGCTGGTACGAAGGATTTACTCTAATTACACTTTACGTTGTAATGGGTGTTGGAGTACTACTACTTTTCTGAGGGGCTTAGTTTGAGTTACAATTGACTGAGATAATTGATTGTTTCCAATTGATAAAAAGGTTTTTTGGGACGAACAACAAAGAATATCAAGGCTCAAAAATAATAAGCCTGTTCTTAATTGCCTTTCGGAATCAATTACATGGGAGGCATTTTGGCCATTACTTGAAAAGGGTTATAATCAAGTGAGTCAAGGCAATACTGTTCGCAAAAGGATTTATCCCCTTATTTTATTCAAAATTCTGGTTCTCCAATAACTATTTAATCTGAGTGATTAGTAGGTTGAGGTTCAAGTTAATGACTAAAGATCAATTGAGTAAATCTTTGGCTGAGGTATAATTAATTATATAACCGATGCAACTACAGTTGTTTTTTTAGAGAGCGTCACCGGAAAATAAATGTGTTAGACGAGCTTTTTGAAATATTTGAGTATTACCTAAGAGATCAAAGAAAATCGCTTATCAGACGCTTTTTCATTACGCCTGCAAATATTCAAGATGATTATGTATGGGCAAATTCTGCTTATTCCGGAGAGCGTTTTAAGCAACTACTTAGAGCATCTGCAATAGAGCGAAATTCCATTTGGTCTGAAATTAGAGCTCTTGTAGAACATGTATTTGGTTATTTTGCCACATCAATGGGACCCCCTGTATCAGCAAAGAAGTCCGCTCGTATCAAAGAAACCAGGGGGTGCAACCGATGAATAATGAGACCGATTTACGACGCCAAATTTCGTGGTGAAATTCGCAAACGGATGAGTCCGCCCAGCAGGGAAACAGTTACTGAAATATCAAGGGCTACAGGTATTAGCCGTCAAACGCTTTATAGCTGGAGGCCCCAATGGAAACGAGAAGGGGAATTAGTGCCTGCCAGCAGTAGTGCTGCAGAAGAATGGGATTCAAGCGATAAGTTGGCTGCTGTCATACAAGCCGCTGGCCTTAACGGTGTTGATCTAGGTGCCTATTGCAGAGAAAGAGGTCTTTATCCCCAACAACTTGCCCGCTGGCGCCAAGCAGCAGAGTATGCAAATGGATTAGATGCACCAAGCATGGCGGATCAAAAGGAATTGCAGCGTAAAAACCAGGAGCTGATACGCCAAAATCGGCGCCTAGAGCGGGAACTACAGAAAAAGGAAAAGGCACTTGCTGTTTACTCGGCATAGCCGAGTGGGCCGTAGGCCATGGCAGCAACGCTGCTTTTACTAACAAAAAAGTCGGCAGCCTCTGGCCGCAGGAAAGGGAGACCTGATAGCAGCAGAGGAGCGTATTAAGGCAATAAAGCTTTTAGCAGAAGGCACTAATTTAGGCGTGCCGATGCAAGCTATAGCAGAACTTCTGGGTGTTACACGGCGCACGCTAAGACGCTGGCGGATACATATAAGCGGCAAAGGATTTAGCGTTGATTAACGTAAAGGAGCGCAAAGAAATGTGGCGCATAAATTAAGCATACAAGAGCGGCAAAATATAATAAATGTGATCAATGAAATGCGCTTTGCTCATTTACCACCAGCGCAGGTAGTTGCAATTTTGGCAGAGGATGGTAATTATATCGGTTCAGAAATGACAATATATCGGATAATGCGAGAAGAGGCGTTGCTGAATCATCGAGGTAGAGCGCGGCAAATGAAAAAAAAACGAGAGGTGCTAATGTTAGAAGCAAGGGGAATAAAACAAGTGCTGGCATCGGATATAACGCTGCTGCCAAGCCCCATTATCGGCCGATATTATTACCTTTATATGGTTATGGATGTGTGGAGTAGGCGTATTTTAGGAGTTGAAGTACATGGAGAGCAATGCGGCAAATTGGCAAGAGAATTCTTTGATCGCATTTGCCGTGATGAGAAAATAAATAAGGAATCAGCGGCGGTGCTGCATTCAGATAATGGAGCCCACTAGCCGCAGGCTTCCGCGTAGCGATTGCGATCATTTACATTAGCTGCGAAAATGGCTGAACTAGGAATATCACTTTCATTCTCAAGGCCAAGGGTCAGTAATGATAATGCCTTTGCTGAATCAATATTTAGAACACTAAAATATCATCATAGCTATCCTCATCGGCGGTTTAGAGATATTTTATCTGTTAGGGAATGGGTGGATCAATTCATTGCTTGGTATAATACTGAACATCGGCATAGTGGGATTAAATACGTAACACCAAATCAACGTCATTTCGGTTTAGCAGATGATATTTGCGAGATAAGACAGAGCACCTATGAAGAAGCGAAAAGAAAGCATCCCAAGCGCTGGAGTAGACATATAAAAAGCTGGCAACAACCAAAGATTGTAAAAATAAATCATCCAAGACCGATAAAATCAATCGAGGGGTAATGGATTAGCAAGCTAACTTGCATGAGCCAAAGAAAACAGCTAACCAGTAAATAATTATAAGAAATAATACATTAATCGGCTATTCATGTGCCTGTTGCTGTGCCATAAGCGGAAAGCAGTTGATATTCGATATGTTGACTCGCACGGCATCACAGGCGGACAACTTTGCTGATAGATACCGGGGAGGCCAATTTACAAAAAAAATTGGGCTTAAAAGGAATAATGCTTGGTGGAGCCTAAAAAATCTTACATTATATTTCTTGCGCTATCTACATAATTCAAGTAATTTATTAGCAAGTATTTAATTATCTTTTTGATATTACTTAAACTATTAATTTATTTTCACTGTTGGCCAAGTTCATGATTGTTATTTGCCGAAAGGAATTTTTTATGAATGTCTAAGGTGGAGAGAAACCTCTATTTCGAGGTACCTATAAAAGAAAGTGAAAGAATCTAGGCAAAATAGAAAAGAAGATTTAAAATTGAAAACTAAAAAAAGTATTTTAAAAACTATGAACTAATAGTAGGTAGATGAGAAGAAGAGGGAGTTTGAGGTATTGGATGGAATACACGAGTTTTCCGATCGTTATTTTCGAAAACTCCATGGGAATTCATTGCTTTGATGCTAAATACTTCAGCTATCAACAATGGTATGTCTGAAAGTAATATCATTGCGGCAGGGGTAATAAGAGAAGTAGCAGCAGCGATCGCCGACAGTAGGCTTGTACCACAAATAAAGGAAAAGTTAAAATTGTTTGCTATCTGATTACGCTTACTCAGCAGAAGCAAACGGGGCAACCAATTAACATCTGGACCGATAGAAACGTCAGTCATACCTGAGAGAAATATACTATCAATGTCAGTCTCAATTGAGATGGATATATCAGACTGAATGATGGCTGGTAAATCTTCTAGAACATATCCAATATATGCCACAGTTTTTCCATCATTTTGTAGCCGCTGAACTAGCTCTAACCGTTCGTCTGCGTGGTAATCTCCATGAAGATTATTAGTTAAATTCATAGGAAGAGGCTTAACAAGTTCAAGCATACGTGAATAACCTTGAGAGCCAACTACATGAACATCGATATTCAATTCATTAAGAGCTTCAAAAACAGCTGTCCAACTTTCACTGACACGAGAAAAGAGCTCGATATAGCCAAGTAAAATATTATCTCTCCTAACTTCTAGAGGAAAGTGATGAGTTTTTAATATTTTCTCAGGAGGTTGGTGTTGTTTAAAAAGTTGTAGCTTTTCTCCGCTAGAAAGAGTTATTAACCAACCATCTACCTTCATGTCTCCCAAAATAACGTGTGAAATCTCTAGTGGCGATGCAACGTGTTTTAGCTGCTCTGACCAAATAGGGATCTGATCATTTTGAAGTAAATAGTCCTGAAGACCAGCAATAAGACGAATGAGGTAACCCTTAGGAGTATCGAATGATTCAGGGTTAATATGCTCCCGTGTTAGTATTCCATCACTGCGATCAAGGCAGCTACGACTGATTACAATATGGTCAACCTTACTTAATTTTGCAAGTACATTCTTGTTATTTAACAAAACCCCATGTAACCGCATAAGATAAATAGCAGTAAGATTAGAAGCTGAATTGCTGAGAATAAATTCTTCTAATGGATTAAATTTAAGAAGACTTAATGCTTGAGGTCCAAAATTAAGACCGTAGAGAAAAATACCTCCGCTAATAGTTAGAGGTTTAAGGACTCTCGATATATTCTTGTGAGAAAAATTTAAATCAAAGTATTCTTCTTTCAATTCCTCAATACTTTTTGAGTCATTGGGAGACGTCAAAGCATAGATAGAATGATTGAAGAAGGTTTTTAAAACACAAAGAACTGCGTTTCCTCTAACTACAAAAGCTCCAGGTTTTATTATCGATCCCACATGAAAAAGATGTGGCTGCCAGTCTCCATCAGCAAGGCGTGTAACAGCAACAATTTCGCCTTCCACGACAACACTCTCTATGAAAACATGAGTATGGTTTTCAATTAGGTAGTTATCTCCAGGGATGGCATCCTGTAACTCACGAATGACTTTGTCGGAACCAGATAATTGTAGGTGAACAATGCTTCCAAGATCCTTAACAAACTTTTGATCATGTGATGCATTGCTGCTTGAGTGGGATAAGTTGAAGAAAGACGTACGTGTATCACTTAAAAATGTTTCAAGTATAATTTCAGCTGGCAAGCCATTGCTTAATAGTACACCTGAGAAAAATACATCCTGGATGTCGCCAAGCATTTTATCAAGACTGAAGCGATTTCTCCAAATTTTATTTAAAACAGGAAATGTCAAGAGAATAGCGATAGTAAATATTAGTGTTATTGGAATTGTGAAGAATATTTCACCTAAAAGCAGAACTCCAAGTGCACTAACACGGCATATGGTTAACGGTCCAACAGAACTATTTCGATGTTGAGATTCACCCAAGCAAGATGTGTCTGATAACCTGCCTAACTCGTCAATAGGAAGAGATAGGGCTTGATCGAGAAGTATGAAAATATCTTGGGAACGATGGATTGGGAAACTTATTAATAGGTTGGAATTAAGTTTATTTATTCGAAACCCTTTCAACCAATGACACCTTGTCAATGTGATGACACAATGATGATGGAGAAAAGATGAATCACCAAGCTCCTTGCAGTAAATACGAAGCCTGCCAGACTGATTATTACGAACAGACCAATTCAAAATTGAATCTGATTTAATAGTCATAGGGTGTTTGAACGGCTCCAATGGGAGACTGGAGGGTGTCACTGGGTTTAATCTATGTTCTATCGTAGCTCTTAGTCTTACCGCAATAAGTCCAGGCGAATCCATCGGGGTCGTGCTGTGCAGACCATTCACTGAAGTTGGGACGGTTGCGGCGAGCGGTAATACTTTGGTGTTTTAGTCGTAGTCGGTTGGAGAGCTTAAGCAAGTTGATGTTGTTACTTTCTGTTAGCTCGTTTGCGACTGCGGTTTTGCTGTCGCCGTCCGAAGCTCCGGATGTTTGATGTTCCTTGGTTGATTGGTGGGTTAATGATTGAGATACAGAAGGAGAACTGGGTAGCTTTTTCTGGCTGAACCCAAGTACCTTAAGCGCGTTAGCAGCGGCAACGATGGCAGAACCGTTGTTGATAATCACGGCTGCTATCGGGCTAATGGGCAGGAAGGTGCCCAGCACCAAGGCAGAAAGGTTTGGCACTCCAACGATGCCGATGTTCTGGCGCACAATGGAGAAGGTACGCTGGGCAAGATCCTGGGCCACAAGCAGATCGGAGACTTTATCGTTGATCAGAACAATATCGGCGGTTTCACGAGCCAAATCACTTCCAGAGGCAAACGAAATAGAAACATCCGCGTAAGCCAAGGCAGCGGAATCATTGATGCCATCGCCCACGAATGCAACCCGGTGGCCTTTAGCCGAAAGTTCTTTCACAAATTTAGCTTTCTCGTCGGGTAGGGCTTCGGCATGTACCTCCTCAGGTTTTAAGCCAAGGCTTTCTGCGATAGCATGGGCCACTGGGGCAATGTCACCAGTCAACATGTGGGTCTGGATACCACGGCGATGTAATTCTGCAATCAGTTGACGGCTATCCGATCTGATTTTGTCAGCCGCATAAAATATTGCAGCCAGTTCGCCATCAACAACCATGTAAATAGGAGTTGCAATAGCCAGCTGTGGATCTTCGCTCGCTGCTACGGGTTCGATGCCCTCATCGCGAAGTAATCTAGTGTTACCGATCAGGATATAATGCCCATCTATTGTAGCGCATACACCGCGTCCAAGTCGGTAGTCCCAGCTATCACAAGGGAATGGTGTAATCCCTTGGTTCTCGGCGTAACTCACGATCGCCTCGGCAATCGGGTGGCGCAGACCATGTTCTGCTGAAGCTGCTAATCTCAGTATTTTGCTGGAGCTACTTTTATTTAAGATAGCCAGATGGGTAACCGTAGGGTGACCTTGGGTTAAGGTGCCTGTCTTATCGAAGACTATTACATCGATATCGACCAAGATTTCCAGAGAACGGCCGCTACGAATCAGCAAGCCCTGGCTACTAGCTTTGCTTAAGGCAGCCATAATTGAGGTTGGTACAGAAACGCGCAGGCCACTTCCTAGGTCAAACATCAGCAGAGACGCAGCTTGAGCGATGCTGCCACCACTGATCAACAGTGACAGGCCTGCCAACGCAAGGGTGGGCAACACAAAACGGTTGGCGATTTTGCCGGCATAGTTGCCCACGCGGGTGTCGAAGACAGGAGCCGCTTGGATCATGCTCGTTATCTGGCCAACTCGGGTCGACTCGCCGACGGCTTTGGTCTCTATCGTAAGAGTGCCTTCTAAAAGAATAAAACCAGCTAGAACCTCATCCCCAGGACCGGCGTGGCGGGGCACTGATTCGCCAGTCAGCTTGACCACATCCAAGGATCCATCACCAGACTCAATCACACCATCAACGGGAATCTGGTCGCCGGGGGAAAGGCGAATGCGATCGCCGGGCATAAGACTGGTGCTCGGGCGAATGACCTCGTTCCCATCGACGATTACCCTTACGTCGGTTTGCAGGGTGGCCAAGAGATCTACGTTGGCTGAGCTAGCAATCCGCTGCGTCGCATCGCGGATCGCTTCTCCCCCTTCGATCATTGAAATCATGACGGCCGGGCCCAACAGAAAGCCCTCAAGGCTGTGGAGGGTAACCGCAAGAGCATCGAGGAAATCTACGTTTATTTTCTGCTCGGCTCGCAGGCCCTGCCAGGCACGTTTGAAAGTCAGATGGGAAGCAATCAGAATAAAGACGGCCACACCCAGAGGCGGAAGCGCTAAGGGACCGGCCAACAAAGTAAGACCCAGGGCGGTGAGCGGCAAAATGATCCGGGTTGGGACGAATCGTTCCTCGTCCTCCCCTTCCCCCTCCTCAGGGGAGTAGGCAACTCGTTGTTGTTCAGCTTTATTACATGTAGTTATCGATGGCAGGGAGAACAGCCAATCGCTAAGGCCAGCCTCCAAATTGGTGGGCAGGGTGAAATCTCTGGCGAACTCCACAACGCAACAGGCTGCCATCTTGTTGATGCGCACTCTCAGCACTCCAGGGGAGTGGAGCAGCTGGGCCTCGAGCTGAGGAATTTTCTCGGAAACGCCGTCCGTTGCGAAGCGCACCCGCTGGCGGCTGTGATGAAGAACCCGAACAATCGGAGCTTCCAAAGCATTCCCCGGGATATCGGCGAAAGACAGAAGAGCCTGGTGCTTCCCAGAGTGATAACTAGGTACCTTCGTAAGAGGATGGCAGCTTGCGAAAGCCGGTGAAAGCACAACGATTAGTAGCGGGAGGACAGGTGAAAAGATTGGTGGACTTGATAGGAGGGGGGCTCTCCAAAATCACTCCACTTTCACATCCTTGAAAGTTATCTCTCGGGATTTCTTGACATTGGTGGATTTAGCGACTTGATCGACCTGTTGTGGTTCTTCGGCAAGCTCTGACTTGGCTTCAACAACCAGGTCGACAAAAGATTCAGCTGCTTCAGAGGCTTGGCGGGCCACATAGCGAGCTGCTCCACCAGCGGCTCCGGCAACTACCACACCAAGCTTTACACCACCTTTGGCCATGGAACGCCCAGACTGGGCCATGGAGTCACCAAGCTTGTGGTTTCCAGCATTACGAACCAAAGGTGCCAAAGCCATCAGCCCGGCGCCCAAACCAAGAAAGAGAATTGACTCTAATTCGAACATCTTCCAAAATCTGTACCAATAGACGGTAATTCATACTTCCAAGAAATCTATATAGACCAATGTCTATAAAAAATTACTAAATTACACATATACAGCTGCTCGTCTGGGGCATGCCCTGAGCTTCGGCCTAAATGTTGCACTTGAATAGCACCGATCTCCCCGAGGATTCCCTGGCTCTGGAATCACAGCTTTCCGTACAATTATCTAGGAATGGCCAATCCCCTCTGGTTCTTGATCTAACTGGGGAAAGTTTATTGATGAGTGTCAGCAAACCAGGCGAGGGTGTCCTTAACAACAGGACCTAAAGAGACTGTGCTGGAACAACTTTTCGTTTAAGACTACTGAAACACCAACATTTACACCAACATTTTCGACGGATTTCATAGGACTGCATTGGACTG
>Ga0310326_10152_pt1 | contig 8532 bp, 6 predicted proteins | sample LakSupSRFTotalD5_FD_195540 | JGI IMG/M metagenome (GOLD analysis project Ga0310326, IMG submission 195540) | Enriched freshwater cyanobacterial communities from Lake Superior, Ontario, Canada - SU02.SRF.Total.D5 (v2) (version 2) | ecosystem: Environmental > Aquatic > Freshwater > Lake | place...
CTATAAAGGTGAGGAGTGCAAGCAAGATAGCGAGAGGATCTTTCCAGTATTCATGCAAGATTTTAAAACCCATAGAGAGGGCCATCCCAGCTGCTGCTGCAACCACGCCGGTAAGCACATGATCAACAGCCGGAAGTGAATGGCTTTTAAAGTAAAATAACCCCAATAACATCAACAAACAAAACGGAACTATTAACATGCCTGCCATAGATACAATCGCACCAGCTAATCCACGAAATAAGGCTCCTATATAAATGGCCGTGTTTATTTGATTTGGCCCAGGAAATAAACGCGCCACAGTAAGACCTGTTAGAAAAGCCTCATTGCTCATCCAGCGGCGCTGCTCCACAACAATGCGCTGGCTCCAGGCAGATAAGCCACCGCCAAAAGCAGAAAGTGCCACCTGCAACATGCCCACAAAAAGGGCCCTGCGGTTTGGGGGAGGGGCAAGCATCAATCGTGAATGAAATTGGGATCAGGGGCAAGTTCGCCCTGTTCATGGGAAGCAGGGTCGAGCGGATCTGGAGCGCTGTATTTGCTGGCCTGTTGCCAATCAAAATTAAAAAATTCAACGCAGCGGGCAATCACCTCTGGAGCATCGGTTTCAATACCCAATTCACGCCGAATATCAAAAGCACTACGATCTATATTCATTGAACCAATCAGAGCGCATTTAGCATCCACAATTATCATTTTAGCATGTAATTTTAAATGCTTTTGTCGGCGAACTTTCACGCCAGCACTTTCCATAATTCTAAGGCTAGAAAATGTATCGTAAATATCCCAATCTGAAATACCATGCTTGCCACCACATAAAATTCTAACCTTCACCCCCCGATTACGAGCGGCGATCAAGCGTTCAAGAATAACTGAATCAACATATTTAGGATGCTGAACCCAGATCCGTTCATTTGCGGCATCGATCACGCGAGCCATCTGGCCCCGGCTGTGAAAACTACTCCAAACCAAACCAATAGATAAATCAGGAGAGAAGAAACTTCTCTGCCAATCAGCTTCAAAGCCAGCTACAACCTGATCGATCGCAACCTGTGCATAAGTAATAACGCCATAATCACGAGTTTCAGCAAAGTATTTATCAGAAAGGTTAAATGTAGAAATTAAAGCAGCAGTATTGTCAACAACTATTGATTTCTCATGGGTTACAGGGAAACACTCACTAGTCCAAGCCACATCGATGCCGGAAGCCTTCAATCGCTCAAATGCAGCATCGTTCCAGCGATCACCCCCGGAAGTGTGCGGGTTGAGCATTACCCGAACAAGCACTCCACGGGCCTGAGCCTGCTGCAGTGCCACCTCAACGGCCTCGGATTCAAGCTTGAACTGCTTAAGACGCAATTCGTGGCGGGCCTGGGCAATGAAATTGAGTACCGCTTCAACCCCATCATTTGGCATAACCAAGAGAGTTTGCTGATGGCCCATGCTTGAAATGCCCGAATTCATCAAACAACCGTTCCAATTACTGCACCAAGCTTGCACAGGAAAACCAGGAACGGTTGTAGTTTTGAAAAGTGCAATCAAACGGCCTTGAAAGGCCTGTTTAAATTTCTTGACCGTCCATTCCCCTCGCACGATTCTTATTTGCTCAGGTAAGGGCGGGGTTGGCAAAACCACCCTCACCGCAAACCTTGGCATCGCCCTAGCCTCCCAAGGTATCAAAACAGCTGTGTTAGATGCAGATTTTGGATTGCGCAATCTTGATTTATTACTAGGTTTAGAAAATAGAATTGTTTACACGGCCCAAGAAGTTCTGCAGGGCAATTGCCGCCTGGAGCAAGCGATGGTGAAACATAAGATCGAACCCAATCTCGCCTTGCTTCCTGCTGGCAATCCACGAATGCTTGAATGGCTAAAGCCAGAAGATATGCAGAAAATTGTAGAACTAATAAAGCCAACATTCGACATAATTTTAATTGATGCACCCGCTGGCATTGAGGATGGGTTTAAGAATGCTGCTGCTGCTGCAGAAGAGGCAATTATAGTTACAACTCCTGAAGTTTCAGCAGTGCGAGATGCAGACAGGGTGATTGGATTATTAAATACAAGGGGAGTAAACCCAATCCAATTAGTGCTAAATCGGGTAAGGCCAAAAATGATGGCAAATCAAGAGATGCTTGGGGTAACAGATGTAACCGATATTCTCGCACTTCCATTAATTGGCATAATTCTAGAAGATGAGCAAGTAATAGTTAGCACAAACCGTGGAGAACCATTAACTCTTGGTGCAGGCAAATCACCAGCCGCTATAGCTTATCGCAATATCGCAAAACGTCTGCAAGGTGAAATTATCCCTCTGCCTGATCCCAGCCAAATGAATAAAGGATTACGAGCAAAAATGCGACAACTGTTGCAAACAAAAATCTTTTAAGGAAATGACAATACTTGATTTAATCGATAAATTGCTTGGCCGGCAGCCAGCTAGCGCCACCACTGCAAAACAAAGGCTGCAACTTGTTTTAGCCCATGATCGGAGCGATCTAAATCCAGAACTGCTTCAACGAATGCGGAAAGAAATTCTTGAGGTGGTTAGTAGATATGTGGAACTTGATCTTGATGGTGGTGATGTAACGCTGGAAACAGAGGAGCGCACCACTGCGTTAGTGGCAAACCTACCAATCCGAAGAGTAAAGGAAAGCGCTCTACTGAGCCTTGCCAAGAAAGACCCATCGTTGGAACAGATAGAAAGCAATGAGATATAATTTAGAAGTCGCCGGCTTAGCTCAGTGGTAGAGCAGCGCTTTTGTAAAGCGAAGGTCATCGGTTCAAATCCGTTAGCCGGCTTAAAAGTTACCTGCACCAGTGGTAATCAAATCCTTCTAACGCCAAGGCAATTAAGATAGACATATAAAACTGTCCTGAGAGAGTGACAGTTAAAGTTAGCTCTGCATGCACCTAATATCACAAGGCTTAGAACTCACAACCAGAACCAACAGCAAATAGGTATATTATAAAGATAGAATAACTGATAAAGCATATGAAGAAATGCCTCAAATCATCCTAATCAGCGGAAATGATCCAAACCATGCTGAAATGCTAGCAAAAGCAGTGGCAACTCATAATCAAGGTTCAAGCTTAATAGACATAACAGGTGAAGCTGAATTAAGAAGCGGAATGAACTATAGTTGCGCAGAAGAGTTGAACCGCCGATGGCCTGCCGTGATTCAAAAGATAGCGCCATGGCTAAATCTACTAAAGCTTGAATATTTACTAACCAAACAACCACCCTTACTACCAGGCCTAGAAGACGTCTTAAGAGCACTATTCCTGATTGATCAAATAGAAGAAAATACGAGTAATACGCTTATACTGCACCTGCCTCAACCCGCTCAAGCCCAGAGATTTCTGATGGGAATCATTAACGCTCCAGAATTAATTGAGCAGCTCTACAACCCGTTAGTCGCGAGGGCTGGGCAATTAAAGGAGAAACTAAATAACCTAGAAGCAATATTTAATTTTCAAATACCACAAAATACAAACCAGTTAATACCAGCAGATCTAAGTGGCAAGCTAAAAGAAGTATCAGAATTATTACAAGATCCCAGTAGCTGCGAATGCTATCTATATGCAACTAACGAAAAAATGGCAAAAAAAGATGTTACTCAGTTCAATCTCTGCGGCATACAAGTTAAAAAATTATGGTTAAACTATTCATTAATGAGTGAGGAATTAAATGAAATAAGCCAAGATTTGAGCCCAAGTAAAATATTGCATACAAGCAGTGCAAATGAATTTGAATCCAAAAAAGATGCATGGCTATCGGAGCGTTTAGGGAGCGAAATGCCAGTTATCTACACAAAAGACTCGGAAGGGAATAGCATAGCCAGCATACTATTGCCATGCTTGGATAAGAAACAGATTAATGTGCAGAGATGTGGGAGCAAACTACAACTTAGCATTGGTTGCCTAAGAAGAACCTACCCACTCCCTAGCTTATTTGATGAACTATCACCGTGCGGAGCTCGATTAGTAGATCGGCGTTTAGAAGTACGCTTTCGCTGAGAGCGCCAACCACCTCCGTGTTTATCTTTCATGTTTTTATGGGTTGATAGATTGCTAAATTCAATCAATAATAAAGGGAGATCAGCCAGTAGAACCGACAAAAGTGGATCAAGAAGTAGTAGCAAACTCAACAACAGTGCTGCAGAGTGAGGAAACAAAATTAAGTAAAAATTTCTACTATTATTGGATGCAATATCGCCAGAAACTGCTGCACAATCAATTAAGCGATCTAAACGCTTAGCAGGTAATATGATGTCTGCCATTTCAATTGGTAGTGAAAAAGAACCATCACTAACAGCTATCGCAATATCCGCTTCAGCAAATGCACCACTATCAACTAGAGAAGAACCAATAAATGCAACAGGGCCTAGGGTTCGATCAAAGGATCGTATTAAATCCATACGATCCTTTAAATTTAAGGCTGTATGAACCATATCAGGAGAAAGTTGTAATTGCCTAGCCACAGAATCAAGACTATCGCCATGCCAAGTACTTACTAAATGCAAATGCCAACCATTATGCCTTAAACGTTGCAATGAACGAACAACACCATTGTCGAGATGATCCTCATAACACAATCCACCAACAACAACAGAATCAACAACAATAAAAAGCCAATGGCGATCCTTAATCTGAGGCATAGATAGAGGTCTTGGTATATTTAAATGCCTTAATAGAGTGCCCCCTCCAACATATACATCTAAGCCTGAAATATTACCATTTAAACCGCAGCCACCCACTGAAATCAGATTATCAACTTGGCGCGGTTCAAGGTCCTTCTCCTTTAAAAACATTTGCAATGGAAATAGTGGTATTGCTTCGGGGAATTCAAAACGTCTAAAGCCAGAAACCATTTCTACCAATGTATTTACGTTATAGTCAGTATCTAAACTGCGCATTTCCAAAATAGCTCGCTTCAAACCAAAACATATTGCACCCTCAGTAACAACTAAAGTATGGCAATCGGCTAAACGATCCAAAACAAATCCCCTACGCAAAGATACGCCCCAACCAGCAAAAAGTTTCCTGACGCCTCGGTAAGCAATCGAAGCGCTCAGCTGCCAATCATTGAACGGATCGAATTGCACTAGAGCCGAAGCTGCGTGTGCGCGTCCAAGCAAAAGTGCTGCAAATGCTAAACCCAGAGAAACAGGTAAAACCTGCCTGTGAAGCAAACGAGCCTTCTCAATCCCCCAGGGTTCTGGATGATGCTGGGCAAGATCAAGTAGCTGCTGATAGATAGGCTGATCTATGAGACTTTGGGTAAGTTTAAGAACTATTTCTCCCTGAACCAGCACAACACCTAAAGGTAGGGGCTGAAAACTTTCAACATTTATTAGTGCTGAATCACCATCAAGTAAATGCTTGCTAACCACACCTGAACCAGAAACAATATAACCATCTAAAGGAACTATACCACCCTTAGCAATTAGTATCCTGTCGCCGCTGCGTAAATCATTAAGGTGCTTTTCACCTAATTGAGGAGGCGCTAATAAAAAAGTAGCCTCATTTTGCCAATGTTGCAACTCAACAGACAACTCTTCTCCATAACTAGTAGTGCTAGATATCTGGCCCTGAAGCAACTGATTACTGTTATCCAATGCTATTTCAGTTGCAAAACCTCCGTATTCGCCACGCAATAGTAAACTTGATAACCAAAAAAGATCTAAAGAATCAACTGGAATCTTGCGGCTAGCAATATCTCGCTTCAAGTTCACCAAAAAAGGTAGAAATACAGGAGGAAGCAGAAGAAAAAATATGGGCAAAACCCACACATTCAATAAGAAAGGATTTAAAATAAATAATCCGCCAGCAATTAAAACCCTTACTAAAGCACCTCGATTCGATGAATTTTGGGTTACTAAGCTGGAATTTGATTGGGAAGAATAATCAACAGAATTAAATATATTTTGAACCTCATCAAAACACCATGGGACAAAACCATGATTTACCAACACAATACATCCAGCATGGACATTAAAGCGAATATAGTCAACATGCACAGAATCAGAAGCAGCAAATTCTAGGCTTTCCTGCAATTTGCTGTTAACCGATAATTGAATATTGGATAATCGCAATCTGCCAGGTAGAGCTGAACGAACAACCCAAACATAACCTTGTAGAGGAGAACAGATGCTATCCCCAACCTGTAATATTTTATTCATTTTGGTTTATAACGCAAAGCTAAAGCCAATAGAAAGAATGGTGTGCCGGGCAATACAGGTAATGCCCAACCAAGAATTGCTAAGATCATCAGCCAGTGAATTAAACGATCCCGCCAACTAGCAATATGATCTAGGGGTTTAATAAGTAATTGAGCAATTTCTGCTATCAAGTTTGGATCTAGAGGTTTATTACCATCTCCTATTACTAAACCTTGGCCTAAGCCCCAAAGACGCAGTGGTAAATCTGGGTAAATTTCAACCAAAGAAGCTTGAATTCCAAAGGCTTGATGCAACTGCAACGGAGGGGAAAACTTCAACCTTAATCTACAAGGGAGGGTATGAACAACCTCGAGATGAGTCATGGCTAACAAGGTGAAGAAACCCTAAATAACTTTAATTTAGATTCATATTGCCAAGAATATTGTTGAGGATCATTGCTTGCAGACCAGCTAGCAAAATCAGACCTAGATCTCCTCGCAACAATTTTTTGAGATGTTGTACCAAGGCGTTCAGCTAACTGTTTTAATTCAAGATCCTCGATTTTTGGTTTGGGTAATTTGATATTTGGCCTATGAGCTAATGGACGCAGAGCGTTTAACGCCGCCAAAATACAGCTTCCATTATTTATAAGAATGGCAAATATAGGGGGTATTGGTAACAAAACGCCTATAACCAGGGCCGTTAGATTAGGTACTGCAACTATTGCAATATTTTGCTTTACAATGGAGAAGCTAAATTTAGAAAGCTCATAAGCTTCAAGAAGTTGGATTATATTTCCCCCTGAGAGAACTATCTCAGCTGTTTCCTTAGCAATATCACTACCATGACAGAAAGATACCGCCACATCAGCGTAGGCGAGTGCAGCGGAGTCATTCAAGCCATCGCCAACAAAAGCAACTCGATGCCCCTCAGCCTTTAAACGCCTCACCACATCCGCTTTCACATCCGGCAGAGCTTCAGCATGGATTTGACTCCTGCTCAAACCCAATTGCTGGCCCACTTGAAGTGCAACCGCTTCTGAATCACCTGTGAGTATGTGGCAAGAGATACCCTTCTCTCCAAGCAATCGAAGCAGTTCTTTTGAGTCACTACGTAATGAATCAGCTAAATAAATAACACCCGCCAATCGAGAATCAACTGCAATGATAACTTCAGTTGCAACTCTCAAACTTGAATCGAAACTAAAAGGAGGTGGGTCGATTCCCTCATCTCTAAGTAAACGTCTATTCCCTACCAATAACTTACGACCAGATTGACTAGCGCAAACACCTCTGCCAATTTCACAACTCCAATCATCAACCGTTAGTAAAGCAATCTTTTTTGATTTGGCCGCATTACTAATTGCAATAGCAATTGGGTGATTAAGACCTTGCTCAGCACTAGCTGCAAGCTGAAGCAAATCATTTTGGGAGTAGAAACTATCTAAAACTTCAATATGAAGTAACTCTGGATCACCAGTGGTTAATGTTCCTGTTTTGTCAAAAACTACAACGTCAATTTCTGCTAATGCCTCAAGTGCCCTTCCACTCCGAATCAAAATACCGTTGGATGCGGCACGATTAAGAGATGCAAGGATAGATGTGGGAACTGAAACCCTTAAACCTGTGCCTAAATCAAGCATCAATAGAGAAGCTGCTTGAGATAAACTGCCAAATAAGCCAAAACTCAGCGCTGATAATGCAAGAGTTGGTAAAACAAATTGGTCAGCTACTTTAGCCGCATAATTTCCAACTCTGCTATCGCATACTGGAGCAGCTTCAAGCAACTTTGCAATTTGTCCTGCTTTAGTAAATTGACCTACTGCTGTTGTTGAAACCTCAATCGAACCCTCAAGCACCAATGAAGAAGCTAGAACATCATCGCCGGGCTCAACAAATCTAGGAACTGATTCTCCTGTAAGGCTGCGAACATCAAGGCTTGACTGCCCCAACAAGACAATGCCATCTATAGGTACCTGATCCCCGGCGAATAATAGAACAACATCACCAATTTCAATCTCAGCTATACAAATCAGTATTGATATATCATCGCGCCGAACATTAACTTCTGTCTCAAGATCAGTTTTCAAAGAACGTGTTGATGAATGAGCAATTCTCGCAGTAGCGTCCCTTATTGATTCTCCACCTTCAATCATCGAAAGCATAAGTGCCGGCCCAAATAAGAAGCCTTCAATGCTATGTAAAACAACCGCAAGAGCATCTAATACATCAACATTTAATTTTCTACGACCCCACAAACTTGAACGAGCTCGATCGAAACAGCGTCCGCCGGCCAAAAGAACTAGTAATAAAACTGGGAAGAAAGGAAGTTCAAGCGGAAGTGCAAGAGTAGTTGTAACAAGTGCTAGAAG
>Ga0310326_10158_pt1 | contig 8388 bp, 7 predicted proteins | sample LakSupSRFTotalD5_FD_195540 | JGI IMG/M metagenome (GOLD analysis project Ga0310326, IMG submission 195540) | Enriched freshwater cyanobacterial communities from Lake Superior, Ontario, Canada - SU02.SRF.Total.D5 (v2) (version 2) | ecosystem: Environmental > Aquatic > Freshwater > Lake | place...
GCCAGGGCACTGGCGCTAAAGCGTTGCAGCAGCAGCCGGCCGATCCCAAACCAGAGGGGATCGCCACTGGCCAACACCACCGCCCTTTGCCCCGCCGCTCTTGCAGCCTCAATTTGGGTGAATGCCGCATCTGGTTGGTCCGTGGCCACCAGGGCGGGGCAGGGCTTGCTGATTTGAAGCCGCCCGGTGGCCTGTTCCAACTCCCACCAGGCGGGCAACCCAGCGAGCAGCCGTTTCGGCGCTGCCACCAGGTCGGCCTGGGCCACCAGGGCTAAGGACGCCGCCGCCAGGGACGCCAGGCCGCCCGCATCGGTGCCGATCACCGCAATTGCTGGTGCTACGTCTTGGGGCTGGGGATCGGGACGGCTGCTGCTCAGGGGGTGGTCTGCCACTGGCCCCATGATGGTTAGTCGCCGTTCCCGCCCCAAGCCCCCTTCGCCAGCGGGCTCTGACAAGCTGGGCTCACCTGGTCCAGCTCGATGGCGCCGTTTGGCCTTTCCGCCCTAACTTCTCGGCTGCGGGGCCCGGGCCCCGGCAAGCCAGCAGCCTGGGCGGCGCCCCCTGGCAGCTGGTCGCGCCCCTTTGGCCTGGGCTGGGAGCAGCCCTACACGGTGCGCTACGCCAGCAACCTCGACGATGGCCCTAGCCACGGCATGCCCCTGGGGGGCTTCGGCGCTGGCTGCATCGGCCGGGCGCCCGATGGCAACTTCAACCTCTGGCACCTCGCTGGGGGCGAACACTGGTTTGGCACCTTGCCCGATTGCCAGTTCTCCCTGTTTGAAAGCGGAGCCAAGGGCCGCCGCGCCCATGCCCTGGCGGTGAAGCCGCAGGCCGATGCCTCCCGCCCCGAGGCTGGCGAACCCCTGGGCGCCTGGGACTGGTACCCCGCTAGCACTACCGAACGCAGCACCGGCACCTACGCCGCCCGCTATCCGCTCAGTTGGACCGAGTACGAGGGGGTGTTCGACGCCCAGGTGGGCGTGCAGGCCTTCAGCCCGATCCTGCCCGGTGATTACCAGCGCAGCAGCTACCCGGTGGCGGTGTTCGTTTGGACCCTCTCCAACCCCACCGATGCCCCCCTTGATCTGTCCTTACTGCTGAGCTGGCGCAACACCACCGGCTGGTTCACCAACACCGACCCCTCGGCGGCGGTGACCTTCCGCGATGACGGCAGCCCGGAGCACAACTACGTGCCGGCGATTGGCCAGGGCGCCGGCCAGCGCAACCGCCAGGTGGATGGCGACGGCTTGAGCGGTGTGCTGCTGGAGGGAGTCCTCTGCGAGCCGATTGCCGAGGGTCAGGGCCAGTGGTGCCTGGCCACCAGCCCCCAGGAGGGGGTTCAGGTGCAGCGCTGCAGCCGCTGGGATCCCAGCGGTAGCGGCGCGGAGCTGTGGGAGCCCTTTGCCCGTGAGGGCTCGATTCCCCAAAGCGATAACGATCGGGCCAGCAGCGCCAGCGAGGCTGCGAGCGCTGCGTTGGCCGTGCGCTTCCGCCTGGAGCCCGGCGAAAGCCGCCAGATCCCCCTGGTGATCAGCTGGGACCTGCCGGTAACCGCCTATGCCACCGGCAGCCGCGCCCTGCGCCGCTATAGCGATTTCTTCTCGGCTTCCGGCACCAATGCCGCCGCGATCGCGGCCGAAGCCCTGCGCGATTGGCCCGCTTGGTTGCAGCAGATCGAGGCCTGGCAGCAGCCTGTGCTGGCCCGCACCGACCTGCCCGAGGCCCTGCGCATGGCCCTGTTCAACGAGCTCTACGACCTGGCCAGTGGCGGCAGCCTCTGGACCGCCGCCAGCAGCGCCGATCCGGTGGGTCAATTTGGCGTGCTCGAGTGCCTCGATTACGCCTGGTACGAAAGCCTTGATGTGCGGCTCTATGGCTCCTTTGCCCTGCTGCAACTCTGGCCCGAGCTTGATAAGGCGGTGTTGCGTAGTTTTGCCCGCGCCATTCCTGCCGCCGATGCCACGCCCCGGCCGATCGGTTGGTATTTCACCCAGGGCAAGGGCCGGGTCGAGGCGGCCCGCAAGCTGGCTGGTGCCACCCCCCACGATTTAGGTGCCCCGAACGAGCGGCCCTTTGAAGCCACCAACTACACCGCCTACCAGGATTGCAACCTCTGGAAAGACCTGGCCAGCGACTTTGTCTTGCAGGTGTGGCGCACCTTCAAGCTCGCCCCCAATGGCGAAGACCTGCGCTTTTTAGCCGATTGCTGGCCTGCGGCGGTGCAAGCTCTCCACTATCTCAAGGCCTTCGATACCAACAACGACGGCCTGCCCGATAACGGCGGCGCCCCCGACCAAACCTTCGACGACTGGCCGCTCAAGGGAGTAAGCGCCTACTGCGGCGCCCTTTGGATTGCGGCGCTAGAGGCGGCCCTGGCCATGGCCCAGCGCCTGCAACTGGATCTCGGCCTCGACACCTCAGGGGATCAACGCACCTTCGGCAGCTGGCTGGAGCAATCGCGCTCCAACTTTGATCGGCTTCTGTGGAATGGCGAGTTCTACAAAATTGATGCCGAAAGCGGCACGCCGGTGGTGATGGCGGACCAACTCTGCGGCGATTTCTATGCCCGTTTATTGGGCCTTCCCAGCGTGGTGGCGGATGAGCGGGCCCAATCGGCCCTGCGGGCGGTGAAGGAGGCCTGTTTTGATGGGTTTCAAGGCGGCAGGCTCGGCGTGGCCAACGGCCTACGCCGTGACGGCACGCCCCTGGATCCCAATGGCACGCACCCGTTGGAGGTGTGGACCGGCATCAACTTCGGCCTGGCCGCCTACTACCGCTTGATGGAGCAGGGCGACACGGCTCTGGCGATTTGCGGCGCGGTGGTGGAGCAGGTGTACGGCGGCGGCCTCCAGTTCCGCACCCCGGAAGCGATCACGGGGGTGAACACCTTCCGGGCCTGCCACTACCTGCGGGCCATGGCGATCTGGGCCCTTTGGGCCACCCACACCAATTGGCAGGGGATTCCTGGCGCTGAGCGGGAGGCAGCTTGAGCATGGTGCGCGTGTCAACAGGCGCATGGCTGGGTGGGGCCACCAACCCCCTGGGCCCTGGCCCCTGGAGCCTGGTCATGGGCTTGATCCTCACCCTCGCCATCCAGCTGCTGGCGGCGGCGCCAGCCCAGGCCCAAATCCACAGCCATGGCGATGAAAACGGCGGGCAGGTCGTGCGCAGCCTCGACAGCCTGCGCGACCTCGACGACCAAAGCTGGCAACTGGTGGCCTACCGCGAGGGACCGCCCGGGGGGCCCTTGCGCCTACGCATCGTTAGTTTTCCGGGGCGGGTGCGGCTCGACCACCCCATCCCCCTGCAGGTGAGCTCCGGCCGCAGCCATTGGGACCTGGCCGATATCACTACGGCCAACCCCAAGCTGGCCCTTGATGGCCGCGATGCCGCCGCCGAATTTGACCTGGGCCCGCTGCTTGCTGATTTGCAGCAAAACCGGCCGCTGCGGCTCCGTCTGCCAGGCGTGTTTGTGGAGCTGCCGGTGCCCCCCTACGTGGTGGCCGAATGGCGCAGCCTGCCCGCTTGGGCCGAGGCGGCCGGTGGGGCCGACGCCGCTTGAGCCCAGCCGCCCCCTTGCAAGCCACGGCTGAGCAGGCCGCGCGCTGGCGCCCCTGGATGCAGCGCGCCCTGCAGCTGGCGGTCCTGGGCCAGGGCCGCACCAGCCCCAACCCGATGGTGGGCTGTGTGGTGCTCGATGCCGGAGGCCAGCTGGCAGGCGAAGGCTTCCATGCCCAAGCCGGCCTACCCCACGCCGAAGTGGGCGCCCTGCGCCAGGCGGGCGAGCGGGGCAAGGGCGGCACGGCGATCGTGACCCTGGAGCCCTGCTGCCACCACGGCCGCACCCCCCCCTGCAGCCAGGCCCTGCTGGCCGCCGGCATCGGCCGGGTGGTGGTGGCGATGGTGGATCCCGATCCCCGCGTGGCCGGCCAGGGCCTGGCCCAATTACGGGCCGCCGGCGTTGAGGTGCTTGCCGGGGTTTGCGGCGCCGAGGCCAGGCAGTTGAACCGGGCCTTTATCCATCGGGTGACGACCGGCCGCCCCCTGGGGATTTTGAAATGGGCCATGAGCCTCGATGGCCGCACGGCCCTGCCCAATGGCTCCAGCCAGTGGATTAGCGGCCCCGAGGCCCGGGCCTGGGTCCACCGCCTGCGCGGCCAGGTGGACGCGGTGATCGTGGGCGGCGGCACCCTGCGCGCCGACGACCCCCTGCTCACCAGCCGGGGCCTGGGTCCCCGCGAGCCCCTGCGGGTGGTGCTGTCGCGCACCCTGGACCTGCCCCCCCAACGCCAGCTCTGGGACCAGGGCCCAGCGCCGACCCTGGTGGTGCATGGCCCAGAAGCCAGCGCCTTGGGGCGCCAACAGCTGGACCAGCTGGGGGTGGAGCGCCTGGAGCTCGATCTCTGCACGCCCTTGACTGTGTTGGCAGCCTTAGCCCAGCGGGGCTGTAACCAGGTGCTCTGGGAGTGCGGGCCGCCCTTGGCGGCAGAGGCCCTGGGGCAGGGCTGCGTGCAGCAGCTGGCGGCGGTGATTGCGCCGAAGCTTTTAGGGGGTGTGGCGGCGCGGACGCCCCTGGGGGATTTGGGGCTGGTGGATGTGAATGGGGCGCAGCAGTGGGACCTGCAGGGAGTGGAGCGGTTGGGGGTGGATTGGCTGTGGCACTTGAACAACAGCCTTCGGGCGATTAAGGCCTAGTTGTCCTTGTCCCCGGCGTGATAACTACTGCGCACCAACGGACCACTGCGCACCTGCTTAAATCCCAACTCCGAGGCTATGGAGCCCAACTCCTCAAACTCTGTGGGGCTCCAATAGCGGGCCACCGGGATATGGGCCAGGGACGGCCGTAGGTATTGCCCGAGAGTGAGGCGTTGACAACCAACGCCGCGCAAATCCGCCAGGGCTTCGACAACGTCCTCCCTGGTTTCGCCCAGCCCCAGCATTAGGCCTGATTTGGTGGGGATCTGGGGCGCTAACTCCCGGGCCGCCGCCAGCAGGGCTAAGGAGCGCTCGTAGGTGGCGCCGCGGCGCACCTCCCCCTGGAGTCGCTGCACCGTTTCCAGGTTGTGGTTGAAGCAGGCTGGTTCGGCAGCCAGCACGCTGGCTAGACGCTGGCGTTGGGCCAAGGCGCCACTGGCTTCATCGCGCTGGCCGCCCCAGAAATCGGGGGTGAGCACCTCGATGGCAACCAGGGGATTGCGGCGGCGGATGGCGGCCATGGTGGCCGTAAACAGGCCGGCGCCATGGTCCGGGAGGTCGTCGCGGGCCACGGCCGTGAGCACCACGTAGCGCAGGCCTAGATCGGTCACGGCCTCGGCCACCCGTTCGGCTTCGGCACCATCGACGGGGCTGGGCGCCTCGCCCTTGTCCACCTGGCAAAAGGCGCAGCTGCGGGTGCAGATCGGGCCGCCCAGCAGGAAGGTGGCGGTGCCTTTGGCGTAACACTCGCCGCGGTTGGGGCAGCGGCCCTCCTCGCAGATCGTGTGCAGCCGTTGCTGCTTCACCACCGCTTGTACCCGTTCCAGCTCGCTGGCAGTGCCGATCGGCACCCGCAGCCAGGCCGGCAGGCGCTCGGCCGGGGCGCTGGCGCTGTAGCGGCTGGGGCGGCGAACCATGGGTGGAGATAGGGGGGTGTCCTGGAGTTCTGCAGTTCTGGTGTCCTTTCTGGCGAACTTGCCTACTCCATGGGCCGGCGGCCCTCCAGGGCCCGGGCCAGGGTCACCTCATCGGCGTATTCGAGTTCGCTGCCCACCGGCAGGCCATAGGCGATGCGGCTCACCTGGGTGAAGGGCTTGAGCAGCCGGGCCAAATAGAGGCTGGTGGTGTCGCCTTCAACGCTGGGCGTGAGGGCCAGGATCACTTCGCTGATCTGGTCGCGATCGACCCTGTTCACCAGGGGCTGGATGTGCAGCAACTCCGGCCCCACCCCATCCATCGGCGAGATCAGTCCGCCCAGCACGTGGTATTGACCCTTGTATTCGCGGGTGCGCTCCAGGGCTAGGAGGTCGCGGGAATCGGCCACCACGCAAAGAATGCCGGTGTGGCGCTCCTGGTTGCGGCAGATCTCACAAAGGGGTTCGGCGGAGAGGTGGAAGCAGCTCTGGCACTGGCCCACCTGGCTGCGGGCGGCCAGCAGGGCGTCAGCAAAGCTGTGGATCTGCTCCTCTGGCTGGCGCAGCAGGTGCAGGGCCAGCCGCTGGGCCGTGCGCGGACCAATGCCCGGCAGCCGCTCGAACTGGTCGATCAAGCGGGCCAGGGGACGCGTGAAGCCGCTCAGGTTGGATCTCGCAGTTCAACTAAATCTAAGAGCGCCCGGATCGTCCGTTTGGGTAGGCGGGACAGGACAATGGCTGCTATCTCGCTTCCTTCCCCCATGGCCAGCCTTCGCACCCGGGTGCCGCGTTTGCTGGTTGCCCTGTTGGCCGTGCTGCTGGTGGGCTGCAGTGCCGCCGCCGCCGGGCTCAATTCCTTCCAGAGCCCCGATGGGCGCTATGCCTTTCTTTATCCCACCGGCTGGACCCGGGTGCAGGTGAGTGAGGGGCCCCAGGTGGTGTTCCACGATCTGATCAATGCAGACGAAACCCTCAGCCTGGTGATCTCGGATGTGAATGCCACCAACGACCTCGAAAACCTGGGCAGCGCCGTCGCCGTGGGCGAACGGCTGGCCCGGGTCGTGATTGCTCCGGCGGGCAGTGGCCGGGACGCCACCTTGGTGGAGGCCGTGGAACGGCAGGACGGCAGCCACACCTTCTACGACCTGGAATACGCGGTGCACCTCAACGACCGCGATCGCCATGAGCTAGCCACGGTGGTGATCGATCGGGGCCGGCTTTACACCCTGGCGGCCAGCACCAACGAGTTGCGCTGGCCCAAGGTCAAGACCCTGTTCCACCAGGTGATCACCTCCTTCACCCTGCAGATTTGAGGGGTGGTCCTGGGATTGGCGTGATCGTGATCGGCTGACGGTGAGGAGCTGACGGTGACGAGCTGATGGTGGAAGGCTGATGGTGATGGGCCAATGGTGTTGGTGATCGGCGCGGGGTTGGCGGGCTGCCTGGCGGCCCTGGCCCTGCGGGAGCGGGGCCTGCCCGTAACCCTGCTAAGCCAGGCGCCGGCTCTAGCTACTGCAAGCCAATTCAGCTATGGCGGCGTGCCCTGGTGGGGGGCGCCGGCCCTGGCGAGGGCAGCGGAGCTCTGGCAAGCCCTCGAACGCCGCCATGGCCCCCTGGGCTGGCAGAGCTGCACGCTCACCCTCCATGGCGGCTGCGCCAATCCCCCGGACGATCCCCAGGCTCTGGCGGCTGCAGGTGCTGGTTTGGAGGCCCGCCTAGTGGCGGCGGGAGAGAGCGCGCTTGTGCTCCTGGGCGACCAAGGCCAGCTGCTGGGCCTGGAGCTGCCCTACGGGCGGGTTGATGGCGTAGTCCTGGCGGCGGCCCTGCCGGCGGCCCTCGAGCGGGCCGGGGTTAGGCGGCATACGGGCTCAGTCCTGGCGCTGGAGTGCCCGGGGGCATCGCCCTGGCGGGTGCGACTGGCCGGGGGGGACACCCTTGAGGCCGAAACCGTGCTGCTGGCGGCGGGGGCAGCTAGCACCCAGCTGTGGCCCCCATTGAAGCCGGAGCTGGCCACCAGTTGGGCGGGAGTGTTGGCGCTCAGCGCTGATGACCTGGCCGCCTGCGACCTGCCTTCAGGGGCACGGACGGGCATTGTCATGCCCCTATTGGGCCAGCGCCAGGCCTTGGAGCAGCAAACCCCCAGCCTGGGGGAGGCCCGGGCGGTGGTCGATGCGGGATTGGCCCCCTGGGGAACCGCCTGGCTGCTGGGCCAGATCAGCCTGGTGAATCCCCTCGGCCAGTTCGATCCCGAGCCCGATCCAGCCTGGATGGAGGCACGGCTGCGCTCCGGCCTGGCCCGGGTCTGGCCCCAGCTGGCTCGGCTACCGGCCCGTTATCACCAGCTGCCGGTGAGTTTCACGGCCACCGGGGTGCCGCTCGTCGGTCCGGTGGCCCAGGCCCCGGGCCTGTGGGTCTGCGCCGGAGTGGGCTCCCCCTTTGCCGCCCTGCCGCCCCTGCTCGAGACCCTGGCCGACCAGCTGGCGGCCGGGTCGCGGTCCTAGGGCGGGCTCGCCTCAGAGGACGCTGGGGTTGGCAGCCGGCCCGGCTTTGCCCGACCATGGGCCGATGTCCCTAGACCTAACCCCCGACCTCGAGGCCCTGCTACGCATGGGCCTGGCCGTGCTCTGCGGCCTGGCCATGGGCCTCAACCGGTCCCATCCCGCCTCCGGTCCCCAGCCAAACCGCCTGCGGGTGCACGTGTTGGTGGGCTTGAGTGCCTGCCTGCTGGTGCTGGCGGCCGGGCCCGACCTGGATGCCCGCAGCCGGGCGATCCAGGGGG
>Ga0310326_10170_pt1 | contig 7942 bp, 10 predicted proteins | sample LakSupSRFTotalD5_FD_195540 | JGI IMG/M metagenome (GOLD analysis project Ga0310326, IMG submission 195540) | Enriched freshwater cyanobacterial communities from Lake Superior, Ontario, Canada - SU02.SRF.Total.D5 (v2) (version 2) | ecosystem: Environmental > Aquatic > Freshwater > Lake | place...
ATACAAGTAATGATTTACCAGTACGCGGCGGAATCGTAACGATTAAACGATTTAAAGTGCCAGCTGCTATTTGCTCAAGCAGGGCGATCAGCTTATTTGCCCAGGTATGAAATGCATAATCAGGGTAAGCAGCTGCAATAAAATCACGAAAGGTCTTTTGCTCGGTTGTTAAATATTTAAATGCAGGATCAGGAACATCTAACAAACCCCAGTCATCCCAATCGGTTATGGCCCCCATTGGCGCTGCTGGTGCAAACATTAGTGTTTTGCCTCTGGCGCTTTTAATGGAGCACGCAGCATTCCACCGATTTCTGCAATAACGCGGTAGGCACCAACAGCAGCATTATATTGTTTACATTTTGCTGCATTACGAGCAAGTTCATTTAAAGCGTAAATCTGTTCTGCTTGATGACGTTTACGATCAGATATTAGATCTGTAACCATACGTTCACGTGCTGTATGCATATATCTACGAACAGTTTCATGATTAATAATGCCCCACCGTTCTCGGGCATTCTCGAAAACCATAACCATAGGTAAACGTTGTGCAATCCATAGTTGTGCTTCTGCAATGCGATTTTCAATCTCACCAACTGTGGCCCTAGGAGTATTTTTTTGGCCTTGTTTTCTACGGGGAGGATTACCTGCACCTATTGGCCTTGTTGGATCGGTTGCTTCCGGCCATAAAGGTTGACCATCGTCATCTTGTTTTGGAGCAGCAGCACGTAACTCCTCCAGCGCAGCAAAATCAATCGGCAGCTGAATTGAGGTTGGAGATGCTAGGGGCTCCTTTTGTTCCAGGAGAATCGCTGCGGATCAGTATGAGCATAACATTGATACTTAAAAGGCAAACAGGTATTTGAACTTCGCACATCCTGCGGCTGTGCGTTTTCAGTTCATACTGTTTGCTACCAGCCGTTTTGCTGATACGGATCTAGGCTGCAGCTACCGGTAGCGGCTTAAGGCGTAGGAAGGCCAGGGATAGCGTGATATGGTGCGATACGGCTACGCATCAAAAAAGGGCCCCGATCAGAAGGCCCTTTTAAGAATGTGATGCGGTAGCTCAATCCATAAGTAACTGTATCAGATGTTGAATTCTTTTAGTCCTTCCGGGCAGAAATCACCGTGTCCAATTTGCGGCAGAACTAAAGATGGAGATTGCAGGATTCTCAGTGATGGCAGGGTCTTTTGCCATACCGCTAAGAGTGGGATCAAAGGTAAAAAATGTGATTCCAACGAGATCTATATCTATCTAGGCAAGAGCGATGAAGCCCAAGGAGCTGGGATGTGGAAGCTTGATGAAACCGCTCCAGCCAAGACCCATAGGGCCAAGACCCCCAGGCAATATGGGATCAGGTATTTCGATTACTTTTTTTGGGATGGAGCTGCTGTGCCTGCGCAGCGTTATCGCAAGGATGTAGAAGGCCAGCCAAAGGAGGTGAAGTGGGGCCGTGGCGGGCTTGGTGGTAGATCACAGAACGAGGTAGCGCCTTACCTCTGGGAGAAGGCCAGTGGGGCCAAGCAACTGTTTGTAGTTAGAGGCGAGCTAAAGGCTGAGCTGCTATGCGGTAAGGGATTTGCAGCCATAAGTCTGCTCAACCAAAAGGATGAAGTGCTTGTGTCAAAACTGCAGGCGATGCGGGCCGATGGGGTTGAGATCGTATTGGTGCCCGATTGCGATGAAGCCGATCTCGATAAGTGGTTCAGATATTTATCGAACGAGGTGTCAGGGGTAAAGCAGCTGCTGGCGCCTGGGCTGCCGTGGGCTAATCCACCAGCTGACGGTGGATTGGGTATTGAGGATTGGATTTACGCGAAAAGCCCATCAAATGAACAGATCTTGGCAGCCATTAGCAGCACTGAAGCAATTGATCAGGACGCGAAAGATCTTAATACTTTAAAAAATAGAATCTCATCCATTATTTCTGAAAACCCGATAGCAAAAGATAAGTTGGCTTTATCGAGAAAGAAAGCAAATGAGTTGGGCTTTAGTTTATCGGCCAATGAAATAAAAGGCTATATCGAAGATCTTTCATATGTTGAACTGATCCCTTACAGCCATACTAACCCGATGCCTTATGAGGGCGAATCAAAAATATGGGGCGATTTATTATTATATGATTCAACCAATTTAATTGTAGCACCGCCAAAGGTTGGTAAGACCGCATTAATTCTGCATTTGTTTGGTTGCATGTTACGTGGTGAGTCGCATTGTTTAGGACAGCCAATTCACAACCGATGCAAAACATTGATTGTTGTTGGTAATGACATGACCACCATGCAATGGGGGAGGCTGCTAATTCGAGAAGGGTTAGGAACCCTTGTTGGCTTGCAAGTTATTCCAGTACCGGAGTTAATAATATTTGCTAAAGATAGGGCAATTCAATTGAATGAACAAGGTATCCAAACAATTAAAAATGCATGTACATATAATCGCAATTCTATGCTTTTAGTTGATACTATACGCAGCCAAACTTCTAGCCTTGGTTTAGATGAAAACAGTAGAGAAGCAGTTAAGCCGTTAGAGAATTTATTCAACGCGTTAGCAGCCGCAAAGTCTAAAACCACCACAATTATTTTGCATCATGCAAAGAAAGCTGGCGGCGCTTCCGCAATAGATGCAAGCGCAGGTTCTAGTGCGATCCCTGCAGCATTCGATCAAACGTTGAATATGAATTGGTTATCACCAGCCGAGAGCGGGCTACAGGAAGATAGAAGGATTCTGGTTAGCAGTAGCGGCAGGGGCAGCCAGGATCAGCAAATAGTTGTTGAGTTGGTTGGGCAGGAGACGAATGTCAGGTGGATCAGCCACGGCAATGCCAAAGATCTAATCAAGGCTGAGGCAATTCTCCGGGTTGAAGAGGGCCTAAGCGCCCCACGGGCAAGGGTTTACGACCAGGGGCAGACTCTTTACCAATCCGGTAAAGGAATTAGATACAGAGCTGTTATGGAGCTGCTGCAGTGTTCTCGTTTTGCGGCCAATCGCCATTTGGCAGCTATTCATCGCGCAGGTTTATTCATAAGAACCGGCAATAAGGGCAATGAGGGCTACATCTACTACCCGCATTACGCAGAGCGCATAGAGGAGGGCTCTGCTCTTTCTTCTAACTCCGCTGATTTAGGGGGAGTGAGCGACCTAAAGGGAGTGAGCGATCCCCCCTCCAATCTGCCTGATTTGGATCAATCTTCTCCTTCTTTTCTTACCCCCCCATCTATATCTCCAAGCAAAACTGCAATTTCAGGCGATGTAGCCCCTTTTCAGCCAATTTTGGATCAATCTTCTTCAATGTGCACTTTGAGCAAAAAAAAGCAACCCAGTCCACCACTAGAAACAGAGTTTTCCATAGGTTCTGACAATTCTTCAGATCCTTTGGTATCACTGAATGCGCTCAATGTGCGGCAATGTGCGGAGTCAGAAACACCTCCAGATCCATTGGTATCACTGAATGCGCGCAATGTGCGGCCTTTTAATAACTCTCTTTCTTCTTCTTCTTCTTTAAAAGAACCTATCCCTACTTCTTTTTTGGCTGGTCTAACTTCTAACGAGCGCGCGTTATATGTAAACGATTCTGCAAATGACACTGAAACGCTCAAACCTCAGTTAGAGCAAGCAGTTCAAGTATTCAGAAAGGGCGAATGGGAAAGCGGGTGGACGATCTGTGATTCAAGAAACCCCCATTCCCTGCGCATTCGCACCGAACGCGATGGCAAGGTTTTCCAACTTGCAAATCAACGCTGGGAGATAGATCTACGACCTGAGCCCTTAGAGGTGCCTGCAAGCCCCAGCAAGGCAGATGCAAGGGCTACTGAGCTAGATACATCATCCGAGGATTTGCAGAGGGCTTCTATTCGCGTAGAGATGCCTGCTACCGATGCTGAGCGGGATAGCTTTTTTTGAATTGCATATCGTGCTGTGTTTTACGGCTGAATCACCTTAAAAAACCAGTCAGGGTCTTGTTCTTGCTAGGGCCTAGGCAGCAAATCATTGGCGCTTTTGAGGACGCTCAGGAGCTAGATGCCACAGCAGCAAAGCGTTTATGGGCTGGCTGGAAATGGAAGCCCCATAGCCCAAATCAATTGCTGCCAAAAGGGTGTTGACAACCTTGATACGCTTGCTACTAAAGCGTATCAAGGTTGCTTCAGGTAAAAGCTTATTTGTCTTGCTTTTAGTTGCTATACGCCATATGCGTAGTATGTAAATACGCAAGGGAGCAACCCTTGTCCTAACCCGCACCCTCAACCCGAGAACTTTCTCGAATGATTAATCCCGATCATGAAACAGAACAGTATTACTCAAGCGTAGATAAATCGATAATTGTCAAAACTACTATAGAGGCCGCTGAGGTTTTAAAAAAATGGTGGGATAGTCCAATTGAATATAAAGAATCAGAGGCTGGTCAAGATCAACTTGGTCAGTTCTGTGCATTGAGTTTAGCGGTCCTAAGGCCAGGAGAAATGATCAAGGCAGACGATATTGTAGCTTTTTCAATTAAATTAGCGGAACTTTACACTAATTCTATTCTGGCGGAATTGACTCAAAAAGGATTATTTTTTCCTTCGCTTGAAAAAGATGAACTTAACTTTATTCCTATCAAGAGCTTAATCAAGCAGATGCAGAAGAATGCTTAAACCGCTCCCCATTCATTTCGATAAAGACGCACATAAATACTGCTGGCAACCAACTGGCGAATGGCTGGCCTTCAGTGTTACCGGGATCAAATCTGCTGGCATGAGCGATCGTCAGCGGTTGGCTTTAAATAAAACCAAACACCTCTGGGAACCCAGGGGCTGCGGAGTACATGCAGCTCTAGAAAGTTTCCTCTTAGCTAGGCCGCAAGCTGATAGCGAATTCAACGAATGGATCCTGCCATTACTCGATCATCCTTTCTGGGATCGCGTAGAACCCATCGCCGTTGAATATCGCCTTTGTGATCTTGCAAACAGTATTGGCGGCTCATGCGATTGCCTTTTGCGCGATCGCATGACCGGTAAATATCTGCTCTGCGATTTAAAGACGCAGGGCAATATCCTTGCCAGCACTTATTCGACTGATGCACAAATGGGCGGCTACCTATCGATGCTTTTGCAGCATCATCCAGCCATTCCCGTGGCTGAGTGCATAACAATCTGGTCACGGCCTGGCAAGGCATTTATCACCCGCAAGCGCTCTAAGGATTGCTTAAAAGCTTGGGATCTGGCCTTGGCTGATTTTAAGTTAAACCATCTCGTTTCTTTTTAAGCCTATTTCTTACCTCTGCTTAGCGCTATGCAAATTCAATGGCAACACATTTTTGGCTTTGGAGGAACACTAATCTTGCTCACATTTTTAATTAATGAGAAGCTCTCTTTCCTTGCTGACGCGCATTCTTATTCAGCTGCTATTGATGCGACCAGATGTTCTAACGCTAACAGTCACCCCTTGGGAATCAGATGATGACTACCTCAGCGAAAACAATGACGCCATTCGCCTCCAGCTCAGAAAAGACTTCCTCGAGCAGCTGCTCAGAAAAAGCTGAGTATTTGGTATTTCTAAAAGCCCAAATCAAATCACTGGAGCTGGAAGCTGCTCAGGTCACAGCTGAATTAACTGCTATTGCTGATAGCGGCGATCTAGAACTGTATAGCTATGAAACCGGAATTTATGATTTTGAAAAAGTGCGGATGGCTCTAGTTAGCCGTAATGTTTGGAGCTATAGCCCAGCTGTGAAAGAGCTGCAGGAGCAAGAAAAAGAGAACGGCACAGCAACATCAAAAGTATCTACATATTATAAGTTTAGCTTAATTTGACATATTTACTAGATGTTTTTATCGAGGGCTTACCTGCACCGCAAGGCTCTAAAAGATTAATGGGTCGCGTGATGCTTGAATCGTCAAAAAAGGTTCAGCCCTGGCGTCAAGATATAAAGCATCAGGTATCTAATAACTATGGCGGCCCGGTTATAGACCTGGCTGTTTTTATTGAGATCGAGTTTTTATTTTATCGCCCTAAAAGTCATTACAACACTAAAGGGATATTGAGGCCGTCTGCCCCAGCCCATTTGGTGAGCCGCGGGCATGGCGATCTAGATAAGCTGCTGCGCTCAACATTTGATGCTTTGAGTATCAGTACCGGCGGCACCGTTATTGCAGATGACAGCTTGATTGTGAGGGTTGCAGGTAGCAAAAGATATTGCCTAGCTGGTGAGCGGTGTGGCGCTTCAATACGAGTAGGAGCATATTCATGCTAGTGTACTAAGTGCCCCATACCCATCGGTCTTGCTGATCCCCGATCCACTTCAAGAAAGAAAAGCATTTGGCGACGTCTTCAAAATCTGGTTCGCCCGTAACAATTGGCCTCAGGACGTGCCGCACAAGTTATCTCAGTTCATCGCCACAGGCGGCCCCTGGAATAGCCAGATAAGTACCTGCATGGCAGCAAAGCTTGATCCAAAAGTTGGCTTCTTCCTTGCCTGCGGAGCGTTTAACGAAGTTGTCGCATCCCAAAAATTCCCAGGTGTAGCTAATGCCCGGCTACTGACGATGCTCAGAAAAGCCCTGCCCTTGCGTGGTGATGACGGCGAAGTTTTTAACGCTACAAATTTTTTCGATCTTTATACGGGCCGTATCGCAGTCCCGCTCGATTATCAGCTGCCTTTAATGCCTGAGCTCGATGATGAAGGAGCAAAAGAAATCAGCCAGCAATTAAGGGATCAGTTTTTCCAAATATCCAAAGCGCAGATGCTCTCCCCAGTTCAAGCCTGGGCTTCCCTTACTAAAACGCTATTCCTGCCGGAGGAGCAGCGCGATCGCTTTAAGGAGATTCTTTGCGGCTGGGGTGATTTCACTGCCCAGGAACTAGCAGCGCTACCAAGCAATGAAGCGCATACTCCCTATTCGGTATCAGCCTCGCTGACAAGCTGGGGCCGATCTTTTCCGGATGAGTCTTGATAGACTTGATATCCATACGTTCCAGAAAGCTCAAATGCGTATGACCAACTAGTACACTACGAGCGCCACAACTTAATTCAGTTGAAAGATTTAGCAGCAGCTCTCTGCCAGTTCCAAGCCTCCAACACCTTCGCCCCTACCGATTCCAAGGGCAATTATGGCGCTTATACGTCTCTCGCTTCCGTCCTTTCCATATGCAGCAAAGCATCCGAGTTTGGCTTGTGCCACGTCCAAACCACCAAGCCAATTGGCCTGGCTGAGGATTCGCAACACGTATTAACGACCATTTTGCTTCACAGCTCTGGTGATCGCATCGAATCAGAAATGATGCTGCCAAGCAAAGCCGAAAACCAGCGAAATCCAATGCAGGCACTAGGTTCCGCCCTTACCTATGCCCGCAGATATGCGCTGCTAGCAATTTACGGCCTGGCGTCAGATGACGACGACGGCCAAAACTCTGCCCCTGGCGTAGCAACAGCCCAAAGACCAAGACCCTTACCCGCCTCTATAGCTGTTACCGCTGAGCAGCCAACTGAATTTCTTCATCCCCAGAGGAAAGCCTCAATTGTGGAACGCTTAAGAGTATCAGCCAGCAAGGTTCAAATCCTGCAAGATTTCAAATCTGAGTTCAACATCTCAAGCGATTCAGTTGCCCCCAGTCACATCCTCTTGCCAGCCCATGCTGATTTCATTGAAAGCTGTCTGGCCAATTAAGTGTCACCAATGATTTTTGCCACCCAAGCCCTTCAACTAATCGAACAGGCCATCTCCCTCCATGACAATCAAAACCTTTATGCCAACGGCCATTTCGAGCGATGGAAAACCCAGGAAATCCGCAAAGAAAAACTTATGCTCTGTGCTGAAATCCTCCGGGCAGATTACGTACCGGAGCAAAGGAAAAGTCCTGTACTGCCTCACTTTGAACGGCAGGTTTTTAAAAGATCACACAGGTCTGCTAGTGACGGATAACTCAGTGCTACTCACCGATAACCCAAGTGAAAGCTTGAGGTTTATC
>Ga0310326_10185_pt1 | contig 7614 bp, 5 predicted proteins | sample LakSupSRFTotalD5_FD_195540 | JGI IMG/M metagenome (GOLD analysis project Ga0310326, IMG submission 195540) | Enriched freshwater cyanobacterial communities from Lake Superior, Ontario, Canada - SU02.SRF.Total.D5 (v2) (version 2) | ecosystem: Environmental > Aquatic > Freshwater > Lake | place...
CTTTGGACAGCAACTTGTTAGATGCACTACAAGTAGAATCAAATAATGAACTCAGCACAATCAGGCAAAATATAATGGTTTAAATTACAACCAAATCAGGTTGAGTTCATTTTAAATTTGTTCAATTGCATTTAGCCAGGCAACGGCAAAAGCTTGCTCATCACACAGCGCAGACATGCGCATTAGCTGCTGCTGGCTTTGGCGCATTGCACGCAATTCATTTGGATTTGAGGCAAGCTCAGCTGCAATCGAAACATACATTGCAGTTGAAGATGCAATCCATTCCGGCCGGCCAATCAACTCCAGCAGGGCTAACCCCTGGCGCGCAGCCATCACTGCTGCCTGATCATTGCCAGCCAAGCTCACCAATGGCACACCTAGCCACAACGCTTCGCAAGAAGTGAGGCCACCATTAAAAGGGAAGCAATCAAGGGCAATATCGATCTCTCCATAGGTGGCCAGTAGATTTTGATGAAAACTCGGCCCCTCTAATTCCAGGCGCTCAGCTGTTATTCCTTCTGCGGCCATGGTGCTTTGCAGCCGATGGCGTAAGCCAATATCGCGCAGTTGGTAGTTCTTTAGCCGCAGCCGGCTGCCTGGCACTGCTTTGAGTACCGCCGCCCAGCAACGCAGCAGCGGCCCATTCCATTTAGCGGCGCTGTTAAAGCAGCCAAAGGTAATCCAGCCTCGCTGCAGGCAGGGCGGTTCAACTACTGCTGGCATCCATGGCACCGGCCGATATACCCACCTAGTGGTTGGCAGCCATCTCAGGGGTTCAACAAAACTTGCTGCTTCCGCTGAGCCTGGCGGCACATGAAGCGGATCTACCAATACCCCATCAGTAGCTAACCCGGTAGTAGCCCAATAGCCAAGCCAACTCAGCTGCAGTGGTGCCGGCCGCTGCAGCATCACCGCTAACCGGCTGCCACCGGTATGGCCCCCTAGCTCAACCAATACCGTTAGCTGATCGCTGCGTATTTTTGCCGCTAAAGCCTGATCACTCAGCCCGTGCCCGTTGATCCAATGGCCGCAGCGTTGTAGTTGCTCACTAAGCCAATCGTGGCGAGAGCCGTTGCTATAAAACCACAATTCCACGCACGATCTTGCTGCCAGTGCTTCTGCAAGCGGCAGTAGAAATAGCCCAACAGGATGCTGGCAGAGATCAGCCGATAGGAAGCCAATCCGCATCGGTTGCCCAGCTTCTTGTTGGCATGTTTGCTCAAGCTTGAGCGGAACCACGCCGGCAAACACCTGCAGCGCTAGTTGACGGTTGGCCTGCGCCGATTGATCGGTTGTGTAAGCCAACGCCATCAATGCATTACTGAGCGGCTGCAATGAATTTGGCTGCTGTTCAGCCAATGCGAGATAAAGATCTAATGCCTGCTGCTGGCTCAGGCTTTGCAACCAGGTGTTGGCCAGGTTTTGTAGAGGAGCCTGGTGCTGGGGCTGCAGTTGATGGCACCACAGCAAAATAGCCTCAGCTTGGCTTAATTCACCGATCGATAATAAAAGGGAGCTGATATCCAACAGGGCATCACTGTTATTGGCCCATTTAGCTAATAGTTGATCAATAATTTGATCAACTATTAACCAATTTGCAGTGGCGGCAGCCTGTTGAGCTTGCGTTAACGCAAGCTGCCAGGGCCGGCTTGGCACGGGCACAATCAAGTGCTTGGTAATAGGCGTGCGGCGGCGGCGCGCAGATGTTGATCAGCCCAGGGTTCAGCGGTAGCTAATGCCCACAGATCGAATGCGGCAGGGCGAGTGAGGCTAGCGATCTGGGTAAAGCCGGCTGCGCTGAGAGAACCCACCAACACCTTTTCTGTGAAACCGCAACGATGGGCCATATATAGGTTGCCAGCCTGCATTGAAGCGCGATGGCCGTAAAGGATGTCAATTGGTGCAATCGGGCCTGCCGGGCTCACATAGGCCGCTTCTGTGAGCTGATCGGCAGCTACCTGTGCGCACACTGAACGCAGATCTGGGCAAGTGATCAAAGCAAAACCGGATGGCTTAAGCACGCGTTTGAATTCCGCCAGCGCCAATGGCACCTCATGGGGATAAAGGTGTTCGATGTTGTGGGAGGAAAACAGCGCATCCATCGCGCCGTTCTCCACAGCAGCCATATCTGTAATAGTGCCGATCAGATCAGGCTCGGCGACTGGGTCGATATCAAGCCGGATCTCACGCCAGTTCAAACCGGCAAAGGGAGTGCTGGCAGCCCGCTTGCTGCCGCAACCAACATGCAAAAAAGTGCCATGCTCTGGCAGCTGGTGGCTCACAGTTGGAACCCAGAGTTGCGTGATTTTAGGAGTGGCAGCTTGATGAGGTTGTGAAGGAGGCTCTCCGCCGCCGTGCCCTGCGCCATGGCCGTAGCGGCAGAAGAAAACGTAAGCCTGAGCACCGTTGGGTTTGGCAGTGGCATCGCAGCGTTGTTCTCAGGTGCAGCGTTGGAAGAGCCGTTCAGCGAGTGGCGCGATGTCGCCGCCGTTGCGGCGCAGTTTGAATCGTGATCCTGCTCAACACCAATGTGGTGTCTGCGGTGATGCGGCGGCGCCCAGATCCTGCGGTGGTGGTGGTGCTTGAGTTGCGCTACGGAGTTGGGTCTTCACCGATTGATCACCGAAATGATTCAGGAGCGCATTGCACCGCCCGATGGGCGCGCTGCTCAGCAGGCCACCCTATTGGCGGCCCAGCGCAAAACCCAAGGACGGTCGATGGATCTGCGCGACACATTGATCGCTGGTATCGCTATGGCTAACGAAGCCCAGCTAGCTACCCGAAACGTAGGTCATTTCAGTGACACCATCATTTGCTTGATCAATCCCTTTGCCACCGATCCACACTCTGGCTAGCTCAGCAGCTTCGGCTGGAGAAGAGGTGATCATTGTCAGCCCATGTGGATGCCGCTTTCAGTAAGCGTGAAAGTCTGGCCAGCGTCAAAATAAACATACTTTTCAAGCACCAGTTATGCTTGAGTTCTATGGGGCATTAATTAAGATATTTATTTAAGGAAGCTAAGTTTGCTCTTGATAAATCTAAGCAGCTTAAGGATTGAAGATGAGTTTTTAGTGCTTAAATCTGATTGAGGCGTTCCATCCGGTGACGGCAAATCAAAATTTAAACTATTATTTCTTTCTGCAATAAATATTGTGCCCCACGGTGTTTCAGGGCATGAGTATTTGGCTATTTTTAAGTTATTACGGTTCATTAATTCTCTGAAATAGGTTTCTTGAAATCCAAGCTCGCACCATCCAAAATTACGTATTGCCCATAATGATTCTCCATCAAGTCTTAAACCCCAAGGAATTGGAAAGTCATCGGTGATTGGTTCAGCAGCAAATATAATTTTACCACCCTCATTAAGTAGATTTAATAAACCTGGAATTAAACCCTGATGATCAGCGCAGTGGTGAAATGATTCAAAAAATATAATTGCATCCCACTTGCGATCTAATTTATGGGCAATTTGAAAATCAGCATTTATAGCTTCAATATCAATATTAATTGCAGCAGCTCTTTTTTTAATTAGATCAATGAATCTCGGTTCAATGTCAATTGCCGTAACCTCAAAACCCATTTGCGCAAGCCATAAAGTTGTATTGCCCCAACCCGCACCAAATTCAATTATCTTTGATCCTGGTTTGAGAGCTAATGTTTTAATTAGATGACCGATTGCAATGATATGGTTTCCAACTGTATCGCAGCTTTTGCTTGAAAATGGAAATGGCTCTTTGATTGCTTGATTTACATCAAAAGCAGACACCTCATTATCTACCTTATACCTCTTGCCCGAAATTTTTTCATATATCTCAAATTGATGTTTATGATATTCAGCACTAAATGGATCAGTATAAGACTGCTTTGACTCCTCAAACTTGAATGTTTTGAATAAAGCTCTTAAGGCATCGTCAGAAATCTTTGCCGCATCATCTAGCTCCTTAATGATTAAATCGAGCTCATCTAGGGAGTTAATTATTCTCATGATTTTATGATTAAATACTCCTTAGAGAATCTGCTTTTTGCCTAAAACTTGAAAGTAGCAGCTGAAGATATGTAACTTTTCGAAGTTTAATGTTGGCTGTTAGGCTCATCCCAACTTGAAGAGGGAGCACTTGTCCACTTTTAAGTTTTAAAGTTTGAGAATTAAGCTTTATGTCAGCTGGAAATCTATAACCCTTTTGTAGATTTGGATCTGGTGGCAAAGCATCAGAACCAATTCTGGTAACTATGCCCTCAATTACACCAAAATCCGTTGCAGGAAATGAATCAATGCTTATATCAGCTTTCTTACCAACTGAAACAAATCCAATCGTTCTGCTATCAACTTCCACTTTGGCCTGTAATTGATCCAACGGTACGATTTTCATTACAGGTTCACTTGATTGTGCAACAAACCCTGCTGATTTCGGCTTTAAATCAAAAACGATGCCATCAACAGGCGCAATAATTTTTTGGTAGCGAAGTGTTACCTTACTTTCAATAATTTTACTATTTAGCTCGGCAATTTCACTGCGTAAATTTTGGATATTCTGATCTAGAATGCTTTTCTGCCGAAACCCATCAACCTGTGTTTGGCGAATTTCACCAGTAATTTGTTCTACCTTATTTTTTTGTTCTAGGTATTGCAATTCAGATGCTGCCCCTTGCTTGTTGAGCTTATCAAAGCGGTTCTCAACATCTTTGTTTATTAGTAAGGTTTTATTTAAAAAATTAATCTTGGTCTCACTAAGTTTTAGTACATTAGTATATTCATTTAGTTTGAAATTAAGTTCTTTTAATTTTAGTTTTAAAGCTTCATCAGTTGATTTCTGGCGGTCGCCACTAGCTTCAGTATCAAGATCAATTAGAGTTTCACCTTTTTTAACTCTTTGGCCCTCTCGAACAAATATGGTTTTTGCTACTCCCTGTAAGGGCATTTGAACATCAACAACACTGCTAATAGGCTCCAATTTTCCAGTTGCTACAACGATTTCCTCTGTTTGCGCAAATGCTAGCCATGCCAAGCCAAAGGCACTGCCGCTTACAAGTGACCACATTATCAAGCGAATCCAGATATTAGATTGCTTTAAAATGTTATTCTGCTCATCACTATGAACACTATGTTCAAGTTTATCTTGAATTGACTGAAAGATTTTAAAAGGATTTAATCTTGAAAGAAACTGGTTTTTCATGGGGTTAAACTGCCTCTTGTTGACGATAAAGGGCGTAATATCTACCCTTTAAATTGAACAATTCATTGTGGGTGCCCCTCTCTACTATGCTACCTTGATGCATCATTAATATTTGATCTGCATTGCGAATTGTGCTTAACCTGTGGGTGATAAAAAAGACAGTTGAACCTTTGCAGGCTGTTTTAAGATTGTCACAAACTCGTCTTTCAGTATCATAATCTAATGCACTTGTAGCCTCGTCTAAAATAAGTAAACGCGGTTTACTTAATAGAGTACGTGCAATTGCTATTCGTTGCTTTTGTCCGCCAGATAATCCGGCTCCACGCTCGCCCACATTATTACTATATCCATTAGGTAGATTCATTATAAAATCGTGGGCATCAGCAATTTTTGCAGCTCTAACAATATCTAAACTGGCCGCATCAGGATCTGTAAGTGCGATATTTTCATTTATTGAGCCAGAAAACAAAAGTGGCTCCTGTGGCACAATACCAATCTGCCTACGTAATGAGTACAATTCAACCTTTCCAATATCATAGCCATCAATATATATCCTACCTTCATTTGGCGCATATAGCCTAGGCAATAATTTCATAAGAGTACTTTTTCCGCTTCCGCTTTGCCCAACGATCCCTATAAATTTGCCAGCCGGCACTTCAAGGCTTAAATCATTAATAACTTTTTCTGATCCCCGATTGAATGAAAATGATACATTTGAGAACCTAACATTACCAGATACGTTGGGTAGTGGTATATTGGCTCTATCTAATTCATCAGATTCTTCTGGTGTATCAATAATGTCTGCAAGTCTTTCAAATGAAACCTTGAGCTCCTGAATATTCTGCCAAATATTACTGAGCCTTAGAAGTGGTTGCGTAACAAAACCCGATATAATTCTAAATGCTATCAATTGTCCAAGTGTGAGCTCTCCACGGAGCACCAATATTGCACCAATCCATAATACTAACAATTGAGATAACTGCTGAAATATATTTGTGCTTTCACCAAAAATTGTTGTTGTAATTGTTTTTTCAAACGTTCTTGATATATATTTGTTGTATAAATTTTGCCATTTCCAGCGGCTTACCATTTCTACATTTTGTGCTTTTACAGTTTGAATCCCAGTTAATACTTCCACTAAATGGCTTTGGGTTAAAGCATTTTGGGTGGCTACATCTCTTACCTGCCTGCGAAATAATGGCGCTGCAACCAATGTAATGCCCACCTGCAACGGAACTACAATTAAAGCAATAATTGTTAAAAGCCAGCTATAAAATACCATAACTAGTATGTAAATGACAGAAAAAGCTGCATCCAAAACTGTTGTTAATGCTTGCCCAGTTAAGAAATTTCTTATTTTTTCTAATTCTGCAACTCTGCTACCGAGTTCACCCACGGGTCTATTGTCAAAATAGCCTAGGGGTAGGCGTAACAAATGATCAATTACCTCAGCCCCAAGCCTAGTATCTATGCGATTTGTTGTTTCACTAAATAGAAACGTTCGTAAACCTCCAATCAGTCCACCAAGTATGGTTACAACAACAAGTGCAATGCCAAGTATTTCAAGTGTATCTAAGCTTCTTTGGCTTATAACCTTGTCGATTATTACTTGTATGAGTAGCGGATTAGCAAGGCCAAAAAGTTGAACAACAAATGATGCAATTAATACCTGTAGAAGGGGACCTTTGTATTTAGTGAGCATCGGCCAAAACCAAGACACGCCAAATTTTTGATCAGGGCTTGTTTGCCCACGTTCCACAAAAAGAACGTTTAATCCTTCTGGAAAAATAGTTTGCAGATCATATTCTGGAAGTTTTACCATTCCCTCTTTGGGTGATGCTAGTAATAATCCCTTTGCATTACTTCTTTTTACAATCGCAAAACCATCACCCCATGGAATTAATACTGGAGTTTGTAAACGTGTAGCAAAGCTTGCAGGAATTTTTGCTGCCGATGCATGGAGGCCCATATTGGCTACTAATGAACCCATTAGTTCAATCGATGCTGGCTTGCCTGTGCGAAGCGCATTTCTTAAAACCCGTTCAATGGAATCTTTGCGGAATGGTAGATTCATTGATTTCGCTAACATCTGCAAGCATGCAATGCTTTCCTGTACAGCGCCTGATGCTCTAATTAAAGGCATTAGATCCTGTTCAGCGTATTGTCCTATATCTAAATCACTAGTTACAGGCAAATTCGGTGCAATTTCGTGGTTTGCATCAGGAATTTTATTTTCAGCTTTACTTCCATCATTATTGTCATTTGATTTTTCTTGTTTTGCAAAATACTTTATGATTCTTGCAGGTAGTGGTGGCCTGGAGTATATAATTTTATCTCCCTTTAATACCTCGCCGGCTTCCACGCAAGAGATGTTGGCACTGCTGGCGATGTAAGTGAATTTATCTTGCGCTTCTAATTTGATTTCTTCCCCCACAATAAT
>Ga0310326_10188_pt1 | contig 7533 bp, 5 predicted proteins | sample LakSupSRFTotalD5_FD_195540 | JGI IMG/M metagenome (GOLD analysis project Ga0310326, IMG submission 195540) | Enriched freshwater cyanobacterial communities from Lake Superior, Ontario, Canada - SU02.SRF.Total.D5 (v2) (version 2) | ecosystem: Environmental > Aquatic > Freshwater > Lake | place...
ATCCGGAATTGCGTTATGGCGATATGGCAGTTCTATATCGCACTAATGCACAATCGCGGGCGATTGAAGAATCCCTAGTGCGTTGGCGGGTGCCTTATACCGTTGTAGGTGGTTTGCGTTTCTATGATCGCCGCGAGATAAAAGATGTGCTTGGTTATTTGCGGTTACTTGTGAATCCTGCTGATTCAGTGAGTTTATTGCGAGTCTTAAATGTGCCCAAAAGAGGTATTGGTAAAACCACTATCCAACGTTTAAATGATGCCTCTAGCCAGCTTGGAGTGCCTCTATGGGAGGTGGTAAGCGATGGGGAGGCGGTGCGCACCCTGGCGGGAAGATCAGCACGGGGCTTGTTGCAATTTGCCGAGCTGCTTGCTGATTTACGTAGCCGCCTTACTACTGCAAGCCCCAGTGAATTGGTGCAATTGGTGCTGGAACGCAGCGGGTATGTGGCGGAATTAATAGCAGAAGCTACTGATGAAGCAGAGGAGCGCCGCCGCAACCTTCAAGAACTTGTTAATGCAGCTTTGCAATATCAAGAAGAAAATGAAGAGGGAGATTTAGAGGGCTTTTTGGCATCAGCGGCCCTGGCAAGTGATGCAGACGACAAGGATCTTGCAGCAGAACGGGTGGTGTTGATGACCCTGCATGCCAGCAAGGGGTTGGAATTTCCAGTGGTGTACATGGTGGGCCTTGAGCAGGGGTTATTCCCTAGCTATCGCTCTTTAGAAGATCCGGCTTCTATGGAAGAGGAGCGTCGCCTTTGTTATGTGGGTATTACAAGGGCAAAGGAGCGCTTGTTTTTATCCCATGCCAGCGAAAGAAGGTTATGGGGTGGCATGCGGGAACCTGCGGTGCCATCAGCATTTTTAGCGGAATTGCCAGAGGCTTTAATTCAAGGTGATATCCCCAGCAGTGGTGGTGCGGCTTTAAGGCGCGAGCAACGGCTGGAGCGGCTTACCAGGATTGATCGCGAACCATCAATGCCGCGAGCAGGGGCAAATAAAATTAGTGGCCACAGCTGGGCAGTGGGTGATTGTTTGCAACATGATGTTTTTGGAGAAGGCAAAGTTAGCCATTTATTTGGTAGTGGTGAAAAGATCTCAATCGCCGTTAAATTTGCAGGCATGGGCCCAAAGATTCTCGATCCCCGTTTAGCCCCGATCCGGCTTGTTAAATGAATTATTGGAGTTATCAACTGCGCAGAATGGAATTGCCAATAAAATTCCTGTAAAAACTTGAGTTACTGGCCAATGAAGCAGTGAAGCATCGAGACATCCTTGTATTAAGGTGTAAATAAGTGCCGCTTGGCCAATGCGGCGCGGCAAGGGGTCTAAATAATTCTCTGATTTGCGCCAGTAGCTAAATAATAATACAGCAAATATACTTAGCCCAACCAACCCGAGCAAGCCCGAATTTGCCCATAGTTGTAGATATATATTGTGGGCATGATCTGCAATGCCACCATTTATTATTTGATGGCAAAATTCTTCAGGGCGTTCAAATCCCACCCCATACAGCAATCGGTTACTTCCACTAAAAGGAAGTTTTAAATAACACTGGCCGATCAAGATACGCCCTAGATCTGAACTGAGGTGTAAGCCTGGGATACCTGTACTAGAGGGCCTTAGAAGCTGCTTTATGCCAATTCCTAGCGTTGTTATTGCAAGCAGTAAAAGCAGTGGTTGCCAAATATTCCCCTTGCTTGCCCGTTCTCTTAAATACACAAAGGAAACCGCAATTAATGCACTTGCTAAGGCGGCGCGGGATGCTGTTTGCCATATAAGAAGTACAGCTAAAACTGAGCTAAAAACTGAAAGGAATTTGATCCATAAATGTTTGGTTTCCTGCCAGCACCAGGCCAATGCCATTAAAAGTATTAAGCCAAGAAGGTATGCACCTTGATTAGGCCCCACCAATGGATTCGGAGTCCAGGGTTTGGAGCCTAGTTGGGTTAATAGAATGGGTAAAACGCTAATTGGCAAAGCTATTAGTAATGGCCAGCGCTTTCTTGAAATTCCAGTGGCAGCAAGAAAACTTGCTATTAAAAGCAATAGGTCTTGGCCGGAGGCCGGATGGGGCATTTCATTTAGCCACCAGGTGCGAGCCATCACCAGCATCACCACGGCCAGGGGCCAAAGGGCCCAGCGTTTTTCACTAGGAGATCTCACCAGCTGGGCCATGGTCCAGGTGCTGGCAGCAATGCTGCTAAAAATTGGGTTGAGCGGCAGCAAAAAAAGTAGGGCTGCTAGCGGTAATAGCAGATCTAGAAGAATGAAAAACACCTGCTGAAATGCAACAACAATTTGAACAACTATGGCAATAGCCAATCGCTGTAGTTGCTTTTGGTTAACTGTTTGGCGCGGTTGCGCGCCTTAAAGGAAAATGATTCCAGCTGGGCTGCGCTAATCAGTTTTGGATCGCGCAAACGTTGTAGCAGCTGCACTTGATCTGGCAGTGGATCTAGGCCTGTTTCACCGAGATCAAAACCATTAACTCCTACCTCAAGTTGTTCATGCCAGCCACCGCTGCGATTGCGCAGCAATGGCTGGCCAAGAGCCATTGCTTCTACCGCCACCATTGAAAAGGTTTCTTGGCGAGAGCAAATCACAGCAACGTTGGCATGGCCCATGGCCAGCAATGCATCGCTGCGGCTGCCGTGGGGCACCCAACTGAAGCGATCACCCAATAAGGCATAGCCCCAAAAGCGTAATTCTCGATCGAGCCGGGCATGGTGATCACTTTCTAAACCGATGAATTGCAATTCAAGGGGTCTTAATCCCGGTTTTTCCAGGCAAAGCAGTTGCTGTACGAGGCGCAACAACCAGCTGTGGCCCTTGTTGCCATTGCCGGCCATACCGGTGAGTTGCAAGCGCAGGCTGTTGAAAGTTGGTAGTGGTTGCTCGAGCAAGGGGCCCTGGGGCCCAATAAGTTCGAGTTGTGGATGTTGCACGGCAAGGGCGCTGCCGCGATACCCCAACCAATGTTGATAGGTGTTTAAGCAATGCAAGGAGGGCACCCTTAATTGCAAAACACCTGCAAGCAGAAGCTTTTGTAATCGCTGCGGCCATTGCTCACCAGTAAGCAACTGGTTTGGTGCTGCTTCGTGGGCAAATAAATCAAGCCGTTGGATTTTGCTTTGCTCAAGCCAATTAAAAGCTTGGTTAAGCACTGCCAGGGGCAAGGAAAGACTATTAAGTAGAACGCGATCCTGGGGTTTGGGCGTGGGTGGTAATTGGTTTGGCTCCAGCACGCTGCAGCTCAACCCCTTTGCTTGCAGTTCCCGACGCAATTGAGTGTGAACTCGATCGTGATGCCCTCCCCAGCTAATTAGTCGCAAACGGTGTCGCCAACCATTAGCAGCTAACTCTTTAGCTATTGCTGCAACCACTAATGGGGCACCAGTGCTGGTGAAGTTGTGGCTGTAGAGCCAGAAATGACTTGCCATCAGCAGCAGGGCCCATCAAAGTTTCGGGGCCAGTAATTCCCTCCACTTAGATACATAGGGATCAACGCACCAATTGCCGCCAAGGTTTGAACCCCAGAGCTCTTTAAATAATTCCAACTCTGGGGGAATTGCATCCAGGGAGCGGCTAGCGGATTCGAAATGCAGCCAGCGGCTGGAAGGATCCAGCAACACAGCTAAACCAGTTTCCCGGGCCCTTAAGCAAAAGTCCACATCCCCATAGTTAATGGGTAGGTTGAGCTTGAGGCCATCAAGTTGCTGCCATATGGCAGTGCTGCACATACATACAGCGGCTGTAACAGCTTGAAAAGCCCGCGGTGCAATCACTAAATCAACTGGCAAGGCGCTTGGCAAACAACCGCCCCAGGCATGGCGTGGAGCCAAGTTATCGATTGCTACTCCGGCATGTTGCACTCGGCCACCTGGGTAAAGCAGCAGAGCCCCCACCACTCCCACCCCAGGGCGCTGAGCCAGTTCGAGCATGGAGGCGATCGAATTTGGCTCTATAAGTTCAGTGTCGTCGTTTAGTTGCAGTAGCCATTCACCTTTGGCTGCGGCTGCGGCCTGGTTGATGCGTTCGCTGTAGCTGTATGGATTTTGATTGCGTTCATGGCGCCAACGGCCAGGGCCTAGCTCAGCGGTGCTGAGTGCTTCTAATTCACTAAGTAATTCTTGAGTTAGTTCTCCTGCATCGATCAATACGATTTCTATGTTGCGATAGCTGCTGCGGCTAAGTAGGGCTTGCAGGCAATGGCGCAGTAGCAAGGTGGATTGGCCCTTGATGGTTTTGGAAAAGCCACCACTGGGGATCAATACACTCACAAGCGGAGTGCCCCATGGGCTCATCGCTTGCTGTTTCTTTGGTAGCGGCGGCGCCTGCACAAGTGGTAATGGCACATGGGCCCATTTCTGGGCACCAACGCAATCCATTAACTGGCTGCGCCATTGAATTCTTTCGGGGGCGTTTTTTGGAGCAGGCCCCAGCTGTTGCAATACAGCGTTGCTTAACCAAAGCGGACCTTCTGCTGCTCCGATCGCGCCATCAAGCAAGGGATCAAGCAAGCCTTTTTGGCGCCAGGCCCGTTTGCCATTTGCTTTGGGCAGCCAGTCGTCGCAGCTAACAACTAAGGCGTTGCTCCAATGTTGCCTGGCACTTAATAAACGCCTGAGGAGCTTTTGTTGGCGGTTGGAAATCGTCCAGCCAGGCGGCAATAGCAAGCTGAAATCAGCGTTTGCCGCTTTGGTTGCCCTCAGGCCTGGTTGCAGCCGAATTAAGCAATAGCGCAACAAATCGGCCCAGATCTCACCGCGCCAACGTTCCAGTTTTGGCACCATCCTTTCGGCTAATACCCTCCTTGGTTGCTTGCACTTGTTCCACCAGGGGGCAGGCTTAGGGCGATCCTTCACAGGCCTTTGGCGCTTGCGCCCATGAGTTTGCCTTATCCGGTGTGGATTGAATGGTTGGTGGCTCTAGCAACTCCTTTGCAGCTGCAATTGAGCTTGGTGGGTGGTGCGGTGCGGGATCAATTGCTGGGGCAAGCGCTGCCATTAAAAGATCTTGATCTGGTGGTGGAAGGGCCGATGGCTTGGCCGGCCCTGGTGCTGGCAGAAGCGATCGTTGCTGCTGCTGCCGCTTCTCAGTTGCCGCTTGGTTATCAGCTGTTGCAGTGCACCCCGTATAGCAACTACGGCACGGCCAGGTTGCAATTGCAAACTAATGACGGCTTTTTGTTCTGCGATTTGAGCTCAGCCCGCAGCGAAAGTTATGGCTTTCCAGGTGATCACCCGAGCGTGGAATCTGCAAATTTGCAAATTGATTTGCAACGGCGTGATTTCAGCATTAATGCCCTTGCAATGCGATTACCAAACCTTGAATTATTAGATCCTTTTGAGGGGATAAAAGATCTAACAGCCAAACAGCTGCAACTTCTCCATGGCAGCAGCATCAGGGATGATCCCACCCGCTTAGTGCGGGCAGTGCGCTACGGGGCAAGGTTTGATTTGCAATGGGCCCCCACGAGTTGGGAGCAGGCAAGCGTGATGCTTAATAGCTGGCCCTGGCCCCAGGGGGCTCCGGCTTTAGGGGCAAGGTTGCGAATGGAATTGGAATTGTTGTTTGCTGAAACCAATTGGCAGGGGGCCTTGGCGTTGCTTGAGCAGTGGCGCGGTTTGGAACTACTGCAGCGCGGTTGGCGGCGGTTGCCAAGGGGTAGCGCTCGCTTTTTGAGCCGTTTTGGCCGCTGGGGCACTGCTTTGGAGCCGGCATTTACGGCGGCGGAATTAAGGCTCTTTGCATTGATTGATCTAGCCCCCGGTGTGGTGGCTGATAAACAAGCGATTGCAGAGCGTTTGCAAATTCCGCAACGGCTATCGGAGCTGCTTGGCCAGGTGGCTGAGCTGCGCCATTGGTTGCAAAGGGAGCGCCACAGCAATGGTGGTTGGCTGCCATCGCAATGGACTGCCGCCTTAGAAAAACCCGGCAATGGCGGCCAACCATTAGCGGTGTTACTGGTACTTTTGCAGCCAGCTGAGCCTGCTAGATATCATTTATTGCGTTGGTTACTGCGTTGGCGATTACAGCGTTCAGCCATTAGCGCCAAGGAATTGCTGGGAATGGGTTATCAACCGGGGCCGGAATTAGGTAAACGGCTATGGCAGGAGCGGGCAAAAGAAATTGATAAAGATTAAGTAATTAGTTTTAGGTTACATTTAAGAATGCAAAATCAGAAAAATTCCCCGAGCTTAATGTGTAAGATCCAACGCTTACTTTAGTATAACGTGTGTATTTATCTTAACTTTTTACAGTATTTAAATTGCTTATTAATCCCGCCAGTTCAGCAAGGCTGATTGCTTCAATGCCTTCCCCAATCGGATAGCGATCTGCTGCTGAGCTCACCACAAAAGTTTGATTTGGCTCCAGATCAGCCCTGGCTTGGTGAAAGCCTTTGCTGAGTTTTGGCGCCAATCCGCGCTTTATTTCAATTGCCCAGCGTTGACCACAAGCAAAATCCAAAACCAGATCCATTTCGGCTCCTGCGGCAGTGCGATAAAACGAGGCTTCGCATCGCTCCGGTGCCACACTCAATAAGGTTTCCACTACGAAGCCTTCCCAGCTGCCACCCGCAACGGGATGAGCAAACAATGCATCTCGATCATCTATGCCTAGTAGACTATGAAGTAAGCCGCTATCTCGCACATAAATCTTTGCTGATTTCACCAACCGTTTAGCTACATTTACATGTAAGGGCTGTAAACGGCGCACCAGCAACAAATCTACCAACAGATCTAAGTAGTGAGCCACTGTTTTGCTATCAATTCCCAGGCTTCTACCCAGCTCTGCTGCATTTAGTAAACAGCCTTGGTGATGGGCAAGCATTATCCAAAAACGTCGTATTGTTTCAGCAGGTATGCGTAGCCCTAATTGCGGTACATCGCGTTCTAGGTAAGTGCGGATAAAGTTTTCTCGCCAGATTGCACTAGAGCCATCATTAGTGGATAAGAAACTATCAGGAAATCCACCGCGAATCCATAGTTTCTCTTGTTCCTTTGAGCCCAGTTCTAATATATTTAAGCTGGTGAGTTCCAGATAAGCAATTCTTCCGGCTAAGCTCTCGCTGCTCTGACGGATTAACTCCACAGAAGCGGAACCAAGTAGCAGAAAGCTGCCGTTGCGTATCCCTTGCCGGCGTCCGTTATCAATTAATCCCCGCAGGCTGGCAAACAACTCCGGCATTCGCTGCACTTCATCGAGGATCACCAAGCGATCGGTTAAAGCCGAGAGATAAAGGACTGGATCCGTTAAGCGGGCTCGATCCGCTGGTGCTTCTAGATCTAAATACACACTTGGGCGCTGCTCTGCCAGCTCGCGCGCCAAACTTGTTTTACCTACCTGCCTTGGACCCAGCAGGGCCACTGCCGGGAACTGCGCCAACCTCTCATTGATCGGCTCAAGCAGCCGACGCCTTACCCAGCTTGTTTGTGCTTGCATTCTTGGAGCCTAGCGCCAGATTTGCAAGGATAAATTTTGATTGGTTAGCTATTGCCAATCCCTTAAAGCCAAAAGCACAGCA
>Ga0310326_10198_pt1 | contig 7401 bp, 8 predicted proteins | sample LakSupSRFTotalD5_FD_195540 | JGI IMG/M metagenome (GOLD analysis project Ga0310326, IMG submission 195540) | Enriched freshwater cyanobacterial communities from Lake Superior, Ontario, Canada - SU02.SRF.Total.D5 (v2) (version 2) | ecosystem: Environmental > Aquatic > Freshwater > Lake | place...
CTCAAATGTAGACGCCTGCTCTGGTGGAACCCTTCCATCTGAAATTATCGCAATACGCTTAAGTATTGTGGACCCAACTTTTGGGATAGGTCTAAAGAGCCATTTCGCTCCTATTAAAATTAGTGTCTGCTTACAAAGTGATGAGCTTGCAAGGGCCACTAGGTTTCTCAAATATTAAATAATATAACACACAAGGGCTACTTGCGTGACTTTCATTAATATATAGAAAGGTAACATTCTGCCTTGCTTGTTTTTTAGTTCCCATGAGACCAGTTTCTTGTCTATTTTACGCGCTTTCTTTTTTGCTTGGTGGCCCGCTAATTGCTCAACCAAACCTTCAAAATAATGATGCTCAGCAACGAGCAATGTTTCGACAAGGTTTTTTAAAGGGTTGCTTGGCTGGCAAAAGTACAGGTAATCAAAATCAGCCTAGATTCTGCAATTGTCTTGCAGATGCTTATAATACTAGATATTCTGGTAATAACCTTGTAGTTATAAGCTCTCTAGCGGCGCAATTGGGATCAAAGGGTCCTTTGATGGTAGATGTTATGATGACGCCGGAAAGACAAGTGTGTACAACTGCTAATTAGTTGCTTTAATTTGTATCTTTTGGCCAAAAGCTTGGATCAAGTTCAAAACCTAATGCAGCCACCATTTGGTTTAAATTATTCTTTATTTGATAACCCTGCATTTGGCTCCAATGGTCTAAAAGAAATAAACGATGGCTTACCCACAAACTCAAGGCGTCCTCACTAAATCTTATTCCTTCAGTTTTATTGAAACTATGGGGCACCAACATTGCCACGTGCCTACTCAATTGACCATTCTCACGCTCAAGCAGCAAAGGCAACCAAGGGCAAAGTGCATCAGCTCTTAGGCTCCACAGCCTGCATTCAGCTATTTCGCTAAGTTCCCTTGGGTCATTTTCTGGCCTTGGCCATTCCAGTTGTAATTGTAATTTGGCTTCCAATTGGAGGAGCTCCTTCACAGGTAATACCCAAATTGGTTCTAAGGCTTCAATATTAAGCTCCATAATTTGGCCGGCGCTGATATTTATGCTTTGCATTTGAGTCATTTTCGTACCCTGGCAACTCTTTGACTCACATTTACAGCATGGTCTGCCATTCGTTCAATACAACGCAGCACTAAAACTAGTAGTAAGGAAGCTTCATATGCTTGTGCTGAAGTGGGAATTGGATACATCATTTTTTCTAGAAGTTGTTCGTAATCTGTATCTACTAAATCATCAAAATTTTGTAATTTAGCTCCAGCGCTGCCATCATCTTCGCTAACGCAATCAAGGGCAAGAGCAAGCAGTGAACGACAACGATCTAACATTATTAGAATTGCATCCCTTTGCGGTAACGGTTGAGAGGGTAGTAACCTTTCCCCCAATTCAGCTAATTCTTTACAATAATCGCCAATGCGCTCTAAATCTCTAACACAGTGAATATAACTTAATACCTCGCGAACCTGTTGCTGAGATAAGGTTTTATCGGTTAGTAATTGAGTGCAATTGTTTTCTAATTGATGATACAGAATATCGATTTTGTCATCGCTACTTCGTATTTGAGGCGCTGCTTCCATATCTGCAATCGCAAGAACAGATCTCGCTAAAACCGCCGATTCCTCCACCATGGAACCCAATTTCAAAAGTTGTTGCTTAAGACTATTTAAAGCCAGTGAATCTGGGCTAGGGGCGTTTTGCCCTGCCTTTTGCATGCGCCTCCAAGCCAGGATGGTCATGAACTGAGGAATAACATTTAGCAACCTAGTTGGCCAAAGCCGCTAAGAGCTGTAACAGGAGCGATCTTTTTTGTGCTGTTTGGTGGAGGATGGCATGGTTTGCTGTAACGCCGTGGATTCCGTTGTTTCCCAAGTTGAGATCTACATCGCTTTGATCGTTGCACTACATGGTGCTGTTTTGGCGATGCGCCTTTGCGTGAGCCTTTACAGGGCTTGATCTGGCTGCTAAAAGCGGGTGTGTTGATTGCTTTTTAGTGCGAAACGAGAAAACTGCACGGCAAGCAAGCCCACCACGTCGCACTGCTTCCCATTTGCGTCCGCTAGAGGATCCAGCACCTGCTGTTGTGTTGGCTTCCAGTGCATCGATTGCAAGGGAGGAGATCATGTTTGCCGGTTTGGGCCTGTTGTTAAAAACAGCGGGCTTGCTTTTAGCGGTTGTTACCCTGGCGAAATTAGCCCTAGCCCATCAGCATCGCCTTGATCGGCATGGTGAAATTCAGGCGGTGCTGCAATTGCAGTTAGATCGCCTCCAAAAACAACAAGTTCAGTTGGATCGGCTTTTTTCCAGCGATGGTCAACAGGTGGTGTTCCAGCAGGAACAGCAGTGGATTGCCCCAAATCGCCGCCGTGTTGTTTGGTCGCCAGCGGTACCAAGCCCTTAATTTTTCGAGCACTGTATTTTTTTCTGATGATCAATCCTGCCGCTGATAGAGAAAACCGGCTGGTAATTGTTACTGGTGCATCTTCTGGTGTTGGTTTATGGGCCACAAAAGCACTGCTTGATCTTGGTTACAAGGTTGTTATGGCAGTTCGTGATACCACTAGGGCTCAAATTGCAGCAGCAGCATTGGGGCTTTCGGCAAAGAAATTAATTCCGTTAACCCTTGAATTATCTGATTTAAATTCAGTTCGGGAATTCGTTAAATCTTTTCGCAACTTAAATCTACCCCTGGATGCCCTTGTTATTAATGCTGCTATATATAAACCATTATTAAAAGAACCGGAATGGAGTGCTCAAGGCTATGAATTCACGATGGCCACTAATCATCTGGGGCATTTCTTGCTTACACGATTGCTTCTGGAAGATTTAACAAATTCTGATAACCCTGATCGACGCGTTATTACCCTTGGCACCGTAACAGCAAATTCAAGTGAACTTGGCGGTAAAATTCCAATTCCAGCACCGGCAGATCTAGGCGATTTAGCTGGTTTTGAGCAGGGTTTTAAGGATCCAATCACCATGGCAAACGGCAAGCTGTTTAAACCTGGAAAGGCTTATAAAGATAGTAAACTTTGCAACATGATTATCAGCTTGGAGTTGCATCGTCGTTTCCATAGCTCCACTGGTATTACATTTAGCTCTCTATACCCAGGATGCGTTGCGGATAGCCCATTGTTTCGCCATAGTTTCCCCGCTTTTCAGCGAATCTTTCCCTGGTTTCAAAAAAATGTTACCGGTGGTTATGTAAGCCAAGAACTTGCTGGTAATCGCGTTGCTCAAGTAGTTGATTCGAATGAATTTAATGCCTCTGGTGTGCATTGGAGTTGGGGAAATAGGCAGAAGAAAAATCAGCAACAATTTCAGCAACAATTATCTAGTAAAATAACCGATTTGGCTACAGCAGAGAAGGTTTGGGATTTGTCTAGTAAATTAGTTGGTTTAAACTAATTTACTCATATAATTTTAGTTAGTTATCAGCTACCTGGTAGCGCCCTCAGGGCTTCATTTGATCCCATTACCACAAGTAGCTCGTTAGCTTGCAGAATGTGCGAAGCGGGGGGATTAACAAATAGCTTACCGCTTGGACCTGCAGCAAGAACGCTTACATTGTAATGTTTACGTAGATTAATTTCTCGCAAACATTTCCCTATAAATTCCTGGGGCATTTTTATTTCTTCAATGCTATTTGTATCATCCAGCCTTAGCTGTTCAAGTAAATTAGGGCGAATAAGTTCCATTCCTAATCTTCTACCCTGCATCTTTGATGGGAAAACAACCCTATCGGCACCAACCCGTTCCAACATTTTTTGATGAAGATCACTTGTTGCCCTAGCGATCAGCTGTTTCACCTTTGTGCCAGGGGTATCTTTACAAATCAAGGTGGCTGTAATACTCGCTTCTATCGGTTCGCTGATCGCCACTACAACAGTAGATAGTTCTAGTACCCCAGCGGCCCGCATAGCCTCTTCATCAGTGCAATCCACCACTCGGCTTTCAATTGAGGCATCAAATTGCCTCAATTCATCTATGGCCCGTTGGCTCGAATCAACGGCTAACACATCTGCTCCAGAGCGCAGCAACTCTGAGCAGACGGACGAGCCAAAACGCCCCACTCCAATTACTGCAAAGCCCCCGGCTTCAGCGTTGTTGCTCCACTGCCACCATTGATTCATATTCATGGGTTGAATTGCCATATGTCTACTCGAAAACGCTACACATATAAATCTTCCTTGGGATAACCCACCCTGGTTTTAGCTGTGTTGCCGTAGATGGCGGAAAGCAAAAGCAAAATGCCGATACGGCCAACAAACATGCCAACCATTAGCACAAGTTGCCCCCAGCGGCTGAGGTTTGCAGTTACGCCTAGATCAAGCCCCACAGTGCCAAAGGCGGAAACACATGTGAAAAGCTTTTCAATAAAACTGTAGTTCTGGTGATTTGGAATGCCCACAGCCGTTGGGCCTATCCCTAATAAAAGTGCCATTAATACAACAAATAATAGTGAAGCAATCGTTACTCCCACCGCCCTTAATACAGTGCGATCTGGAATCATGCGGCGGTGCATTAACACATCTTGCCGCCCTTGCAGGGTTGAACGGGTAGCACCCATTAATATTGCAAATGTTGTGGTTTTTATGCCGCCACCTGTGCCACCTGGGCTGGCTCCAATAAACATTAATACAATCATCAAAAGTAAACCAGCATCAGTTATTGATTCGGCAGATAGAGGAATGGTATTAAACCCAGCGGTGCGAGTGCTGATTGATTGAAAAAGACTTATTTGAAATTTTTGCAAAAAACTAAACTGCGATATTGCTCCAGCTTCTAGGCCAAAATGCTCTGTAAAAATAAGTCCTAAGCAACCTAAAATTATTAAACCAGCAGTTGTGCGTAATACCAGCCTGGTGTGGAGGCTTAGGCGTTTTAGGCTTTTCAAGCGTTTTCGATTTGCCCATAAATCATTTGTTACCCACCAACCGATACCACCAATCACAATCATTGAAGCGATAACTGCATTTACAACAATGTTGTCTCTGTAGTTTTCTAGATTTTTTGCCCACAGCCCAAATCCAGCGTTGTTGTATGCGCTGATCACATGAAATATTGAAGCCCATGCTCTTTTGGCTGGATTTTCAATATCAGTAAAACCAAAAAAGAAGAGCACTGCAGCACCAATACCCATCACCCAAGCGGCGCATATCAAAATTCCTTGAAAAGTGGGACCTATACCGCCAACGCCAAATTCATCAAGGGCACGGCCTTTATCTAGGCGATGCCGCAGGCCTGAACGCCCCTGCACAAAACCTTGTAAAAATGTTGTGATGGCCATCAAGCCAAGGCCGCCAACTAAAATCAATCCACTTAGCACAATTTGCCCCATAATTGTTAGATCTTGATCTACAACAATTATTGATAAGCCTGTAACTGTAATCGCAGAAGTAACAGTAAATAAAGCTTCCCAGAGACCCACAGATTCACTTGAACATAGGGGTGATGAAAGTAAAAAAGTGCCCACAATGATTACTAGCACCCCTGTTAAAACTGTGAATTGTGGCACCGTGAGCCGCTCACGCCGGTGCTGCAAAGCGGCAACACTGTTTGTGATCAATGTTCTATCCATGCAGCACAACCTAGCTCTAAACTTCCAAAAATTCCTCCTACCAATTTGACTCGCCCTCAAGGTATTCACTCCCACAGCCTCACTTCAGAGCAGTGTTTGCAGGAATTGGCAAGCTTCCCTACCGGTTTAAGCCGGGTTGAGGCGGCGCGCCGGCTTGCAGCAGCTGGCCCAAACCGTTTGGAATTGTCACAGGGTCGCAGCACCTTGAAAATTCTTTGGGATCAATTCAGCAACGTGATGTTGCTGATGTTGCTTGCGGTGGCAGCGGTATCTGCGGCGGTAGCCCTCCACAAGGAAGTGTTCCCTAAAGATGCGATTGCAATTTTGGTGATCGTTGGCTTAAACGGTTTGCTTGGGTATCTGCAGGAAAGTAAAGCCCAACAGGCTTTGCTTGCCTTGCGAAACATGGCCCAACCGATGGTGCAGGTGAAACGTGATGCTGATTGGCAGCGTATTAGTAGTGAAGAACTTGTTGTTGGAGATGTAATACGCCTTGAAGCTGGTGATCGCGTTCCAGCTGACGCGCGGTTAATTGAAGTGGCTGAACTTGGCCTACGGGAATCGGCTCTTACCGGTGAAGCGGAGACGGTGTTTAAAAATTCCAACTTGCTGCTTGATATCTCTACTCCTGTACTTGAGCGCACTAATTGTCTTTTTCAGGGCACTGAAGTTGTACGAGGCCGTGGAGTAGCGCTGGTAACAGCCACTGCCATGGCCACCGAATTAGGCCAAATTGCTGAGTTGATTAACACTGCAGGGGGAGAGAGCACCCCATTGCAGCAACGCCTTGATGGCCTTGCAAGGGTATTGGTAATCGGCGCATTGGCTCTTGTAGGGCTGGTGATGCTCCTGGGTGCCCTGCTGGGGCAAGACCTTCTGAACTTGCTTGAGGTGTCTTTATCTATGGCAGTGGCGATTGTGCCTGAAGGCCTACCTGCTGTTATCACCGTTACCCTCGCTATTGGCACTCAACGCATGGTTAAGAGGGCCGCTTTGATTCGGCGTTTGCCAGCGGTGGAGGCCCTCGGTTCAGTAACGGTTATTTGCTCCGATAAAACCGGCACCCTTACTCAAAACCGCCAAGTGGTGCAGGAATTGCGAATTGGCACTGAAAGCGTTGCTGTTACTGGCGAGGGTTACTCCCCCAGCGGCATGCTCACCAGCAAGCTGCTCACTCCACCTCAAAATTCCTCCCCCGGCTGTAGCTCTGAGGCAAGGCAGTTGTTGTTGCATGCGGGTGTGTTGTGTAGTGATGCCGAACTAAAACAAGATGCCCAAAAGAATTGGGAGATCCTTGGCGATCCCACTGAGGGGGCTCTTGTAGTTGTGGCAGCAAAAGCTGGCATCGATGCTTTTGCCATTCGCAGCAAGTTCAAGCGTGTTGCCGAAATTCCATTTAGTTCAGAGCGTCAGCTGATGGCTGTGTGGTTGCAAGACCCAAGCGGTGAATTGCAAGCCCCCCTTGGCTCAATAGCAAATGGTTCCACTCGGCTCTTGATCAGCAAGGGAGCACCTGAGGTGATTATTGGCAATTGCAAGCGCTGGATTGATGCTTCTGGTGTTGTGGCCCTTTCAGCAGAACAACAGCAGTGGTGGCTGGATCAAGCTCAGGGTCTTGCGGCAGCAGGTTTAAGAGTGCTGGCTTTTGCTTGCGCTCCCCACCACGAAAGCCCAAACCATGAATTGGATGATCAGGTGCTTTTAGGTTTAATGGCCCAGCTGGATCCGGCCCGGCCAGAGGTTATCAAGGCGATTGCCACCTGCCGCCAAGCCGGTATTCGCCCGGTAATGATTACCGGCGATCATCCCCTTA
>Ga0310326_10201_pt1 | contig 7314 bp, 11 predicted proteins | sample LakSupSRFTotalD5_FD_195540 | JGI IMG/M metagenome (GOLD analysis project Ga0310326, IMG submission 195540) | Enriched freshwater cyanobacterial communities from Lake Superior, Ontario, Canada - SU02.SRF.Total.D5 (v2) (version 2) | ecosystem: Environmental > Aquatic > Freshwater > Lake | place...
GGCCAGATCGGCCCAATGGCGCTGGTCGACATAGCCGCAGCCGCAACTCACGCGCCGCAGGCCAGGAGCCTCGGCCAGGGCTTCATCCGCCCAAATCTCAAGGCTGTGCCCCGCCGCCGTTAGGGCCGCAAGTAGGGCGCCGTTGAGCTCCTGGTGGTGACCTACCGGGCTGGCATAGGAGGGGTCAACGATCACCACCCGCATGGGACCGGCCGGGCAACTCCTGGCCATGATGGTGCCCAGCCACCCTCTTCCCACCTTGCGGGCACCGCTGCTTGAGCTGCCACTGCCATCGTTGCCGCGGCCGCTTGCCGAGGCGGTAGCCACAGGCAGCGCCCCAGCCTTCGAGCAGCAGCTGGCGGCTGGGCGGCAGCTGCCGGGCTGGGATGCCCATGGTGCCCTGGAGCAGGCCCATGGGGCTCTACAACTGGGCCTGGTAGGACTGGCGGATGCCCTGGTGCTGGAGGCCGACGCGCTGGCCCCAGGTTGGGGCTTGGTGCCTGATCGCTGGGGCCTTTGGCCAGTGGATCCGCTGCAGGCGCTGGCGGCCCTGGAGGCCGGCAGCGAGGAGTCCCAGCGCCACTGCCTGCAGCTGGTGGACGATTACCTGCTCCTGCGCCATCTACCGGCCCTGGAGCTGTGGCGCAGCTGGCTGGCAGCGGTGCAGGACCGGTGGCAGCGGGCAGCCGAGCCACCGCAGCTGGCGTTGATGGGGCTGCTGCTGGGCCGGGCGGAGCAATTGTTGGGGCCGCTGGAGCCAGCGATTGAGCAGCTGGTGGGAGAGGAGCAGGTCGTAGCCGATCCGGTGGCGGCGCTGGCGGTGTGGGGTCCCCTGAGCCGGCGGGTGCCCCACTGGACCTACGCCCGGCTCAAGGCGGCCGACCTGAGCCTGCAGCTGCAGCAGCTCAACAGCTGCGGCGAACACCTGGATGGGGCGACCGACGACCAACGCCAGCTGCCCTGGCTGTGTGACATCCAGGCGCGGCTGGCCATGGCCCGGCAGCAGCCGCGGGAGGCCCTGGGCCGCTGGGACGAGGCGATCCGGCTGGCGGGGGCAAGCGGCGATGGGGAGCTGGCGGAGCTCTTTCGCCAGCGGCGGCGCGAGGCCGAATGGGAGGCCGAATGGATCACGCAGACGCCGCCGATGCAAGCTGCCAGTGGCGATCAGGCGCTGGATCGCTTTGCCAAGCGGCTGGAGGCCTGGGCGGAACGGGCCGGGGTGACGCTCAGCCCAGCCGGCGTAAGTGGTGTGCCAGATCCCGATGGCTTCGCAGCCTTCCTTGACGAGGCCAGCGGGCGATTGGCGTTAGCGGGATAAGGCTGCTGCTTAGAAGCGGCGGGTCTCGAGCCGTGCCAGTAGGGCTTCGATCAGGGCTTCGGCGCGCTGCTGCTCCTGCTGGTAGCGCTGCAGCTTGGCCTCGACTTCCTGGTGGGCCAGGAAGTAGTGCTCGAGTTCTTCTTGCACCAGATGCAGCTGCTCAAGGGTGAGCTCGGCCTCTTCGCGGGCCTCCTGCACCTGCTGCTCCAGGCTGGGCGTTTCGGGCATGGGGGCAGACTAGCGAGCGGCGGTCGCTTTGGCCTGTGCTCGATATCCAGACCTATCGCGACCTCGAGAGCTTCCGCAAGCGCTACCGCGCTGAAGCTCCCGGCTGGCCGGCGGCGGTGCAGCAGGCGATCCGCACCCTGGCGATCAGCGGCATTCGCGATCCACTAAGCGATCAACCGATCCCGCCGGATCGCCTAGTGGTGAATGGGCCGAATCTGCGCGAAACGATCGAAGCCGATGGGCTCAACAGCCGCCAACGGGCCGAGCTGATTGTGCTGCGGCGGTTGATCGAAGCCGGCGAGCTGCTGCCCCTCGACAAGCTGCGGATGTATGTGAGCGAGGCGGTCACGCCGTTTGCCAGATACCTACAGGCGCGGGTGCCACACCTCCGCTCCAGCGAATACCTGCCCGAGCCAGATCACTGGTTGCGCGGCAAGGTCGCCAATCGCGACATCCGCCGCATCGGCTTGCCACCAGCCGCGCTGCAGTGTGTGCTCTGCAATGAGGTGTTCGAGCATGTGGAGGAGCTCGATAAAGCTCTTGTAGGCATTGCCGAGGTGCTGAACCTTGGCGGCTACCTGCTGGCCACCTTGCCTCTCGCCTACGGTCAATACGAGAGTGTGATTAAGGCCCGCTGGCGGGGCGATGACGTGGAGCCCGAACTGCTGTGTGAACCCGAATGGCATGGCGACCCGGTGCATCCCGAGAAGGGCAGCCTGGTGTATCAGATCCCGGGCTGGGAGTTGCTCGATCAACTCCGGCGGGCAGGATTTCGCGATGCGGCCCTGCATGCTGTGAGCACCACCAGCTATGGCGTCCTGGGGGAGGAACTGCCGATCGTGTTTGTGCTGATGGCTAAGCGCTGAGCTGCTCCAGCACGGGGCTGCGGCTACTGATCACCCAGCGGCGGCCTGCCAGCAACTTGCTACAGAGCTGCAAGGGCGCGCGCCAGCGGGCCTCCAGCAGCGGCAGCGGCGCGGGATCGATGATCTGCAGCAGCACGGGCTGCTCGGGTGCCAGGCGGCGCAGCTGCTGGCGCAGGGAGAGCGGCAGGGCCGCCGCACGGTCGGCCCTCACCAGGGCAGGCTCCAGGTGGGCGCCACCGGGACGGGCCAGGCGCCGCCGGGCCGCAACCAGCAGGGCGGCATCGGGATCGCTCAGAAAGGCGCGCAGGTCGGCCACGAAATCGGGCAAGCCGTAGCGCTGCCAGAGCAGCTGGCCGGCCGCCTGCATGGCCGCTAGACGGGCGCTGTCAAGGCGCAAGGCCTGCAGTTCGCCTGCCAGGGCGGCCACGGCTTCCGGGGTTTCTGGCACCACAAGGGCGGCCTGTCGCCAGAGATCGGGATCACCAGGCAGGGCCAGTGTGTCAGCAAGGATCACCGGAATGGCGCCATAGCCAAGGGCCTCCCAGAGCCGGATCGAATTGGGGCCACTGCCAGAAGGGCAAAGGGCAAACACGCTGTGCTGCAGGGCCTCGGCGTAGCTGGCCGCTTCTGTGGCCAACTCGCCATGCCGCAGGGCATCGGCTGCTTGGCCGTGCACCTGCTCGCGGTACACCTGCTGCTCGAAGTGCCATTCCCGCCGGGCTTCCAGCAGGGCGTCGGGGCGCGACGGCAAGGCCAGGATCCACTCGCGCACGGGGGTGAGGTAGAGCTCAGGCCGGTAGACGCCCTGGAAGCTATAGAGCCAACGGCGCTGGGCCAGGGGCACGCCGCCGGCTGGGCCGGGATGGCTGGCACAGCGCACGGGATAGAGCGGAAACGGATGGATCCGCAGGCCCTGGTGGTGCCTGGTGCCTGTGGTGGCATGGCTCCAGAACAGGTCGGTGACACCGCAGCGGCGCAGCAGGGCAGCGTGCTGAAGCATCTCGATGTGTTGGCCCACGCTGGCCAGGGGCTGCTGGGCGGGCCCGCTGGCGAAGGGCGCCGGCGGCGGCGGCGACTGGTCGCGGGCACTATCGATCCAGCTGGCCCAGGGGAAGGGCACGTAGCGAGCCGAGGCACCCAGCTGCTCTGCGGCGTAGGCCTCGGTGGCGTTTGGCAGCTGCCAGGGGAGAGGGGAAGCTGGGTGCCGCAAGGTTTAGAAAGTCCCAGCCCAGGCAGGGTAGTCCTGAAAACGTGGCATAGGCTCTGGCCATGGCCATCCATCCGCAGCGTGAGCAGGCCATTCAGCGCTGTCTGGTGCAGGGAGAGCCGCTGGCACTCGTGGCTACCGATGGGGGTGTCGCGGCGTCAACGCTGCGGGGCTGGCTGCGGCTGGAGCGGCAGGAGCAGCTGGTTGCAGCCGGGCTGCGGCCTGATTCGCGAAGAAGGCATCGCTGCTGCTGGCCACGATCCGGGCTGTAGGCAGCAGCTGGACGGTGAGTGAGAGCGCGGGCCGTGGGTCCACGCCGATGGCCGGACCGCTGGCGCAGGCCAGGCTGACGCCCTGATCCACGCCGATCTCCAGATAAAGGGCCGGCTGCAACCAGCTGTGCAGCCAGGCCAGCACATCGTGCTTGGGGTAATCGCCCCAGAGGGCGTTTTCTTCCTTGCTGCCCCCGAAGCCAACGCAATTGGCGGCATAGGCGGCACTGAGCTGGTGGTAGTTGGGCTCGGGTGTGGCTTCGGCCAGCAGGGCGGCGATGTCTTGCCAGCGTTGGATCGCTTCTCGGTGATCGCCATGGGCAACGCAGCGCTCAGCCTCTTGGATCAATAGGGGCAGATGGGGCTCCAGGCCACCAGGCAGGCCATGGTCGAGGGCGGCCTGCAGGTGAGCTAGGGCGGGATCGGGCTGATCAGCCAGCAGGAAGGCACGGCCGAGGCGCACGGAAGCCTGGGCGAAGGCGCCGCGCGCCTTGGCATGCCAATCATCGGATTGGAGTTCCCCCGATTTCGTGGACAGGTCTTAGAGCTTCACACGAACGATTGTAGGGGTCGCCGCAAGGCATTGCTCGTAATTGATTGGACTGAGGAAACCGATCGTTGAATGGCGGCGTTCGCGGTTGTAGTAGCCCTCGATCCAGAAGGCCAATGACCTCTGGATCTGAGCCGGATTGAACAGGGTTTCAGCATCGTCATCGAGATCCAGTTCAAATTTGAGGGTAGAAAAAAAGCTCTCTACAACTGCGTTGTCCCAGCAGCAGCCCTTGGCGGACATGCTGCAGCTGATCTCATGCTTCTGGAGCAGCTTGCGGTAGTCGGAGGCCCGATACTGACTGCCCTGGTCCGTGTGGATGATCAGTTGCTCCGGTTCCACCCGGCGGTGGCCCAGAGCCCTGTTGAGGGCTTCCATTACCAGGGCTGTATCCATGCGGTGAGCCAGCTTCCAGCCAACAACACGGCGGCTGTACAAATCAATCCAGACCGCTAGGTACCGCCAACCAGCGCTGGTGCGGATGTAGGTGATGTCACCCGCCCAGTAGAGGTTCGGGGCTGGAGGCTGGAAGTCCTGCTGCAGCAGGTTCTCCACCACCCCGCAGGCCGTGCTGGTGGCCTTGGTGCAGGGCCGGAACGCCCTGCGGGTCTTGGCCCTCAGCGCGTTGAGGCGCATCAACCGAGCGACGCGATGCAGCCCGACATGGCAGCCGGCTGCACGCAGTTCCTGATGGATACGGGGGGAGCCGTAGAAGCCCCGGTGCTCCTCAAACACCGCCTCGATCTCAGCGGAGATCACAGCGTTGTCCGCCGCCCGCTCCCCCGGCGCCTTCTGCCGCTGCCGCCAGGCGTAGTAGCCACTGCGGGCCACATCCAGCTGCCGGCACAGCCAGGAGATGGAATGCCGATCAGCAAGCTGATCAATCAGGCAAAACCTTTCGGCGACAGCTGCTCTTTGGCAAAGTGCGCTGCCGCCAGCCTGAAAAAATCCTTCTCCCTCCTGAGTTCCCGGTTCTCCTTACGGAGGCGATTGAGTTCAGTGCGCTCCTCGCTGGTCAGGATGCCGTGGTCCCTGGGACCAGCCTGGCCGCTGTCGATACGGGCCTGGCGGACCCAGCGGGCCAGGCTGCTGGAGTGCAGGCCGAGGCGCTGGGCCACCGCATTGCAGGAGAGGCCCTCCTGAATGCAGAGGGCAACGGCCTCTAACTTCTGCTGCTCCGTGAACTGACGTCTGGACTTGGTTGGGTTGGTCATCGGTAGACAGTCTGAGGGTCATGGCGTGGCCCTTAGCGACTTGTCCACGGAAAGGGGGGAGGCCCACCGCCAAGATGGCGCACCTCAAGGGCACACCCAGCCAGGCCATTGCCTTTAAAGCTGAGCTGGATCGCATCTCCGGCTACCTCAGCTCAGTGGCCGAGCGCTACGCCATTGAGCTGCCCCCACCCAGCCAGTCGTCGGATGCCCCGGGAACAGAGCCGCCACCACCCAGTAGCAGGTGATAGCTGTTGGGCTGGAGTGGTGCCCCACCGCAAGGTGAGGTTTGGGTGGAGACAGAAGGCCAGAGGCTTCAGCCTCTGGCAGAGAGCTGCTGCCGCAGAGCCTCAAGAGCTTTCTTCTGGGCCCGCTGCACCGACATGGCGCTGATTTGCAGCTGCTCTGCCGCCTGCCGGAGAGACAGGCCCTCAAGGACGGTGAGCCGCAGGGCCGTGGCTTGAGCTGCAGGCAGCTGATCAACTAGCTGCTCCAGGGCCAGATCATCAGCAGGCCCGGCTGCTTCTTGCTCTGGGCTGGCCAGCTGATCGAGCAGGCACGGCTCGCCAGCGGCGTGGCCATCAAGGCTGATGTGACCCAGGGGGCACTGACCCTGCTCATGTAGCCGGCGTGGAATGCGCACCAGCCGCACCCGATCGCGCAGGTGATGCTGCAGGGCACCTGAGATGCAGCGGCGCAGATACGGCTCTGCAGGCTCGCCCGCTTTGCAGCGCAGCACTGAACGGAGCAGGGCTTCTCGAGCTACCTGGATCAGATCCTCCCGCTCAACCAAAGGGAAGAAGCGGCGAGCTACAGCTGAGGCAACGGCATCAGCAAGGGAAAGGTGCTCGAGCACCAGGGCATCGCGGGCACGGAGGGCAGAGCGGGAAAGCGGGGCAGCCATCTAGGGACGGCAGAGAACCCCACCCCCAACGGCCAGCCGCAGGAATGTGACAAGGACGCCCCCACGGGGCGCATGGCCCGATCCTTGACGCAGCGCGAGGACTGGACGAGGGATTCAGGTGGCTGTTTGACGGGCTGGTGGCGTCTTGCCCCAATGCCCCCGCTACGGTTAAAAGGTCCCAGCCCTCCGGTGCCGCCGGCATTGCCAGTGGTGAATGACCTGCTGACCCTGCCCCTGGCGCAACGGCTGGAGCTGGTCCAGACCCTGTGGGACTCGATCGCGGCCGAGCAGAACGGCCCTGAGCTCACTGATGCCGATCGACAGCTGATCGATCAGCGGTTGGAGAGCTTCCTGGCTGACGGCTACCCCGGTGTTGATGCCGATGCGGCGCTCGATTCCATCGAGCAGTCGCTCTGAACAAGGTGCTGCGACTCCGTCCAGCAGCCCGAGATGATCTCGACGCTGCGGCCCATGAGCAGGGGCTGTTCTGACAGATCAACATGGGTCTCCACCTTGCCGCCCTGGCGGCGCTTGCTGGCGACGCTCAACTGGCGACCCGTTTACGATATCGAGCAGCGAACGAAGCAGCTGAAGAAAGAGAACGAACGGCTCGCCGAGCTCGAATCCAGAATGGATGCCTTGTTGCTCAATGTCGATTCCTCCTCGCAGACACCTCCCGCAACCGGCTCCAACTGAGCGAGGCCTTGGCAGTGTCGCTTGAGGAGCTCAGACCGCCAAAGGTTTGAGCTGGGCTGCAG
>Ga0310326_10205_pt1 | contig 7286 bp, 6 predicted proteins | sample LakSupSRFTotalD5_FD_195540 | JGI IMG/M metagenome (GOLD analysis project Ga0310326, IMG submission 195540) | Enriched freshwater cyanobacterial communities from Lake Superior, Ontario, Canada - SU02.SRF.Total.D5 (v2) (version 2) | ecosystem: Environmental > Aquatic > Freshwater > Lake | place...
GCCGTGGGACTTAGCTGGGGCTGGCTGGGCTTGCTGCTGGGATTTTTAACCTTAAGTAAATATCAAGCCCTGCCACTGTTGTTGTGTTTGTTGTGTTGGACCCTGAGCCAAAGCCAAACTCGGAAACGCCTATTTAGCTGGGAGGGGGTACAGGCCTTTGGCGGCTGGTTAGTTGTATCAAGTCCTTTATGGCTCTGGAACCTCCAAAACGGTTGGATTTCGTTTCTATTTCATAGCGCCCGCACTCAAGGCGCTGAAGGTTTCAATTTTTCAGGCCCACCTTTATTTTTACTTACCCAAATATTGGCGTTATTCCCAACTATTGCGTTATTGATGTTGCTGGGGTTAACACCACAAAAACCAGATCGATACAGCACATTTCGCGAATTACTGCGTTGGTTGGCGATCCCACAATTGCTGTTGTTTTTACTTTTAGCTGGCCGCATGCAGGTACTAGTGAGTTGGCTGGTTCCCACCTGGTGGTTATTAGTGCCCCTGGCGGCTGAACGCTTGGCCCAGGCCCAGGCAAATGGTGCCCGATGGTTAAAACCCTGGATTTGGTTCACAGCATTGCTGCCGCCAGTGCTGATGTTGGTTGCCGCAAGCCATGTGCGTTTTGGGATCGGCAGTGCATTGCTACCAAACAAATTAGACACCTCGAAAGAATTATTCCCACCCGCTCGGCTGCGGCAAGCTTTGCAAACTAAGCCTGCCTTATGGGAAAAACTAAAAGCTGCCAAGCTACTGGTGGGTCAGAGGTATTACGAACCTGGATTACTTGCCTTGGCCTTAGGGGGAGATAGCAAAGCCACCTTCACCACAATCAATAAAGATGCCCGCGGTTTTACATTCTGGCGCCCAGCCAATGGCTTTCAAGGTAGCTCCGGTATTTTATTTCGATTAACCGAACCAAAACAAGGTAATAAAGAATTAGAAATCAAGCAACTTGGCTCTCTTACCCCCATAGGAATAGTTGATCTTCCAAGGGGTGGAAAAACTGCGCAGCGGATGGAATTTTTTAGCTTCGCTCCAATCTCACTACTTAGCGAGGGAAAATAACAAACCACCACCACCAATTAATACCAAACCCACCCATGCATAAATAGTAGGGCGCTCCCCCAAAAAGAGAAAACCGATAAGCGCTACTACCAATAAACTGAGCCGATCAACAGGAACCACTAAAGAAACATCGCCCTGTTTTAGAGCTCTAAAAAAGCAAAGAGAAGATAAACTTGTTGAGATACCAGAAAGAACAATAAATATCCATGTTTGTTGCGACAACACAAATGGATTACTCCACTTACCAGCTGCAAAAATAAGGAGTGGTAAAAATATAGAAACAACAAATGTTCTTACTAAAGTAGCAAGATCTGGATCCACCTCCTCTAAACCAACCTTTGCGAACACTGCAGAAGTACCGGCAAAAACCGCTGAAAGCAGTGCCCAAATAAACCAAAGAGGCAATCCGCCAAACACTAGGTACTACCAACCCTGGGGAGCTTCAGCAAAACCGGAAGAGGAGCCACCAAAGGCTTCATCATCAAACCAATCTGGGTCGTGGGCATCAGCATCAAGTTCATCATCTGGAACTGGATCCGCTGGGATTTGCTCTTCTGGTACGAGGACGACTGCTTCAATTTCACCTGGAGTGGGGAGAGGGGATGCCTGCATTGATGCGCCGGGCCCGAAACAACTGATCCCATTAAGCCTCACTCGAAGGCGCTCCATGGCAGATCAAGAGCTCTATGAGCGAACCAAAACATCAAACCGATTAAAACGGAGGGGGCCTCTTTATGGAACCCATCTACTCCAATATGGTATTTAGAAGGGGCATCACTGCCTCTCTGAGGGCGATTAGCGTGTTTTGCAGTATCCAGAACCCACGCAATTAGAACCACTAGGACACGAAGTGCTATCGCTGACTCCAGCAGGATTAGGAATTAGAACAACTGATGACAAACCGTCATCTACGCATTCCGCTTATTCATCAAAATCCACTTAAATTCGTCGCTAGTAAAGGGTTTTCGTTTTCTCGAGCCAGGATCGCAATTATTGCAAACATAGGAAAACCCATCCATAAAAGACGGCACAATTTGAAAGTTATCCGCTGTTAGCGGTTTCTCGATCCCACAAATAGGACATTTTCTGCTGGAAGCATGTGGCAAATGGGGGGACACCTCGCGACACTTCGTTAAGTATGAAGAATGCTGCATCATTCTGCATCACTCTTCATTACTCTTCATCAGCGCACTCCCCCTGCCGAATATTTTGCCGTGGCACCTACTGAGGACAGCGCTTTGCTAGGTGTTCTCAGTAGGGAATCAAACTTTTCTGCCTAGAAAAATTGAATAAAAACAAAACCTGGAGAAAATTAAGAATTTTGCTTGTCATCTACGCTCGGCATCATCAACAATATCCATTTAAAACTCCTCGCGAATAAAGGTTATTGGTTTTCTCGACTCAGCATCGCAATTATTGCAATAATATGAGAACCCATTTACAAAAAACGGTACAATCTGAAAATTATCCGCTATTAGCGGTTTCTCGATCCCACATACAGAACATTTTCTGCTGAAAGCATCTGGCAAATTAGGTTTACGTTTAAGCAAGTTCTTCTTACGACATGAACTCTAATTGCGAAACACCAAGAGAATTGATTTGTCACAACAAACGCACATAGAACGTATTAAAAGTTCAGAAGATATGCTTTTAACGTGGGAATATAATGAAGTTATACCTAATAAAAATTTTATTCAAGCACTGATTTTTAGTTCAAGCAGCAGCAAGGTTTGTTCATAAAAAATCCCTGACGGGTTCGACACCGCCAGGGACATACCCCGTCGCTCATGACGACCCACCAACGCTAGTAGGCATTTACACTCATGCCATGGAGTGATTGCCGTAGGTGTTCAAGCGGACACGCAATCAAAAACTGAGCGGATCTTGCAATATCCAAAACCCGCTCGACTTGATCCTGCGGGAAATGTAAATTTGCACTCTTAATTGAGTTTAATGCGTTCTGCAGCACTACGCTGCGGAGAGGCGCTAATGACTCCTCCCCCACCATGAATATTAGTAATGGTGTTCAGGGGGCAGCCAAAATTGATGTTCCGCAGTTTCAAACCTTAATGCTGCCTCTGCTCAAGGTCATGGGTGGCGGGCATGAGATGTCAACCATTCAGATGCGTTATGCCGTAGCAAATAATCTTGAAATGACTGCTGAAGCATTGAATCAGCACCTGCCGACCGGACCGCAAAACCCATTTAATAATCGAATAGGATTGGCAATAACCTTTTTATATAAAGCGTGTCTTCTAAAACGCCCACGTCGAGCATTTTATATTATTAGTGAAACCGGCAAGCAAGTACTCCTCGAAAATCCAGTAGAGATTGACGCAGAATTCCTTACACCGTATGAAGCTTTTAATAAGATTTATGATTCACCAAGAGACGAATACGAATCACTACTTCCTGCCGATAGCACCAACAAGCAACTGACTGAAGAAGGTGAAATTAAGATCAATCCCAGTCAAATTCATCAGCTGAGGGTTAAAATTATAACACAAATCCTTGAGGTTTACTATATAAATTTAATAGATTAATAATTCTTCCTCACCAAATAGACACTGCCTCCTGTAAATTGAATGGTTGGTCGTCAATTTCAGTGAATAGACAAATCTCATCACTGGGAAGTGTCGTCAATGAACGAATACTTACTTATCGCTTCCAAGACCCACCAGGGGAGAAGCGGCACTCAGATAACTACTGCCATCAAGTTTTCTTTAAGACCAACTGCTGAAACGCTGGCAGATCTATCCCGCCCAATTGATCTAAGGTATCTCAAGAAAGCAAGGCATAGTAAATTCGATTTCACAGAATCATTAAACTAAAAGGATCAAAACTTTTTAATCCTCGGAATCTACTTCCAGTGACTGCTGCAAAAGAAAAGAAGCTAGATTACTCAAAGATCTCCGTTCAGCAAGACTCCGTTTCAACAACTTCTTAAATGTCATATCTGGAATCGTGATAGTGATCCGGTGAGGAGGATTTGAATGGTTATCAACCAATATATCCTTGTCGATTTATGAACCTTTTATGTGAAAATGTATAATACAGTAGAAAATAAGTAGCAAATCAGTATTCTTCCTGTAGATGAGAGTGTTCTGGATCTAGTCGTTCTGCACCCTCGATAACCAAGGCGGCAGCAATCTCACTTATGGATTGACCAGTCCTATCGCTGATCCGCTGCAGGTACGAGAGCACTTCTTCTGGAACCTCTAAGTCGATGCGTCCTGAGAAGTCATTGGAATCGACTAAAATCTTTGCTCTCATAAACTATGGGAATCATTAAAAGCAATGAATGGATGCGCCTAGCGGCGAGAAACAGATGGGAAATCCGAATAAGAAATGCGGAATTTTAAGTGCGTGACCCGCTCAATGTTTCGTTAAAGATTAATTGTACCGCATCATTGTGCAGCACTCTGCCACAGCGAAATATCCTCAATGAAACCTCCCGCCTGGGGACCACTGAAAACAACTTCTAGTTAGGAGTTCAGCAAGAAGGATCAGATTCTTATGAATAGGTATGGCAACTCACGATCAAAAACTCACCGGGTCTTGCAATATCTAATACACACCAATGGGGTTATGTAAATTTTCATGCATCAGGTAGAATATGAAGTGTTCTGCAGCATTATGCTGCAGATGGTCCAAATCTCTCCGATCCCGCCGTGACCACTGGCAATGGCGTTCAGCGTGAGGACAAAATTAATGTTCCGCAGTTTCAAACCTTAATGCTGCCTCTGCTCAAGGTCATGGGTTGCGGGCATGAGATGACAACCATTCAGATACGTGATGCCGTAGCAGATAATCTTGAAATGACTGCTGAAGCATTGAGGCAGCATCTGCCGACTGGACCGCAAAATGCCTTTAATAATCAAATGGGATGTGCAATAACCTTTTTATTTAAAGCGGGTCTTCTGACGCGCCCACGCCGAGGAATTTATATTATTAGTGAAATTGGCAAGCAAGTACTGCTCGAGAATCCAGTAGAGATTGACGCAGAATTCCTAAGATCGTATGGTGATTTTAACAAGTTTTACGATTCACCAAGAGGCGAATACGAATCACTACTTCCTGCCGATAGCGCTGACAAGCAACTGACTGAAGAAGGTGAAATTGAGGTAAATCCAAGTCAGATTCATCGCCAACTGAGAGATGAGATTCTAACAAAAATCATTCAAGTTTACCATAAAAATATAAAAGATATATAATTCTTTCGCACCAAGTAGACACTTCTGCCTGGGGGATGATTTTCTTACATATTTTCCGGTTAAGGAAGGAGATTGAATGGTTGGTCGCCAATTTCAGTGAATAGACAAATCTCATCGCCGGAAAGCATCGTCCGTCAACGATTACTTCCTGATCGGTTTTAAAACCCACCAAACAACCAGCATCAGGAATCCGACTCTTTTTCTCGCTTGCTTTTTCTACTTATGAGACTGGGTTAGTGGATTCTCAAGGACTTCTCAGGATGCCATTTCAACGGAGGGGGCGGGATTCGAACCCGCGGAAGCTTTCACTTCGCTGGTTTTCAAGACCAGAGCCATCAACCACTCGACCACCCCTCCATAAGCTTGAACCTGAAGCAACAGGCCAAAACTCATATATCAAGTTTGACACGTCGAACCACCTAGCCCATGATCTTTAACCCTGCTTTGCAAGCGGCAAGAGACATTTATCGGAATCGCACCCAGCAGGGCCTGCCTCCACCAATTCACCGCTGTCGTAATGCTGCAAGGCATCAAAGAAATCAGGGTTGCGTCGCCTTGCTACCACCTCAGCATTGAGTTGCAGATAAGTGGCCTCATCAATCGGCTCAAACGGCAGACGCGGGAAGGTGGCATTGGCATCAAAACGAGCTAATAGAGCCGCTGATATGTATCCCTGGCCCTGCTGAATTGTTTGATAAATCGCATCAGCAAGTGGTTTGATTTCGTTTTCGCGAAATTCAATGGTGGCGGAAGTGTTGTGGGCTGTGTAGTGCTGCTGCACTTGCATATAAAAATCAAATTGCGCCATGGCAGAAAAATTATTAATTTCCACTAAATCCGCACCAGGTAAATTCGCCCAACTCACCTGGGTAGGTATCTCAACAAGCCATTCCGTGCAGCGTGTATCAAATGCATCATCAAGCAAGCGCCCCTGGTCGTCTTTATCACTTTGAGAAGGCACGATTGTGTAGCCATAGTCGAGGCAGGCAAGAGCTACAGGATCATTTTTGCGGAAAGTAATGCGGCGAATAAAGCGCTGGGCTTTAGGGGGATGCCAACCGGGTGATGCACCGGTAAGCAAACTTTTTGTTCCTGCAGGTTGCACCGTGGTGCAACGATTTGGACGCCGCAGCTGGTGGCGATCGCAGTAATCCCAAACCGCTTCGTTAACAATCTGCTTCCAGCGGGTTAAAAATTCAGCTTCCTGTTGTTTAAAGGCCTTACCTTCAGAATTTGCGGGGCGGCCCGCCTCCCACCATTTCAACCATGGCGTTCCAAAGGCGTGCACAAAGAAATCAAATAAGCCGGTAAAACTTACACCAACAATCGGATCCCATGCCCTGCTTTGGCGATAGCGTTCCACCTCAAAGCGATGATTTAGCAAACAGGCAACAGCTAAACCAGCGGCTTTAAACGCATCGGCTTGGCCTACCAAATCAGCGGGATCAATTTGATTGAGATGAACTTCTGCCAAATTGCAGTGAAAATCAGCGCCGAGGATTTCACCGCAAGGATTTAAGCCGTAACGATTTAGACGATGCTCTAATTCAGCATCGTTGATGGCTGGATGATTTAGTTGCAACCAACGGCCTGCTTCTTCTCTACCTTGCTCGCAATAAATATCTTGAAATTCAAGCCGTAGTTCAGGGGTATTTAATAAATCTGCATTAGATCTTGCAATTGCTTCTGGTGCAAATTGAATAGCCCCTTCGCCGGAATTAAATTGCTTTAATACCGCCTCGTACACCACATCGCGGCTAGGGCGATTATGAAATACACGGGTATGATTCGCCATCCGCAGCGAATCGCGTTCTGGATCAATGCTCCAGTTGCCTTGTTCGTCTTGCTGCCAGAGATTATCTTTTGCAACTGATGCAGCTTGATCGTTAGCTGCGAATTGCCTCATACCAGCGCTGCGGCGGATATTGCCAGCAACAATCGTTACAGCTGCTTCATCAATTAATAAGCAACATTCCACGGAAGTGAGCTTGCGTCCATTGGCCCGATTGAGGA